>Ga0187873_1002404_pt1 | contig 14277 bp, 8 predicted proteins | sample June2016WEW_16_1_2_FD_133012 | JGI IMG/M metagenome (GOLD analysis project Ga0187873, IMG submission 133012) | Peatland microbial communities from SPRUCE experiment site at the Marcell Experimental Forest, Minnesota, USA - June2016WEW_16_100 | ecosystem: Environmental > Terrestrial > Soil >... | reverse complement strand
CCGCCGCGGCTACAAGTTCTCCACCTACGCCACCTGGTGGATTCGCCAGGCCATCACCCGCGCCATCGCCGACCAGGCCCGGACGATTCGTATTCCTGTCCACATGATCGAGACCATCAACAAGCTCATCCGCACTTCTCGTCAATTGGTCCAGGAGCTGGGTCGCGAGCCCTCCAGCGAAGAGATTGCCAAGCGCATGGATATTCCCGTGGCCAAGGTGCGCAAGGTGCTCAAAATCGCGCAGGAGCCTATCTCGCTCGAAACCCCCATCGGCGAAGAGGAAGACTCTCACCTCGGCGATTTCATCGAGGACCGTGGCGCCGTCTCGCCCTCCGAGGCAGTCATTGGCGTCAACCTCAAGGAGTACACCTCGCAGGTTCTGCGCACCCTCACTCCGCGCGAGGAACGCGTCATCAAAATGCGCTTCGGCCTGGAAGACGGCTCCGAGCACACCCTCGAAGAGGTCGGCCAGAGCTTCCAGGTGACACGCGAGCGCATCCGGCAAATCGAAGCCAAGGCCCTGCGCAAGCTCCGCCACCCCTCCCGCTCGCGCAAACTCAAAGCCTTCGTCGAAGGCGTCAAGGAAATGTAACTTTTGAGGTTTCCGATGATGAACTCTCGATGATCCGCACAGGCAATCATCGTCCATGGGAGTTGATTCTCTCTTTGACTGGTTCATGAGCGCGGCGGGGAACCTCGCCGTTGACGGTTGCGTATCCTGAAACGAGAACAAGGAGATCTGGCGATGAGCAGCCAACCGTACCCCAACGCGCAAGCAATCTTTTACCAGCAGTATCAGATGGTGCGCCGTGACGAAGTCGTGGGCATTCTACTGGCATTGTTTCTGGGCGGCTTCGGCGCTCATCACTTTTATCTGCGGCGGACTGGCCTGGGAATTCTTTATCTGTGCTTCAGTTGGACGCCGTTTCCATGGGTATTGGGCTTTATCGAGTGCTTCTTCATGCCCGGCCGGGTGCGGGAGTTCAACGCCATTCAGGCAGCGGGGATTGCGGCGACATTGGGGATCGCGATGCCGGGCTGGGGTTATCCGTGTAACGTGATCATCAATGTGCCGCCGGCGCCGCAGCCGGGCACGCTGCTGGCCTGCGGGCGCTGCGGGCAGACCAACCCACAGGGCGCGCGGTTCTGCTCCGGATGCGGGATGGGTTTCTGAGATTAGATTTGTAGAGTTTGAACAGGCGCGGTTGGTTATTCCACTTCCAGCACCAGGCACTTCAGGTACTCAGTCTCCGGCAGGTTCAGCATTACAGGATGATCGAGAGCGGCTCCACGCCGCTCCAGCAGCCGCACGCGCCGGTGGGCATCGGCGGCTGCAACGGTTACACTGGCCTCCAGCTCGGCCCAGCCCACGTGATGCGAGCAGGAGCAGGTGACCAGCAGTCCGCCGGGACTCAGCATCTTGAGCGCCCGCAGATTCAATTCCTTGTAGCCGCGCAGCGCGCCTTCGACAGCGCGCAGGCTTTTGGCGAAGGCCGGCGGATCAAGCACGATGGCATCGAATTTTTCGCCCGCGTCCGACCAGTCGCGCAGAATCTGGAAGGCGTCGCCCTCAACCCACTCCACCTGCGCGGTGAGCCGCGAGCGATTCGCCTCGAAATTGCGTTCCGCCACTTCCAGCGAGGCACGAGAGGCGTCAATCCCCGTCACCTGAGCGCAGACTTCGGCAAGATGCAGCGCAAAGCCTCCCTGATAGCAGCAAACGTCCAGCGCTCGTCCTGTGCAGCCCAGCCTTCGCGCCCACTCGGCGGCAGCGGCGTAGTTGGCCCGCTGGTCGAGGAAGGCTCCGGTTTTCTGCCCTGCATTGGCGTCGTAGTAGAAGAGCAGGCCGTTGAGCCGGAATTCAGTGCTGAGGGGCGTCATGGCATCCCGGACAAACAAGGGCTCAGAACTCGGCGCCGCCAACCCCTCCAGTTCGCGCACACGCGGGTCGGGCCGTTCCAGAATTACCGCCGGAGACAGCTCGTCACGCAGCACGCGGACGCAGCTCTTGCGAACCGCGGCAGAGTCCAGCCCCTTGACCAACAGTTGCAGAATCACCAGCTCGCCATACTTGTCCGCTACCAGTCCGGGCAGCTCGTCTGCTTCGCTGAAGCATAAACGGCAAGCATCGTTCTGCTCGTCGAGCAGCGGCTTGCGCCGATGGATCGCCGCACGTAGCCGGGTTTCCAGCAACGCGAGCCACGCGGCCTCATCCAAACTCAAGCGCGAGATCAGCCGCAAGGCAATCTGCGAGGTGGGGCTGTACAACGCCGTGCCCAATAGCAACCCGCGGCTATCGGCTACGGGCAAGAGCGCGGGAGGCTCGCCCGCGAGCAGTTCAATGGATTCTATGTCGGAGGCGTAGACCCACAAGTGGCCTGCGCGCAACCGGTCGGCGGCGCGGCGGCTGATCCTGGCGCCTAAGGCATGGGCGCCGGGAACTGGCTTCTCATGACTCCGCTGATCCGGCAGCGCAGGCTGGGCAGTCTTAGGCTCCTTCTTGTTTGTAGCAGGCCGGGCGTTGCGGGTCTTGGTCATGGGCTTCCTTGTCCGGGTTCATCTTCCTCCTCATCGTAACAAGAATGTAATCTCACGGTTGCATCCTTGTGAACATCAATCCGGCTTCCCTTCATGCGCGCTGAACGCAAGCGGCCTATAATGAAGCATGGCGACAGTCCGGCAGCCCATTCCGGTGGAGGTTCCCGGCGCGCCCCCGGCTCCCGCGGGGAAGGCGCAATCCGCTGCGCTCGCCCCCAACCAGCACGTCATTGACAGGCAAACCATTGACCGGCGCTTTGAAGCGCTGCTCAAAAAAGTTCACGCCAACCGTCCCAGCGAAGACATTACTCTTATCCGCAAGGCCTGGGAGTTCTGCGTCCGTCACCATGAGGGGCAGACTCGGGCCTCGGGCGAGCCTTACATCATCCACCCGCTCGAGGTGGCCGAGGTGCTGGCGGAGATGAAGATGGACGCAACCTCCATCGCCGCGGGCCTGCTGCACGACTCAGTTGAAGACACGCCCGCCACCAATGAGGAGATTGAGGCCGGCTTCGGCGAGCAGGTGGCGCACATCGTCGAGGGCGTTACCCATATCGACAAGATCGAGTTTGCCAATCGCGAGGACCGCCAAGCGGAAAATGTGCGCAAGATGCTGCTGGCCATGGTCTCGGACGTGCGCGTGGTGCTGATCAAGCTGGCGGACCGGTTGCACAACATGCGCACTCTTGAGCACCTGAGGCCGGGGCGCCAGCAGTCCATCGCCCGCGAGACCCTGGAGATCTACGCGCCTTTGGCGCATCGCCTGGGCATGGGCAAGGTGCGCGGCGAACTCGAGGACCTGGCCTTCCGCTACACCGACCCGGTCAGCTACGAGCAGGTCGCGGCGGCCGTCGAGTCCCGCCGCACTGAGGGCGAACAGTTCCTGCGCGGCGTGGAAGACACGCTGACCGAGCAACTGCGCGAAAACAACATCACGGCCCGCGTCGAGTGGCGCATCAAGCGCATCTACTCCATCTATCAGAAGCAGCAACGCTCCAAGGTTTCTTTTGACCAGGTTTATGACCTGCTGGCGGTCCGTGTCATTACGCAGGATGTGGCCGCTTGCTACGCCGTCTTCGGCCTCATCCACACTCTGTGGAGGCCGGTGCCAGGGCGCATCAAGGACTTCATCGCCATGCCTCGCGCCAACCGCTACCAGTCGCTGCACACCACGGTGATGAGCCCCACCGGCCACCAGTTCGAGGTGCAAATTCGCACCGAGGAGATGCACCGCATCGCCGAGGAAGGCATCGCCGCCCACTGGAAGTACAAAGCCGGCAGTGGCGTGGTCACGGCTCGCGACGAGGAGCGGTTGAACTGGATTCGCCAGCTGGTCGAATGGCAAAAGGAGATGACCGACCCCAACGAGTTTCTCTCCAGCCTGAAGATGGACCTGTATCCCGACGAGGTTTACACCTTCACGCCCAAAGGGAAGGTCGTGGTCATCCCGGCCGACGGCACGCCCGTTGACTTTGCCTATACCATTCACACCGAGGTGGGCCACACCTGCGTGGGCGCCAAGGTCAATGGGCGCATGGCCCCTCTGCGCACCAAGCTGCGCACCGGTGACATCGTCGAGATTGTCACTCAGAAGGACCACAAGCCGATCCGCGACTGGCTGACTTTTGTGAAAAGTCCCCGCGCCCGCAACAAGATCAAGCACTGGCTCAACGAAGATCACCGGCGGCGGGCGGTCGAAATCGGGCGCAAGCTGCTGGAGCGCGAGGCGCGCAAATTTAAGGTTCCGCAGAGCCAGATCTCCGACCAGGACCTGGGCCGCATCGCCAACGAATACGGTGTGGCCACGGCCGTCGATTTGCTGGCTGCTCTGGGGCTGGGCAAGCACTCCGCCCGTCATTTACTCAACAAGCTGGCTCCTGGCTCAACCAATTTGCCGGACCCTGAGGTGGCGCCGGAGATCAAGCCCGGCGGCGTGGCGGCCATGTCCGACGCGGTGCGCAAGCTGCACCTGACCGGATCAGATTCGCTTCAGGTTGAGGGCCAGAACGACCTGTTGGTTTACCGCGCGCGCTGCTGCAACCCAATTCGCGGCGAAGAGATCGTGGGTTACGTCACTCGCGGAAAAGGCGTGGCCGTCCATGCGCGCGGTTGTCCCAACGTGCAGAACCTGCTCTACGAGAGCGACCGCCGCATCAACGTAGAATGGTCCCACGTAGGCAGCGACGGCTCCGGCCGGCCGCAGCGCTACCCGGTAAAGATCACCGTCTCCTGCGACGACCGCCTCGGCATGCTGAAGGAGTTGATCGCCGTCATCTCCGACGATAACTCCAACATCAGCGGCGTCGAAATCCGCAAGGACGAGAACGGCGAATCCGTCGTCGATCTGATCGCCGAAGCCGAAGACGTGGGCCACCTCAACCGCATGGTCCTCGGTTTGCGCCGCGTGCCCGGTGTGCGTGCCGTGAAAAGGGCGCAGAAGCTGTAGGGTTGTGGCCGGCGCAAGGCTAGCCTACTCATGCAGCCAATACATCCGCAAACGGCACTCTCATTCCGCACAGGTTACCTTCCTCTTGTCAAATGAGTGGATAGGCCTGAATTGCTCAGACTATTACTAATTGGGGTGCGATGCTGGGGTGTGCGAGTCATGTAAGCTGAGGGATCAAACTTCTCGTCCGTAGATCCGGGCGCCTACTCACGCCATGACTCAATAAGGAGATCGAATGTCATTTGGAATTTACGCGGCCGGATTCGCTATCATGATCGGCGGACTGGCTTACGCCGCTTATCTTGTGCACATGCCAACGCACTGGATTGTGGTGAGCGCGATCATACTGATAGGCGTTGGGATACTGTCAGGCGTAAAGGCCACACGCCAGAGAGACTCCGCCAGCTAAGTCGCGCTACCGCCCCAGCACTTGCTTGGCTATCGTCGCCAACTGCATATTCGAGGTGCCTTCGTAGATGGCGCCCACTTTGGCGTCGCGGTAATACTTCTCCGCCGGGGAATCGCGCACAAATCCGTTGGCGCCGAAGATCTCCACACACTGGCTGGCCACCTGCTCGGCCATTTGCGAAGCAAAGAGCTTGGCCATGGCCGCCTCGCGCACGTAGGGCCGGCCCGCGTCCTTGAGCCGCGCCGCGTTGTAGACCATCAACCGGGCCGCTTCAATCTGGGTGGCCATCCCGGCCAACGCAAACTGCACCGCCTGAAATTCGGCGATTGGCTTGCCGAATTGGCGCCTCTCCTGCGCATAGCGTGCCGCGTGATTCCAAGCGCCCTCGGCCAGCCCCAGCATCTGCGCGCCAATTCCGATGCGCCCCTCGTTAAGCATCCCGATGGCAATCTTGTAGCCTTTGCCCGGCTCGCCTAGCAGATTGGTATCCGGCACCTGGCAACCATCCAGAATCAGCTCACAGGTGCTGCTGGAGCGAATCCCCAGCTTGTCTTCTTTGCGGCCCACGGTGAATCCCGGCGCGCCCTTCCCCACCAGAAAGGCGGTAATTCCCTTGTAGCCGGCAGACGGGTCGAGCGTGGCAAAGATGACGAACAACCCGGCCTCGTTCGCGCTGCTGATCCACAGCTTGCGCCCATCGAGCCGGTAGCCGCCGGCAACTGCCTCGGCACGGGTTTGCAGCGCAAAGGCGTCCGAGCCTGAGCCGGCCTCGCTTAACGCGTAAGCGCCCACCGTATCAGCCGCCAGCCGCGGCAGCCAGTGCCGTCGCTGCTCCTCCGTACCCCAGCGGCGCAGTGCGTTGATCACCAGCGTGTTGTGTACGTCCACCAGAATCGCCACGCCGGGGTCTACGGTTGAGATTGCCTCAATGGCCAGAACCGCGTCGAAAAAGCTGCCGCCCGCGCCGCCTAGCTCTTCAGGAGCCTCAATGCCCATCAGCCCCAGCTCGAAAAGCCGTTCCACCAGCCCTGAGGCCATCTTCTGTTCTTCATCCATGGAACGCACAAACGGCGCAATCTTTTCCTCGGCGAACTGCCGGACAGTTGAATAAAAGAGGGTTTCCTCTTCGGAAAGCTGCGTCAGTGCAGGGAAATGTGTTGTTTGGGCCAAGGTATACCGCCTCCGGCCTGGAGTGTATCAAAAGAGGCTATCTGCGGGCCTCCAGATAACTCTGCCTGGCTGGTATCCTTCTTGGACAGGCAACATCTGCGGGTTTTTTCTCTTCTTCACGGCCCAGGGGTCAACATAACTCGTCATTCCTCGTCTAAGCAGAATGTCTCCGTCCGTTTGTCAGCGCGCGGCGACACTGCCGGCAGACGCTTGATATTCCTGGTCATTTCTTTATCTGGCTTTTATTTTTTGTGGAATACGGCAAGAACGACGGAGGGCTTCATAGCTGGGAACGGGGCCGGAATCTTCCCCATTTGGAGAGCGTTTTCAGCTTTTTGGAGGCAAATAGGCGCCCTGATTGCTCTCCAGGCCGCACAATCGATTATCACTCCTAGCGCATCTAAATTCACAATGGAGTGCAGCAAACGTTTTATATTCACGGTATGATTCGATTGGACCGCAACTTTTTGCAAAAGCGGGGGTTTTAATCCGAAGGAAGGGTATAGGAAAACCACTATGCGTGTTCTAAAGGCGTTTCCCCTTGGTGTAATAGCCTGCGTTTTGTTCTGCTCTGCGTCGCTGATAGCCCAGCATTCCACGGCTACCCCGCGAATTACCGCGAATGTGGATGAGATGTCGCTGACGACGTTGCGTGGCAATATGTCTCTGCTGGCTCGTCCGGAGTATGACCAGGGAGAGGCTTCTCCCTCGACGCAACTGACCCACATCCGCCTGGTGCTGTCGCGCTCCAGCGAGCAGCAGGCGGCGCTGGATCAGTACGCGGCAGATTTGCAGGACAAGTCGTCGCCCAACTATCACAAGTGGCTCACTCCGGAGCAGTTCGGCCAGTTGTACGGGCCGGCGGACTCGGATATGGCGGCCCTTGTTGCCTGGTTGCAGTCGCACGGGCTGACGGTGGAGCCGATCTCGCCCGGGCGCACGAATATCGCCTTCAGCGGGTCGATTAACCAGGTCGAGGAGGCGTTTCACACCTCGATTCACTCCTTCCAGGTTGGCGAGAGGCAGTTTTACTCGAATACCACGGAACCGCAGATTCCCTCGGCGCTGGCCGCCGTGGTGAAGGGCGTCGCGCATTTGAACACTATCCAGCCACGGCCGCATTTTCATCGCGGGAGCGCGGGCCAGTTCAATCCCGAAACCAGGCGGCTGGAGCCGTTGAACGCCGCGACAGACATTGCAGCCAGGCCCGGCCTTACGATAAGCAGCAGCGGCTACTACTACCTCTACATGGTCCCCGGGGATGCGGCGACCATCTATGACACACCCAACACGACCTTTAACGCCAACTACACTTCGGGGACAAGTTATACGGGAACAGGAGTGAAGATCGGGATCGGCGGCGATGCAACCATCCTCACCAGCGTGGTAGGAAACTACCGCAGCAGGTTCCTCGGTGACTCAATAACTATACCCACTCTCAACTATTGCACCAGCTTCAATACATGCTCCACCACTCCCGGCTCCGGATACCAATCCGCCGATGCCGACGAAGCCTATCTCGACACGGAAATTTCCGGCGGGCTGGCTCCAGGTGCGTCGATTTACTACTATGCCTCCGCGGATCTCTACACCGGCATCGAGGCGGCGATCAATCAAAATGTGGTGGACATCTTCAGCCTGAGCTTTGGCGAGTGCGAGCAGGACATGAGCACCAGCGACAACGCTCTGATCAACGGCTGGTGGTCGCAGGCGGCGGTGCAGGGCATCCCGGTGACGGTTTCCAGCGGCGACAGCGGTTCGGCTTCTTGCGATGGCGACGCCACCAATCCTCCAAAATATGCCCAATATGGACTGTCAGTGAGCGGTTTTGCCTCCACGCCCAATAACATCGCCGTGGGCGGAACAGATTTTTATGCGCTGGAAAATCAAAGCGCGTTTTCAACGAACATTTGCACAACCTGCTATGTGAGCACCACATCGGAGGGCAGCTCCTCCAACAATTACAACTATTACCGGACGGCTTTTCAATACATTCCGGAGTCAGTCTGGAACGACTCGGTTGTGCAAGACACACAGCCGCTTACTCAGAATGTGCGCGAGTCGGGCAGTTATGCCAGTATCGTGGCCGGCAGCGGCGGCGCCAGCAGTTGCTCTACCAACACCTCCGTAGACAACGCGAATGGCACAGTCACGCGGGGAAGCTGCACCTCCGGCTACAGTAAGCCTGCATGGCAGACCGGCACGGGAGTACCTGCGGACAGCGTGCGCGATATTCCGGATGTGTCGTTGATGTCCGGCAATGGTGCCGACCTCGGGACATGGCTGGTGTGCACCAATGACGCAGCCGGCACTGGAACCGCGAATTGCGCGACGCAATCGGGCACCACTTTTTATTTCGAGGGTTTCGGTGGCACGTCCACCGCCGCGCCGGCCTTCGCCGGCATGTTGGCGCTGGTGCAGCAGAAGGCCGGCAGCCGGTTGGGGCAGGCCGCCGCGGAGTTGTACTCCCTGTACAACGGCAGCAATGCCAGCGCGATCTTTCACGATACAACGGTGGGCAATAACTCCGTGCCCTGCAGAAGCAGCTCTGTGAATTGTGCTTTGGACTCGGTGGGGTACTACTTCGAGACCGGCTACAACGCGGTCACCGGCTACGACCTGGCCACCGGGTTGGGAAGCGTGGATGTGAAGAACCTGGTGAACTACTGGAGTGCGGCAACCGGCTCGGCGGCGGCAACCATCCACCTTACTTCCGTCTCGCCCAATCCGGTGACCACCGCCCAGATTCTTACTGTGGCCGTTACCGTGAGCGGCGGCAGCGGCACGCCGACCGGGACGGTGACGCTGTCCGGTGGCGGTTACACGTCGACGGCGCACACGCTGGTAAGCGGCAGCTACACCTTCTCAGTTCCCGCTGGCAGCCTGGCCATCGGCTCTGACACGTTGACAATAACCTATAGCGGCGACTCAACGTATGCCCGGACAACGAACAGCTCGACCACCGTGCAGGTCAACGGCCTGCCTGCCACCGTCAACGTCAATCTCTCCTCGAACAGCATCAACTCTAACCAGCAACTGACCGTCTCGGGCACGGTAACTGGCGGCGGTAGCAACCCGACGCCGACCGGTACGGTGACGTTGACGGGCGGCGGTTACACCTCTGCTGCGCAGTCGCTGGTGGGTGGCGCATATTCCTTCACCATCCCCTACAACTCCCTGAGCGCAGGAATCGACACTCTCAGCGTGACCTACAGCGGAAACACGATTTACGTTTTATCGGTTGGCACAAACAACGTGACGGTGACGTACGTGGCGGCACTGACGCCCTCGGTGACGGTGACGCCGGCGGTGAGCAGCCTGGATTCCGGCCAAAGTCTCAGCGTGACAGTCTCAGTGACCGGCACCGGAGCCACTCCGACCGGAACGGTAATTCTATCCGGCGGCGGTTATACCTCGGCCACGGAGACTATTGGAGTCAGCCCTTGCACAAGTAACACCAGTTGCACATTTACCATTCCTGCCAACAGCCTGAGCGCGGGGAGCGATACACTCACCGCAAACTATAGCGGAGATCCCAACTACTACGCCGGCCACGGGTCCAATTCAGTAACGGTGACGCAATCCGCCTTTACGCTGGCCGCAACCTCGCTATCCTCTCTAACCCCCGGAGCAACGACAGGAAATACTTCGACTGTCACGGTGAGTTCGAGCACCTATTACTCGGGTACCATTGCGCTCGCCTGTGTGCTGCAATCTCCAGCCGGCGTTGCATATGCGCCCAGTTGCTCATTCTCGAGCGGCTCGTCGGTAGTGATGAGCTCCGGCACGCCATCACCTGCGACGTCGACTATAACGATAAGCTCAACGGCAGTCGCTGCTCTGGACTATCCCATGCTGCCCGGCAGAGGTTGGACCGGAGCGGGCGGTGGCGCTGTGCTGGCCTTCCTGTTCTTTTTGGGAATTCCGGCGCGGCGGCGCAGTTGGCGGTCTTTGCTTGTCGTCCTGGTTATGATGGTGGCGCTGGGCAGCCTGGTTGCTTGCGGCGGTGGCGGCAGCAGTACGTCTACCCCGACCGTGGGAACGCCGGCCGGTACGTATACCTTCACGGTGACGGGAACCGGCAACGATCCGGCCAACACGACCGTATCCACCACGTTCACGGTAAACGTGACTTAGCTTGTTCTATTTGTCCTGCTTGTTTAGCACAATGGCCCTTCCTTCGGGAAGGGCCAACGTGTTTTACGGGTTATCAGGCCTCGGCGCTCACCAGTTCCAGCGCCGCCGTCCCTTTGCGCGGAGCAATAAAGCTCTCGGAACGCCAGGCGATGGCCAGCTTCTCGCATTCAAGCAGCTTGCGAACCTGCCCGCGTGCGTGGTCGGCCCAGGGGCCGCTTTTATCCAGCCGCGCGTAAGCTTGCCAGTGGCGCAGCGCCGCGCGCGTCTTACCCTTGCGCTCATAGGCCAGCGCCAGGTTGTAGTGGGCGTCTGCATAGCCGGGAGCCAGCGCAATCGCCCGCTGGTAGGCGGTAATTGACTCATCCGGCCGCTGCAACTCGTCCAGCACGTTGCCCAGGTCAAAAAACGCCAGCACGTAGGTTGGATCGATCTCCGTCGCGCGGCGATAGAGCTGTTCGGCCCAGCCAAACTCGCGCAGATGGAAGTGAATTGTACCCAGGTTGATCCAGGCCGGCGCAAAGCTGGGGTCGAGCTCCATGATCTCCTGATAAATCTTGATGGCGCGGATCTTCTCGCCGGCCTCCTCGGCCTGCACAGCCTCCAGAAACATCTCCTGAACGCCCCGCGGGGCGTCTATTGCTGGCCTGCGCAGCGGCGCAGGCTCGGAGTTTGCCGACAGACTGGCGCCCTGAACTATCTGGTCTAGCCGCTCGAAGTCAAAGAGCAACTGTCGGCGAATGGGGTCCACCATCGCCCCGCGATGCCGGAAGGCCAGCCGAGTCCCGGTTTTCACCAGGCTCGCTTCCTGCAGCGGATTCGCCATGCCCGCCACCGCCTTCATGGCGACAATCGAGTGACGAATCGACGCTACCGTCACATCCTCCTCACGCAGGGCGCGCAGGATGCGCAATTGTCCAAGGTCCTGAAAACTATAGCTCTGTTGTTGGGGAATGATTCCCGCCCGCTCCCATCCCTGCAATTGGCGGGAGCCGATCTGCAGGATGCGCAACACGTCCTGGCGGCTATAGATGGTCACTCTTCAGTGCCCCCGTGGATGATCCGATAAGGCATTGGGCCTGGAACTCCGGCTCTGAACTTGGGTTCTCATCCCTATCCTCCCTGGACTCGGCGCTTGGTACAGTAACTAAAAAAACCGCTCTTGCTTGGATTATGCCAAGAGTTTGCGTGGATAAGCAGATACGAATCCTCGCTGTAACAAAAAAAGGCGTGGATAACGGGTGTCTGATTGGGTTCCTTCAGGCCTGTATGCAATTGACCTGTGGAAAACGGAAGGGAAATGCACTAGTTCGGCAATTTACAGGTGAAACCCGACTAAACCCGCACTTCGGGGAATCGTTGCCGCGCCGCCATCTCCCGGAACGCACAAGGCCAAATCAATCAAGTTAGGCTGGCTGATCGTCTGCGCGCTTGATTCATTTATAGACATGCGCCGAATTCTTCCAGAAATATTTCTCCGCGGCTTCTCTCGGCTTGGTGGAGAAGAAGCGCTTCGTCAGCCCGGCTTCCTCAGGAATGGTGGCGACGCCATAGCTGTTGGGATAATCAGAACCGAAGAAAACGCGATCCTCGCCGAAGGCAGCTTCGGGCAATCATATGCCGGGTTGCCTTACGAGAAAAGCGGAATTGGCTCGCCCTGTTGGGTAACCTGAGCGGCCTGGACTGTGCCCGGTGATGCGTGATAACCTACTATTAACTTAGTGACTTAATGACTTTAGGAGCCTCTATGCGCCCAGAGCTTGTTGCGCTTCGAAATCACCCCGATGTTTCCATTCTGATTATCGGAGGCGGAATCAATGGAATCGGCTTGTTCAACGAATTGGCGCTGCAAGGAATTGATGTATTGCTGGTCGATAAATCGGATTTCTCCGCTGGAACCAGCGCCACCATGACGCGAATCATTCATGGCGGCCTCCGCTATCTGGAGAATGCGGAGCTTCGCCTGGTGCATGAGTCCCTCAGGGAACGCAATCGGCTGCTCAAGAACGCACCCCACTATGTCAAGCCGCTGCCTACGACAATTCCGATCTTCACCTGGATGTCGGGGATGGTTGCGGGAATTCGGAATCTGCTCAATTGGCCCACCAAGCCGGGCGATCGCGGGGCGCTGCTGATAAAGACCGGGCTGACTCTATATGACTTACTCGCCGGCCGCAAATCTCCGATGCCGAGACACCGCTTCCGCTTCAGGAAGGCGGCGCTCGCAATCCGGCCCGCTCTGAATCCCGATATACTCTGTACCGCAACTTATTACGATTCCAAGATCACCTATCCGGAGCGGTTATGCCTGGAACTTGTTCAGGACGCTGAAGCGGCGTGTTCCCAGGCGCACGCGTTGAATTACGTCCGGTTGCAGAGCGCAAAAGGCGGCGTGGTTGTTCTGCGCGATGAGGTCTCCGGCGAAAACTGCGAAGTAAGGCCGAAGATCGTCGTCAACGCCACGGGCCCGTGGATTGACGGCGCCAATCAGGCTATTGGGCGCGCGAGTGAATTTATCGGCGGCACCAAGGGCTCGCACATCGTGATCGACCACCCGGAGCTAGTGGCGGCGACCGGCGGCGACATGATCTACTTCGTCAACCGGGATGGCCGCATCTGCCTCTTCTACGTTATTGACGGCAAGGTGCTCGCCGGCTCAACGGATATCCCCACGGACGACCCGGACGCCACCTGCGACGAAGGCGAAGTGGATTACCTTCTCCAATCCATGAAGCAGGCCTTCCCCTCGATCAAGGTAGACCGCTCGCACGTGGTCTTCAGGTTCTGCGGCGTTCGCCCGCTGCCGCGCAGCAATGCGCTGACGCCAGGTCAGATCAGCCGCGACCATAGCTTCCCGGTTCTGCCTCCGGGCAATGGAATCAATTTCCCAATCTACTCGCTGGTGGGCGGAAAGTGGACCACCTACCGCGCGCTTAGTGAGCAGGTTGCCGACGCGATTCTGCGGGTGTTGGGCCGCCCGCGTGTACGCAGTTCGGCGGATATTCCCATCGGGGGCGGCAAGGGTTATCCCCGGCTGCCGCAGGGCACTGGGCTTCCTCAGGAGCGGCTGTTGGCTCTGCAAGAGCGCTATGGCGCCGGCGCGGATCGAGTCGCCGCTTATATGAAAGCGAGCCCGGATGCGCCGCTTGCCAACCACGCCGGCTACTCTCGCCGGGAGATCGAATTCATGGCGCTCAACGAGCGGGTTGTCCACCTCGACGATTTGATCATGAGGCGCACATTAATCGGCATCCTGGGAGAGTTGAACCTGCCTTTGCTGAAAGAGCTGGCTGCCGTCGTGTCGCGCGTTCTCCTGTGGCCGGAGCAGAAGACTGCGGCGGAGATCGAACGAGTCGTCCAGCTATTCAGGAAGGTTCACGGAGTAATCCTGACTGCCTAGCTCTTGGCGATGGAGACTACTCCAAGGCCGGTAATAAAGAGCACGAACATAAGCGCCAGAAGCAAGTTCACCCGCTTGCCGCCACCCGCAAACTCTCTCCACACCAGGACGCCCCACAGCGCCCCCACCATGGTGGAGCCTTGCCCCAGGGCGTAGCTGATGTCCGGTCCCACCACGCTG
>Ga0187873_1002398_pt1 | contig 14291 bp, 9 predicted proteins | sample June2016WEW_16_1_2_FD_133012 | JGI IMG/M metagenome (GOLD analysis project Ga0187873, IMG submission 133012) | Peatland microbial communities from SPRUCE experiment site at the Marcell Experimental Forest, Minnesota, USA - June2016WEW_16_100 | ecosystem: Environmental > Terrestrial > Soil >... | reverse complement strand
TGCGGAATCTGCGGGACTGGTGAATGCAGTTCCGAAGCAAGTTCCAGCGCCATCGATCACCACATCAAAGGCGCAAACGAGTGCGGCAATGATCGCGCCGCCTGCTGCCACTGAGCCTGAGCCTGAGATTGCGTTGGGCACGCCTGAAGTCGCGGCGCCAACGACAAAGACTGTTGGATTTTCGGTAGGAACGTCCGCGGGTTCGGCCAGCGCGGCGGCTCCGGCGCGAGAGGCAAATACTAGCAGCGCCGCCGAAGCTAGAACTCCCGCGCCAATTCCTGAGGACGAGATTCCAGTTGAGAAAGCTGCGACCAGCGCGAGCGGTTCGACGGTTGAACAGACTGCGCCTGTGCCTTCGTTTACCTTTGGAGGCGCGATTGAAAGCGAGAAGAAATCCGAGGGCGGCGGAAGCAAGAAAGCTTTGCTGGCGGTGGCTGTGGTTCTGCTGATTGCGGCTGGTGGTTATGCCGCGTGGATACAGTTCGGACCTTCGATCCTAGGAATGCACGCGCCCGCGGCTGAGGTTGCGCGGCCGGCGGCAAATCCTGTTGTGGTTCCGCACGCGAGCACGACGGTTGCGCCATCTTCGCCTGACTCTTCTGCTGCATCGGTTCCATCTGCCGCTACTTCGGCCGTTCCAAGTTCTACAACTGCGCAACCTGCTACGACGGCGAAACCCTCGGCCACCGGCCAAACACTTTCTGGCACAAGCAATGCGCAATCGCACCCGAGCAAAGCCAACCCTGAATCGGAGTCGTCCAAGCCTGAGGAGAGCGACGTAACCGTAAACAAAGCTCCGGCAGCGACGGCAAAGCCGATCGTGATCAAGAATGGCGTTGCGCAACCTGGGGCGGCAAGCTCTGCGGCGGCCAACGATGCGGCAATGCCGAGCATTGCCAGTATCGCCCCAGCGGGAAACGGCGGGTCGCTGCCGAACTTGATCGACGGCGCGAGTGGCACGCCAACTCCGGTGCTGCAAACGATGAATGTTTCGCAGGGAGTTTCGCAGGGACTGATCCTCAAGAAGATTGCGCCTTCGTATCCACCGACCGCTTTGCGGCTTCGGGTGGAAGGGCCGGTGGACTTGCTGGCGACGATCACCAAGAAGGGCGACATTTCCGGAGTGAAGATCCTCAGTGGAGATCCGACTCTGGCCCGCGCTGCGGTCGATGCCGTGAAGCAGTGGAAGTACAAGCCTTATCTGCTCGACGGTTCTCCGGTCGAGATCCAGACGCAAATCACGGTGAACTTCAAGTTGCCGCGATAGAGCGAGCACAGTTCTCGGCATCGAAGTGCGGCGAATCGTTGATTGGCGATTGCCGATTGAAAACCTCCGCTCTCTCACTGCTATTTACGGAGTCAAGCGATTCGAGGCGGCGACTTGGCTGTACCAGAGACCGGAATCCTTCACCGTGCGCTTCTGGTTGCGGAAGTCTACATGGGTAAGGCCATAGCGCTGAGTGTAACCATCCGTCCATTCGAAGTTATCGATCAGGCTCCAGGCATGATAGGCGCGGACTCTGGCTCCGTCGGCGATGGCGCGGGCCAATTCGGCTAATATCTGGCGGTGAAAGGCGATGCGGCGGGTATCGGGAACGCGGCCGGTTTCGTCAGGGCCGTCGAGATAGCAGCAACCATTCTCGCTGATCTCAATGATGGGGTGGTTGTACTCGCGCGAAACCTGGGTCACGAGATCGTAGATACCGCGCGGCCATATCTCCAGGCCAGCCTCGGTGAGGGGACCTTCGGTGGGCATCTCGACATGAATCTGAGTCACCGGATCACGGCTGGATGATCCGCCTTCGCCCTCGGTTTCCGTGCCGAAGTGTCCGCCAGCGCTCGACTGTGTGCCAGCACGCGCAGCGGAAACGATGCGGCGAGTGTAGTAGTGAAATCCCAGCCAATCCAATGGAACCTTCATGATCTTCTCGTCGCCGGGCTTGAACCCCATGGCTTCGTAAGGCGTTGCGCCGACGAAAGCCTTCGGGTATTCGCCACGGATCGCGGTGTTGAGGAAGTAGAGATTGTTCATAGCATGGTAGCGCGCGGTTGCAGCGCGATCCGCCTCAGTATCGGTTTTGGGATAGGCGGGAGCCATGCCATAGGCGCTGCCGACGGTGGCCTTGGAAGACGCGGCTTTGATCGAGCGGAAGGCCTCGCCCTGCGCGAGGTTGACGGTGTGAGCGGCTTTCAGAAACTGATTGAAATCTGACTTGCCGGGAGGAAAGATACCGACGCCATAACCGAAATAGGCAAACGTCCAGGGCATATTGAAGGCAGCCCACACGGAGATCCGGTCACCGAGGTGCCGGGCGAGGATTCCCGCGAAATCGGCAAAGTAACCGGCAAGATCGCGGTTCGGCCATTCGCCGCGGTCTTCGAGGGCTTGCGGAAGATCCCAATGATAAATGGTGCAGAACGGGCGTATGCCGGCTTCGAGCAAGGCGTCGGCGAGTCGGCTGTAATAGTCGAGACCCTTTTGATTGACGGGTCCGATGCCGGCGGGCTGGATTCGCGACCATGAAGTGGAGAAACGATAGCTTTTCTGATTCAGGCGTTTGAGGACGGCAACGTCTTCTTTATAGCGGTGGTACTGATCGCAGGAGACATCGCCACTAGCTGCACCCTTGATTTTGCCGACGGTATGCGAGAAGCGATCCCAGTTGGATTCACCTTTGCCATCGAGGTTCCAGGCTCCTTCCACCTGGTAGGCAGCCGAGGCCATGCCCCAGAGGAAGCCGCTGGGGAATCGGGCTGCTTCGATTTCGGAGAGCGAAATCGCGCCGGGAATTGGTTCAAGACCGGGATCTTGATCGAGAGCGGAAGAATGGGTGGCAAGGGCGCGGCTCGCGACCAACGCGCTGGCACCAGCGAGAAACGAGTTTTTAATAAAATTCCGGCGGTCCATTGTGTTGGATCTCGTTGGCGGCGAAGCTATCAACATTCGTACGTGTGAGTCAAACTTTTTGGGAGGACAAACCGGAGGAAGATGGGCGGCTTTTGCGCCGCGGCCGACAAAAACACCCGGAGGGATAGATTCGAAGCACCCACCTGTCGAAAACCACAACCGGTGGGGCAGCCTCGGTTTATCGGTGGACGTTCTATTCGTGTTGCAGGACTTCGTCGATGACGGCTTTGCCGCCTTTGTCCACGGTGATGACTTTGTGAAGGGGCGCGTAGCCGGTGACGGTGATGTCGACGACGTAGTTGCCGGGATCGAGCAGGACGTCGACAGGCGAAGATTTATCCAGCATGTGCTGGTTGATGGCTACCTGAGCGCCTTTGGGCTGAGTCTTGATACTGACTGTGCCCATGCCTTGGGCTGCCTTGCCACCGAATAGCTTGCTCATTTTGCCGACGGTTTTGATGTCATCAACGTTGCCGAGCGAGCGCAGGGTGGGCGAGAAGCTGATGGTCTGACCCAAAACGAATTGCGCGCTGGTGGTCTCGTCGACATATCCGCCCTTGCGGACGAGGACGACGTGCTGACCTTTATCCACGGAGACTTGTGCGGGCGTGAGCTTGCCGGTGTCGCGGCCATCGATGTAGACGTTGGCGCCGGCGGGCGTGCTGGTGACGGAAAGAGTCGCCATGAGCTGCGCGAGATGGGTTACGACAAAGGACTTGCTGGCGGAAGTGACTTCGACGGTGCGAGTGTCGGTGGAGTAGCCCGGCTTGCTGACGGTAACGGTGTGCTGACCGGGGTCGACTCCGGACAGAGTAAACGGTGTAACCCACGAAGGATCGGTTCTTCCGTCGAGCTGAACTTGCGCGCCTTGCGGAGTGGAGTCGATGGCCATCTGTCCGGGGACGATGGCGGGAGCGGCGGCGGCGGCCGATTTCTTGCGGGCGTTCTTGCCTCTGGCCGCGGCAGCTGCGTGCGTGTGCGTGGGCTGCGATTCTACCTTGGGCTCCGCGGGTTGAGTCTGCACCGTCGGAGCCGGCTGAGGCGCTTGCGCTTGCGCCGGCTGTGCTGGTGCCACGGGCTGGCTTGGTGCGGCTTGCGTAGCCTGCTGGACCGGACGAGGAGAGTCGTCATCGCTGTTCAAATGATTGATGTGAAGGACGAGAGCGATTGCGATGATGAGAATCAGGACAGCCGCGCCGGCGATGGAATAAACCATCAGGCTGGGCGGGACGTTTTTGATTTCCTTGATTGCCTTTTGGGCGACTTCGCGGGGCTGAACTTTTGGCTTCTCCGGTTCCGAACCCGATCGAAAACTGGGCGCAAGAGAAGGTTCCGGCTCTGACGCGGCAGATGGAGAAGGCGGAGGCGCGATGTAGACGTCCTTCAGCGGAGGCAGTTCCGTCATCTCCGAAAAACTAACGCCGCTGCGGGATGGGGCGTCGCCAGCCATAATGGGATCGACCGCGATTCGGGGCGATTCGTCGCTGGGGCCTTCGACGGCAGGCTCATCGAGCACGGCCGACGACATGGAAGCCGATGGCAGCGGGTCATTATTGACGATCGCCTTGGCGCGCGGAGCGATGGGCGCATTGGGCGTTTCATGATGGGGTGTGAAGGATTCAACTTCAGCTCCACCCGAGGCAGCAGCGGCGGCGGCTTTCCGCGCCGGTTCCTGTTTCGCAACTGCGGGCGGCGGCTCTGGCGGCTGCTGGACAGCGGGCTTCCTTTCTACTGGCTTTTGGGGAGGCGCGGACGCGAACTTGGGTTGCGGTGCAGCGTTCATTGGAGCCGCAACGGCTGGGGCTTTGGCTGGCGCTGCCGAAGCCTTCGCAGCGTGCGGTTTCGATTCCTTACATTTTTCGAGATCGTCGAGCAATTCCCGCCCACTCTGGTAACGCTCGGCCGGATCCTTGGACAGGGCCTTCATGATGAGATCGCTGAGCAGCGGGTGGAGCTTGGAGTTCACGTGCATCGGGGGCACGGGTGTGCTTTCAAGAATGCTCTGGCGTAGGGACTCGGCATCCTCACGATCGAAAGCTTTGCGGTCGGTCACCATTTCGTAAAACAGAGCGCCCAAACTGAAGATGTTCGAGCGCGCATCGATCTCCTCGTTGCGGACCTGCTCGGGAGACATGTAGTGCAGGATGGATGGGACCTCGGGCATTTGCGCGGCGAACTTGCCGACGCTGGAGACGCCGAAGCCCAGAATTCTGACCGTGCCATCCCAGCCGCACATGATTTTGGCGGGCTCGAGACTATAGTGAAACACCATGTGGGAGTGAGCGTGATCGAGGCCACTGCACACTTGCCTTCCGATATCGAGCAAGTCCCAGATGGAAAATCCTTCCTTGCGCGCCAGCATGGTGGCGACGCTATTGCCCTGGATGTACTCCATGGCGGCGCAAAACTGGCCGTCCATTTCCCCTGCGCCGTAGACGGGTGTGAGATTGGGATTGCTCAGGACTTTGGTGGTCTCAGCTTCTTCCAGGAGGCACTTTTCCAGATCGGCGGCGCGTTCACCGAAGGCTGCCAACTGGATTGCTTTGAGCGCTACGGTTTGGCTGGTCTGCGGGTCGTTCGCCTTGTAGACCGCGCCAGTAGCAGACTTTGAGAGTTCACTCAGGATTTCGAAGTGGCCGATTTTCGTGGACATTGTTTCCGTGCCTCATCACAGAAAAAAGCCGCGCAGTCTCCTTTAAAAACTGCGAGGGTTCAAAACCCGGGGGCAGGGTACGGTTAGAATAGCGCTCCTGCGATGAGGGTTCGAGTTACCAAAGTACTGAAAATAAAGAGTGTGAAAACGATAGGCCGACGGTATTGCAGCCTGAGAAGGTCACGGTTATGGCGGAATGTTGTTCTACCTTGGGGCGTGACCTTTTGCCGGGCGAAACGTTTAAATTCATTAGCAGCAACGAGAGTGACATTTGTCATCCGGGTGGGATGACGATCTCCACTGGCAGCCGGGCGCGATGGGATGAAGAATGTTTGCGGTGACAAGGAGTGGGGTTCGGTGAGTGTTCGGGCTCGGAGGCTGGTTGTGAGGAGCGTGGTCATTCGTTTATGCTTGGGTGCTGCACGGACTAAGCTGGTCCGCTGTCCGGCACGCCGCTTCTTCCCTGGGTTCTAATCATGACTCTGACCCGATTTGTCGCGAAAAACGCCTTCCGCAACAAGCGCCGCAGCATTTTGACAGTTTTGAGTATCGCTTTTTCTTTGCTTTTGCTGACGCTGATGATGACCATTTGGCGGGCTTTCTACCTTGATGAGGGAAGCGCGGAGTCGGCGGAGAGGCTGGTGGTGCGCCACCGAGTTTCGTTGACGTTCAGTTTACCCGGGTTTTATCGGGAGAAAATCCGGGCGATACCGGGAGTGGTGGCAGTGGTACCGGTATCGTGGTTTGGGGGGATTTACAAAGACCAGAAGCCGGAGAATTTTTTCGCGCAGTTCGGCACCGATCCTGAGGAATTTTTCAAGGTGTTCCGGGACATAAAAATGCCGGAGGAGCAACGAACGGCGTGGCTGCGGGACCGCCAGGGCGTGATCGTGGACGACACGCTGGCAAAGAAATACGGCTGGACGCTCGGTGACCGGATCGTTTTGAAAGGCACAATTTATCCCGTCGATCTCGAGTTATACGTTCGAGGGATTTTCAGTTCTTATCCGGATGACAAGGCGGCTTATTTCAATACCAAGTATGTGGAAGAAGCGGTTTCTTGGTTCAAAGGGCAGGCCGGGACTTTCAGTATTCTTGCGGCGTCACCCGGAGATGTGAGCAAGGTCGCGCGCACGATTGACGATGTGTTCCGCAACTCGCCTCAGCCCACGAAATCGGAGAGCGAAAAGGCATTCGGCCTAGAATTCGTGGCCATGCTGGGCAACGTGAAGGCTTTCATCTTAATGATTTGTTCGGCGGTGGTATTCGCAACTTTGTTGGTGTCTGCGAACACCATGGCGATGTCGATCCGGGAACGAACGCGGGAAGTGGCGGTGCTGAAGACTTTGGGTTTTACGCGGCAGAGCGTGCTTGGTCTATTCGTGAGTGAAGCCGTGGCGTTGGCCGCGGCGGGCGGAGTGATCGGAGTGGGCTTGGCGTACCTATTGATTTATGCGGTGAGTCACTCACCTTACATGAGTTTTTACAACATGAAGGTGACGCCCGGCATGTGGGCAGCAGCTCTGTTTGTCTCCGGACTGGTGGGACTGGTGAGTTCTCTGATTCCCTCGTATCACGCTTCGCAGGTGAACATTGTGGATGGGTTACGGCATATCGGTTGAGATTATGACGTTAGGCGGTTTTGTGGTGCGCAATGCGTTTCGGAACAAACGGCGCAGCCTGCTGACGATGCTGAGCATCAGTTTTTCGCTGCTGTTGCTTACGCTGATGATGTCGATCTGGCGCACGTTTTACATCGAGCAAGGACCTCCGAATGCGATGAAGACCATCATCACCCGCGACCGGGTGTCGCTGGCATTTTTTCTGCCGGCGTACTACCGCGACAAGATTCGCAGCATCCCTGGCGTAGTAGCGGTGGCTCCGATGACTTACTTCGGAAATGTATATAAAGACGATCGGGCCACGAACTCCTTCGCCCAAGTGGTGACCGATCCGGACGAGTACCCGAAGGTTGCACCGGACAAGATCGTCCCCGCGGATCAGTTACTCGCGTGGCAGCACGACCGCACCGGTGCCATGGTTGATATCGAACTGGTGAAGAAGTTCGGGTGGAAGATCGGCGACCGTCTGGTGCTGCAGAGTCCCTACTTCCCGGTGCATCCCGAGGTTACAATCCGCGCGATCTACACGGTCGATCCGCCGGTTCGCGCGCTGTATTTTAACACTAAGTACTTAGAAGAATCGGTAGACTGGTTCAAGGGGCAGGCAGGATGGTATATCACGCAGGTCGCATCTCCGGGTGACGTGGCTCGCGTCTCCAAGGCGATCGACGAAATGTTCCGCAACGCCCCGCAGCATACCAAGACCGAGAGCCAGCAAGCGTTCCGACTTTCGTTCGTGTCGTCTCTGGGTAATGTAAAGGCGTTTATTCTCACCATCTGCGGAGCGGTGGTTTTTGCCATTCTTCTGGTCTCGGCGAATACCATGGCGATGTCGATTCGCGCACGAACGCGTGAAGTCGCCGTGCTGAAGGCCCTCGGATTCACACGCCAACGCGTGCTGTCCATGTTCGTGGGCGAGGCCATAGCCGTGTCGGTGGCAGGCGGAGTGTTCGGAGTTTTGGGAGCGACCCTGCTCATACGCTGGTTGACTCACTCGCCGGTCGCGATCGGAATTCCGGCGGAAATGAGGGTTAGGCTTCCGACCGTGTTGGTGTCTTTGCTGGTGGCCGCAACCGTGGGCTTTGTCAGTGGCTGTCTTCCGGCATACAACGCCTCGCGCACAAATATTGTGGAGGGACTGCGCCACATTGGCTGAGCAGCCCAGCTGAGTTGAGAGTGAATTTATGGCCATACCAATCAGTTATAACGTCCGCAATTTAAAGCTCCGCAAGGGCCTGACGATCATGACCGCGCTGGGAATCGCGCTCACTGTGACCACGGCAATTTTTTTGATGGCGCTGCTGGCGGGTTTACAGAAGGCTTTCGTTTCGAGCGGCAATCCGCAGAATGTGCTGGTGCTGCGAAAAGGTTCGGAAGCAGAGCTGTCGGGAGGATTTGATGCCGCACTGTTTCCCACGCTGAAGGTTTTGCCGGGGATCGCGAAAGATAGTCACGGCGAGCCTATGGTTTCCGGCGAGTGGGTGGTGGTGATTGTGCTTCCGCGCAAAGATGGCACGGGCGAAGTAAATGTCACGGTGCGGGGCATGATGCCGGATGGGCTCGAACTTCGTCCCAGCGCGAAGTTAATCGAAGGGCGCTGGTTTCAGACGGGGCAGCGGGAAGTGGTGGTGAGCAAGTCTATTCGCTCGCGTTTTTCGCATGCGAACATCGGCGACACGATGGACTTCGGCAAGGGATCGTGGAAAGTTGTGGGAGTGTTTGACGCCGGAGGTTCCGCCTATGAATCCGAGATTTGGAGCGATGTGAATCAGATGGCTTCGGATTTTGACCGGCAGGGCGGATATTCGTCAGCCTACTTAAGGGCGACGGATCCCATTGCCGCGGATGCGCTTAAAAACCGTGTCAGCGATGACCAGCGGCTGAAGCTGGAAGGAGTTCTCGAAACGGATTACTACGCGAAGCAAACCAGCTCGGGGGCTCCGATCAAATATATCGGCATTGTGGTCGCGATCATCATGGCGATTGGATCGAGTTTTGCGGCGATGAATACGATGTATGCGGCGGTGGCTTACCGGGGGCGCGAGATTGCTACTTTACGGGTGCTGGGATTTTCCCGTCCCGCGATTCTGACTTCGTTTGTTCTGGAATCTTTGTTGCTGGCCATGCTGGGCGCGGCCGCGGGAATTTTATTGATGCTGCCCTTCAATGGACTACAGACCGGGACGTCGAATGCGGTGACGTTCAGTGAAGTGGTGTTCAGCTTGCAAATTACGCCGGTGGTCGCGGGGTACGCAATTTTGTTCGCGCTGGCCATGGGACTGTTTGGCGGTCTGTTTCCGGCGTGGCATGCGGCACGGCAGAATATTCTCACCGCGCTGCGAGGTTGATTGAAGTTTTCGGGAAACTAGTTCCCGCATTATTCGTATCGATATTTATGCCGATTGATGCAAAACACGAGGACTTGCAAAGCCTGCGAATTGACCGGACGGCCCGCGGCACAGGCCATGGGGAACCGCCGGCCTGGGCACGCCGATACATCATGATCGGCATGGTGATTGTTGCCATATTGAGCCTGGGTGCACTGTCCTATCGCATGCTTGCGCGCGATGTGCCGGAAGTGGAAGTCACCCGTGCGTCGGCGGAGAGCAGCGACGTGGGCGGCACCGTGCTATCGGCTACAGGCTACATTGTCGCGCATCACACCATTAATGTGAATTCGAAGGTTACGGGACGCCTGGCGTGGATCGGCGTGGAGAAGGGCGACAAAGTTAAAGAAGGGCAAGTGCTGGTGCGGTTGGAGGACGAAGAGTTCCGCGCTTCCTACGAACAGGCGAAAGGAGCGCTGGAGAATGCTCGGGCTTATCTCGATGAACTTGAGCACGGCTCGCGTCCGGAAGAAGTTCAACAGGCGCAGCACAATCTTGATGAAGCCCGCGCCACGCTGGTGAATGACAAGCTGACGCTGGACCGCACCAAAGAACTTTCTGCGGGCGGTGTGGTTTCACGCCAAGCGTTGGACGATGCTACCGCGAAGTTTGATTCGGACCAGCAGCGAGTGAATTCGCTTGAAAAAGCATTTCAGCTGATGAAGATTGGGCCTCGGCAAGAGGAGATCGCTCGTGCCCGTGGATCGATGGCGCAGGCGCAAGGGCTTGCCGATTACGCGAAGTCGCAGCTCGACGCTACGGTGATTCGGGCTCCGGTTACGGGGACGATTCTGGACCGCACAGCGGAAAAAGGCGAATTGATCACGGCGCAGTTTGCCAGCGCGGCGGCGGGCGGTCCGCAGGGATCGGTGGTGTCGCTGGCGGACTTGAACGATCTGCAGGTTGAGCTGGACATCGCCCAGGCGGATTTTGCCCGGCTCAGTCCCAAACAGAAAGGCATCGTCACAACGGACACTTATCCCGATAAAACCTATGACGGCGAAATTGCGCAGATTTCCCCCGAGGCCAATCGGCAGAAGGCTACGGTGCAGGTAAAAGTGCAGGTGCTGAATCCGGGCAAATATCCAGATGTATTCCTGCGACCGGAGATGAATGCCACGGTTAAATTTCTCGCGGATCAACCGAAAAATACAGGCAAGCAACCAGCGGGAGCGTTCGTACCTGCTGCCGCCGTACGCGATCACGACGGCAAGAAGATCGTATTTTTGGCCTTCGATGGGAGGGCGCGAATGCGCCAGGTTCATGTATTGAGCCAGCGCACCGATGGATTTCTGGTGGATGGATTGGTAGGCGGCGAAAGCGTGATTACCAAAGGACCGCAGGATCTGAAGGACGGGGACACAATTAAGGTGAAGGGGTAATTTCATGAGTACTGTTGCTGAAGCCAATGTGGCGACTGGAACGAAGGTGGTTCAGGCGCGCAATGTCAGTAAGATTTTCAAGCGCGATGCGTTTGAGGTGAAGGCCCTAGACGACGTCTCGATCGACATTGCCACCGGAGAATTTCTGGCGCTGATGGGGCCTTCGGGATCGGGCAAGACCACGCTGCTGAACATGATCGCGGCAATCGACCGGCCCACGTCGGGCGAACTTCTGGTGCAGAACCAGAATATTTTTCGATTCAATGACTCGCAGGCGGCGCATTGGCGCAACGAGCACATCGGGTATGTGTTTCAAACATTTAATCTGATCCCCGTGCTGACGGCATTTGAAAATGTGGAGTTGCCGCTGCTGTTGACCAAGCTCAACCAGCAGCAGAGGCGCGACCATGTCATGACTGCGTTGAAACTGGTGGGGCTGGAAGAACGGGTCAATCACTTGCCCAAGCAACTTTCTGGCGGACAGGAACAGCGCGTGGCGATTGCACGCGCGATTGTGAGCGATCCCACGCTGTTGCTGGCGGATGAGCCTACCGGCGATTTGGACAGCCATTCCGCAACGGACGTTCTGGAGATTTTGAAGCGGCTGAATGAAGACTTCCACAAAACCATTGTGATGGTAACGCACGATCCGCATGCGGCCTCGTACGCGCATGTCACCCGGCATCTGGAGAAGGGGATGCTTCTGCCGCCGGGATAGTCGTGGAGGCCGGCTGCGACGGAGTTCCCTGAGACCCGAATTTCATGAAGTCGGATTCCGCCAAGCGGGAATGATGGACCTCGCCGCCTAGGCAGAAAAATCGACAGAAGCTCATGATGAGTGGACGCCAGCGGGCCGGATCGATGTGCGGTCGGGCGCCGTTGCTTGTGAGCAATTTTTCGTCGACATGCAGCTTCACGATGTGAACCTCGAATACATTGGCGCTTACGTTCTTGCCGAAGGGACGCCAATCGTGGACAACGCCCTCCATTTGCACAGGACACTCGCGCACCCGCGGCGGTGAAACTGATTCGGACCGGTCCGGCGTTAATCGCGCAATGTCGAATTTATCTGGTTCATAGCGATAGCCCCACTCACGTTTCTTTTGCGGTACGGGATTCTTGCCGGTGGTGAGAGCGAGCCGGTCGACATGCGTGACCAGATCTTCCGATGGGAGATTGATCACACATTCACGGGTACGGATGAGATTGTCGGAGGTCTGGCCCATCTGGCCCAGGCCTAGCATGCAGCTCCAGCCCAGCCACCAGGCTGATGACATGGGCGCGAGGTTGGGGGAGCCGTCCGCATTTAAGGTGCTGATGAGCGCCACGGGAGTACCGAAGTAGAGGATAGTGGGCTCGATGGTCTTGTGCATGAGCCGAGAATATGGCAGTAGCGCGGATTGGGCTATCCGCATCTTGCGGTCAAAGCGATCTGGTTAGCGGCGCTTGAGAGCTTCGAGCTCTTCCAAGGTTCGTGGCCAGTCCGAGCCTAATAGGCGAGACAAACTTCGATCCGCAAGGACCGTGCCGCCGGTCTGGCAGCGCGCGCAGTAGTTCGTCTCTTTATCGGCATAACGAATACGCAGGACTTTGTCGCCGCATCTCGGACAGGGCTTGCCGTAGCGGCCGTGAACCGCCATGCCTTTACGGAACGCAGTGACTTTTTCGGGAAAGGCTTCCTGCGCCTCGGCACGGAGTTTTTCTATCCAGTAGCCGAGCGTGTGCTGAGTAGCCGCGAATAGTCTCTCCCACTCGAGCGGTTCCAGTTTCTGCGTGTGCGCGATGGGAGACAGTTGTGCCGCATGGAGGATCTCGTCTGAATATGCGTTGCCGATTCCGCTGACGAGGCGCGGATCCGTTAGCGCTCTTTTGAGCGTGTGGTTTTCCGCGGCGAGTGCTGTGCGAAACGAATTCAGGTCGCTGGAGAGAACATCGATTCCTCCGGGATCGAGGGAGCGCATGCTGTCTTCGCCCCTGAGTACGTGCAGCGATGCGCGGCGTTTGGCGCCGGCTTCGGTGAGAACCAGAGAACCATCGGGGAAGTCGAAGGCGGCAAGAGTCTGCCGGCCGACTAGTTTCGCTTCGGGCGCGCGCCAGTGCAACCGGCCGGCAATCATCAAGTGAAGGGCTAGCCAGAGATCGTTATCCACTCCGATTGCGATGCGCTTACCAACCCGGCGCAATTCCCGGACGGTACGGCCCTCCACAGTCGCGAGGGGCGGCTGAGCGGTTCGCAGCAAAAAGGGGCTGGCTAACCGTACCCGCGTCAGAGGCTGTCCGACGATGCGGGGTTCAAGAGCGGTGATGTAGGCAGATATGTCCGGCAACTCTGGCATGAGTATTAGCTTGCAGGTCGTAACCGGCTTTTGCAACGTCGTTGTTGGCGTAGGAATGGCATGGAGCGCCAGACGGGATCGGGGTCCGGTTCACCCACGTAACCCTTGAGTTGAGCCTCACCTGTAAGCCGAATTCGCCGGGCTGCGTTGCAAACAGACAAGTTATTTGAAATCAGTCGGCGTGGAGTGTCAATGATGTCAACTTGGGCAACGATGGCAGGTTTTGCATCACACCGGGCGTCACAATCGTCGATTCTCGCACGGGGGACGTGCCACCTATACCCACCCCACGGCGACTACGGAAGCAAAAAGAGGATCACTCACCCTCAATCAGGTCCGCACGGAAACACGCTGCTGCAGTACCCATGAAGTCCGTTTCTGGATGGCAGCATCCCGTTGTCGTTCAAGGCCGCGAAAGGCCTCAGACTCATCGGCGACGGCGAAGTTTTCGCCGCGCCCACATGACGGAGTTGAGCACAAGCGGGCATTGAACTGTGCGGGAAAGGTGATCCGGGGCGCATCTGCGCGGTATGCTGGGCTGCGACCTCCGACCGGGGAATCGGTGACGCGCTGCGATTTGCGGGTTTTTCAGCGGTTTGGTACAGCAGAACTGTTGACGCGCGAGGATCAGCAGCAGAAAAAGCTAATTTTAACTCGACTTAATAAGCTAATGCGTGTATGCGCAAGGCGATTCTCAAGCAAACGAAGACCGAGCTTACGTCTGATACCGTTCAACTGCGTCCCGCCGGCGTCACAACGGGACACGGCGTCCTGGAGCTGATTGAAAATAAGAACTTGTGGCAGCCGGACCTGTAAGCCGAATTCTGTCCGCCGGATTGCTCCGGTGGGACGGCCATTCCTCTGGGCCACGCATTGCTGCGAGGCTCTAGCGACCTACCCGAAGGTTTGACGCGCCGAGCCGGCACGTGTCCGAGACCTGGCTCAAAGAAACAGGGCGCGGACTTCCTTCCTATTTGGTCTTGCTCCGTGTGTGGTTTGCCAT
>Ga0187873_1002394_pt1 | contig 14298 bp, 16 predicted proteins | sample June2016WEW_16_1_2_FD_133012 | JGI IMG/M metagenome (GOLD analysis project Ga0187873, IMG submission 133012) | Peatland microbial communities from SPRUCE experiment site at the Marcell Experimental Forest, Minnesota, USA - June2016WEW_16_100 | ecosystem: Environmental > Terrestrial > Soil >... | reverse complement strand
GGCAAAGGCCAGACAGCGCGTTCCGGCAGTTCGATTCGCATCGGTTTTGAAGGCGGCCAGATGCCGCTCATCCGCCGCATTCCCAAGCGCGGTTTCAACAACGCGCGGTTTGCAACGCGGTTCGCCGCGGTGAATGTCGGCAAGTTGGATCAATTCGACAACGGTGCGCGCGTGGACGAAACGGCATTGCGCGCCGTGGGCCTGGCCAATGGCCGCGCCGACGGAATCAAAATTCTCGGCGACGGCGAGTTGTCCAAAAAGCTCACGGTGAGCGCGCACGCGTTCAGTACGTCGGCCCGCACGAAGATTGAGGCCAAAGGCGGTGTGTGCGAGGTGGTAGGCCCCAAACCCGCCGCACCGGCGAAGAAGCCCGCCGCACCGACCAAGCCCGCCGCATCGGCCAAACCTGCCGCATCGGCCAAACCTGCCGCACCGGCCAAGGCCTGAACGCGCGTTTGACACATGTTCCGCTCCATTGCCAACACCTTTACCAATTGCTTCAAAATACCGGAGCTGAAGTCCCGGATTCTGTTCACGCTGTTCATTCTGACGGTTTGCCGTTTGATGGCTTTCATCGTCATTCCGGGTTTGGACGGAGCGGCACTGAGCAAGTTTTTCGACGAAAATTCCCAGGGCGGGTTGCTGGGCATGTATAATACGTTCGCCGGTGGCGCGTATGGGAATTGCGCCATTGGCGCGCTGGGCATCATGCCTTACATCAGTGCGACAATCATCATTCAGTTGATGACGGCAGTCATCCCCCGGCTGAGCAAACTGTCGCGTGAAGAGGGTGGCCGGGCGCAGATCATTAAATACGGGCGGTATCTAACAGTGCTGATTTGCCTGGGCCAGGGATTGTATTTTGCCGGCAACTGGGGAAATCCCCAGACCGTTTTCCCGGGATTCCAGGGCAAACTCGTGCTGGTTGACAATCACGTTTGGTATCTTATTCAAACGGTGCTCATTATGACCACTGGCGCGATGTTGCTGGTATGGTTGGGCGAGCAAATCACGGAGCGTGGCATCGGCAATGGTGTCTCGCTGATCATTACCATCGGCATTGTGGCGCGGTTGCCAAATGCTTTTACGGCGTTGCATGACATGTTTTTCCCTGCCAAGGGGATTGAATCGAATTATCACTTCATGGGCACGGGGGTGATGCTGCTGCTCCTGCTGGCTTTGGTGATTGGCGGTGTCATTGCCGTGACGCAGGCGCAGCGGAAAATTCCCGTCCAATACGCGCAGCGCGCCGTGGGGCGCAAACTTTATTCCGGCGGCACGTCGTTCATGCCGTTGCGTGTCAATTACTCCGGCGTCATGCCGATTATTTTTGCCCAATCCATTCTCATGTTTCCACAGCCCATTTGCTCCAAACTGGCGGAGATGGCGGGTTATATGAAAGTGCCGTTTTTGCAGGATTTCTTCCGGGGACTGATGCAAATGCTCGGCTACGGTTCGACGCTTTACATAACGATTTATGCGCTGATGATTTTGTTCTTCGCTTATTTCTGGGTGGCGACGCAGTTCAATGAATTGCAAATCTCCGACGATTTGAAAAAGAACGGCGGTTACATTCCCGGCGTGCGTCCGGGGCAGGGCACGAGCGACTATCTGCACAAGTCCATGAGCCGCATCACATTGGCGGGGGCGATTTTTCTTATGATCATTGCGACCATCCCGATTATTTTGTCCAAGGAAATGAGCATCCCGCCTGCTGTGTCCAATTTCTTCGGCGGCACGAGCCTGTTGATCACCGTCGGCGTTTTGCTCGATACGATGCGCCAGGTCGAATCGCATTTGATGATGCGCCACTACGACGGCTTCCTGAAGAAAGGCCGGTTGCACGGACGGTTTTAGTCCCATTCCTAATCTTAATCGTAGTCCAAAGAGATTAAGAGCGGGATTGAGATTGCGATTAAGATTTGGAAAATGATTATTTTGAAAAGCGAACACGACCTGGCACTGATGCGTCCGGCGTGTGCGGTGGCGGGCAGGGTGCTGGATGAAATCGCCGCGTTCATCAAGCCCGGCGTCACGACGCGGCAGGTGGACGAGTTCGCCGCGGCGCGCATAAAATCGCACGGTGCGAAGAGCGCGTTTTTGGGCTATCACAAATATCCGTGCCATACGTGCATCTCGGTGAACGAGGAAGTTGTTCACGGATTGGCCGGCAACCGCGAGTTGTGCTTTGGCGACATTGTGAGCCTGGACGTCGGCGTGATTTACAAGGGCTTTGTGGGTGATACGGCGCGGACGGTGGCCGTCGGCGGTTGCGGCGTGCTGGCGCAACGGTTGATGGACGTGACGGAGCGCGCGCTTTATGAAGGCATCGCGGCGGCGTTGCCGGGGAATCGGGTGACGGACATTTCGCGCGCGGTTCAAAATTACGTCGAAGGCAACGGGTTCAGCGTCGTGCGGGAATTTGTCGGGCACGGCGTCGGTCGTTCAATGCACGAAGAGCCGCAGGTGCCGAATTTTGTTGATCCGAAGAGCAATCAGAAGTTACGGCCGGGCATGACCCTGGCGATTGAGCCGATGGTCAATGCGGGTCAGCCGGGCGTAAAAATTTTGAAAGACGGCTGGACAGTCGTCACGCAAGATGGTTCACTGTCCGCTCATTTTGAGCAGACGGTGCTGATCACCGAAAGCGAACCGGAGATTTTGACATGGCCGGAAAAGATGCCTTCACCGTTGAAGGTGTCGTGATTGAGGCGCGGCCAAACCACACGTATCGCGTGGAATTGGCCAACGGACACCGGCTTCTGGCGTTTGTAGCGGGCAGGGCGAAACAGCGCTTTGCCGGTCTCGCGCCGGGCGACAAAGTGAAATTACAATTGACGCCTTACGATTTGTCTGTGGGGCGTATTTTGGTTGAAACAAAAACGATTTAAACATGAAAGTTCGCGCATCAGTGAAAAAATTGTGTGAGCACTGCAAGATTGTGCGCCGTCGTGGCATCATCCGCGTGATTTGCACGAACAAACGGCACAAGCAACGGCAGGGTTGATTTGATTTATGGCACGCATCATTGGAGTGGAAGTTCCGCCGAACAAGCGCATTGACATCGCGCTGCGCTATATTTACGGCATCGGCCCGTCCAACTCGAAGGAAATTTTGGAGCGCGCAAACATCAACCCGGACATTCGCGCGAAGGATTTGACCGAGCAGCAGCTTTCCCAAATCGTCCATGCGATTCAGGAAGGCAAATACATCATAGAAGGCGATTTGCGCCGCGAAATCGGCATGAACCTCAAACGCCTGCAGGGCATCAAATGCTATCGCGGCATCCGGCACATGCGCGGATTGCCGGTGCGCGGCCAGCGCACGCAGACCAACGCCCGCACACGCAAAGGTCCGCGCAAGACCGTCGGCGTGCAGCGTAATCCCAATGCCAAGACCGGCATCCACTAAGATTTTGTATGGCTGAAGAAAAAAAGAAACCCGCTCACAAGAAGAAGGAAACCAAGCCGGAAGCCGCCGCCGCCGGTCCGGTCGAAAAGGCTGCGTCCAAACCGGCCGAAAAAGCCACGCCCAAGTCTGCTGAGAAAAAGCCCGCGAAGAAGGCGGGGCCTGCTGCGGAAGCTCCTGCCGTCGAGGCACCCAAGCCGGCGGATGCGCAGGTCATTCCGGTGGCGCCGACTGCGGCCGAGCTTTTGGGCGAGGACGCCGGCGCAAAAAAGATCATCAAGGCCAAGCACGCCAAGAACATTGTGTCCGGCCTTGCAAACATTCTGGCGACGTTCAACAACACCCTGGTCAGCATCACAGATATGCACGGCAACATCATCGGTTGGTCGAGCGCCGGTCGTGTCGGGTTCAAAGGCTCGCGCAAGAGCACGGCTTACGCCGCGCAGCAGGTTGCACAGGATGCCGCACGCCAGGCGATGTCTAACGGCATGAAGGAAGTCGAAATCCGCGTCAAAGGCCCCGGCTCCGGTCGTGAATCCGCCATTCGCGCGCTCCAGGCCATCGGTTTGGAAATCACGACCATCAAGGACGTGACACCCGTTCCGCACAACGGCTGTCGTCCGCGCAAGAAACGACGCGTGTAACCATCAACTTTCAACTTTCAACCATCCACTAAACAATGGCTCGTTACACAGGTCCTCGCGTTCGCATCAGTCGCCGGTTCGGCATTCCGATTTTCGGCCCGACGAAATACCTTGAGCGTCGCAACTATGGTCCGGGTGTTCACGGCCCGAAGTCGCGCCACAAGCACACCGATTACGGCCTCGGCCTGATTGAAAAGCAAAAGCTCCGTTACTACTACGGCCTGATGGAACGCCAGTTTCGCGGTGTTTATGAAAAGGCGCTCAAGCGCCGTGGCGTTACTGGCGAACAGATGCTGCAAATTTTGGAGACGCGCCTCGACAATGTGGTTTATCACCTCGGTTTTGCGAACACCCGGGCTGCCGCGCGTCAGTTGACCTCGCACGGCCATATCATGGTCAATGGTCGCAAGGTGAACATTCCGTCATACAGCCTCAAGGTGAACGACGTGATTGAGGTGAAAAATTCAAACGTGTCGCGTCAATTGGCCACGAAGAATCTGGAAATCGCCATGAGCCGCGCTGTGCCGGATTGGCTGTCGCTGAACAAAGAGGGATTCAAAGGCACGGTCATGCGGATTCCGACGCGTGACGAAATTCAGCCGATTGCCAACGAACAGGCCGTTGTGGAATTTTATTCCCGCTAAAAAATCAACCACGGATGGACACGGATGCACACGGATACAAAACAGAATAAATGGGGTTTTAATCCCCAATCCGTGTTGATCAGTGTTTATTCGTGGGTAAAAAAGTAAAAACAAAAACAATTATACGGGCTTGACCGGCCTGCGGGAATAAACCGCCGGGAAAGCCAGATTAAAATTGTTGAAAGGAAAATATGCCAGTCAGACTCGGACGTTTCGAAATGCCCAAGCGGTTGCAAAAGGATGACGCAACCGCCACCGCCACCTACGCAAAATTCATCGCTGACCCGTTTGAAACCGGTTACAGCCACACCATCGGCAACTCGCTGCGCCGCGTGCTGTTGTCGTCGCTGGAAGGCGCGGCCATCACTTCGGTGAAGGTGGATGGTGCGATGCACGAGTTCACCACGATCGACGGGGTGGTCGAGGACGTGACCGACATCGTATTGAATTTGAAGAAAATCAAATTCAAAGCGCACACACGCGATCCGCAAATGCTTTTGCTGTCGGTGAACAAGGAAGGTCCGGTGACCGCTGCCGACATCCAGCTCAATCAAAATGTTGAATTGGTCAATCCCGACCAGCTCATTTGCACGCTCGACAAAAAGAAAAAATTCGAGATGGAGTTGGAACTCAAGATTGGCCGCGGTTTTTGTCCGGGCGACGAAAACAAAAAGCCGGGCCAGCCCATCGGCGTCATTGCGATTGACTCGTTGTTTTCGCCGGTCACGCGCGTGCGTTATTCTGTCGAAGCCGCGCGCGTCGGCAACCGCACGGATTACGACCGCCTGATTTTGGAAATCTGGACGGACGGACGCCTTTCACCCGACGACGCGCTCACGCAGGCTTCGGCGATTTTGCAGCATCACCTCGATGTATTCGTTGGTTACGACAAGAACGCGATTGAATTCGAGGAGGCAGCCGACAAGCAGGACGAGGAAAAGTCGAAGATCAAGAAGCTCCTCAATATGAGCGTCAACGAAATCGAGTTGAGTGTCCGCGCGGCAAACTGCCTGAACAATGCGAACATTACCACTGTCGGCCAGCTTGCGATGAAGACCGAGCAGGAAATGCTCAAGTATCGCAACTTCGGCAAAAAGTCGCTCAACGAAATCAAGGACAAGCTCGATCAGCTTGGCAAACAAAACGAAGTCGAGATGCATTTGGGCATGAATTTCGAACCGGGTTTGCTGGAAGCGCCGGCGCCGGTTGAAAATCCGGAGAATAATTAAGGCAGTTTATGCGACATTTGAAGCGAACGGCCAAACTGGGCCGGACATCCGAGCATCGCAACGCGATGCTGGCGAACCTCGTTTGCAGCCTCATCAAGCACAAGCGCGTGACCACGACGCTCGCGAAGGCGAAAGCCGTGCGTCCCGTTGCGGAAAAAATGGTCACGCTCGGCAAGCGTAATACGATTCAGGCACGCCGCCTCGTCGCCGCGCGTTTGCGCACGCGCGGCTCAACGGTCCAGCTCACCAAGGACGAACGCCGCAAGTGGCGCGACGAGGAAGACGTTGTGCGCATCCTTTTTGCGGAAATCGCGCCCGCGTTCAAGGAACGCAACGGCGGTTACACGCGCATTATCAGGATGGAACAGCGCCAGGGCGACGCCGCGCAACGCGCCATTTTGGAATGGGTGGATTACGCGTTCGAGGTTCCGGCTCCAACCGAAGCCGAACCCGCCGAAGAAACGAAACCGGTGGAGACAAAACCCGCGGAAACCAAACCGGCGGAGAAAAAGCCCGCAGAAGCCAAAGCCGGGAAAAAGTAAACCGGTTGAAATTTTGCACAGCCCGCTCGATGAGAGCGGGTTTTTTATTTCAAAACAATTTCTCGTCGGAGGGGCGAGTTACACGAGTCCCCATTTAAAAAGGTATTCGATTGAGTCAGGGGCTCGTGTAACTCGCCCCTCCGATACTTTTGAGACAGTCTCTACCGGGATGTCCGTTCGGATCCCGCAATGCGGGACGGCATCCCTACCTAAATTTGCGCCAGCCAATCGAGATACTTTTTGTTCCCCGCGCTCAACGGCAAAACAATAAACTCCGGCGTGTCGTAGGGATGCCTGGCGAGAACCAGCTTCTCCAGCGCAGCCAGTTTCGATTTGGTAGTTTTCAGAACCAGCAAAACTTCCGCACCGGATTCAATTTTCCCATGCCACCAGTAATGCGATTCTATTTTAGAAACAAGATTCGCGCAGGCAATCAAACGCGCTTTTAACGCAGCCTTGGCCAGTGCGCGTGCCGTTTTCAAATCAGGCGCTGTGACCAAAACGACGGCAAATTTTGTGGCAGGTTTCATTTTGTCGGAGATGAGAAATTTGCAGCTTATCTATGTATTAAATGCCATGTTTCTTTCGTGCTCGTTTGAAAGCCTCTGCAAAAATGCCCTCGATCTCAGGATCAACGATCAGCCACGTGCAGGCAATTGTCGTGAAATCTTCAATGATCTCCATCGGGTCTTTGTATTGCTTCCCACTTCGGGCTATCGCCAAGACCAAGGTGCATTCGGTCAAATCGTTTGGCGATACACTGGCTGTAATCCGATGGCCGAAGCGATTCCGAATGGTGTTAATCTCTCTGATCCCAGGCAACACCCAAGCTACCTTTGCGTTGGCCTGTGGCAACAGCTCAATCTTTTGAGCGAAGCGTAGTCTCGCATCTTGCCAGTTGTGAGACGGAGAAACTGACTCAAGATGCCGGTTAATGTAGTTCTCGATAATCAGGTGGCATTTCAGCACGCGGCCAATCAAATCGTGGTCTTGGGCAAGAAGCTTTTTGAAAGCTTCGTTCTCTTGATTGAAGCGTTTCTCGATTTTGGGCAACTGCGGAGCGAGTTCCGCAACCACGTCTGGAATGAAGTCGATGTCGCGCATCTAACGTAGAAAGCTGCCTGCCGCAGCGTAGCTCGCCAAGAGCGAAGATGGGAGCCACCGCCGATGCGGGACGTGAACCGCGACAGTGGAACTGACCGCGCCAACGGCGGTTGGCTCCGGCGACTTGTTGGGCGGCATAGTCAATGTCTTGCTACCATTTTTACCATCAAGAGAACCAAAAAATAAGTCAAAAGTGGTGCGACATAATATCCTAGCGAAAACAACTGTTTCGCAACGAAACTTTTCAGACTGAATGTAACGCCCAATCTCGACATAAGAAATAAAATCAAAAAGTAACACGACAATCCGATGGCAACCGCAAACACAATCCAGCCAGGATGGCAGGCGACTCCGTTTGCATACATTACCGGTAAAAATAAACCGATATTCAGACAAAAAATAAGTGATACGATTTGAGGTCTCATGTCGCGCCGCCTAACGTAGAAAGCTGAGCCACAGCCGACTCGCGGCGTGAATCCCGACTTGTCGGGAAACGACCGCGCCAACGGCGGTTGGCTCCGGCGACTTGTTAGGCCTCATGGTGTGCCTCTAATTACAGATTCCGTCGGCTTCTGTGATACTTCGGTATATTTTGCGACGGCTGTCTTTAGGTCTATCTGGCCTGTAACGAACTGGACGCGGATAGCGGAGTAACAACGTGCGTGCCAATCGTAAATCTCCTGACGCTGCTGGAACTTAAACGCCGAGGCAAGCTGTGGCAGTGCGAGATTGAGAAGTGCGAGCGTTGTCAATGTAAAAGGCAACCATAGTGGAGGTTGCTGAATGCCGAATACACTCAACTGAAACGTCGTGAAAGCAAGAAGAAGCAAACGAAGCAGCCATCCAGACCAATGATTGAACATCATCCAGAATCGCCACTTTTTCTCCCATCGCCATTGCCAGCCAATGTCCCTATCAAGCGCGTCTAGAAATTCTTCTTCTTGTTTCATGTATTCGCTCACGTCTTGTGGCCTAACGTCCAGAGCTCAGGCACAGCCGCCGGAGCGTGACTCCAAAATCCAAAATGACAAACGAACTCATCATAAATGGTCCGCAACTGGCAGGGGCAGCGGCTGTTGCCTGCAGCGATTTGTTAGGTGCGACCATATAGCCTCAAAACTGCTATGCCACCGAACCAATAAGCAATGCCGCATACAATAATCTCAAACGCGATACAAAATCGCTTTGCAAGAGTCCGTGTCTCAGCGGCGACATTCTGGTAATGTCGCTCAAATCCTCGCCCGATTTCGCGTGCAGTGCAAATCTCCCAGACGAGAGAAAAGAGAAGCAGTGCGGGCGCGCAAATGCCGATGCTTTCGACCAGTCGGCTGACCCAATATCCGGTGAACATAAAAATCATGATTGCGATTGACACAAGGTTGAGGGCCGTAAACCAGACCGGTTTTCTTTCCTTAATGTGGGTCGTGAGCGCATCCAGACCAAGAAGGCACATCAGCACAATATAGAGTAAGGCGAGCAATGGCATACAGGCGTAGCACCTAACAGATAATGGACGGCGCATTGTGCAGCCTATCCTTTTTCAGGATTTTGTTTTCGATTCTGCAAAAACCTTTCACCCACAAATAGTTCGCCTGTGAATCGCCGAATTTCATTGTCGGACAAAGGCTGCAAGCTGTTCCGATGATTTTCATTTTCTGAATCTGATTTATTTGACGCCTAAATTCTGTTTTAGTCAAGACATGGACGCCGCATTGCCGCCGTTGACTCCGGGCACGCTTTACCTTGTCGCCACGCCCATCGGTAATCTCGAGGACATCACGCTGCGCGCGCTGCGCGTGTTGCGTGAGTGCGACGTGGTCGCCGCCGAGGACACGCGGCACTCCGGGCAATTGCTCAAGCATTTCGGAATCTCCAAGCCGCTCTTGAGCTATTTCCAGTTCAACGAGGCGAAACGCAGCGAGGAAATCATCGAACGCCTCCGGCGCGGCGAGAAGGTCGCGCTGGTCACGGATGCCGGCAGTCCCGGCATCAGCGATCCCGGCGAACGCGTCGTCAAAGCCGCCATCGCCGCCGGTTTCCGTGTCGAATCCGTGCCCGGTGCGTGTGCGCTGGTTGCGGCGCTCACAGCCAGCGGTCTGCCGACAAGCGAATTCCATTTTGTCGGTTTTTTGCCGCATAAATCCGGTCAGCGCCGGAACAAATTGGAATCGCTCAAAACAATTGCTGGCACGCTCGTTTTCTACGAGTCACCGTTTCGAATCGGGAAATTGCTGGGCGAGCTGAGCGAAGTTTTTCCCGAACGCGAGGTGGTGCTGGCGCGCGAGTTGACGAAGAAATTCGAGGAATTTCTGCGCGGCAAACCGGCAGAACTGCTGGCGATTGCGAAAAGGCGGAGTTTGAAAGGTGAATTTGTGGTGATGGTTGCCGGGACGAAATGACATCGCACAAAGAACGCGAAGGAGGCAAAAACTCCCCTTGCGCACTTTGCGGCCTTCGCGCGAGATTTACTTCGATTTGGCGGCCCGGACTTTTGCCCAGCGCGCCTTGGCGGCCAGGGAAATTTTCCGGCGTGCGGCGGCGCTCATTTTCCGCCGCTTGCGAACCACTTTTCCAGTTGACGATGGTGAAGCGCTTGCTGCCAAGGCTTCCAGTCGTGATTGCAGACGTTCGATTCGTGCTTTCAAAACCGCCATGCGTTTCAGCTTGGCGACCGAAAGATTAAGGAGTCCTTTCATGTTCATTGTGAGGCCATTGTAAAAATTTGTTTCCGGAATTCCAAGCATTAAATTTGCAGCGGGTAGAAAAGGGGCGCAACTTGACATCGCCACCAAACAACTCCGTGCGAATGGGAACGCCGATTTCCAAATCGGCAGGTGCTGTGGTCATGAACGTGCAGGTGATGCCGGGGCGGAGCCCGGCGCTCCGGTGGCAGTGTCAAGCTGTGCCCGCAGAAAAGCGCGGTTCGCGCCTCGAAATGGAAAGACGGCCGTGGCAGGGTCAAACAAACTTGCCCGGATTCAAAATGCCTTTCGGGTCGAGCGCGTGCTTTACAGCGCGATGGAGTTCGCGAACTTCCTTTGAAACCGCCAGCGGCCACCAGCGTTTTTTGGCAAGGCCGACGCCGTGTTCGCCACTGATTGCACCACCCCAAGCGATAATTTGAGCAAAGAGTTCGTCCAGCGCGGCTTCGGCGCGGCGTTTGGCGCCGGGCTGTGTATAATCCACCATCACGTTGGTGTGGATATTGCCGTCGCCGGCATGACCGAAACAGGCAATCGGCAGATCGTGTTTCTTTTGCAACTCCGCCGTGAATTTGAAAAGCGCTTCCAGTTTTCCGCGTGGCACGACGATGTCCTCGTTGAGTTTTGTAAGGCCAGTGTCTTTGAGCGCGGCGGAAAATTCGCGGCGGATTTGCCAGATTTTTTCGCACTCGATATCGCCCCATCCACGTTCGACAAATCGCGGTTTATGCCTGCGAATCACGCGCTCGACGGCGGGTAATTCGCTGCGCACGGAATTTTTCTGGCCGTCGAGTTCAACAATCAGATGCGCGCGGCAAATTCCAAGACGGCTGTTTTTTGTGTATTCGGCGGCGGCAGCGAGCGTGAATTCGTCGGCCAATTCGAGCGCGCTGGGCAGAAATCCAGCGGCCAAAATTCCTTGAAGCGCGCGCACCGCATTTTTCATCGAATGGAAACCGGCGGCAAGCGTTGCGCGAAATGGCGGCAGCGGAATCAATTTCAACGTGGCTTCCGTGATGATGCCGAGCAAACCTTCCGAGCCGATGAACAACCGGTGCAACTCAAAACCGGTTTTGTTTTTGTGCGTGCGACCGCCGAGCCGGACGACAGTTCCGTCGGCGAGGACGACTTCAAGACCGAGGACATAATCGCGCGTGACGCCATATTTCAAACAGCGTGGGCCGCCGGCGTTGGTGGCAATGTTGCCGCCGATGAAGTTGTCCGCGCGGCTGGCGGGGTCGGGTGGATAAAACAGTCCGCGCCTTTCAACGGCTTTCTGAAGCGTTTGCGTGTTGACGCCCGGCTGGACGACGGCGACGAAATCGGCGGCGTTGATTTCCTTGATGCGATTCATGCGTTCCAGCGAAAGCACGATGCCCCCGCGCACGGGCACGCAGCCGCCAACGTAGCCATGGCCCGCGCCGCGCGGTGTCACGGGAATACCGTGGCGATTGGCAAAGCGGAGCAGGGCGGAGACGGATTGGGTGGAACGGGGCAGGGCGACGGCGTCCGGCTGATGCGAAGCAAACCATTTGTCACCGGCGTATTTTTCAAGCGTTCGCGGATCGAAGATGATTTCGCCAGAGGGCAGAATCTTTTTGAGCCGGCGGAGCGATTTTAATTTTTCAGGAGTCATTCGACGGGCGCGCTGAGAAATTCCCTGGCATCGGCGGCTTCGGATTCAGGCACTTGAACGAGTATGCCGCCGGTGGCGATGGCGGTGCCCATCCAAAAGGAAGAAGCTTCGTTCATGACGACGGCGTGGAATCCAGCCGCTTCGAGCCGGGCGCGCTTCATCTGCGCTTCGGTTGCGTTCAGTTCGCTGGAAATAGTAACGAGTTGCATGATTCAAAGTCGCCCGAAGCCGCGTGGTTTCAAGCAGTCACCGGCGTTTTTATGTCGGCGAAGATGATGACACCAGCGCCGGTTTGGAGCAGACTCTTGACTTCCACTTCGACCTGCTGGCCGATGTGCGCTTGGCCATTGTTGATGACGACCATCGTGCCGTCTGGCATGTAGCCAATGCCCTGGCCTTTGTCCTTGCCCTCGCGAACAATCTTCAAGCGCAAAATTTCGCCGGGGATCAAAATGGTTTTGAGGTGTTTGGCGACTTCGTGGAGGTTCACACAGTTGACCTTTAGAAGCTCAGCGACTTTGGCAAGGTTGTAGTCGTTGGTGAAAAGCCGGGCGTTGAGGCTGCGCGCCAGGCGGACGAGCTTGGCGTCCACCTCCTTTTCGTCGGGGAAATCGCTTTCGTGAATGCGGACTTCGATGTTGGTGTTGCGTTGGATGCGGTTGAGCATTTCGAGTCCGCGCCGGCCACGCTCGCGCTTGATGGGATCACTCGAATCGGCAATTTGCTGAATTTCATTGAGCACGAATCGCGGCACGACAATCAGGCCTTCGAAAATACGGGCTTCAATCAAATCCGCGATTCGACCGTCAATGATGACGCTGGTGTCGAGCAAAAGTAAATTATCCTGCTGACTTTGTTGTCTAAACCGGACATAGGGGATAATGAGCGAGAAATCTTCCTTGTTGCTGCGCATGGCAAGAACGATGCCGATATAACTGAAACCCAGAAAGAGTCCGAGCCGGATGAGCCAGCGGACTTTTTCCTCGGCATTTTCAAACAGGCCCGAACCGCGGTCAATGAGAAGCGCGACAACCGTGCCAAGCAACAGGCCGAACGTAATGGCCGAGAATGCGCGCAGTGAAAACCCCTTAAGCATTTCATCCAAGGCAATCATCAATCCACCAAAACCAAAACCGAGGAGCATGCCGAACACGCTGCTGTAATTCACACCGGTGAATTCGGGGTTCACCTGGCTGACGGCATAACCCGCCGTCGTGCACAGGCTCAAAAATAAAACGCGAATAATCCAAAGCGGAGTCATGGTTTTTGTGTCATTTCGTTTGTATGCGGTGGCTCGTGATGCCAGAGAAAATGCCACAAACCGAGCCGGTTCAGATTGCTTGTCGCGATCGCGAGGTTGTCCGCAATTTCCTGCACGTTGGTCGCCAATTGTTCGTTTTTCAGCATGGTTCCAGCCAGTCCTTTGCCGGACTGCAAATCGTCCATCAATTTTTTTAAGGTTTCACTCGAAGATTCAATGTTTTTTACAGAAGTAGAAATATCCTCGCTGTTCGTCGAAATGACGCTACAGGCGCTGCCGGCCAGTCTGGCAAGCTCTTGTGAAAAGAAAACCGCATTGCTTATGGCAAGGTCAATCTGCGAGCTGTTCGTCGCGATGAACGAGTTGACATCGCTGACGGTGGTGTCGAGTTTCTTGGCTGTTTCGTCAATGCGCTGAATGAACCCGGATGCCGAGCGCGCGACTTCCTGCAGGTTGAACGGCTGCTCACACGGCACGTCCGCTCCGTCTTGGAGCATGGGTAATTGATTGGCCGTCGGGATGATGGAGACATATTGGTCGCCGAGGAAACCGGATTGTTCAATGACAAACCGCACGTCGTGGTAAATTTTGTAGTTTTGGTAAATGCGCAGAAAAATGGTGACGCTTTTGCCGTTTTCGGCAAGTTTGATGTTTGAAACACTGCCGACTTGCACTCCGGCGAGCAGGACAGCCGAGCGCGGCTTGAGTCCGCCGACATTATCGGCATGCAGGCGCAATTCGTAAGTGCCGCGAAACAAGCTCGTGCCCTTGCTGAATTGAATCAGCAGCACGGCCAGCAGCGCGATCCCGACGAGCACGAACAAGCCAACTTTGGTTTCAAAATGCGACTTTTCCATGGCCTAATTTTTCCTGGCGTCCGCAACGCCATCAATGAATTGGCGCACAATCGGGTCCTGCGACGCAAAAAATTCATCCGGCGTGCCCCTCGCGTAAATTTTATTATCATGCATCATCAACACGCGTTGGCCGACACGCCGCGCCGTCCGCATATCGTGTGTGACAACAACCGTAGTCACTTTTAACCGGTCACGCACGTGCATAATCAATTTATCAATGCTGTCGGCCACAATCGGGTCGAGGCCGGTCGTCGGCTCGTCGTAAAGCACG
>Ga0187873_1002386_pt1 | contig 14338 bp, 9 predicted proteins | sample June2016WEW_16_1_2_FD_133012 | JGI IMG/M metagenome (GOLD analysis project Ga0187873, IMG submission 133012) | Peatland microbial communities from SPRUCE experiment site at the Marcell Experimental Forest, Minnesota, USA - June2016WEW_16_100 | ecosystem: Environmental > Terrestrial > Soil >... | reverse complement strand
CCGCCGGATCCGGGAGGATTGTCGGTGTGAATATCCAGTGGGGTGTCGCCGAGTGCCTGGCGAATGGCTGCATGCATCGGGATCTGCAGATCGCGGACCGGGTTGATGCTGTCTGCACCAAGGTCTTTCAGGAGCTTGATGGAAGCCGGGTTGCAATAGCCCATGTGAGCGGAGCACTTGAAGATGATTTCCTTCGGGAGGTCGCCATTCTTGCGCATTTCATTGGCTACCCAAAGCATGCCTTCGTCATAGATCAGGAATCCACGGCAGCCGAGTTCATAGCCGCGCTTGACGTCTTCGATGGCTCGAATGAGCTGTTCCTGGCCGCGAAGACGATAGCTGATTCTGACGCCCTGGGGGGACAGAACCGTTGCGCCCGTATCATAGGTGGCGCGGGGGCCGGTGGAGAGCAGCAGTTCGCAACCATACTGGTTGCACAGCCGGCAGTACTCTTTGATCTCTTGGGCTGTATGGCGGAACATTCCGAAGGTTTCAGTTATACGGTTGATCGTAATGCCCATCTTTGTAGCTGTATCCAGAAGGGCAGCAACGGTCTCGGAAGAATTGACTGTCGGGCATTCAATACGGAACGCCGCTCCGTCGGGAAATCTTTTTGTTGAAGTGGGCATATCGAAGGCGTCGCCTTCGGGAAGCCCAAGTTTCTTCATGGCCTTACGGGTTGCTTCAAAAATCATGACTAGAATCTCCTTAAAAAGAAATTAACTGAAATCAACTGAAATTAACTGCGATGCGACGGTAATGGCGGGCAATAACACCAGACTATTCGAAGCGGTTCATCACCGATGTTTTCCACTCTGTGCTTCTTTCCAAGCGGTGAGTAGAAGGCCGTCTCCGGTCCAATCTCCCAGGAACCTTCCCCTTCAATCACGATCCGCGCACGTCCGCTTATCAGGAACAGAACTTCCTCGGATTCCTCATGGACGTGATCGGGGATCATGCTTCCGACCTCGGTAATGTTCATTCCCATGGATACATTTTTGACTCCCCCGAATTTAGGAGCCAGCAAGAGCTTGGAAGTGCGAGGAGGTGTTCTGAACTCTCCCTGCACATCTGCCGCCTTTACAAACGGCACTGCTTTCGGTGCTGCTTTTTCCATAATAAATCCTCCAGTAACTGTTCCATCATGCGGAATCGAGTTTCATAGTACGACCAATTCCACATTGTGTCAAACAATTTCGTATTTCAGAACAAAAATTATAGGCAAAAGGACCTGGAAAACAATATCTGCCTTTCCATGGCCCGCCTGGTTACCGTTGATTGAAGATTAAAACGCCTTTTTCACCATCGGGACTCTATACTTTTCGATCTTCGCGAGCCCGAATTTTGCGGCATAGTCATCAAACATCTTCCACTCTGTATCTTCGAGCGAAACTCCATCAACCATGGACTCCGCACGTTTCTCGATTTCTTTCTCCCCGTGAATATAAATTCTGTCGTGCCCTTCCGCCTTGGCACTTTTTCGCACGCCCTCTAGAATCGATTCAACATGCGCAGCGATATCTGCGGCATTGCCGAACAGATCGGTGCGGATGGCGGCAAAAAAGCTCGCAACCTGGCAGCCCTTTGTCTTGCTGAAAGTTTCTTTACTCCACGCACCCATCGACATACCTGCGCACAGAAGATCTACAAATAAGCCGAGCCCGTATCCTTTATGGCCGCCGAGCTCTTCTCCGGCGCCTCCAAGAAAAAGGTGACCACCATAGGGATTGGTGCTTCGATACAGCTTTTGGAACGCAATGGTATCGGTCGCATCGTAGCCATTCTCGTCGACAACCCAGCCGACCGGCATAGGTTTGTTTCGGCGTTCGTAAACTTCAACCTTGCCGTGCGCCGTTGTGGTCGTTGCCATGTCCAGAATGAATGGCGTTTTGCCGGCGGAAGGGATGGCAAAGCATATGGGGTTTGTACCCAGAATACGCTCTTTCCCATAGGTGACGACTGAACAGATTCTCGTGTTGGTGAATGACATGCCGATGAACCCCTTCGCCGTAGCCATTTCCGCCCAAAGGGCCGCCATCCCGAAATGACTTGAGTTCCGGAGTGCGCCAAAGCCCGCCCCCACCTGTTCTGCCTTTTCAATCACACGCGACATGGTGTATTTGGCCAGGTAGGGCCCAATTCCGTTATGTCCATCCACCGTGAGAGACAGCGGCGTTTCATGAACCACTTCCAACGGCGCGCCCGGAAATACAAATTTTGATTTGATGTTGGATTCGTAGAAGGGCAGCCGTCCGACTCCGTGGGAAGGAACGCCACGCGCATCGGCTTCCACCAGGGTCCATGCGGTCACCTCTGCCTGCTCCTTCGGATAGCCCAGCTTATCGAGGACCGTCTTCGTGTAAGAGAATAGATCGTCATACTTAATGTTGCCTTCCTTCATAATCCTCCTTTGGTAGTCAGACTCTCCAGATTTTGGCAAAGGCGCCTGGCTTATGGGCAGCCGCCTGGAACTCTTGTTCTATTTACGGCTGCATCCATATAACAAAACATTCCACTGTGTGTCAATCAATTTCGCATAACGGAACATTAAACTGCTTGTCATTATTGGATAGCCCTAATTGACAAAGTTAAAGGAAAGAATTATTCTGCACTATGGAACCATGTTTCGTAATATGAAACACCATGTCTATGAAAAAAAGAGGATGAGTAAAAAATGTACAAAGTCCCTTATGGGAAAGAGACATTGAGTTTCTCATTGCCGCCCGGCATGCAGGTCAGCCAGGCATTTCCGAAACCGGTATCTCCTCTTTCTGACGAGAAAGGTGCCGTGGAGAAAGCCCTTGCAAATCCAGTCGGTACGCCCCCGCTGCAAAAACTGGCTCAACCCGGCAATCGCGTCTGCATTGTTTTTACCGACATAACGCGCTCGTGTCCTGACGAGCTGCTCGTACCGCCGATTTTGTCCGAGCTGAAAAGCGCAGGAATAACGGACGACGGCATTACACTGCTATGCGGTATCGGTATGCATCGCCCTTCAACCCGGGAAGAAAAAATTGCAAAGCTCGGAGCCGAGATCGTTTCCCGCTATCGAGTCATCGACAATGAGCCGCAGAATTCTGCGGCTCTGGTCGATTTAGGAACGACAGCCAGCGGAGTGCCGGTTTCGCAACACCGGGCTGTCGTGGAGGCCGATCTGGTGATTGCGACCGGAATTGTGGAGCCCCATCAATATGCCGGTTATTCGGGAGGCCGAAAGACTCTGGCGGTCGGAGCGGCCGGCGAGGCGCTGATCGCTCATACACACGGCCCTGCGTTCATAGATCATCCCCGAACACGGCTGGGACGGATTGAAGGAAACCCATTCCATGAAGCAATCACCGAAGCCGCGCGCCGGGCGGGGTTGCGGTTCATTGTGAATGTGGTGCTCGACGACGATAAGCGCGTTTTGCGGGTAATGGCGGGAGATCCGGAGCAGGCGTTCCAAGACTTGGTTGCGTTCGCCCGCTCCGTCTATGAAGTTCCGATACCGCGGCAATATGACATCGCGATCGGCGGCGTCGGTTTTCCAAAGGACAGCAATCTTTACCAGGCAAGCCGCGCGCCTTCATACCTGTTCTTTGCTCCGACCTGCGTCATTCGGCCGGGCGGATATTTCATTATACCCGCCCGTTGTGAAGAAGGCGCGGGCAGCGGCGTCGGCGAGCAGCGGTTCCTTTCGGCAATGCGCGACACACCAGATGTTCAATCAATTCTGGACGATGCGCGAAAGAACGGTTATCCCCCCGGACAGCAAAGGGCCTTTGTAATGGCCAAGGTGCTGGAGAAATCAAAGGTGATTATCGTGGGAAGCGAGTGCCCGGATATCGTCGCCGCATGCAAAATGATCCCGGCAGCCACGATGGACGAAGCAATCCGGATCGCGGCAAAAGATACGGGTGTGTCTTGTGATGTGTTGATCGTGCCGCATGCCATGCTGACGCTCCCGGTGGTGCAGAAGTAGACGGAAGATATGAACGACATTGCTCGGAATCGGTATCGCAATCGCTATCAGAGATTGTTTTCGCATTATCGTATGGAAATGCCGAAGCCAAATTACGATTGCGATACCGATTCTGATTTGAAAAAGGCAGTAATTTGAATCTGGTTAAGCCAAAGGAATCCAGCTATCTGAACTGCATCCGTTGCGGGTTGTGCCTTGCTGCCTGTCCGACATACCGCGAGCATCTCAAAGAAACAGCCTCTCCGCGTGGCCGCGTGGCTCTCGCCCGCAAAGGCCTTGAAGGGCAACTGAAACTCAGTCCCAATCTCATCGAGCAGATGTACAGTTGTTTCGACTGTATGGCTTGCAATGATCTCTGCCCGGTCGGAATTCACCCGGCGGATCTGGCGCTCTCAATGCGCCAGGTCCAGGAGCAGATTCGTCCGGCAAAATGGAAGGATTGGCTTTTCGGAAAATTAATTTCGCATGCCGGCCGCATGGAAATGGCGACATGGCCTTTGCGGCTTTATCAAACACTGGGAATCCGCCGCCTTGTCTATATGCTGGGGTTGAACCGCATTCTGCCGAACCGGATTCGGGATCTCGAAGCGATGCTTCCGCACCTCCCGCAGCGTCCGCTGCGCCGCATTCTTCCCGAGGTCACAAAGGCTTACGGAGAAGAACGGTACCGCGTCGGATTCTTTCTGGGCTGCGCGCAGAGCCTTCTCTTTGCCGATCAAAGCGCCGCAACTCTGCGGGTCCTGGCCCGCAATGGATGCACGGTGATCACGCCGAAGGACATTGAGTGTTGCGGCATGCCGGCTCGGGGCTACGGACGTATGGACTTGGTCGAAAAGCAGGCCCGGCACAATATTGCCGTTTTCGAGCGCTGCAATGTCGATAAGATCGTCACAGATTGCGCCACATGCGGTTCAACCCTGAAGGAATACGAATCGCTGCTCGCCGGGGATCCCGAATGGGCACTTCGTGCCAAGGAATTCCGGTCGAAAGTGCGGGACATCAGCGAATTCCTTTCGGAGATCCCGATGCGCAAACCGACCAAGCGTATAGAAGCCAGGGTCACCTATCACGATCCTTGCCACCTTCGCCGCGGACAGCAGGTATGGAAGGAACCCAGGGAACTCTTATCCCTGATTGATGGGTTGGAATTCGTTGAACTGCCCGAAGCCGACTGGTGCTGCGGTTCGGCAGGAAGCCAGCTGATCACGCATTATGAGACGTCCTGGAAGGTGTTGAACCGGAAACTGGACAATATTGCGGGAACGGAAGCGCGCATCCTTGCTTCCGGCTGCCCGGGCTGTCAGATGCAGTTGAACGCGGGACTGCAGCGGCGCAAACTGCCAGTGCGCGTGGTGCATCCGGTTACGCTTTTGGATGAAGCCTATGGGGGTGCGGATGGAAAATAGAATCATTGATCATCTCATCCGGATTGCCGGCAAGGAGGGAGTGCTTTGCACGCCCGAAGATCTGGCCGTCTACAGCTACGATGGAACCTTTGCCGAAGGCGTTCCTGAAGTTGTGGTTCTGCCACAGACGACGGAGCAAACTTCCGAAATAGTGAAAACGGCGGCCGAAGCGCGCATTCCACTGATTGCGCGTGGAATGGGCTCGGGACTTGCAGCCGGATCCATTCCAATCCGCGCCGGAGGAATCGTCGTCAGTTTTACTCGAATGAATCGAATCCTGGAGATTGATACCGGCAACTCGACAGTCCGGGCTCAAGCCGGAGTCGTCACCGCCGATTTGCAGGCGGAAGTCGAAAAGCTCGGTTTTTTCTATCCCCCCGATCCCTCGAGCATCCGTCATTCCACTATCGGCGGAAATATCGCCTGCAACGCGGGAGGTGCGCGCTGCCTTAAATACGGGGTTACCGGAAATTACGTGCTGGGTCTGACGGTAGTGCTTGCAGACGGCAGAATTCTGAAAACCGGTGGCAAGCCGATCAAGGATGTGACCGGCTACAACCTGAATGCACTGTTTACAGCATCCGAGGGAACCCTTGGCCTGATTACCGAAGCGCTTCTTCGGCTTGTTGCGCGGCCGAGATTCGCGAAAACCGCTCTTGCCGAATTTGATTCTCTCGACAGCGCCTCCCGCGCGGTCAACGCGATCATCGCTGCCGGAATCGTTCCTGCCAGCCTGGAGCTGATGGATCAGACCGCAATTGCCTGCATTGAAGAAGCGATGCACCTTGGGTTGACGACGGATGTCGCAGCCTCGCTGATCATAGAAACCGATGGATCAGACGAACAGACCGTCCTGAGAGAGGCCGAGGCCGCCGGCAGCATCTGCAGAGAAAACGGCGCTCGATCCGTCAAAGTGGCGCAAAACGAAGCGGAGAGAGCCGGGTTGTGGAAAGCGCGGCGTTCCATTTCTCCGTCGCTTGCCCGCAAAGCTCCGAACAAACTGGGAGAAGACATCACTGTGCCGCGCAGCGCGATTCCGGAGGTCGTTCAGCGCCTTCGCGAAATCAGCGCAAAATACAATCTGCCGATTGTGATCTTCGGACACGCCGGCGACGGCAATCTGCACCCGAACATTCTTTTCGACAAACGCAAGATCGAGGAGTGGGAGAAGGTCGAACAGATGGTCCGGGAGATCTTCGCTGTCGCCCTTGCAAACGGCGGAACTTTATCCGGCGAACACGGCGTCGGAGTTCTTAAGCGCCCATACTTCGAGCAGGCGCTGGGCCCGGTTTCGGTTGAAGTGCAGCGACGGATCAAGCAGGCGTTTGATCCCTTGAATATTCTGAACCCGGGGAAGATGTTTAAGGAATAACCCCCCCCTTTTTACTGGTTTACGTTTTAACGCGTGAACGCGTGAACCCGCAAACGCGTAAACGGAAAGGCGGAGGAATGACCATGGCAGAAGCCGTTTATGTACCCGTTAACAAATTGACGGCCTTCATGATTGACATGCTGCTCAAAATGGGAGTCCCGCGTGCAGATGCAGAAATAGCTGCGGACGTGCTCCTCGCCTCCGATCTGTATGGAGTGCGATCCCACGGTATTGCTCATCTCAGATGGTACCACCAGCGGATCAAAGCGGGGCTACAGCAAGCCGTGACCCATTGGACCATTGTGAACGAAGGTCCCACAACGGCCGTGATTGACGGCGGCAACGGAATGGGGATGGTCGTAGCCTTTAACGCAATGAAGATTGCGATTGAGAAAGCCCGCAAATACGGGCTCGGCGCCGTGGCCGTTCGAAACTCGAGCCATTATGGAATTGCCGGCTATTACTCCCGTATGGCGGCCAACGAAGGGATGGTGGGGATGAGCTTCACCAATACCCATCCATCCATCGCCCCGACCTTTGGTGTGGAACCGATGCTTGGCACAAACCCGATTGCATTTAGCGCGCCGACGGACGAGGAGTTTCCTTTTTCGTTTGATGCCGCCACTTCCATCGCTCCTCGCGGCAAAATCGAAATTGCGGCGCGCGCGCACAAACCTATTCCGGAAGGATGGGTGATCAAAGAGGACGGCTCGCCCGCCACCGACAGCACGATGCTGATCGAGGAAATGAACGAAGGCAAGGCCGCGCTACTGCCGCTTGGCGGCAGCGGCGAACTGATGGGCGGCCATAAGGGTTACGGACTTGCGACTGTGGTCGAAATCCTTTCAGCTGCATTCCAGGATGGAGCGTTTCTTTCCCAGCTGCACGACAGGGACAAGGATGGAAACCTTCATCCTTCGCGCATCGGGCACTTTTTTCTGGCCATCAATATCGAAAGCTTTCTTCCGCTCGATCGTTTCCGGAACACGGCTGGAAGCATTTTGCGGGAGCTGCGAGCTTACAGCAAAGCGTCCCCCGAACAGAAGATTTACACGGCGGGAGAAAAAGCCCACGACAATGAAAAGCGTGCCAGGCGGGAGGGAGTGAGAATTCCGCCAAGCGTACAGAAGGTTTTGAACGCACTCTGCACGGAGCTGAATATCACAGGCCACAACCTCGGCTTTTGAATGCATTGACGATTTTAGATTGACGATTGCTTTCAGTCGCAGAAACAGGGGTTAGATTTAGGAGATAAGATTTATGCCGTATGTTGTAACAAGTGGATGCAATCTATGCTGGGCGTGCATTGCCGGCTGCGAAGATGGAGCTATCAAGGAAGGAGAAACTCAGGCCGAAATCGACATTGTTCTCTGTATCGAATGTGGTATCTGTGCAACGAATTGCCCATTCCAGGCAATTGTGTTCGAAGAAGAAAAAGCGGTTTGACCATTGTTGATTGACGATCGACGACTTTTTCAGATCGTTGATCGTCAATCATAAACGGTCAATTTACTTCCTGGCGTCGGACTTCTTGCAAACTCCAAGACCGGGCTTATAGGATTTGTCATCCAGGAACTGCTTGAAACCTTCTTCGCCCGCATGTCCCGCAATCGCCCAAATCTGTTCCTGCTTGGAAATGAAATAATCTTCCGACGTATCCCAGGGAAGTCCCTGAGCTCGGTGGTGGCTTTTTGCAGCTTACCGAGACTTTGAAATTATAATTCTCGCATCAACAGCTATGCAGCCGTCCTGGTATGGAAAAACGGGATTGAAATCCACTTCCTCGATTTGCGGTTGTTCTTCGAGCAGTTGCCCCAGCGAGACGAGGACGCCGGCAATAGAATCCACGTTCATTGATCCCCTTCCTCGCACTCCCTTGATCAAAGCAGGCGGGAGCGTCTCCTGGATCAGCTTTCTCGCGCCATCAAGGCAGATCGGCGAAAGGCGAAAGCCTACAATCTTCAGCGCTTCCACATAAATCCCGCCCATTCCGAACATAACCGTAGGCCCAAAGGATTTATCTCTGAGCGCCCCCAGCACAAGCTCAGTATTTGAAGGTATCATCTTCTGAACCAGCACCCTTGTCTTTGATACGTTGGGAGCCGCTTTCTTTACATTTGCGGCAAGCTGTTCATACGATCCCTTTAGAGCGCTATCCGAAGCTATTCCAAGCATCACGCCGCCGGCATCTGTCTTGTGCAGGATTTCTTCGGAGACCACCTTCAATGCAACTGGATACCCAATTTCATTGGCTGAAGTAATTGCACTCTCGATGGATTCCACAACCCGGAAAGGAGGCACTCTGATTCCATATTCGTTACATACCTCGTATGCCTCGGGTTCCAGAAGACTCACCCGCCCTCGCTTTGATGCGCTCGAAATTACGTCTGCCGACCGACTCTTCGGATTTGGTTTGTATTTAGGGATTCCGGTTTGCTCGGAACGAGATTTGCGGAAAGCCGCATAGGTTGCCATATTCCCTGCAACCCTGGCGAGCATATCGGGATATTCGAATGTGGGCATGCCCGCGTCCTCGAGACCTTGTCTGGCTTCGCGCGCAAATTCTCCGAAGGTCACCGCATTCAGGAATGTCTTCCCACATTGCTGCGATTGGCAAGCCTGCGTAATTTCTTTCACGAGAAGCTTCTGATCGAGGAATGCGCTTGGAGCCAGGATCTGCAAAACCATATCAATGTTCTTATCCTGGAATAAAATCTGCAGGACTTGGTTGTGAAGATTTTCATAATGAGCGGCTGTCAAATCGACATATCCGTCGGGATGCCCAATATTCGCCATCGGAGCACAAATGCTCTTGAGGGCCTTTTGCGTCTCGGGTGAAAATCTTGCCAGCTTCAGTCCAGGCATCGCGGAAATTTCATCAATGCAGATTGTCCCAGGCCCGCCCATATGTGTAAGCACGGATACGCGATTCCCTTCCGGAACCGGCTGTTTCGCGAAAGCTCTCACAGTGTCGAAGAACTCAAGTATGGTCCTGGCGCGAATGATGCCCGCCTGTTTGAAAGCGCCGTCATAGATCGCATCGGATCCGGCAACAGAACCGGTGTGTGACAATGCGGCTGTCGAGCCGATATCGCTTTTGCCCGATTTGAAGGCGACAATCGGTTTGACGGCACTGACTTCGCGGGCGACCTCAAAAAACTCTCTCGGGTTCGGAAATCCCTCCATATAAATGGCAATCACGCGTGTGGACTCATCGTCTTTGAGGTAGCGCAGCAGTTCACTCATGCTCACATCAGCCATGTTTCCGATCGAAGCGAATTTGCTGATGCCAACCAGGCGCAGTCTCTCTGCCCAGAACAGAAAGGAATTGGCGAAGGCGCCGCTTTGTGTGAGGATGCTCACCCCGCCTTTCGGGTAAGCCGAAATATCGAAATTCGTATTGAATCCGCTGTAAGCATCGATCATTCCAACGCAGTTGGGCCCGATAAGCCTGATCGAGGCTGATCTTAGAGTCCGGACAAGATCCTGCTCGCGCTGTTTTGCCTCGCTTGTGTTCAGTTCTCCGAATCCCGCGGACATGCACACGGCGGCGGTTACATCGTCAGACCGGCGCTTCCTTTGAACGAGTTCATCAGCCACCTGCATCGTGAGATCCGCGGATACCAGCAAAACGCAAACATCCACCGGTTCAGGGATGTCCAGCACACTCTTGTAGCAGCGGAATCCGAGAATGGAATCCTCGCGCGGATTGACTGGGAAGACCTTTCCCTGGTAGCCCATGGACACAAGGTTCTTGAGCGCAGTATTACCCACCTTTTTGGGATCAGAGGACGCTCCGACAATGGCCACGCTCTTCGGCTTAAAGAATGCGTCTAACGGAGAGACCTTTCCCATACGTCTCTCCCGTGTCTGTCGATCTTTCATAAAGTCCTTTCCATCTCTTGAGCGTTCCCTCAAGGTAAAAACCCAATTTGTTCCATTCGCTGGAATCGCGTCACGTTATCAACATGTTCGTTTTGGCGTCAAGCATTATCGTCCTATGGTTCCATCTACTAAAACAAAGTTCCAAAGCAGTGTATTTAAGGTATTGGGGAATTCAGTGACACCAGGCATGAAATTAGAGATATGAAGATCCTCTTAGCTAATTTGCCCCCAGAATTAGCCCCACTTATTTCCTACTTGACTGTGATTCTCTGTCTCTCCTATTCTATCCCACCGGCTTGTCATGGAACTGCCTTGAGTATGTTGAGGCTTGGGAAGCGGTCATGCCGTGGTGGTTTCAAACAATGGTGCAAGGGTGAGGGAAGAAGACATTATCCGTTTTTGCAGAAAACGTATGGCCCGTTTCAAAGCACCAAAAAGCTTTGCATTCCTATCTGCACTACCTAAAAGTCCTCAAGGTAAGATCTTAAAAAGAGAGTCGCGGAAAATATTTTCGAAAGGAGCTGGAAATGTTTAAAAATGTATATGTTCCCTACAAAGGATACTGGAGCTCGCCTTTTTGCCGCTGGCAGGAATCGCTACAAAATCAGCATGCCGTAGAACTGGCAGCCGCGACGGCGAAACGGTTCTTTGAATTGCGCGGGTTCACGCCTGATATCTTCGATGGCATCGTCTTCGGCTCGACCGTTCCCCAGAAGATGGAGTTTTATAGTGCCCCCTGGTTTGCAACGATGATGGGCAATCCGTACATCAGCGGTCCCCATGTCGCCCAGGCGTGCGCCACGGCCACGGTTTGCCTCAATTATGCCGCATCTTCCATCGAGCTGGGAAGCAACAACAATATGTTGGTGGCCACCTGTGACCGATGTTCGAATTGCCCGAATATCATCTGGCCGAATCCTGCAGGCCTCGGCGGAAAGCCGGAGTTTGCAAGCTGGATGGTGGACGGTTTCAACTTTGAACCGACTGGCGGGACCGGCCCCCTGGGTACGGCCATCAACGTCACCAAGGAGCACGGCATCACCCGGGAAGAATCCGATGCCCTGGTTCTCGATCGATACAATAAGTACTTGATGTCGACGGCGAATAACCGCGAATTTCAGAAACGCTATATGCTTCCCGTGGAAATCGCGCTCTCCAAGAAAAAGACCATCCTTGTGGAAGCGGACGAAGGGATTACCCCCTGTACCGCTGAAGGCCTGGCAGCGCTGAAAACGATCCCAGATTCCATCCTGACCGTCGCTGCCCAGACCCATGCGGCCGATGGGAATGCCGGCATGATCGTCACCACAAAGGAGAAAGCGATCGAGCTATCGGCCGATAAGGCCGTGACCATCCAAATTCTTTCCTATGGATTTGGGCGCGTCAAAAAGGCGCACATGCCTGATGCGCCGGTGCCGGCATCGAAGCAAGCGTTGGAGAAGGCGGGGATAAAGGTGTCCGATCTTAAGGCGGTTAAAACCCATAATCCGTTTTCCGTTAACGATATCATCATGAGAAAAGAGATGGGGATCGATGACAAGATATTCAACAATTACGGATGCTCTCTGATTTGGGGACACCCTCAAGGGCCCACCAACATGAGGTTGGCCATTGAACTGATCGAGGAGCTGGTTCTAAAAGGCGGCGGTTATGGGCTGGTGGCCGGATGCATGGCAGGCGATTCAGGCGCCGCCCTGGTTATCAAGGTGAATTGATAGCAGATGATATTCAGAGGAGACATCAAATGAAAGACAACGACAGTATCTACCCAAGTTTTCAGAATCCCTTCCTCATTCGTCCCACGCGGCCGATGCCCAAAGAAATGGCAGTGCTCGGCGCCGGGAGTATCGGCCCCGATATCGCCTACTTTTTCAGGACCGCCCTTCCGCAGCAGAAGCTGTACCTTGTGGACATAGTTGAAGAACCTCTCAAGAAAGCACAGCAACGGTTCGAAGGGTACGCAAAAAAAGGGGTAGAGAGGAAAAAGCTGCGCCCCGAGCAGGTGGAAACCATCCTGGGTAATATCGTATACACCACCGATTACGATCAGCTCAAAAACTGTGAGCTGGTTATAGAAGCGGCAACCGAAGAGCTGGAGATAAAAAAGAAAATCCTCACAAAGGTTGAATCGATTGTCGCAGAGGATGCGATCATTACATCCAACACCAGCGGCATGCTGGCGGATCAGATCTTCAGCCATCTGCGCCGCCCGGAGAGGACCACCATTACCCACTTCTTCGCACCGGCGTGGTATAGCACGGGGGTGGAGGTCATCAACTGGGAACGTGTGGATAAGAAAGTCGTCGATTTTCTGCTCTGGTTTTTAGCCCAGACCGGAAAAACGCCCATCGGCGCCCGAAGTGCTTTTTCTTTTGTCCTTAACCGGTTGTTTGAAAGTTGGGCGAGCGAAACCGCATTTATGCTGGATCGGGCTACCAGCAAAGAGATCGATCGCATTAGCGAAGAGTTTCTCGGCGCCGGGCCTTTCTTTGTGACCACCAATCCGCTGACTTATGCGTCGCAAATGCGCAGATCGGCTGAAAATCCCGCCTATAAGCCATCCCTGCTACTGTTGTCCGTCGATAAATGGGCTTTCAATAGGCCCGGGACCAAGGTCGAAGTAGCTCCTGATGTTGCGGAGTGGATCAGGATGCGTTTCATGGGATGTGTCTTCTCCCAAGCTTTTTATATTGCAGACAAGAATATCGGCACCAGCGCCGATCTCAATTTCGGCAGCGCGATCGCCCTCGCGTATAAAAAACCCATATTTGACCTTATGGCCAGTGTTGGACCCGAAAAGGTCAGCAGTATCATGAAGCAGTTCGATGCCGAGCGCCCCGGTTTCCCAAAACCCACAAAACCCATCGAAAAGTATCTCGATTTCCCGCGGGACATCCTGGTCGACCAGATGGATGGTGTAACCATCCTCACAATGCGGAGGCCTCAGGCGGCCAATGCGCTGAGTGACCTCACCTGTAATGAAATACTCACCGAGCTTAAAAAAGGTGAAGCAGATCCATCGGTGAAAGGATTCGTGATCACCGGTTACGGCCCCAAGGCTTTCTGCGCCGGCGCCGATATCGGCGGATTTGTCGCTACCTTCGGCAACCATGAGAAGGGCCAGGCGTTGTCACGCGGAAATTCGAAAGTCCTTGAGTATATCGACAAGATGAAAAAGCCGGTGGTTGCGGCTCTCAACGGACTTGCCATGGGCGGCGGCACCGAACTGGCCACCCGTTGCCACAGCATGGTAGCAATGGAAAAAGCATTTATGCAGCTTCCGGAGATTACCTTGGGAATGATACCCGGTATGGGAGGTGTCGTTATCCCGTATCGCAAATGGCCCAAGGCGGCGGCGAAATTTCATGCAATGATCGGCAAATCCGAAAGACTGACCGCTCAAGAGGCTTTGGAAATCGGAATTGTTAAAAAAACTGCGAAGTCCTTCCCCGATTTGATTGATGCAGCCATCACTGAAGTTAATAGGCTCCAGGGGAATATACCCAGGATTGGCGAGGGGCCGGTTGAGATTCCCCCGTTCGTTGTTCCTGATGCGCCAATGGCTGGGGATCTTCCACTCAGCAAGGAAATCCTTGGAATCATAGGCGGGATCATCAACAAGGCCGCAGCGGCCAAGACGCTGGCGGCAGCTCTGGAAATCGCCTATTTAGGGGCAGGCGATATCTCCTGCGCCGCAGATTGCAAAGAAGGGGT
>Ga0187873_1002374_pt1 | contig 14389 bp, 14 predicted proteins | sample June2016WEW_16_1_2_FD_133012 | JGI IMG/M metagenome (GOLD analysis project Ga0187873, IMG submission 133012) | Peatland microbial communities from SPRUCE experiment site at the Marcell Experimental Forest, Minnesota, USA - June2016WEW_16_100 | ecosystem: Environmental > Terrestrial > Soil >... | reverse complement strand
GCTGAGACAGAAGGTTCAAGCAGACGGATCTGCGCGACCATCTGTTCTGCGATTTGGAGTTGGCTACGTACGGGCATCAGCTATTAGGGATCGGAACGGGGATTGACACCGTTTCGGTGCCGATTTCGAGGGAGAGTTCGCAGATGAGATGGTCTTCGGCCTGCTTGAAAGCGACGTTCTTGACGGATACCAGAATCTCATCCGGGGTCAGCGTGTGGCGACCGAAGCGGATCACATCGCTCTGGTTGCGGTTGATCTGCTGTTCCTGGTAATTGCGGCAGAGGCGGCGTAGCTCGGCATTGACGAGGGTGGCTGCACGTCGGAAGTTCTGCGTCCCGATGATGTCTACGATGCCGTTGTCGATGAGGTTTTCGACCAGGATGGACCCGAACAGCGGGTGTAGTTCATCGAAGCCCAGCGGCGTCAGGATGGCGACAGAAAGATCCTGCTGTAGCTTGTCGGCCCCTTCGACCTTAGCTAGTTCCGTGCCGTTGAGGGCCAGGTCGCCGTGTTCTATCTTCAACGAAAAGCTCATCGTCTATTACATGGTTGGAAGGCGCAGTTCTCGACGCCACTCTGGTTCCTGATCGGGATCCTTGCCGGTCGCTAGCCACTCGCGATAGTCGTCCATTCTGTCTCTCTGGTCAAGCCGTGCGCCAAAGACAGGCTCGCCTTCAAAGTCCTGCCAGTGGAGTCCGCCCAGCGCTAGCGCGTGCTCAGAACGTTCGTTTTCTGGCTGGGCGGTGATGATCTTGACTCCAAGTTCCCTCCACCACGACGGCCTACGGATCAGCGCTGAGTAGAAGCCCTTGCCTCGGTACTCAGGCTCGACTTCGAGGCGGTCATAATGCGCTCTCTCCTTGGTGAGATGGAGCCTAAGAGCAGCGATCCGCTTACCCTGCTTTGTCCAGACGGTTTCGACCACGGTGGCTCCGTTCTTGTGGATGCGTTCTGCGACCGCCGCCTGTGTACCAGGAAAGGTCTTGGTGAGGTCCATGCGATCCGCGAATGCCGCAGCGGTACCCGGCCCGTGTAGGGCATCCAGGTGCTCGCCCGTGCGAACATGGAAGTGAGCTTCGGGATCGACTTCTTCCTTTTTTTCGACCATGTTGTAGGCCATGACACATGCGCGGAGGTCATTGACAATGGTGCAAATCTGTTCGAGCCTATTCGTGACCTCTTCGCTAGTTTCTTTGTTCCATACGTTTTCGAAGCTGCCTGCGAAGGCGGTAGGAAACCATGGCACGCGCAGCCCATTAGGGACTTCGGTGAGGTAGCTGTTCTTGTTCTGTAGGATGCGCCCCGAAGAGGCAGAGATGACCGCATCTCCGGGTCGCACTAGGACTACTTTGAACAGTGACCACGGTTCGTTGGGTGGGGGTCCAGGGATAGGTAGTTCTTTGGGCATCAGTCGATTATCTCTCCGAGTGAGAAATGCTTCCCTTCAAATTTTACCACAGCGCCTTCCGCATACGCTCCGTCTGGTGCATAGTCGGGGAAGGTTTCTGCCTGCTGCTCCTGAACGCTGTCAAGGAACCACGATCCGTTCTCTTCTCGTAGCCACCATGTCTCTCCCACTTTCGGCCAGCGGACAACCGGCGTGTAAGTATACATGTTGACGGGCACGACCTGGCCTGCGCCCAGGCTTGCATGGATGGTCTGCGTAGCAGGTTCCACCGTGAGGATCTTAGCCCCCTTCTTGTTCACTCTGTGCATGTTCTGGATGGGTGCCATGTCATTCGACCAATGTGTTCGCTAGTCCAATTCCCGGACCGAACGCCTTGTTGCGGGCTTCTTCCCTCGTTTTGATGATGGGGGAGGTTGGGGTGTGAGGAGGTTCGGTCGGTTTGGTTGGTTTGCCGATCTGGTTGCGTAGCGGCTCGATCAATGCCTCGACCATGTTTTCAGGCAGTTCGTTGATGGCCTCTGTGTTTTCCGTGTTGCGGAAGATGGACGGAGCGGAGAGGACGGCAGATGTCTCGTACCCGGTGTCCGTGATGTCCCAGGCGTGCGTGACTTCTTCCACGTACATCTTGATGCCAGTCTCCGGGAAAGCGACCTTGCCGCCAGGGAACAACTCAGGCATGAATGTGAAGTGGAACGAACTCTGGAACTGTCGGGACCAGCCGAGGAGGAACTGCTGGTACGCAAGCAACTGATCGAACAGCGCGGAGAACACCATGTTGTATTCGTGTTTCGCAGGACGCGCACCATAGCGCTTGAGGAAGGCGATGGCTGCGTTGGTGTTGCCGTTGGCCCTCCCTTTTTCTGGTTCGTTGCCCTTGGTGGCAGGCTTTTCGTTGTGGAGTAGGATCCCAGGCTGGAAGGCTTCATACACAGTCATGGCACCTGCGTACAGGTCGTTGATGAAGGTGACGGTACCCGGCCATGACACATCGCCCACGGCGAAGTAGTGGGTGATGAGGTTGCTGTCTGTGAGTTCCACTGTGCCCGACTGGACCTCGATGTTTTTGATGGCCCAATACGGTTCGTGGTGACCGAATTCTCCGAAGTAGTCCGGGTAGAAGGCGTAGAAGTCCCCGTTCGGAAGTGACATGAAGCTGCGGAGCGATGACTGGCAGACCTGTTCCACTAGGTCGAGCACCGGCGTCGTGTTCATGAGCGCTCGCTGTCCACCGATGGCGTCGGCTAGCAACCTTTCTTCGGCGTTCGGGGCGGCGATCTGTGACAGGAAGGAAGCGGCAGTGGCCGTGCCCATGACGTTCGAAGATTCGGTTTCACCGACGAGCTTTTCGGCAGGGCTGCCTGGTTCACCTGTGAGAGTAGGAGGCTTGTGACCCGTGTATGTCTGTTCCAGTGACGCAGTTGATAGGTGCATCACGGTGTAGCTGTCGCGAGGTTCTGGCTGTTCTGCGTGGTTGGTAGTGCCCCATCCTGCCCCGCTCTTCGGGTTGTCGTTCCAACCTGTGCTAAAGTACCGACCGTTGATGGTCATCCAGGCGTGGGTTTCGTTGAAGAAGACGTTGACGCTAGGGCTGCTGGTGGATTCACCTGCCGACCAGCCAGGAATGTTGAGTCCACTGAACCCACCCGAAGCGGGGATCGCACTGTTTTCAGGCACGAAGCCTCCCGCAGCGAGCACCGCGCCCACGGAGCCTGAGCAGTCGAAGCCAAGGACCATCGGGCCTTCGCCGTTCTCATGTTCCGGACCGATGCTTGGGCGACCCGCGCTAGCGTGACCACCGCCGTAGGAGTATGGGTACTTCAAGGAGTCAATGGTGTCGGCCTCTTCTTCCATCGCCTTGATGCGTGTTTTGCTGGATGAGCTTGTCTTGTTGGTTTCACCTTCACCCACCTTGCCTCGTTCGCTGGTAGAGCCACCTTCCTTGCCTTCGGCCTTCTTCGGTTTGTACTGCTGTAGGTACCCTTCGGCCTGAGCCTCGCAGCGGGACCAGCTTGGGTCGTAAGCTCCGTTACCAGCGACCTGAGTTTCCTCGGCCCAATGCTGCCACTCGCTTTCAGGCGGCAGTCCTTTACCACCGGCGAGTGCGTTACCCTTGGTCACAGCGGCCTGACAGAAGGCAGCCGTGGCTAGGCCCGTGTCTTCGGCATCGCTTGGGTAGTTCACTTTGATGCCAGGATACGGTTCGCTCGATGTGAACTGGAACCAGCCAGTAGCACCGTCTGAGTTCTTGGAGGTAATCTCCGCCTGGTTGAAGCTGCACTCACACAGTGATGTGGTGATGACGAACTTCGCAGGCAGGCCGTATTTTTCAGCCGTCTGTGACATCGTTTCGATGATTTCACTGAGGCCGGTGAGGTCACCCGTTTTGGTGCTGCCTCCTTTGTTGGCTGGGTTGCCTGCCCCGCCACCGCTGCCCTTGGCACCCACGCCGATGATAGCAGACCAGAACGCCTTCAAGTCCTTGAGTCCTTCCTGGCGTTCGCCTGAGTTGAAGTCAGCCCACAGTGCGGCGATCAGTTCCGGCACGCCCGGTGGGATTTCCTCGATGTAGATGTTCTCGTCTTTCCAGTCGGCCATGTAGTAGAGGATGGCCCACAGGAGCTTCTTGAATGACCCGTCGTCACCGATGACCTGTGGCTTGCCGCCTGTGCCGTTGCCAGCTTCGAGCGGGTTCGAGAATGGGTTGGGTGTGTTGGTATTGGGCGAGGCACCCTGAGCGGCGGTAGCCTTCTTCGCGCGGTCTTCGGCTTCCTTTTCTTCTTCTTTGAGTGACTTTTCTTTCTGTTCGACTTCGGATTGGCTGCGTTTGCCTTCCGCGAGTTCCTGTGCCCACTTCTTTTTGGCCTCTTCTTCGAACTGTTTGTTGGCGTACGGACCCTGGTTGACAGGGATGATGCCTCCCGCTTCCCCTTCTCCGATGAGCTTCCATCCGAAGTGTTCGAAGAATGAGAGGGTGTACTGCTGGGCTAGCTGGAACCAGTTGAATTCGAGCCGCTTGAGTGTGCAGGTAGCTTCGATGGTGACCGGGCCAGGGATCAACTGCAAGTATGGTGTTGTGTCCAGGTAGCCAGTGAACACCTGTACGTGACGACCAGGGAAGCGCTCCATGTAGATCGTGATCGGATCCATCGGGTGCAGTGTCGCGTATTTTTTGCTGAACGCAGTGAACAAGTGGTTGGGGTTACGCAGCACTAGGCTAGCCGTGGACGCAGCCCCGATGCGACGAACGACTTCCCCGCTGATCACGTAGTCCGTGAGGTCTAGCGTTTCACCGTTGGCGGTCTTGACGAAGACCCACACCTTCGGAGGATAGACGAGTCTCTGGATGTCTGAGTTGCCTGCCATCAGCGCGTCGGTTTCGGTGGTTGGTCAGTGAACAGAGGACCACTATTGATGCCAGGACCAGGGCCGAACGCCTTTTCGTGACGTTCTTTCTGTAGCTGAGTTTCCTCTTCGGGCGTAATGACCTTGGGCGCAGGTTTCGCCTGGGGAGCCTGACTGAACGGGCGTTCCTGTGCTTCAAGGATTTCCATGATGCTTTCCTGCACGTTGTCGTAGGTGAAGACTTGTCCGGAGAAGACGCCGATGTATGACTGCATCACGCTGAATTCGAATTCGAACTCGGGCGTGTATACGAATCGTTCATGTGTGCGGGGCATCTCCAACACGAACCCGGCTGCCTCAATCGGTTTGTGGTAGCCTGCCATACCCGCGCTCTCAAGCTGCGGTTCGAGGTTTTCGTGGTTGGTGTAAGGGTTCCATCCCTCCCGCACGCTCAACTGCACAGTGTTACCGTTGCCGACCGCTTCCTGGTGGTGCGCGTGAACGAACTCACACATGAGGCCATAGTCTTCCTGAGTGAGCGACTGCGCGTTGACTTTGTAGCGAGGCATAACAAACGCCTGTGGGTACATGTCACGGGTACGTCGGCCCTGTCCGAAGCGAGCCGAGATACCCGTCGCCACTTCCACTGAGTTGATGAAGAAGCGCATGCGGTGCTGACGGGTGCAGAGTACACCGTTGCAGGCGGAGAGGATTTCCTCTGTCCGAGCCGGAGTACGTCGTACTCCTTCGATGTCATAGCCCTGGTCAACGGCAGGCACAATGCTGGCGCTAACACTGGTGGCGTCAGCCAGTGTGAAGTCCGGTAGGCTCTCCCATGCGATAGGCGGAAGGATCATTGGATCGACCCTTGTGTCGTCTGTTCAACGTTGCCCTTTTCCGCCGCACGTTCTTCCGTCGTAGGTGAACCCGGCTGGCTAAAGATGGGTGATGATCCTGACACCTGTGTCACGTCTGCGAAGTCGCCTTTGAGGTACGACGGGATCAGGCTGGTGTAGAAGTCAGCGAGGCGTTCCACGTTCGACTGCACTTCTTCCGCCTTGACAGGTTCGAATTCGTATTCGCCTTTGGCGTTCGGTTCCGACACCTTCGGAACAAGAGGAGCGATGAACGGGTTGTTGGCTGGGTCACCGGACACAGGTGAGAGTTCTCCGGTGAGGTTGAAGCGCCCACCGAGTTCTGCGATCTGTTTCTGTGCGTATTCACCGACGTACTGTTTCAACTCTTCGTTGTTCAATCCTCGGTCCACGATCCACGCCTGCATTCTCCATTTCGGAGTCACTACGTTCTTGCCATACAGAAAGCCAGGTGCGGACATCGGCTGGATCCAGAAGGTCCACCCTCGGTCCGGGTATTCAAGAGACATCGGCTCCTGTTCGAAGACCCCTTCCTGGCCGTTGTGTTCTGCCGTGGCTCCCTGTGTCGCAGCAGTGAAGTACGCGGCGAAGAATTCGTACACTTCCTCGGCATCTTTGTAACGCTTGACATCTCCCTCGACGGTGAGAGCGTCGATATAGCAGCTAAGGATCTGCACCACTTCGCCGCCGTAGGTATTGAAGGTTGCGGTATTGAGCATGTACGCCCAGGAGACACCGTTCAGGCCGATGGGCATCACCAGCTTGCCGGTCTTGCTATGGTTGAAGATGACTTCACTCATGGTGACCCTTACGGTAGGAAGGCGTGAAGAGCGAGGTTAGGCAGAGCTTCGGCCCCCGCCTGAGCCGCGTTGCCTAGAGCACCCAAGGCTTCTCCTGGTATCGAGGTCTTGCCCGTACTTGGTTTCGTAGCTCCTTGCGCTCCCGACTTGCCTTCTTCCTTTTCACGTTCCTTCTGGAACTTCGCATACTGTTTCGGCATGTTGAGCTTGAAGAATCGCTGAGCTTCCTTGCTGAGTGTGATTTCGCCCTGACCGTTGCCCTGCTGTTCATTGAGCTTTTCTTTGGCTTCGTCAACCTGCGCCTGCAACGCCTGCTGTGACTTGATGCCTCCTTTGTCGATCTTGTAGTCGGCCTGGTACTGCTTTGCGGTGATAAGATCGTCCGTGGCACCCCACAGCTTGCCCCATTCGGCTCCCTGATTGTATCCTGGCAGACCTGACTTCTGCTCGGCCTGTAGACGCTTGATGTGGTTGGAGATTTCACCGCCCGCGAACTCGGACTGCTTGAACTTCTTCGGGTCGTTGAGATACAGCATCGCTAGCTGCGGCGGGATGCCGTAGATTTTGGACATTTCGGCAGCTTGCATTTCCTTCGAGTTACCGCTGGTGATCGTTTCACCAGTTTCCGGGTTCGTGATGTGAGCTACCACACCACCGCGCGTCATGTGAGCGGCCTGTTCGATGGTCTGCAATTCAATGGCGTTCTGGAAGTCACCTTTGGTGTTGCCAATGGTGCCAGGGAGGATCCCGTAGCGACCAGCCGTCGCCTTGCCTAGCGCCGTGTTGTTCACTTCGGCAGTCAGCTTCGCGGGCCTACCTGTGTTTTCGAAGATTTCCCTGCCCTTGCGTTCCTGCGCTGTTTTCGGTCCTTCCTTTTCGGTGAGGGCGGCGTATTCGTTCATGCTTTCGGCCAGTACCTTCGTGCTGGTTCCAGCATTCTTGGCAGCTTCGCCTAGCCCGTTGATGTTTTCGTTCAACTGCTTGATCGAACCTCCACCGAACCTGATGCCTTCGGCCATTTTCACGAACTCGGCTTCCGGCAAGCCCTCTCGTTTCGCTTTGCTGCCGAGTTCCACAAGTTCTTGGTTGCGACCGCTGTTGTCCAGGCCGAGGAAGCCTGGGATACCGCTGCCGTGTCGGTTGCTGAATCCCAGGCTGGCGAGGTTTTCAGACAGCTTGGCGGATTCACCGAACCCAAGGTTACCCTTGAGGGCGTTTTCGATGGCAGCGGCTTTGATGCCGAACCCTTGCTGACCAGCTTCGGTGAAGAGAGCCAGCGGGTTACGAATACCTCCTGGTAGGAACTGACCGCCAGGTACGCCTTCACCGGAGTAGCCCAGGCCCGTACCTTCGATAACGTTCCTCTGTCCCTTTTCCATTCCTGCCCAGGCTCGCTTTGCCATGTCTACGCCAATGACGATAGGCATGGCATTTTCTTCTATCTTGCCTGCGCCCTTGGCAACACTTCCGAAAGCATTCGCCAGTCCTTCGTGACCTTCTTCACCCATCTTGGCTGCGGCTTTAGTTGCGTAGGCTTGCGCTCCACCGACTCGGCTTTCAACGACCCTTGCTTTGCGTTCCCAATTGCCGTAGGAGTAGCCCTTGAGATGCGGAGTTTCTGCGCGCAGCTTTTCCATCTTGTCGGGGGTCATCCATCCCAGGCCAGTCATGCGCTTGTCTTGGAGTTCCTGGTAGTAGTTCGCTTCGTCTTCTTTGGCTTCCTGAGCTTCCGCTTCTGGTAGCCTCATGGTGCCCGCTTTATTGACCATATCAGCGGCCCGCTGAACCGCGTTCACATTCTGGTTCTCGTAGGCCGACTTGATCGACGCAATCGCGTCAGAGATAGAGGCGTCGGGGTTGAGTGAACCCGGCTGCTGTAGCTGGGAGGAGGGTTTTCTAGCCTCCTGCATAGACCACGATGCTTCGCGGATCTTTTTCGCTGCGTTCGACTCTTTCTGGCCCTCGATGTACTGGCCCTGGCCCTCAGCGTCGAGGGATTCCAGGTGCTTGTTCATCGACCGCACCGCCTGTGTTAGCTGGTCAAGCGAACGTTTGAGCGAGCGCTGCGGATCAATCGGCTGTGGAGATTCGTCGGCCATCAGCTATTACGCCCCGCCCCTCGCTATTTCATCATCCGAGTTCGGCTATTTCCTCGGGTGTCAAGCCCCACTCTGCGGCCATTTCCTTCAACTCCTCCGGGCTACCCGGTGTGAGGATGACTTCGCCGTCCTCGTTCATGTTCGGAGCGTACATGTGCTTCCATAGAGCCGGGTTGGTCGCGAAGATGTTGCGCTCCATTTCACCTTCGGCTTCGCGGTCCTTCGCCTCCTCGTCTAGCTGGGCGAGGTACTGCACCAGTTCCAGGTGGAGCGCGTTCAGGAGGGGAAGTCCAAGGTTGTCTCGTCGGGTGAGGTACCCGGTGTCTCTAAGGAATCTGGCGAGGGTCGCAATTGGTCCAGATCCCTCTGTGATAAATTTTGTAGCTCGTTCAGCGCTTTCAGCGCTTCGTCTTCCATGCCAAGGAGACAGTCGTAGAGGAACGAGATGGTCGGTCCGTACCAGCCTGTCTCTGAGTTGGTGATGTAGCGCAGTCGTGCGCGAACGTGCGACTCTAGGTCGGGTCCAGCCTGCTGCAAGAAGTCAGAGTAGCCGTCGATGGAGACAAGGGCTGCGGCCACCTGAGCGTTCGCCCACACTTCCGGCTCAGCGATGGTTTCGCGCCACGGCTTGATGACCACGGCGATAGCGGCTCTCTCCGCAGGGCGGAGGGTGCGAAGCGTGAAGTTGTGTCCACAGAAGTTGAAATCCTTCTGCAAATGGCCCAGGAACAAGAGTCCCTGTACCGCCTCCTGAATACGTGGCGAGAACAGCTTGAACGGTTCGACCTTCTCTGGTCCCTTCTCACCTTGCTCCTGAGTCTCCTCAGACATTTGACCTAACCTCCGGATCGTGAGTTACGATAGAATGACATGTACCGCAAAGGACATCACACTTTGCAATCTCTGCTAGTATCGCTTTGAGGGAACGTTTGGAACCATGAGCGATAGGGAAACTCTTTTCGCTTGGGTCGCGATGATGAAACTCTAGTCCATATGGGTTGTCTTTGTATCCGCATCGAGCACAACCGGCTTTGGTCTTGATATCCGCGAATAGATCGCGTCTTTCCTGTTCGCGCTTCCTCTGATAGTCGCGATTCTTCTCAGGATGTTCTTGACGATACCTTGGTCGATACTCCCTCATGTATGCTTTCTTGTCGAAAGCCATACTACTCTCCTTTCTAGACTAACTTGAATCAGCCAGCAGCGGCTAGTGGGTCGTTACGGAGTTTGAACGCGAGGCTCGTCTGTCCGTTACGGGTCACGTAGCAGAAGTTGACCGTGATCTGCTTGAGGATTTCCATCGTGCCGACAGAAATCTGCTCGCCATCCTGAATGTTCGTGATCGCGCAGCCGTGGTACTCTTCTGTGTACGGCTGGACTTCGGCGTTACCCGGAGGTCCGTTCGGGTTGAGCGGGCGAACGATCTTGACGATCTGTAGCTTGTGGGCTTCGGTCTGTGCCTGACGGACGAACACGTCCACGATGTCCACAGCGCCCGCAAATGGTGCGCTCTGTTCGTTCTTGACGGTTTCGCCTGTGAGGGTGAAGTTCGTTGACTGGTTTTCCGGAGTGTTGGCTCCGAATGGGTTGCTTGCGCTGAACCCGGCACCGAGGGATAGACCTAGACGGTCCCACACCTTCGATGCGATGCCGTTGGATCCGAAAAGCTCGAACAAGTTGAGTACGACTTGGCCCATGCCTGCTGCGGCGGGCGTCATAATCTCAACCGGGTACGGCTCGTCCATCGGCTGAATAGGGGAAGCGCCTCCGCCGACTGGCTGGGGGCTGGTGTAGGACACCTGCTGGCAGAACGCGATTGGCTGTCCGCCGAAGGTGAATACGGTGAAGCCGGAACCACCGACTCGACCTCTGGATTTCAAGAATTCTGATGCCATCTCACAGATTACCTATGCGTATCAGACTTTTTGTTCTTCGAACACGGTCACGCTCTGGCTTGAGAGATCAAGCTGGAACACGATGTCGATGTAGTTGACGGTGAAGGCTGGACGGTAGCTGAACGATGCGACGAGAGTCGTCGGTTCTAGAGAAGCCACTTTGACTTCCGGAATGTTGTAGCCGACGATCTGGCGAGTCCTTTCGAGCACCGCTAGCACAGCGCTGATGGCTGAGCGCACGATGACCGGAGAGTTCGAGTCAGCGATGATCTTGCCGATGACCTGATTTTCGAGGGTTTCACGGATTGATTCGATGACGTTGAACTTGGCCCTGACCACGGATACCTCAGAGCGGGCAGCGCCACCTTCGGTGTCGATGGTGATGCCGTGGCGGATGCGGATGGATCCGCCCTTGATTTCCTCCACGACCATGAGGCCGTTTTCGGCGTCGAGGTTCTTTTCAGACGAGTTGCGGTGATCGTTGACAGCGCGGAAGCCGCCAATCGGCTGACGGGTGAGAGACTGTGAGGCCGGTGAGCCAGCCATTTTACCGGCGATGGCTGCGGCCACGTACTGACCGCCGACCTGGATTTCTTCGCTCTGCGAAGCGCGGACGTTGAAGCTGCTGGTATTGATGAGGATGTTCTGCTGTGAGTACGCACCGCTCGCGTAGCCTGCAAGAGCTTTCGCCAGTGTGCGGATTTCGGCAGCGGTTTTCGCAGTGACCGTTGTGTCGGTCCCGTAGACCCCAAAGACGTACTGCTGTTCGTACGCCCGGTCCTGCTCTAGTTGGAGCACCTTGTCGAGAACTTCTTCGACGCCGCTGACCGGAACGAGGATGTCGATGACTTCGACGGTACCGAGAGCCTGTAGGGTCGTGGCCCAATGCGTCGGTTCTTCGGCTTCTTCTTCGGTCAGGGCTTCACCGTTGACGATGTAGCCAAGCTGGTTGTATTCGAGCGAGCCGGATGAGGTCTTGAACAACGGCTGACAGATGACTGTCTGTGCTCCGTTTTCAAATGCCTTGGTTGCCGCTAGGGATAGCGGAGAGGCGACTTTGCCGCCGACGATGGGTTCACCGAACCGCGACTGGACTTCGGAAGCATCGAAGAGCCGGATCGGGTTGTAGTAGTTGCCCGCGATGAAGGTGTAGGTGATGCTGACCACGGTGCCCTCCGGGATCGGGTGTTCCCCTTCCTTGTTCACGAACTTTTCGGATTTGATTTCCCAGGATTCGCCTTCTTTGTAGCCTTTGCCTTTGGAACCGGACGGTTCTGACGGGTGGAAGGTGTTGATGACCGTTTTGATCGGTTTTTCGCCAACGAGTTTGGTATGCGGGACTTGCGCTAGGTAGGGAAGCGCCTGTTCCGTACCTGCTTTGCCCACGACGATCTGGTCCGTTCGTGTCTGGACGCCTCCGGCTTGACCGACGATGACGAGTTCTGCGGTGGATGTGACGAGAGGAACAATCTGAGGCTGTACTGCCTCAGTGATCGTAACGCCAGGTGGGATGTAGTGAGGAGCCATGAATCTCATCCATTACCAAGGCGATGACGCGAGTTTGTAAGCCCGTCCTGCTTTGAGGACTTGGGCTAGGGATCCTATCTTGCGATTGTCGCTTTCTTGTTTGGCAAATATGGCCTCGCGCCAGATTCGATAATCGGCTGCCTTCTTGGCTCGAAGAGGACACTCGTCTAGCAACTGGATGAGGGCTAAACAATCATCTAAACTGCCAATACGCCACTCGACCATGGGATTTCGCCCCTGGTTACGAGGAGCCTGATAGATGTGACCGGCCTGTAGCCAATCGCGGGCCTGTATCAAGATTGCACCGTCATCGGACCGAACGGATATCGCGAAATTGCATTGCCAGGATCCTCTATTTTTGACGATGGTGAAGCATCCCTCTCCATCAATGAAACCAGCAAGCCAATGACCAAAATCTCTATCCATATCGTCATTTACCAGCAAGTACCGACCAAGAAATCAGTTCTCTCATGGGATGAACCTCGGGACCAGGCTGGCCGAGAACCCGCAGCCTGCCTCCAATCCTTCGAACTTCACTTTGCCCTGACCCACTTTGCGGACTTTCTTCTTGATGTGGAGGTAGTCTGCGGGAGCGATGACCTCATCCGGGTATTCCTCCGGAGTCTTCATGTGGACCACATCGTCTTCGACCCCGACCGGGATGATGTCAATGGGCTGTCCGGATTCGCGCTCTTCGTGGAACGGGTGGACATCCACTTGCTTGACGAGGGCAAGATCGGCCACCGGGACAAGCGGAGTGATGCTGTAGAACTCGCCCTGCACAGGGAAGCGGTACTCAGTCTTGTAGAGCCACACGTCCTCGGGCATCCATGGCGCTAGTTCCTCTGTCTCGCCATAGTTGGTGAGGATGTCTGTATTGACGACGATGAAGTGCCACGCCGAGTACGGGAAGCTGGCTTGTTCGATGGTGTTGTAGAGGCGTTCCTGAAAGCTCCGACCCTCGACGCCTACGGTGCCCATGGCGACAACCTCCACCACGGCGTCAGACACGCGGTCGCGGTCGGCGGAACTCATGCCGTATATCTCAAGCGAGATGTCACCGTTGTAGCGGTAATGGTGGTATTCGGTGTATTTGTCTGACGTGTACGATTTGAACCGCACCGTAGCGCTGGCTACGTCCCGTTCCGGGTGGTTGCTCAAGAAGACGGACGTGCCGTCGATTATCTCTTGGACAAATGTCTCCGGTGGGATCCCCGGTCCGCGCACAGTGGTTTCACCAGCGACCAGAGGCTCGGTGCTGGCGAGTTTTTCGAGCTTGGCTTCCGCCGCGTTGATCGTGACTTCCTCCGCGATGAGTTCGGTAAGCTGACCATTGTTGCCCCACTCTTTGTGGCCCACGCCTGCGTTCTGTAGCGACTTCTCGTAATACTTGACGACGATGTTCGGGAAGTTGATGCGCGAGGTCTGGTAGTCGATACCGATCTTGCACGCTTCTAGTGTTTCGTCATCGTACTGGACGAACGCATTCTGCAACCCCTCCGTGATGGATCGCTTGAGGAATGTGCGGTACTGTAGAGTGGCCTGCGGGAGATACTGTGGCGTGACTTGCTGCAAGCCGGATTTCTCGCTAAGCTGGTCTTTCTGGTTGGTGTCGATTTCTTCGCTCATCGATCTGTCTCCACTTCATAGATCGGCTCAGTCTTGTACAGGCGTAGCAAAGACTCGGCTATTCCCTGCGTTTGCGGAATGAACGGGGCCATCTCATCTATTACATCTTCGCCCTCATACCTTTCGATGAGTTCGTGCGCCCAGGCTAGCTTGTCGCTAACTCGTTGGCCCGATGGATGAGAGGTTGTCCAAAGCTCTAGGTTGTCGGGGTCATTGTCGTCTTTGACTCCGTTCTTGTGGTGGACTTCCTCGTTAGAGAACAGAGCGCGGCCTAGTTTCCCTTCCATGAGTAGACGATGTTCTCCGATCCATTTACCATCGATCTTCTTGTACTTGTAGCCGTCTTTGTAGGTAAAACCTTCGTTGATATGCTCTTGAATCGGTTTGTCGGCTTGAGGATGACCATGCTTTTTGTTTCGCTGCCAGTGAGGAAGACAATATCCCTTCGCCCAATGCGGACGATCACAATCCTCGACAGCACAACCTCGATCTGGTCGTCGCTCTATGATTGGTCGATCAGCCTGCCCATCTCCATGTTTGCGCCATCGATTGTAGTGGGCATTGCACCAACCTCGGCTCTCGGCTTTGCGCAAACATCCTATAACATTGCATTCCACGTACTTTACGCGATGGATATGCGAAGTATATAAGGTAACTTTATCTGTCCGTTTCGACGCTGTATAGGGGCTCTGTCTCGGGCACCTTGTTAGCTTCGCAGAACTGACCCACTCGGTACCTGTTACCTCCGCCCTCGATCATCTGTCCTAGCTCCTGTCGTCCCAGCCTGTCGCGGCCCCTCATGGTGACCGGGTTG
>Ga0187873_1002373_pt1 | contig 14392 bp, 9 predicted proteins | sample June2016WEW_16_1_2_FD_133012 | JGI IMG/M metagenome (GOLD analysis project Ga0187873, IMG submission 133012) | Peatland microbial communities from SPRUCE experiment site at the Marcell Experimental Forest, Minnesota, USA - June2016WEW_16_100 | ecosystem: Environmental > Terrestrial > Soil >... | reverse complement strand
TCAAGTCACGAGCATGACCACGCTGCCTGATCCCCGCTACGAGCGGAAGTTCGTCGCCGACGCACTGGCCTTGGGCGAGGTCCTGGCGCTCGTGCGCCGGCATCCGGCCGCCTTTGGTGAAGCCTATCCTGCGCGAAGCGTCAACAACCTCTATCTGGACTCGCCGGATTTGCGCGATTATCACGACCACGTCAACGGTGTCGCGCATCGGACCAAGACGCGCATCCGCTGGTATGGCGCGGGGTCTGGCCGCATCGACTCACCGGTCCTCCAACGCAAGCTCAAGCGCGGCCTGGTCAGCGGGAAGCTGTCGCACGCTCTGCCGCCCATTTCGATAAAGGGCAGCGTGTCAAAACCCGACCTTGAGGCGGCCTTCGACCGCGCAAACCTGCCGGGGCTGACGCGCTCCGCCTTGCACCACCTTCTGCCCTCCCTGCTGAACCTTTACCAGCGACACTACTTCCAGAGCGCCGATCACCGCTTCCGCTTGACGGTGGATTCAAGTCTTCGGTTCGCCGCGGCGCGGCAAACCGACGGCGCGGGAATTTCCTTTGGCGCGGCTGCTTCCATGATAGTGATAGAGCTGAAGTTCGGCCTCGCTGAGGCGGACGCTGCACCAGAGGTGACCAACGCGCTGCCCTTCCGCCTCGCCCGGTGCTCGAAATACGTCCTCGGAATCGACAGCCTTAGCCGGACCGGAGACAGAATATGAACCGGCTGCGAAGCTCATCCTCGGCGTCCCGGTTCTGGCGGACAGGAATTGCCCTCATCGCGGGCGGAGCACTAATGCTGGGGCTGCTGGCGGGGACGTTGGCGCTGCACCGCGCGGCCCCCGTCGTGGAGGTTGCCGGAGGATTGGCTCCCGACGAGTTGTTCAACCGCGCGAAGGCATGGAAGGTCCATCTGCGTTTCACACCGGAGGAATGGGAGCGGATGGAGCCGGCCGGAGTTCCGGGACCGTTCGGAGGAGGAGGTCCTCCCGGGCAACCGGGAGGCCCGGGTGGTCCCGGCGGCTTCGGTCCGGCCATGCTCTTTGTGCCGATGTTTTTGAGCCAGGGCGACGCCAACCATGATGGCCGCCTTTCACGCGAAGAGTTTGCGGCGCTTGGGCGGAAATGGTTTGCTGCCTGGGACACGAACCACACGGGCAAACTCGATCTCGACAAGGTCCGCACCGGGATCAACGCGACGGTTGCGGCCATGGCAGCGACGGGTCCGGGGGGCGCTGGTGGGGGCCCGCCGGGGCCGCCGGCCCAAGGCCCGGAGCGACCGCCCGGCCGCATGGTGGATTTTCCGAAGGTCCGGGCCAGCCTGGACTTTGGCGGGCGGGAATTTGCCGATGTTTTGGTGCGTTACAAAGGCAACTTCACGTTCATGGCGTCGCGCGGTTCGCTCAAGCGGTCGCTGAAGGTCAAACTGAACGACGGGCACCGCGGCCGCAAGCTCGGTGGGGTGACCAAGCTCAACTTCCACAACAACGTCACGGACGCGGGGTTGATGAACGAGGTGCTCTCCTACGCGTTGTTCCGGGAGGCCGGCGTGCCCGCTGGCCGCACGTCATACGCCCGGGTCTTCGTCACGGTGCCGGGGAAGTACGACCGGAAGTACTTTGGCCTGTATTCGATCGTGGAAAACGTGGACAGCAGGTTTTGCCAGGCCCGCTTCGGAACCAGGAGAGGGGCGCTCTTCAAGCCGCTGACGCGGCAGATTTTCGAGTACTGGGGAGAGGACTGGGCGGCCTACCGCCGCATCTATAACCCCAAGACTTCGCTCTCGGATGAGCAAACCCGGCGAGTGATCGCCTTCGGCAAACTGGTGTCCAAGGCCAGTGACGCTGAGTTTGCCGCCCGCATCGAGGAGTTCCTCGACCTGGATGCCTTTGCGCGGTTCCTCGCTGTGACGGTCTGGCTGCCGACTATGGACAGCCTGCTGCGAATGGGTCAGAACTACCTGGTGTACCTGCACCCCAAGACGCGCCAGTTTCAATTCATCCCCTGGGACCTGGACCATTCCTTCGGTCAGTTCCCCCTGACCAGCACGCAGGCGGAATGGGAAAAGCTGAGCATCCACAAACCGTGGGCCGGGCAGGTGCTTTTGTTCGAGCGCCTGTTCAAACTGGAACGGTTCAAACGTCTCTACCTGGCGCGGATGAAGGGGTTCAGCGACACGATCTTCCGGCCCGAACGCATCCAACGCCAGGTCGATGAACTGGCGCCGGTTCTGCGACCGGCGGTGGCGGAGGAATCGGAGGAGAAGTTGGCGCGCTTTGACAAGGCGGTGGCTGGCGAACCTGCCGCACCATTGGGGTTCGGCGGACCGCCGCCGGATGGGGACCGCGGGGCTGCGGCTTCTCCTGCCGGGCCAGGCGCCGAAGGGCGGGGGTTTGCCCCGCCAGGAGGCCCCGGCCAGCCGTTCAAGCCGATTCGCAGCTTCGTCACGGCTCGGGCCAAGTCGGTAAACGACCAACTCGCTGGGAAAGTCGAAGAAGCGCCTCTCGCGTCATTCGGCTTCGGCGGTCCCGGCAACCCCGGCGGTCCCGGCAACCCCGGCGGTCCCGGCAACCCCGGTGGCCCAGACAACCCTGGCGGCCCCGGTGGACCTGGCGATTTCGGCCCGGGCATGTTTCTGGGTCCGGTGCTTATGGCGGCCCTGGATACTGACAAGGGCGGCGAGGTGACTCAGGCGGAATTCACTCAAGGCTTCGAGGTTTGGTTCAACGCCTGGGACACGGATCAGAATGGTTTCCTGACCGAAGAGCAACTCCGCGCCGGCGTTGCGAAAAGCCTGTTGCCCAACCAACCTGGGGGGCGCCCTGCCTTCGGGCCGCGAGCTGGAACATTCGGCCCTCCTCCGATGGCGCCAGCGGCTCCAGACAGGCCGTAGGCTTCATTCAATCAGTGTTGAATTCGCAGGCGATAGAAGGCCTTTGCCGAGTCGGAGGCGGTTTGCATCCAGACCGGCGACCAAGTGTTCAGATCCACCGACTTGTCCAGGCTAATGGCAAAGCTCCCGGTTGGACCAGCGACAGCCTGCTGACCGGGCAGGGCATATCCGTCCTGGTCGATGAAATAAGAAATGAACTTGGCGTTGGGAAAGAACACGCCGCTGTTGAGGAACAAGGTCCCCGGCCCGGTAAATTCCGCAGGACTATTCGGCGCCAGCACGAAACTCAATGCTCCGCCACCCTCGCTGCTTTGGCGAACAAAGCTCGCATTGACCGGCGCCGGCGCCCCGAATACGTGCATCGTTTGGTTGGAGGCGAGCGGGATGCCAAGCGGATCATTGGCGATTCCCTGGGAAAGAATGGCCGAGTTGGTCAGGCGGTAAAATGTGAAAAGAACCGCGTTGGAGAATATCAGCTCCGCAGGTCCGGCCAAGGCGTAAACGGTTCCGTGCTCAAGGGGTGCGAAAAAGCTTTGCGTGAAGGGATACCCGCCATCGAGCTGAACCTGGGTGCTGTTGGTGAAATCTCCGAAGGTTGCCGTAATGATAATGGCCGAGTTTGTGGGAACCAGCAATCGATTCGTCGAGGTCGTGGGGCCGATGAAGGTTTCGCCGCAAGCTGGCGTTGCCGCCAAAGCCAGGAAGAGAGCAATCGCACAAATAATGGGCCTCATAAGGTATAACACTACCCTCGGTTCCGCGCCTGTCAACGGCCCGGCCGGCTCAGGAATTGGCGGAACGGAAGTTCCAGCCGATTGTAACTGTTCAGGTGTGAGGCAGACCTCCGGTCTGCCAGTTCACGGAGCCTCCGGCTCCGTGAACCTGGTGCGATCGGAGCACCGGGCCAGAGGCCCGGCTGACCGGCAGACCAGAGGTCTGCCCCACCCTCCCACCTGAACAGTCACAGCCGATTTTAGGCCCTAAATCGTCATAGCGCCTTGGTTTTATGCGGTTTTACTGTGAAAACGCGCTGCGCTTCAGGTTGGGGGACCGCTTGTTGATGGTCTTCCTTCCAGCCGGCTCGGCTCAGCGCCTCTTCTACCGCGGCCAGATGCTCTAAGAGTTTTTCCTTGTGCTCGAGGAGATCCGCAACCTGCCTTCATGGTGTCCCTCCGGGACGAAAGCTCGGCTGAATTCCCGAACGGCGTTGGGGTTAAGCCCCTTTTGATTTTCAGTGGCTAATTGGCCTTCGCCACGGGTTTTCCGATGCCCAGCTTCTTGAGGAAGGGTTCGAGGGAACGGGGGCGGCCGAGGAATTTTTCGATGGAGAGGTTCACGTCGCGGGAATCGCCGGGCTCATAGATTTCGGCGCGCAAGCGGTGGCCGGCGTCCGGGTCGAAGTAACCACGCCAGGATTGTTCGAATACCGTGGCCATGTCGGCGGCGATGGCGTCGGCCCAGGCATAGCCGTAGTATCCGGCATCATAGTGCATCAGATGTCCGAAGTAGGCGACGAAAGCGGTATCCGGGGCCATGGGCAGAAAGACCTCGCCCAGGAGTTTGTTGGAGAGGGCCAGGGCTTCCTTGGCGTTGGCATGGTGGATTTGGGTGTGAAGGGTCAGGTCCATCAGGGCGAAAGCGAGCTGGCGGCGATAGCGCGTGCCTTCGGTGGCGAGTCTGGCTTCCTTGAGTTTGGCCAGGATTTGAGCCGGGATCTTCCTGGACGGGTCGCGGTAGTCCGCGGCAAAGGTGTCGAGGACTTTCTGGTCCCAAACCCAGTTCTCGAGCATTTGGGAGGGGGCTTCGACAAAGTCCCTGGGGACACTGGTGCCGGAAAAGCGGGAGTATTTGGCGCGGGTCATGAGGGAGTGCATGGCGTGGCCGAACTCGTGGAAGAGCGTCTCGACATCGCTGTGGGCCAGGAGGGAGGGCTGATCCTTGGCCGGGGCAGGGAAATTGCAGATGAGAGCGACCGTGGGGCGCTGATATTTTCCGCCGGCCAGCCGCTTGCCTTCAACGAGGCCGAACTGGGCGAAGTGGTTGTATTTGCCCTCCCGCGGGAACATGTCGAGATAGAAGAGGCCCAACGGCTCATCGGTCCGGGCGTCGGAGACGGCATAGAGCTGGAGGTCGGGCACCCATTTGTAGGGCGGCTCGACGCGCTCGAACTTGAGACCGAAGATGCCTTGGTAGATGGCAAACATGCCTTCGAGCACGCGTTGGTAGGGGAAAAAGACGCGCAACTGCTCGGCGTCGATGGCGTATTTTTCTTTTTTCAATTGGTTGCTGAAGTAGCGCCAGTCCCAAATATTGATTTGGGCGTTGGGGTCGCCGGTTTCTTTGATCTTGAGCTGGCGGAATTCGGCCAGTTCGGCATCGAACTTGGGCTGCAAGCCGGCCTTGAGCTTTTCGAGGAAATCGACGGCCGTAGCGGCATTCTTGACCATTTTGACTTCGGTCTGGTAGTCGGCCCAGGTTTTGTAGCCGAGTTTTTGCGCAATGTCGTCGCGCAGGGGCAGAATCGTTTCGAGCAACGGGATATTTTCGTTGCGGGCGAGGTTGTCGTGCTCGCGCAGCAGTTTTTTGCGGGTCTCCTCGCGTTTGGCGTTGTCCATGACCCGAAGGCAGGCGGTGGTGACGTTGGCCATGACCGTGTATTGGTCATCGCCGGTTTTGATCTGCTGGAGGAAGTTCTCGGGCAGGCCCTCCAGCTCGGCCCGGGTGAACTTGACCGCCTTTTGGGCCTTGGTGATGTTGCTTTCATAATCGGTGGTCAGCCGGGAGAGTTCTTTGCGCATCCGCTCGACCTGGTCGCGCTGGGTTTTGGGCAACTGGAGGCCGGCGCGGCGGTAATCGCGCAGGGTCTCGGCCAGGAGCTTGGCGTCCTCGCCCTTGAGCGGGGGCTTGGTGTCGGCGTAGGCCTTGAGGGCCGCATACACATCCTGGCGGTAGTCGAGGCCGACCATCCATTGCTCAAGTTGCTTGAGCGCATCCGTGGCGGCGTCGCGGACGATAGAGTTGGTGCTGGTTTCCTTGATGAGTGAGAGGCGGTTGTCCGTCAGGCTGATCTGGTAGGCGATGTCGTCCAAGGCGCGCACGGTGTTTTGGAAGGTCACCTCGCGCGGTTTGAGAGCCGCCACCCGATCCAGGGCGGCGTTGCCGACGGCGGTGGTTTGGCGCACGGCGCCGCGGACTTCGTTTGTGGTCAGCTCGAACTGGGGCAAAACGACAACGGAATTGAACTTGGCGGCGCGCTTTCGGAACTCCTTCAAACGATCCACCGGACCCACCGGCTCGGCGGCGCTGCCGGCCATGGCCAGGCAGGCAAGCAGAAGAACCCACAAAGTCATTTTGCAAATCATACGCCTGCAAACTAACGACAAATCGCCCTGGCGCAAAGGGTTGTTTTGAGCCGGATGTGCGGCCAGAGAATCCTTTGTCCTTGTGTTTCCGCCGGCGGTCCTTATCTATTGCAACCAATGCGCGCATGAGCATGAGCATGAGTTCACCCAAATCGCTCCACCAACTCCGCGCCGGAGTCATCGGCACCGGCTTCATCGGCCCGGTTCATATCGAGGCGTTGCACCGGCTCGGGGTCCAAGTGGCGGGCCTGTGCGACGTGGCGGGGCGCGTCGAGGGCGCCGCTGCCAGGCTCGGGATTGCGCGGGCTTATGGCGATTACCGGGAGCTTCTGCGTTCGCCCGAGATCGATGTCATTCACATCACGGCCCCGAACCGGTATCATTGCGAGATGTCGCTGGCAGCCCTGGCCGCCGGCAAGCACTGCATCTGCGAGAAACCGCTGGCCATGGACACGCGGCAGACCGCGCAGATCCTCAAGCGGGCCAGAGCGAGCGCCACCGTCTTCGCCGTCAATTACAATGTGCGTTTCTACCCCGCCGTCCTCCAGCTTCGCCGGCTGGCCGCGCGCGGCGAACTGGGCGACATCATCCACGTGAACGGCTCTTACCTGCAGGACTGGCTGTTCAAAGAGACCGACTACAATTGGCGCCTGCTGCCCGAGGAAGGCGGCAAACTCCGGGCGGTTGCCGACATCGGCACGCACTGGATGGACACCGTTTCGTTCATTTTGGGCGCCCGGATTACCTCCGTGTTTGCGGACCTGGGGACCTGGCACAAGACCCGGCGGCGTCCGCTCGGAGAGGTGCAGACCTTCTCCGGCGCCGCCGAGGCAGCCCGCTACGCCCCCTACCCTGTCAAGACCGAGGACTTCGCCAGCGTGCTGCTGCAATTCAGCACCGGCGCCCGCGGCAACCTGGCCGTCTCGCAGGTCGCCGCCGGCCGGAAGAACTGCCTCCGGCTCGAGCTTTACGGTTCCAAGAAATCGGCCTGGTGGTGCTCCGAGGACCCCGAGTTGCTCCACTTCGGAAATCGTGACACCGCCAACGAAGCCGCGGTGCGCGGCACGCCCGCGTTCGGTCCCGACGCCGCGCCCTACATCGACTACCCGGCCGGCCACGTGGAAGGATTCCCCGACACCTTCAAGATGCTCTTCCGCTCGGTGTATGGCGCGATCGCCGGCGCGGCCGGCGAGCGACTGTTCGCCACCGCCGAAGATGGACACCACGAAGTCGCCGTATGCGAAGCCATCTTGAACAGCCACAGGACGAAGACCTGGGCCAAGGTCCCGAGCGCGAGGCCAGGGAAAACCCTGTAAGGGTGACGCATACCAGCCCAGGGCAAGGCCCGCCGGAGCGGAGCGAAGGCGGAGCCGCCGCCCTGGGTCACGCCCCCCAAATAGCCCTCCCCTCTCCCATCGGATGGGAGAGGGGCAGGGGTGAGGGCCCGAACAGCACCCTACGCCCGCAATCTCTCCGGCTCCCGCCCTCCATCTCCCGGCACCGAAACCTGGCGCCAACGACTTCTGGCGAGGGGAAGGGGGCAAACCGTTAACCGCGCCCCGGATCACTCAAGCCCCGCCAAATCGGGCGCATCGGGACGCCGCCCCCAAATCGGAGTTTGCCCGCGCGGAGTGCGGCACTCTCCTGCCCCGGAGGGGCAGCGGATAATAGCCCAGGGCCAGGCCCGCCGGAGCGTAGCGCAGGCGGGCCGCCGCCCTGGGTACCAGGCAACGATAGGTCACCCCCCTCCCATGCGCTCCGAGCGCATGGGAGGGGGGAGGGGGGGTGGGTTTCCGTCCCTTCTCCGGGGCAGTGTCCGGATGCGCCCCGCCAAATCGATGCAAGCGTTTTTTGCGTGCGTTCACTGCCGATTCCGTGTAAACCTCACCTCAATCATTGGTTGCATAGGGTGCTGTCTTATGAAGCTGGACGAGCTAAGACCGAACAAGATCCTCCGAGGCCCGCTTTTCCCTGAGCCGGTGCAGGTCATCGTCACCATGCCCATGGGGGCCGGCGTGAGGCTCATTCGCACTGGAGGCAGCGTATGAACAACCTCCACCAGGGTATCGATGAAACAAGGGCCATGCTGGATGCCGCTCGCAAGCAGTTGCACGGCATCACCCAGGACGCAGCCATCATGGCCGAAACCCCGGTGGAGGTTGAGGCCGTGATTGAATCGGTCGCTCAGGCCATCGGCGCGGCTCTTCGCCGGCTTGAGTCCATCGCCTCCGAAAAAGCGCCATCTGCTGCGGTCCCTGGCGGGCCGACTCGCCAGCAGGGGCAATTCCTGGCGTTTATCCTCGAATACATGATGCGGAACCAAGCCGGGGTGGCTCCCAGTCATGCCGACCTCCAGAGGTTTTTCAACTTAACCGCTCCCTCGGTGAATTCGATGCTGATTCGGCTCGAGCAACGGGGATTCATCCACCGCGTCGCCGGCAAGGCGCGCGCCATCGAACTCGTCATTAAGCCCGATTGGATTCCGCCACTCGACCGGCCTTTCAAATTCTGACAAGCTTGTCACCCTCATGACAACACCGGCCAAACTGCGCGTCTTTGTCAGTTCAGTTCAGAAAGAGCTGCAACACGAACGTGCCGCCGTCGCCCAACTCATTTCCTGTGATCCGTTCCTGCTTAAGCACTGCGAGGCCGTCCTCTACGACGAGGAACCCCCGGCCGGTCGCCCAGTCCCTTGCCACCCTCAAACTCATGGAGCAACGCGGCAGCGGCTTTGCCCGGATGCGCGACGCCATGCTCAACCACGGCCTTGACGTTCCCACTTTTGCCGAGCAGGACGGCTACTTCGTCGTCACCTTCCCCGGCCCCAATGGCGACTACGAGCGGCTCAAAGTCCCGGAAGGCACCGTTGGTGCCGTGCCTCCAGCCGTCGAAGCCCAACTCAACGAGCGGCAGAAGAAGATGCTGGCCCTAATGGCCAAAGGCGAAGCCCTCAGCAGTCAGAAATGCGTAAAGCTCTTCGGCATTACCCGCGACACTTCCAGCCGCGATTTCGATTTCCTCGTCCAGCACGGCTTGGCCGAAAAGAAGGGCGCGGGCCGCGCTACCCGCTACGTTCTTCCCCCACGGCATCCCAACTCGGGAACCGTCAAATAATCGTCAGATGTTTTGCCTAAATCGTCAGATTTTGACCCGCCGCGAACCGTCAAATAATCGTCAGACGATTTTGGCAAATCGTCAGATCAGCTCGGTTTTGCCCCCGGAATCTACCGATAACCTACCGGTGAATTTGCCGAATCTGCCGATGCCCACGCCTTGGGGTCACGTTTCACGCATCACGTTTCACGCATGACCTACCCCAAACGCCTCATCGAAGTTGACCTGCCCGTCAGGCATATTTCCGCCCACGCTCGGCGGGAGAAGTCCATACGGCATGGCCACATTTCGACGTTGCACATCTGGTGGGCGCGGGGGCCATTGGCGGCACGTCGGCGTTCGGTCCTGACGCCGCGCCCTACAGCGACTACCCAGCCGGCCACGTGGAAGGATTCCCCGACACCTTCAAGATGCTCTTCCGCGCGGTGTATGGCAGGATCGCCGGCGGAACAGGCGAGAGATTGTTCGCCACCGCCGAAGATGGACACCACGAAGCCGCCGTATGCGAGGCCATCCTGCACAGCCATCAGACCAAGACCTGGGTCAAGGTCCCGAGCGCGAAGCCGGGGAAGGGGCGTTTGGACCGTGGTGTCTGCTGAAAGGGACCCTCGCCCTGCGGCCAGCAGGGCGGTTACCACGCTGAGCAGCGGGTGTCTGGCGGTGCGTCCAACGACCCGCCGCCTTCCCGACGCACTTCAAGCGCGCCGACATTTTCAGTCACATTCTCCGTCAAAGGCCGCAGATACGTACTGCCAGCGCTGGCTTCTTTCACGACGATCCCGGTGCCTGGTCGCATGGTCGAGAAAGCGAATCTCTGAAACCGCAAAGTCGGCCCCCAGGACGCCCAGTTCACTCAGGCCACAATCGACTCCCGCAACCCGGAACTGGGAACTGCAGGCGTGAGCCTTCATCCTCGGTCAGTCCGTCTGGCCTACGGCTCCAAAAGCACCTCCCCGCTTCCGCGGGTTCCCAGGAAAAGGCCGGAGCCGATTCGTCCGCCCTGCGAGACCACCCCGCCGAACGAAGCTGGCTTGGCCGTGGCGGGGTTAACCACGCTGGCATTAAACGCGCCGATGCACGGCGTGAATGTCAACCGCTACTACGCCCTCCAGCTTGCGCCCTGACCGTTCACGGGGAGCGGAGGCGGTAGAAACGGCTTGGATAATTGGTCCACTGCGGATCCCTGAAATAGGACAAGCCACCGCTGAGAGTGTTGGTTCCCACGGGAGACCAGATGGGTTTGGCCAGATTTGTGCAGGCTTCCACCACAATGACCAGGTTGCTGCTGCCGGCGATGGTGAACCCAAAGCAGTTCGTCCGCACGCCCAAACCGGCACCTTGCACGGCGGCGGGCACCGTCGCAAACGTCCACACATCGCCCGTTGTGACCCCCGCGGCGTTCCTCGCATCGACGCGCCAGTAGTAAGCCGTGTTGTACGCCAGAATTCCGGGACCGTAGGTCGTGCTGGTCTGGTTTGTCTTGAGCGACAGGCCCGGCGCGTTTGTCCCGAAGTACACATCGTAGCTGCTGGACGCGCCGCCGTCGGCCCACCGCAGTTCCACAGCTGGCGATACATTTGTCGCCAGGTTCTGCGGGCTGACGTTGATGGCCTTGGCGGCTTGAATGTTAACGACCGACGAACCGTGGTAAGCGTCGACCCAGGCGATGCCGGTGCTGGTGGCTTCGAACAGTTGCAGATTCTCGATGTGGTAAGTGCCTTGCCCGCCCGCCACTCGCATTTCGGCCAGATTGAAAATCAGCGTCGCCATGCTCGGCCCGCTGGCATCCACAGCGAACGCGGCTGACTGCGAGAACCGGTGCGCGCCACTGTCATCCACCAAGTCGCCGGCAAGAATATAGTTCCCGGGTGCCGTTAGGTTCACCCAGCATTTCACTTCGAGAAAGTCCGCGATGCCGTCCCCATCTGTGTCCAGGCTCTGGTAAACTGGATCGCCCCACAGGCTTCCGTGCCCCGAGGAAACGGTGAACGCGCCCGCCGCCACTCGCTGCAGCGCCTGTCCCTGGCTGTTCGTGCCCAGTGCCCGGTAGGAGATCGAGTACTGTCCCGGCTGTTGCACGCCTGCCAGCACCGCCGCGAACACCCCATCGCCGAGCGCTCCGTCGTTGTGGGCGCCGTCGTCCAGCAAAACGAGGCGGTTGGTCGAGCCGTCAGGAAACAGGATTGTCGCGCCCATGGACGCACTGGAGACGGGCGTGGGCGGATGTGTGCTCAAATCGACCAGCGCACAACTTATCACGGCGTCCTGTCCCTCGTTGAAAACCGAGCCGGTCTGGGGCACCATTGCGACACTGGAGTCGCCGAACACCATCAAGCCGTACGTGGCCTGGGTAGAGGTCACGCCGCTGTCATCGATGACTGCTGTCCACGCTCCGTGCGCCGGATTGCTCACCTTGTAGGTCGCGACCACGACGCCGCTGGTGCTCGCGACGGCGGAATACTGCACATTTGTGTTTGTCTGGGGCGTGGCGGGGCTGATCTCCGCGCCCGATGGTGTGTTGAGCCTGAGCATGGCGTTGGTGTCGTCAGCGATCATCTGAAATTGAACCGCCGTGGCCGCATCGCAGATGACGACGTTCTTGGCCGTTGCTCCCAACCCGAGTGTCCCCGTTGCCAGTTCGAACTGCTCGATGGGCGGGTCCTGGGTAAGGTCAAGCGGCCTGGGGGACTTGGCGCGAGGCCCGCCCACGTCGCCCGCGATGCTCGGGGACACGACCGAAGGCTCAGCAGCATCCGTGAGCCGAGCGATGACCCAGTCCACAGCCAGTAGGTCACTCTTGAGCTCGCTGTGGTCAAGAAGAGAGAAGAATTTGGGCGGAGCGGCGGGATAGAGCGGGACGCTGACGAACTGCTGCACCTCGAACGTGGGAAGCGTGCGCTTGTAGAAGGTCCCCTGAAGGCTGGGCCACGTGACCATGCCGTCGGTGACCTGCTCCGGAGGCAGGGGGGCGTTTTGGACGTTCATGAACCTGCTGTACGCCGCGTAAAGGTCGTTTGCTGAGCTCGGGCCGCCTCCGCCGCCCACAAGGTACAGACTTACACTCGAAGGAAAGGAGTTGTAGATGGCGTTAAAGCAGCTCTGCACGAAGTCCGTCCTCAAGTTCTTGGTGGAAGTCCAGGAGGGCAGCCAAAACGGAAGCCCACCGAGGAAGTACTCTCCCGCGTCAGCCAGGACGCTGCCCGCGTTTGGCGTGCCCAGCATGACCACTTTGTTCACCTTGATCGTGCTGATCTCTTGGTCGGCCGGATCATACACCGTGAACACCCCGGCCCCGGTCAGGCTGATCGCCTCGCGGGCGATCAAGCCGCCCATGCTGTGGGCAACGATGTTGATCGATTGCGGAAAGGAATGGTGGACACGCTTGAACTGGAGCGCCTTCTGCTGCACGAAATACTCAAGCGAACGCGCGTTATCGCCGATACCATTCTCCCCGTTTATGACGCCGCCTAGGCCATTGTAAACTGGAAAGTCCTGGTCATTATCTGGCTGGTTGCAATCCCAGACGTTTTCGAACCCGCGCAGGGCGCTCCGCAGTGCCGACCAGTAACCCCACTCGCTGTTCGGATCGTTGTCGTGCCACGGCGTGTCCGGTCCCCAACCGCGCACCAGAATCACTGGGGTATTCTGGGCCGTGGGCGCCGGCGGCTGGTTGTTCACCGGGGTCAGCTCGATGTTCACCGTGGTGGTCTGTCCGGCGGTCACAGCTACGTTAGCCACGTCAGCCATGTAGAATTGTTGCAGTTGGCCCATCGGAGGCGCTGCCATGACCTCGTAGTGCGCGTGTGGGGCCAGGCCGGTGACCAGGTAGCTGCCGGCCTGGCCGGAAATTGCACCCGGGCCGAAAAGGTTAGCGCCCGGGACAATCACCGTGATCGTAGCGCCACTGATCGGTTGGCCGGAACTCGTGACGCGGCCGGCGATCGCGCCGGTCAGCGGTGTCGGATCGTTGAAGGCGGAGCCTATAACCTGTCTCGTGAGGGTTAAGCCTCCGCCTGTAAAGGTTACATAACCCGAGTCGGTCCCAGGCACTGTCGGCGAATAACGGACGGTCACCGTTTGCGACCGGCCCGGACCCAGAGTGTAGCTCGCCCCAGCGATGACACTAAACGGCTCGCTGACGCTCGCCGTGCCTGAAAGGGTCGAGTCTCCGGGGTTGGAGACCGTAAAGCCCCGCTCCGCCCCGCTCCCCACCTGGATGGAGCCGAAAACAGTTGCACCGTCGGGTACGACGGCCAGACCTTGCGGCTGCCCAACAATCGCCAGATCGTGGTCCTCGCCCGCCGCTACGGCCACGACCCCGCTCAGCCCGGCTGGCACCGTGCTCTCGCCCAACCCGTTGCTGCCCCAGGCGGCGACCGTGCCGTCGCTCTTGAGCGCCAGACTGTGATCCCCTCCCGCCGCCACGGCCACGACCCCGCTCAGCCCGGTTGGCACTGTGCTCTGGCCGTATTCGTTGTCGCCCCAGGAGACGACCGTTCCATCGCTCTTGACCGCCAGACTGTGATAATCCCCCGCCGCCACGGCCACGACGCCACTCAGCCCGGCCGGCACTGTGCTCTGGCCGTATTCGTTGTCGCCCCAGCTCCAGGCGACGACCGTGCCGTCGCTCTTGAGCGCCAGGCTGTGCCAATCGCCCGCCGCCACGGCCACAACCCCGCTCAGCCCGGCTGGCACTGTGCTCTGGCCGCATTCGTTGTCGCACCAGTAGACGACCGTGCCGTCGGTCTCGAGCGCCAGACTGTGGTGGTGGCCCGCCGCCACAGCCACGACGCCACCCAGCCCGGCTGGCACTGTGCTGATGGTGAACAACCAGTTGTCGCCCCAGGTGACGACCGTGCCGTCGCTCTTGAGCGCCAGACTGTGATCCCCTCCCGCCGCCACGGCCACGACCCCGCTCAGCCCGGTTGGCACTGTGCTCTGGCCGAAGTGGTTGTCGCCCCAGGCGACGACCGTGCCGTCGCTCTTAAGCGCCAGGCTGTGCCAATCGCCCGCCGCCACGGCCACAACCCCGT
>Ga0187873_1002370_pt1 | contig 14414 bp, 17 predicted proteins | sample June2016WEW_16_1_2_FD_133012 | JGI IMG/M metagenome (GOLD analysis project Ga0187873, IMG submission 133012) | Peatland microbial communities from SPRUCE experiment site at the Marcell Experimental Forest, Minnesota, USA - June2016WEW_16_100 | ecosystem: Environmental > Terrestrial > Soil >... | reverse complement strand
TGAGACCGGCCCAGCCGCCTGCCCGGGAGGGGGATAGCCAAGGGGCCGGGCAGGTTCAGGAAAACCAGGGGAAAGCCGCAACAGAGCAAAAACCGGCAGATGACCCCGCGAACACCGGGCAGCCTCCGGCAGAGATGACCGCAGCTACCGCGGACGGGCAAAAAGCATCTCCGGCAGCCGGTGCGTCTGACACCGGCGGCGCAGAAAACAACAACGCCAAGGGTGCGTCGGTCGGCGCGGGAGGCGGCCCGGCGGATGAAAAGGCCGCCGCCACAAAGGGCGGGGAGACAGACCACGCGAAAAATACGGGCGGCAAAAAAGACTCTCTCGGATTCTTTACCGAGAAAAAGCCGGTTGACGTCGTCGCCGACACGATGGAAGGACTCGAGAAAGGGAAAATCGTCGTTTTCAGGGGCAATGTAATCGCCAAGCAGGTAGACCTTTACCTTTTTTCGGACATGCTTACCGCCTACATGAACGAAGAAACAAACGAGATCGAGAGGGCCAAGGCTGAAGGAAACGTAAAGATCGTGAAGCTTGACAGAACGGCGACATGTAAAGAAGCTTTCTTCTATAATGATAAGGGTGAGATCATACTGAAAGGGGACGTGGTCGTTTTCTCAGCCAAAGATAAAGTCTCGGGAGACACCGTCATTTACTACGTCAACGAGGACCGCGTCTACGTGCAGGGCGAGAAGGACAAAAGGGCAAAGGCGATTATCACGCCTAAATGAATCTCCCCCTCAACTAGGTATCACGTGGGGCCGATTCCGCTTTTTCGCACCCCCTCGCGCCGAAGGGCGTTTTTGAGAGTCAACTCCCCGCCCCCGGGTTTTTCAGCCCAGCGCCTTTTTGATGAGGCTGTCTACCGCGCTCTTGGGCACGGCCCCGACAATGCGGTCCACAACCTCGCCCTTATTGAAGAGGATAAGCGTCGGGATACCTCTTACACCGAACGTGGAAGGCGTGAGGGGATTGGAATCGACATTGAGCTTCATCACCTTGACCTTGCCTTCATATTCATCCGCGATATTGTCAAGGATGGGTCCCATTGTTTGACACGGCCCGCACCAGGTAGCCCAGAAGTCTACCAAAACGGGAAGGCCGAACTCCACGACTTCTTTCGGAAAATCACTGTCGTTCAAAGGTGAAGCCTTGCTCATGCGTCCTCCTTTCGTTCATGTCCGTGTCATTAGTATAAAGCGTCGGAAGACCGACGGCAATGATTGCTGCGACATAAGGAAAGGGCTGCACGGTCTGCTCCTTCTTTAAAAAAGAAAGCTTCCCTTTTCTTTACCGTTGAGGATACCGACATACACGTCCTCATCCGACAACTCATTACTGCCCATTTCCTTATTCACCTGGCTGCTCCCGCAGCTCGGACAGAAAATGTTTTTCATGTTCATGGGAAGAAATAAACATCCGCACAGGTCGCACACGTATTCCTCAGGTATGATCACGCGCTGCCCTCCTTTTTCTGCACTTCAACGGTCCATGCAGAAGCCTTCTTACCGCTATAACCGATCCTGTGGTGACAATAATCGCCCTGATGCGGGCAGGAATTCTTGTCTGAATCGATGTGCCGACTACCTTTGAAGCAGTGAAATCTTGTATCCACTATAGCCTTTTGAATCCCCTACATGTTATGCCTTCAGGCCATCATTGTCAATAGAACGGAATCAGCCCCTCTATTCAAAGAATTCGGAGAGGATCATTGCGAAATTCTTCTGTATCGCCTTTCGCCCCTTCAACATCTCCCCGTGGCCGGGTATCAGGTATTCAACGTCGAGGCCGGACAGCTTTTTGATGCTCCCTGCCAACCGGTCCGGGTCTCCACCCGGCAGGTCCGTTCTGCCCACCCCGAGGTAGAAGACGGTATCACCCGATATGAGGACTTTTTCCTTCGGCTCATACAGGCAGATGGAGCCGGGCGAATGCCCCGGGGTCGCGATTACCAGGAAGGTTTTATCTCCGAGGGTGAGGGGGCCTTCGTTCAAGAGCAGCTTGAACGGTCGGCCGGGCATCTGTGCGCCCGTGGCGAGGAAAAGCTCCTTGCCCTCCTCTTGCATGTACACATATTCCTCCTTGCCTATGCCCCGGAGCACGCCCTCGTCGAAGAGCTCTGTCGCCTCTATATGGTCCGGATGGCCATGGGTAAAGAGGATGAGCTTCAGGCGTGCCATATCGACCCCGTCGCGCGCTGCAGCCCCCGCCACATTGTTGAAGAGGTGGGCATGACCCGGATCGATGAGGGTGGGTACGGGACCGTCGATAAAAACGGTGTTTGCGTTATTCTCCTGCATGGACAGCCAGGGGTAGAAGTAAAAGTCCTTGAAAATCCTCATGAGTCCTCCTTAATCAGGTATGCTTCGGGATCGATGTCCGTGTTCTCGAAGGTCCTTAGCTGCCTTCCGTGAAAAAGTGCGCTGCCCTGCATCGCGGGCGCGAGCTATGAGGAACGTTCTTCGAGGAACTGCATGCCCGTGTTTTCACCGGGGCCCGGCAGATGTTCTACCGCCTCGGACAAGAGGAACGTTCGGGAATTGATCCATTCCTTGAGGATCGTGGCGATCTCTCTTGCTTTTGAATAGCTGGAGAGGGGGAAAGCAGGTATCTCTTTTCCGTTTACGGTCACTGTGCCCGATTTCAGTTGCCCGTAGCTCACCTCGCCGAGACTCCGGGGGACCCGATTTGGATAGTCGTTCCCATAGTCCACTACCTGGGCCAAGAGCTCTTCATCGCTCCTGGAGGTGAAATATGCCATCTCTTCATCCAGCACCGGGATCGGAATGCCTACGCCTACAAACATCGTGGCGCCGTAGCCTACAAAGCTCGCACCCTTCAGGAACCGAGGGTTCATCAGCTTGGCGTTGCCCGTCGTCGCGATCGTCCCCGCCCCTGCCTTGACCAGGCCTTCCGGTGTCCGGGATGCGTCGGGGTTGTGCTGCGTCCCCCTGCCTGCCACATAGCCGACGCCGCCGCCGAGAAATATCCGCGTGCCCAGCCCGATTGTCCTGTAAAGGGGGTCCTTCAGGAGGGGAGAGAGCTGCCCGGCGCTGCAATAGTTCGCGTTTCCGATGTGGGGTTTGAGCAGCCCCATGTAGGTGTGGATAACCCGGTCGGTTACATTCACCGCCACATTATAATTCTGGTACGAGTTTCTTGGGTTGTAGAGATAGGCCTCGTTGACGGTATACTTGTCGATATAGGTCTCGATCTTCTTTCTCGGATAACAATCCGTGCCATACGCGCTTGCCACAAGCCTTATATGCTTCCCCGCCACGAACTCCTCGATCACGTGGCCCCCTCCGTAGCGGAATTCTCCGGGGTACACCTTGTTCCGGGGATCATCATCCGGCATGGCGGTGGCGCCGATATAGATGTCAACGGCCGCGATCCCGCAGTAACAGGGCACGTCGTTGAGATAGCAGGCGCCTCCCCCTACCTTGATTCGAGGTTTCGAGTGGCCGACGTTCATAAACATCCCGCTCGAGCACATAGGGCCGAAGGTGCCTGTAGTCACCACGTCAACCTCAAGGGCTGCGGCTTTTGTGCCCTTCTCCCTGACAAGCTCTACCATCTCTTCGGCCGTGAAGACGACCACCTTGCCTGCCTTGATTCGCGCGTTTATCTCTTGAATGGTCTTCAAATCGCGTTACCTCCGGTGTGCTCGAACAGCTTCACTCCAGGCGCCCCATCTGCACAGGACGCGCATCCCGGAACCCGGGACGCTCCCCACGGTGCGCCGGTTCGATATAGTATAGCAGAGACGGACGCCGAAGTGTGAGCGGCCCTCTAAAGCGGCGTCGTTCCCCTAAGTGATATGTATGTTGAACGTTATCTCTGCTTCGGACCTTCTTCCGTAGATCGGTGTTGCCTCTTCATGACGACCACGGGCCTGAGCGGCTATTCCCGCCCGTAAGAGCGCTTCTCCGGAAACCCTCTGAAAATGACCTTCAATCATCCGCAGACCAACAATACCGGCAAGCGCGGATTTGCAAAGACCCACCCCCGTTCCGAAACAGAGGCAGGGGGTAGGAATCGACTCCTTGATATTGTCGGGTTTCAAGGCGTGAAAACCGTCGACGCGAATGACTGCGCCGTTCGTGACCCGGTAAAGGGCAAAAAACACCTCGCCCTTTTTCGCGTCGATAAGCGGGCAGAGGTAATAACCTTCCATGAAGTCGAAGGGAAAGGCGAGGACATCGGGGGTAGGGATGCCGAAAAGAGGGATGGCGAGACCTGCGACAAGACCCTTGCAGAACGCCAGAGCGACCCTGACGCCGGTGAAAGACCCGGGGCCGAGCGTCACGACGAGCGCAGACAGGTCCTTGACTGCGACCCCATGGTCCGCGAGCATCTGAGAGACTTTGACGGGCAGCACTTCCGACGAGTGGCGCTCCTCTCTCGAGTGGCGCTCCTCTATGAGCCTGTCTTCCGCGCCAAGGACAAGGTTGAGAAAATCCATGGAATTGTCGAGGCCGAGGAAAAGCCTATCTGACATGAAAAATCCTCATGACATCATTGAAGGTCGCGAGCACCATGATGCACACGAGGATGCCGACGCCCACTTTTTGCGCGACGTCAATGGCCTTGACCGGGATCTTCCGGCGTACGACCAGCTCTATAGCGGAGAAGAATATGTGGCCGCCGTCGAGGACGGGTACGGGAAGCAGGTTTACAATGCCCAAGTTGATGCTGATCAAGGCAAGGAAGAAAAGAAAACTGCTCTTTCCTGCCTTTGCCCGTTCACCCGCCTGTTGGAAGATCAATAGGGGACCGCCCACATTCTTTGCGGAGATACTGCCCTTTATCAGCTTCCCGATACCCACGATCGTCAATTCTGTGAGGTTATACGTATCGACGACAGCCTTTGAGGCTGCACCCGTGACTGATTCCCTCTTGATCTCGTTGGCGGGGGCAACTCCTACAATCATCATTTTGCCCACGGTCTCGCCGAATACGTTCTTTTCGTCGTGAAGCTTCGGGGTGATCCATACGACTATGAGCCGGCCCTGCCTGTCGATCTCGAATTTCAGGGGGTGGAAGTCGGAGCTGCTGACAATCTTTTGCAGCTCGCTCCATTTATTGATCCCGCGACCGTTTATCCGGGTGATGACGTCGCCCGGCTTGAGGCCGGCGTCATACGCAGGCTCCCCTGTCATCACCTGTCCTATCTCCGTCCTTGTCGAAGGGGTCGGGTATCCTGTGAGGAAGATCACAAAGAACACGGCCAGCGCCAGAAGAATATTGAAGAAGGGACCGGAAAAGGCGATCAGAATTCTTACCAGCGGAGGCTTGTTGGAGTAGGACCGCGAAGCCTCTTCCTCCGTCACGACGTCCTCGGCGGACTCACCGAGCATTTTGACATACCCCCCCAGGGGGACCGCAGAAACGGCGTACTCTGTCTCGCCTTTTTTGAAGCTCAAGAGCTTCTTGCCGAAGCCGAGGGAGAACGTGATGACTTTCACTCCTGCGAGGCGGGCAACAAGAAAATGGCCTAATTCATGGGCGAATATGAGTATGCTCAGGACGATGATGAAATAGAGCAGATTAAGCATTGATCCTCCTCAGGCGGTCTTCCAGGTAGTCTGCAGCCCACCTGTGTATCTCCCAGATCGCATCCAGATCATGTAGTTCTTTCACAAAAGGATGGTTGGCGAGCGCTTCTTCGACCAGGCGAGGCACATCGGTGAAGCCGATCCTTCCCTCGAGAAAGGCGGCCGACGCAACCTCGTTGGCCACGTTGAGCGTGACGAGCGCGCTATCACCTGCGTTGAGTGCCTCATAAGCCAGTCTGAGCGCGGGGAACCGCTCGGTGTCGGGCGCATAAAACGTGAGCTTTCCGCACTCGACAACGTTCACTTTCCCAAAGGGTGCGCTTCTCCGCTGTCCTCCGTTCAAGGCGAAGGCAATGGGAATCCGCATGTCCGGGCAGGCCATGTAAGCCAGCAGGGAGCCGTCTATGAGCTCTACCATACCGTGGACAATGCTCTCCGGATGGACTACGACCTTGATCTTTTCCTGGCTCATACCAAAAAGCCAATGCGCCTCGATAACCTCGAGCCCCTTGTTCATCAGGGTCGCGGAATCGATGGTGACCTTTTTGCCCATCTGCCAGGTAGGGTGGCAGAGCGCCTGCTCCGCGGTCACGCATCGGAGCGCCTCCCCGGAAAAGTCCCTGAACGGCCCGCCGGAGGCCGTGATCAGGATGTTCTCTATCTCGTCCTTCCCCAGGCCTTGCATCAACTGGTAAAGCGCGGAGTGCTCGCTGTCAATGGGCAGGAGGGTGGCGCCTTCCTCTCTTCTCAGCCTCGATATCAGCCTTCCCGCCATCACGAGGCTCTCCTTGTTGGCCAGGCCGAGAACCTTGTGCTGTCTGAGCGCCTCAATCGTCGGCTCAAGCCCGGCGCTTCCGGGCAGGGCATTGACCACCATCTCCCCGTCCGCCCTGACGAGCTCCTTTACGCCGTCCGGACCGATGAGCTTCCGGCTGGCGCCGAAATCGACCCCCCCGGCGAGCTCCCCTTGAAAGAGGCAGGCAAAACGCGGCTTAAACCTGCGAATCTGCTCGTTGAAAAGCTGCACGTTCTTCCGGCAGGCAAGGCCGACCACCTCGAATTCGTCTTGCCGGCCCTCGACCACGTCCAGCGTCGATCTGCCGATGGAGCCAGTGGAGCCGAGTATGATGATCCCCTTTTTCATTACCGCATACCAGAAAAATAATAATACATAAAAGGCGCCGTAAGGAGAAAACTGTCTACCCTGTCGAGCAGACCTCCGTGACCCGGAATCAGGCGGGACGAATCCTTCACCTCGCACGCCCTTTTTGCAACGGACTCCAGTATGTCTCCGAGCTGTCCGAGACCGCCGATCACGAGGCCCATGCCGATGGAAACGGGGAGGGTCAAACCCAGCCTGCCTTTGAAGAGGAGCGTCAGAAACGCCGCTCCCGCCAATGCGCCCAGGAGTCCTTCGTAAGTCTTCTTCGGGCTGATAAGGGGCACGAGCTTGTGCCGTCCCATGCTCTTCCCGAGGAGATACGCGCCTGTATCACTTGCCCATACGGTCAAAAGGAGGACCGGGGGCAGGAAGCGATCGATCTCTTTCAAGGAATAGAGGAAGAAAAGGGGCAGGGCAAGAAACACTTCCGCGAGGATGAGCACGGTGACCGATCTTCCGATTTCGCCGCTCCGCGAAGAGGGCGCAGATACCGGGACCGCCATCCTGAACATAAGATAGATTGCAGGCGAAAAGAGAAGCCACAACGGGTAAAGGGTCGCGGCGATATAAAGGGGGATGAAGGTCGCGGCCGCAAGCAGGGTGACGACGATTGAGTCGGCCGTCCGCGCCATGGAAGCAAACTCAAAGGTCGCCATCACGAGCACGATTGCCAAAAACAGGAGAAACAGCTTCGACGGCAGAAAAAGAAAGAGGAGCACAATGAGGGGGCCGAAGACCAGGGCGGAAAGCAGCCTTTTCGTAAGATCCCCCACTCAGATTTCCTTCAGGCTGCCGAATCTTCTTTTTCTTACGGTGAAATCTTTCAAGGCTTTCCGATATGCGTCCCCCCTGAAGTCAGGCCATAGCGTTTCCGTCACATATATCTCCGTATACGCCATCTGCCAGAGGAGAAAATTGCTCAATCTCATCTCTCCGCTCGTTCTGATGAGAAAATCGGGATCAGGCATGCCTGCGGTATACAGGCAGGCGCTGAAGCGTTCTTCATCTATGCGCGTCGTTACACCTCTTACCGTCTCCTCGGCGATCAACCTGGCCGCCCGGAGGATCTCCTGCCTCCCGCTGTATGAGAGGGCGATACTAAGGAACAGGGACCCGTTCTTCCCGGTTTTCTCCATCACGCCGCCGAGTTGCTGCTGCAAATGCCCGGGGAGGTCGCTTATGGCGCCTATCGCGTTGAATCTCACGTCATTTTCCATCATCAGGGGTAGTTCTTTTTCGAGGTAGACACCCAAAAGAGAGAGGAGCGCCTCCACCTCCTTCTTCGGTCTTGTCCAGTTCTCCTTTGAAAAGGCATAAAGGGTGAGGTAGGGGATTTGCAGCTCCCTCGTCGTGGTCACGACATCCCTCACCGATTCTATACCGGCAATGTGCCCTTTGATTCTGGGAAGCGCCCGGCTTCTCGCCCATCTCCCGTTACCGTCCATGATGATGGCCACATGGCGGGGAAGCTTTTCTCTCTTCAGGGTCATATTACTGTCAGATCTCGAGGATCTCTTTTTCCTTCTCCGCGTAGATGCCTTCGGCTATACCGATATACCGGTCGGTGGTTTTCTGAACCTCCTCCTGGAGCCTGAAGGCCTCATCCTTCGAAAGGGCTTTCTCTTTTTCCATTTTCTTCAGCTTCTCGTTCGTATCCCTTCTCACATTACGCATGGCCACTTTCGTGGTTTCGAGCATCTTTCCGCCCAATTTCGTCAGCTCTTTTCATCGCTCCTCAGTGAGTCGCGGGAAAACGAGGCGGATCACTTTCCCGTCAGACATGGGGTTCACGCCTAGATCCGATTTCTGGATCGCCTTCTCTGTCTCCCCGAGGGACGATGCATCCCACGGCTGGATGGTGATGGTCCTGCTGTCCGGCGCCGAAATGGTCGCCACCTGGTTGAGGGGGGTAAGCTGGCCGTAATAACTGACCCTGATATCTTCGAGGAGCGAGATCGACGCTACCCCGGTTCTCAGCTTTGATAAGTCTTTCTTGAGGGTGCCTATCGATTTCTTTAATCTCTCCTCAAATTCTTCCGTCACCGCATCAGCCATATTCACCCCCGGATATCATAGTGCCTACAGGTTCGCCGAGAACGGCCCTCCCCATGTTCCGTATGTCTCTAAGGTTGAAAACGATTATGGGCAAGCAGCTTTGCATGCAGAGGGATATAGCTGTGGCGTCCATCACCGACAGGCGACGCTCCAGCACTTCCATGTAGGTGATTTCGGGGAAAAAGACCGCATCCTCATGCAACTCCGGGTCCTTATCATAGACACCGTTCACCCTCGTGGCCTTCAGCAGCACCTCTGCGCCAATCTCGACGGCACGAAGAGCGGCGGCCGTGTCGGTAGTAAAAAAAGGGTTGCCCGTCCCTCCGGCGAACAGGACGACCCGGCCCTTCTCCATGTGGCGAATTGCCCTTCTCCTGATGTACGGCTCGGCTATCGCACCCGCGTGCAGGGCTGTTTGTACGCGCGCGGGCACGCCCATATTTTCCAGGTTATCCTGCAGCGCAAGGGCATTCATGAGCGTGGCGATCATACCCATGTAGTCGCCGGTGACCCGGTCGATACCCTGCTTTTCAGCCCGCATGCCTCTGTAGATGTTCCCGCCGCCGATGACGACAGCGATATCGACGCCCGTCTCCTTGACGCCCTTCACCTGCCCCGCAATGTCCCTCATGGTTTCGGGATCGATACCATACCCCTCTTTCCCCATGAGGGCCTCACCGCTGAGCTTGAGAAGAATCCTCTTATACGCCATGCTATGCGTCGACCGTCTCCCCCAGTTGGTACCTGACGAATCTCCTCACCACTATGTTTTCCCCCATCTTCGCGATCAGGTCTTCAAGGAGATCCTTGATGGATATATCAGGGTTCTTTATGAAAGGCTGCTCGAGGAGGCAGACTTCCTGGTAGAATTTTTCCAGCTTCCCGTCGGCGATCTTGTCGAGGATCTTCTCGGGCTTGTCCGCTTCTTTCGCCTGTATCCTGTAAATGTGCTTTTCCTTGTCCCTTACCTCAACGGGTACGTCCTCCCGCTTTACGTAGCTCGGGTTCGCTGCGGTGACCTGCATGGCCACATCTTTTGCAAACGTCTGAAACTGATCGGTTTTCGCAACGAAATCGGTTTCGCAGTTTATCTCCACCATGGTCGCGATCTTTCCGCCCATATGGATATAGACCGCAACCGTGCCCTCCGTGGCGGCCCTCCCTGCACGCTTCTGGGCTTTTGCAAGGCCCTTCTCGCGGAGATGGTCTACGGCTTTATCCATGTCTCCATTGGAGATCTTGAGGGCCTCCTTGCAATCCATCAGGCCGACACCCGTTTTCTCCCTCAATGTCTTCACGAGTTCTGCGGTAATATCCATCAATAGCCTCCCTCTCCTTCCTCAAAGACACCTTCAAATTTTTCCCCAAGCACGCTCTCGTCGATAAACGGCTTCGGTCCTTCCTTCTCTTCTTCCTTGCCCTGGAACTCTTCCACGTAGAGCGCCTTGCCTTCGAGCACGGCGTCGGCGATCTTTGAGGTGATCAGCTTGATTGCCCTTATGGCGTCATCATTTCCGGGGATAATGAAATCGATATCATCGGGATCACAATTCGTGTCGACGATGCCGACTGTCGGGATACCCAGTTTTCTGGCCTCGTTTACTGCAATATACTCCTTCTTCGGGTCTACGATATAGATGGCGCCGGGCAGCCTGTCCATATCTTTTATGCCGCCCAGATGCCTTTCGAGCTTCGTTATCTCGCGGTCTATGCTCAAGGCTTCCTTTTTCGGCAGCACTTTAAAGACATCGCTGCTTTTAAGCTCCTCGTACTTCCGAAGCCTGTCGATGCTCTTCTCGATGGTCTGGTAGTTCGTGAGCGTCCCTCCCAGCCACCTTACGTTCACGTGGAAGGCGCCGCTCCGTTTCGATTCTTCAACGATCGCCTCCTGGGCTTGTTTCTTGGTGCCTACAAAAAGGACGTATTCGTTCCGGGAAGCCGTGTCCTTAACGAAATTGTAGGCTTCTTTGAACATTTTCAGTGTCTTTTGCAGATCGATAATGTAGATACCGTTTCTCGCCCCGAAAATGTACGGTTTCATCTTGGGGTTCCAGCGTTTTGTCTGGTGTCCGAAATGGACGCCGGCTTCCAGCAATTGTTTAATGGTTAAATTCGACATCGACCCTCCTGGTTTTATCTTCCGCCTTTCGCGCTTCGGCCTCAAGACACGAAAAATGTGCACCTTTGAGCCGATTGAAAGACGTGCAGAATGATGAGCAACGTGTAGTATACTGCAAAAACGTGCGTTTCTCAAGAGTCTGCTGTTTTCTCTTTTCCCTACCGGTGCACGAACAAGTGAAAAAACGCTCGTTTAGTGCCATTTTTTACTGCATTTTGCCCTCTTTTTACCCTCTTGTGCACGCATTCTTCACTCACCGTCTCACCAACCCCTTTAGGATTCCCTTCTCTTGCAACCCTTTCCGAAGGGGGGTGCACGATTCTGCACGGTTTAGGGGGGGTGGGTGAGCGGGCGCTTTTCGCGCACAGCTTTGTCGCGCCGCGTCCTGTGAAGCTCGACGTACGAAAAAGTACGCCTGCGCTCCCCAGGACTTGCGCTTCGCGCTCTGCATCAAAAATCGCCTCGCCCCCGCCAGGAGGAGGGGTTCCCGGTCGGGCAGATAGCAGCGCCGTCGTCCGAAGGGCGTGAGTCGGGGCTCAATTGTCAAAGAGCGCGGCCGGTTTACGGGAAACAGGCTGAAACGGGCGCACGCTTCTGTCATCTCTCCAGGGCTCTCAAAATAAATGCCCGGTCTCATAACATTTTCTCGCGTTTCCGCCTCTCCTGTCAAAGTGACAACCCGAGGCGGCAACCAGGAGTGACAAGGAGGGCTGACAACCAGGCGTGACAAAAAGCACCTCGTGTTTTTTTTCGGAAACAGTGGCACGACCCACGCCCAACGGGTGCGTGGCACTCTCGCTTCGTCACGTCGGGCGGGCGCGACCCAGCAAGTGGGGGCCCAGCAAAGCACTATGGAGCCACAGGCCGTCAAGGGCTGACCCCATGACCTTCCGGACACGCCCCGGCGACCGCGCCAGGCGCGAAAAGACCCCGGCCGCATACACCACCCGCCGCCCTTGACTCCACCCGCCCAATCGGCTTATCATTACACCCAAGATGCCCGCTGTTCTCCTAAAAAACACGCTCCTCTCCCGCCCTTTCATACAGCGCATCGCCCTCCTCGCCAGGGAGGAGGCGGCATCAAGCGCCCTTGTCGATATCGTGACCCATTTTGAGAAGATGAGGGCCTTCGCAAGTGAGATCCACACCGAGCTTCACCTTGTCAAGCCCATCCTGAAGGTGCTCGGTTATACGTTCGAATCAAAGCCCCAATTCTTCGAAGAAGGGATCAAGGGCCCTGACTTCGCCCTTTTCAAATCGGAAGAGGAGCGGCTGAAAAGCTCCCCTTTATGGGGCACGAAGCCGTACTATGAGCAGGTGCTCGCCGTGCTCCTCGTGAAGCGCTACGGGAGGAACCTGGAGGAAGGCATCAGCGGCTTTTACCTGGATTTCGAAAACCGGATACCCCTCTACCAATCCATGTACCTGGCGAAAAAGGCGGGGGTGCCCTGGAGCATACTCACAAACGGCAAGAACTGGCTGCTCTTGAAAAGACCCTTCGCCTTTGAAAAGCCCCTGATCGAGATCGACCTGGAGCAAGCGGTCGTGGCTGATGACGGCGATGCATTGCACCTTTTCTACCAGATTTTTTCCTCCACCGGTCTCGACGCCACCTTGGCCGTGTTCCTCGAAGAGGAGCGGAACGAGCTGATCGCCTTCCTTAAAGAGAAGCGCCGGTCCCTTGCGAATCTCTTCGAAGCCGGCAATAAGACCGACGTGTACGCGATGGCGGCGCCCCTCTACACCCACCTCTTTCCCGGCAGCAGTCTCAGCCGGACCGCACAGTACCGGCAGCAGACGGTGAGCGGCACGGCGTTCACGCCCTCCGGGGAGCCGGGGCCGGCCAGGGAGTATGACCAGGCTGACCTATTCACCTATCTCCTGGCAAGAGGGACGGAACCCGAGGAGAACCCGGAAGAGTCTATCCTCAGCAGCATAAGCCGGGACAGAACCAAGGACAAACTTCTGTCTCTCAGAATACTCGACATGACGCCGGGCTTCGGCAATGTGTCGACCCGCCTTGTGGAAACAATAGTGTACCTCTCTTTCCTGCTCCCCTATAAAGAGAAGCGCGGCTTCGTCGCCGAATGGGAAAACGAAGGACTCCTCCATAAGTTTGTACTCAGCCAGGTACTGTATGGCGTGGAAAAGTACCCTTTCCCCCTCGATGTCCTGCAAAACTCGATGCTCTCCCGTTTCAATGCCCCGGGCGTTAACTATAGATTGGGGAATCCTCTTCTCGGCATGTCTCTGGGGGAGCTGTTCGGCTCACCCGGGGATAAGGGCCGGACGGGGCTTTTTTCGAAAGACCCCGATAGCCTGATGTCGCGGCTGAAAGAGATGCACCGCCTTCACGCAACGCTCTCGGACAGGATCAAGGAGGACGCGCCGGTAAAAAGCGAGATCGAGGCGACACTCGCCGTCTACCGGCAGCGCATTGGAGAGATCATGGACCTGATGACCGCTTCGTGCTTCGAGAAGGCCCTTGAAATGAAGAAAATTGGTGAATTACTTTATTGCATAGACGGCGATGAGGAGATATGGCAGGCGGCAAGGGTCGCAAGGTGGTACGTCTCCGCGAGGGAAATGGCCGGGAAAAAACACTTCTTCCACATGGAGATCGAATTTCCCTTCCTCCTGAACGATGGGTTCGATGTGGTCTTTATCCAGCCGGCCCTCAATTACCTCTGGGACGAGCAACTGCCGGCCTGTGAAGTAACAAAGGCGTATATCAAAAGGGCTATGGCGTACCTGAAACAGACCGGCGTGATCGTGCTCATGGGCGGCGGCCTGAACGAGCTGGTCCCCGAGCTGAGGAAATCAAAACGATATGCCGTTGAAGCGAGGGGGAGGACCGTCATGGTCAGGAGGCGTTGACCACGATGAACCCGAGCGATGTGCGACAGGACGGGGAGGGTGGCACGTGAAAATCGGTCTGATCAGTGATACACATGGCTCAGTCAAAGGTTTTCAAAAAGCCCTCGACGGGCCGTTTCGCGACGTCGAGATGATCCTCCACGCGGGGGACGTGCTCTACCACGGCCCCAGAAACCCGCTCGTGGACGGCTACAATACCGCATCCCTGGCCGGGAAGATGAACAGTCTGCACGTACCGCTGATGATCGCCAGAGGGAACTGCGATGCCGATGTAGACCAGCTCGCCCTCAACGCACCCCTTCTGTCCCCTTACGTGTTCCTTCACATCGACCAAAAAAGCATCCTCATCATTCACGGAGAGCACAAGAACGATGAGGATTTCGAAAACCTGATCAGGCGGTTCGACCTCGCCGTCCTCGTGCACGGTCACAGCCATACGCCCCGCATCAAAAAAGTGGGGGGCAGCCTGATCATCAACCCCGGAACGCCCGCTATCCCCAACCCGTCAAGCCCCTTCCAAAAAACGGCAGGGGTTCTTGACCTGGCGAAGGGCACTGCGAGGATATGGGATATTGAGACCGGGGATCTTGTGCTCGAAGACGCCTTCGACGTGTGAGCAGCGGAGAAATAAGAGGTACCG
>Ga0187873_1002366_pt1 | contig 14430 bp, 15 predicted proteins | sample June2016WEW_16_1_2_FD_133012 | JGI IMG/M metagenome (GOLD analysis project Ga0187873, IMG submission 133012) | Peatland microbial communities from SPRUCE experiment site at the Marcell Experimental Forest, Minnesota, USA - June2016WEW_16_100 | ecosystem: Environmental > Terrestrial > Soil >... | reverse complement strand
GTTTAAAAAAGAACGTAAGCCTCTTGCAGGACTCGCACTTACCACCGATACATCGGTAATCACTTCCATTGGAAATGACTATGCCTTTGATGAGATATTTGCTAAACAGCTCATGGCCCTCGGCAGGGCAGGGGACCTCTTTGTGGGTATATCCACAAGCGGCAATTCAAAAGATGTGATCAGGGCCATAGAGACTGCCCGCACTATGGAAATCACAACTATCGGACTCACGGGCGAGGGCGGCAAGATCAAAGACATGGTGGACTGTGCCCTTTGCATTCCATCAGCCGACACCCCGAGGGTGCAGGAGGCGCATATCCTTATAGGCCATATCCTGTGCGAACTCATCGAGGATGCCTTTGGCTGAGCCGATTTGACAAATTCAAGCAGTGATACTATTGAATATAAATAACCCACGGGGGCGTAATGGGTTCGACGGGGGCAGTTGATGCCCGAGGAGCATGCCGAGTTCTGCTGACTCGTAAAACAGGCAGAGACACGATAAGTGCCGACGATTACAACTACGCAATGGCTGCCTAACGAGTAGCCCGTCCGGCATGACCCCGCTCATCGGGTCATGTTTGGATGTCAAATTATGATGGGCAAACCTTTCAGTCAGACCCCTGGGCTGTCAGGGTAACAAAGAGGGGTTGGGACCGGGAAGCCTGTCTGTGGGCAGAACGAGTCCGAGACTTTAATACACAGACTAAGCATGTAGATGCCTTTGGTTGAAGGTCTTCGGACGGGGGTTCGATTCCCCCCGCCTCCACCAAGAATGAAGGGTGGTCGCAATGCGACTACCCTTTTTTTGTTTGTGTAGACATAGGGAATCGAAGCGGAGCGAGCGCAGCCGGTGGCTGAAAAGTGGACAGGATGTCCGCGTCAGCGAGCGGAGGGGAGCCTACGCAGGAGCGGTCAGGATGAGCGCGACGTAGTAGGCGATTTCCCCCGCATTTTATTATGTAACATCAATGATAATATTCCCGGATCGTTGTGAGATATTTCTGTTGGGCTTAATCTTGCTTCAGACAGATCCGAAAATTTAGGCCATGGAGAAAAATCCTTCTTGCATCACGCCAGCCTTATCCGAGACACAATATCATGGAAGAATTCCTTCGACCATATCGACAGCGCTTCGGGGTCCTTCACAAATGGTGACACCTCACTTCGTGCCTTGTTGATGTCGAGTGAATCTATAGCTGCATGAAGCGCCTGGTAAAACGCTTTGCTTGTTAGTTTTTCTGCGCCATGCCAGTCACCGGTCTGCCGCATTCTCTGCTCAAGGTGTGTAAGGTGAAGCTCTGGATGGTTGGTTATGTACCATACAAGGTCGTACCAGTCTCTTCCCTTTACCCGGGTCTTCCACCTCCGGCACAGCACGGCATGCATCTTCCCTGCGAACAGATCCGGCAATACAAGCACCCTCACGGAAAATGGAATGGGGGCCAGCATGTACTTTGTTTCGGTGGAAAAATGGGGAGGAGGGTCTGTATCGACCTCCAGCTTGATCTTAAGTAATTGTCCCTTGGGGATTTCCCGGAGCATCTCTTCACCAATTTCGATAACAAGCATCTGGCTAAAGGTCTCTGCCTTGAGAAATGCGGATTGCACAGGGCGTTGAACAGCCCTGTTTTTCTGCTCAAGATGCATATCAAACCCGAATGCCTGGAGCTCTTTTTCAAGGGATGAACCGAAAGAACCGAGATCGAAATCACCCATAGGCTCAAGCAGGGTGAAGTCAAGGTCTTCCGAGAATCTGTCAAGTCCATAGAGAATTCTCAAGGCCGTTCCTCCATAGAATGCCGCCTTGTCAAAAAACTTGCTCCGCCACAGACCGAGCAGGGCAATCTCCTGGATGATCTCCCGTAGTGCCTTGACATAATCCTCAAGCCTGGTACACGGGTACTTCTGAATCATCTGAGTCACCGCCTCATGCATAGCCCGCCTCACTCTCTTGTTTCTGGATCTTCCTGAGAAGATTGCCCAGGACACGTAACTTGGACGACCGGTAACACGCTGCAAACTCGAAGGCTTGGCCGATATCAAGCCTGCCTAAGAGAACGGGGTCGATACGAAGATTCTCAAACAAGTATTCCTCAAGCCCCTTGAGCGTTCTCATCTCTGCATCACGATCAATGAATATTTTATCAACAAGGGCCTTTTCCCGGGTGGCAATGAGGAACGCCCCTCCATCATCGAGCTCGATTCTGGTCATACCTGTTTGGAAGGCGGGAAGGGGGATCATGCGGTAGGTGAACAGCCCCACAGGTGTGGTGAATATCCTCGACCGTCCCGTTGTAACCGAAGTGAGAGATTCGACTCGTTCCGGAATCAGACCATGGTAAGACAGGGCATATTCAAGAGAGATATACGAGGGACCATAGATAAGGTTAGCAAGAATCTCCCGAGAGTATGGCCGCTTCCTGTATTCCTGTCCGAAGATGTACAAACCCTTCTTGACCCTAATGATCTGCTTTTTTCTCATAAGATCGGTAATTTTGTCCCTCGGGCGTGAGTATCCCTTAAGGCAGGTCATGAGCACCTGATAGTCAAACTCCTCTCGGTTGATAGCCTTCCTGATCTGTTCGATCATTGATGATATCTTTCCTCCTTCCCACTCAGGTCATATCAGTATTAAACAAGATGCCCATTGAACTATGCTTCTCTTTCTCGTATGGAGTAAGCTCTTTGTGACCTGAGAAATCTTGACCCTTTTTCTCATTATCATTTTCTGCATAGTATGTCGACATTTTATCGACATACTATGCAGAAATATCAAGATGTCCTTGATTGCTATGCCGAGATCAACAGACAATACTTAGATCCTATGATGATTATATCGGTGTTTTTTATTGTAATAATTGTTCCTGACCGCGTCCATATTTGTGTAAAACGTGTGTAGCATGATTATAACATATTATAATCACGATCTAAAATCTCTATAACGGGGGTTCGATTTCCCCCGCATCCACCATCCTTCGTTTGCTCGTTTTACTCGCAAGCTACGGATGGCAGGCCAATACAATTTCTATCTGCGTTCATTAACTAACCAACGAGCGAAGGATGGCTTATCTGAAAGATAGTAATAAGATATCTGTGATAACCCGATGACCTGAGAGTATGGATTCTGTGATAGGGATCATCATCTGCAGCATCAATCCCCACGGTTACACTATTTATTGTGTGGAACTCCCCATGAGAAAATTAATAAATGTATAGAGAAAAAAGACCGTCATGGCCACTCCAACAACTAAAATGACAGTTCCGGCATCACCACCTGTTAAAATGTCGGAAGAGGCAACGGCAAGCAAATGGATCTGATGAGGTGTCATTGAGGTGAGCTTCGATGCCACCTCATCTGGACAGAGCCCATAGGCTTTGAGTTTCTCCTGCACGATCTTTGTTTCCAAGGCTTGCTGGACCGTGTCCATATCTCTTTGGAGGGAACAGCTCGTTTCCTGGGTCGATGAACCCAAAGATGGTATCAGGGATGCAAAAGCCGGAGAAGTTACAAACAAGAACATATGGAAGGTTACAAACGCTGCTAAGATACGATTTCTCATAATGGATATCATAGATTACCTCTATATTCTCTCAAGTGGTATAGGGTACCAACTATTATTAATAGGTGATGAGAGATTTTCAAGGGATTGATGTATGTGTGTCCCGACCCTTTAATAATAAATTTATCCAGACCTGTCTTCAACAAAGCATCCAAAAGATCTGATTCGCTTAGTTCGATAATCATAAGCAGGTCATGCCTTTACAAATATTTACAGTCTTCTTGTAAACGATAAAGTCCCCAATACGTCTTAACAGTCAACATGAGAAGAAACATGAAGGAGGGTATATGAAAAGTGCCCAAGGGAAGAATGGCATAACAAAAATTGAGGGGATGATAAATATCCTTACCCCGGATCAATTTCAACAGCTCCACAACATGATGAAAAAGAGACACGGCAAGGCAGGCCAAGGTTCATGGGGTGGCGAGCAATAATAAGACCAATCTACCGCTAGAAAGAACATGAATAACCACTCATAATGACCAACTCCATACATAAGCTATACCGCATAATTACCTCCCCTTTGGGGAGCTGCAATGGCTCCCCGATTTTTTTAAAAGAAACGGAAGCTCTATCAACATACCCTACAATCTTGGGATTCGTTCTTGGTTTGCTCCGTGTAATGGGAAAGGATAAACATCTCTATGGACTGTTGAAAGGATATATCACCTTGACAGGTTTTTTTTACAAGTACCTATACTATAGATGAACCTAATAATTACCAGTCTGTCTCTAATAATATAAGAATAATGAGGCATAAGATCCATGAAAAATCTAAAATCCAAAGACTGGATGGTGATTGCAGGTGAAGCAGGTTTGTTCATTATTGTCACCATAGTCCTATGGCTTGATGAGTTTGTGGATTTGCCATACCGCTTCCTTGGGGCTCCACAAACACCATACAGGCCCCAGGAATACATCCTGGAGACGGTCTCGGTTTTAATTGTTGCAATAGTCGCTATCACTATAACTTTTATCTCACTACGAAGAGTTAGGCGGATTGAGCGATTTTTAAGGGTCTGTGCCTGGTGCAGGAAGGTATGGGTGGATGATGAATGGGTGAATTTCGAAGAATACGCACTGAAAATGCATTCCCTGAAATCCAGCCACGGCATCTGTGAAGAGTGCGTAACCAGGCTTGAGAAAAAGAACGATCAAAAGAGGGCCGGACAACCTGAAGTAATCACGAATAAACCACCTCGACACCTGCGGATGCGATACCAGAAGCCGTTACAATAGATAGACTATTTTCACTTGGTATTTTGTTATTCATCTTTTTTGCGTCCTTGACATACAAGCACCAAGTACTTCATTATCCAGGACAGCGACGAGTGTGGTTATGAAGAGCAGATTGGTAGGTGTATGAGATGGGTACGGGTATGCAATCCAGAATTCGTTGTGTGAATATGGGGATGCTGTTGGTTTTCACCACTATCTGTATACTTACTCTTCCGATCCCCGCATCAGCAGCTCTTGGAGAGAATGTAGGATCGGTGCAGGCCGATCAGGCACGCATGAGGGGCGTACAGAGAACCACGCGCACCGAGCTGTACACGGTTCACGAAATTAAGGCGTCGAGCAGCACCATGGTGAGGGAATATGTTTCTTCTGCGGGAAAGGTTTTTGCCGTGGCATGGCAGGGCCCGTTTCTTCCAGATCTTCGCCAGCTCCTCGGAGGGTATTTTGGCCAGTTTTCACTAGCATCGCAAACCCGCAACAAGAACCGCCCCCGGATCCGCGGGCCGATCCAGATCCAGGAGCCGGGATTGGTCGTACAATCCGGCGGGCATATGCGGGCGTATTTCGGCAGGGCTTACATCCCTGATCAGGTGCCGAAGGGGGTGAATATCGAGGAGATACGATGAGGAAGGTCATCATCCGGGGCTCATTGATCCTGGCCGTATTCGGCATGTGGGTATTATTCACGGAATGCGGGGGCGGGGGCTCAGGCGGCGGATCCAATACGAAGGTGAGCTCCGCTGAAAACGTTCAGCCGATCGTGGTAAATGGCGGCCCGACTGCCGATTCTTCCTCGGGTAATACCTACCCCAACGCTGCATTTACCAGCGTTACAGTCTGTGTTCCCGGCACTACTTCCAACTGCCAGACGATCGACGGCGTATTGGTGGACACCGGCTCAGTAGGATTGATGCTGTTGTCTTCCGCTCTTACACTTTCTCTTCCGCCGCAGACCATTGATGGTAATCCCCTTGCTGAATCTGTCCAATTCGTGGATGGATCTTATGTTTGGGGACCCATACAGATTGCCGATGTGAAGATGGCTGGTGAGTCGGCGAGCTCAGTGCCCATTCATGTGCTCGATCACGATTTTTATCCCAATAATATTCCAACTGATATCTCGAGTGGCGGTGGTCCCGAAATAGATGATCTGCAGAGCTTGGGTGCCAACGGCATACTGGGGGTAGGGCAGTTACAGCAGGATTGCGGCAACTCATGCGCACAGAGCTCCGGAGGGGCGTTGCTGTCGACTGTGTATTATGAATGCTCCTCCGCCGGCTGCCGGCCGGTCTCTGTCGCCCTTTCTCAACAGGTGCAGAACCCTGTTGCCTTGTTCCCCAAGGACAACAATGGTGTAATCATCACCTTGCCGGCAGTCTCGAATGCTGCGCCAACGGCAAAAGGATCATTAGTCTTCGGCATTGGCACGCAGTCGAATAACGGGCTCGGCAGCGCAGCCGTTTATACGCTCAACCAGAACTCCATCACCACGATCTATAACAATCAAACAATGCCGTATAGCTTTATCGATAGCGGTTCAAACGGCTATTTCTTTCTGGATAATACAATACATCAATGCACGCAAGGCTATGTCTCAGACTACTACTGTCCATCTGAAACACTGATTCTTTCCGCAACCAACCAGGGGGCAAACGGAACGAGTGGCACGGTCAGATTCAGCGTGGGGAATGCTGCGATGATGTTCAGCGGTTCAACCAGCAATTATGATGCCTTCAGCGCCCTTGCCGGGCCGAGTAGCTCCGCTGAGGGCTTTGACTGGGGCCTGCCTTTCTTTTATGGGCGCACTGTGTACACTGCCATCGAGGGAAAGGATACTCCCGCCGGTCCGGGTCCGTATTGGGCATACTAGTCCTGGCAATGGCTAAGTGATCTCTATGAAAGAAAAAGTATATAAACAGATGACAGTTCGGGGGCATTCATTTGTGTTAACAAAATAATATCGAGTTTGAGGAGGGAGTATGAAAAGGATTTTTAAGATCATCCCGGCTCTTCTGATAGCCTGTCTGGTATTCGGCTGCGCATCATTCAAGCAGGGCATGTATAATTTCATGATCTCTTCAGATCGATCCAGGTCTGGTCTTATGTTATCGTCAGTGAGCGTCAATGGACATACCATGTCCTATCTGGAGCGACCCGGTAAAGGTGAAACCATAGTGCTTATCCATGGATTTACTGCAAACAAGGATAACTGGAACCGCTTCGTTCGATATATACCCAAAGAATATCGAGTGATCGCCTTTGATATGCCCGGCCATGGAGATAGCGATAAATCTGTCGAACAGACCTACACCATCGACTATATGGCATCAAACCTTGATCAGGCAGTAAATACCCTGGGTATATCAAAGTTTCATCTTGCAGGAAATTCCATGGGTGGATGGATCTCCATATTCTATGCTACCCGATACCCTCAAAAGGTTATATCCCTATGCCTCGTGGATAATGCCGGTCTCCAGGCTGTCTCTCCTCAGCCGAGTGATCTCCAGCTGGCAATGCTCAAAGGGCAGAGCCCATTAACACCTTCCTCAAAAGAGGAATATGACGAGTTGTTGAAATACGTCTTCTACAAACAGCCTTTCATCCCTTGGCCTATAACCGCTGTGCTTGCTGATAAGGCAATTACCTCATGTGAATTCAACAAGAAGGTTGGGAAAGAATTCACTACCCAATCTACTGACATTTACCCTCTGCTGGCCGGGCTCAATGTACCTGTATTAGTGATTTGGGGGGATAAAGACAGGATACTCCATGTGTCCACCACAGAGGTGCTGAAAAAATCACTGCCAAATTCAGAGATAGTCATCATAAAGGATTGCGGCCATTTGCCCATGCTGGAAAGGGCCAAGGAGACAGCCGGGTATTATGTGTCCTTCTTGAATAAGCATAAGGGCATCCAATAATCCTTGGTGGTGCTATGTTAATGAATAAGGTGATTTTTCTGAATGCCATGGTAATCAAGACTTGATTACCAAAGGGATGTTTTTTTGACTTAAAGATTATTCACATAATGGTAGATCATCTCTGTGAGCTCTTCGATGAGCTTGTCCTTGTCCAGGGGCGAATCGAGAAACTTCACATAATGGGCAACGTTCTCCACTGCACTGTGGATCACCTTAGATACTTCCTGAAGGGCCAGCGGGTTTTTGTTTTTGCAATAGGGTACGAGGAGAGAGCTGATGATGCCAAGCTGCTTCTGCTCTACCTCGTCGAAGAGCTTCCTCACAGCAGGGTCCGAGAATTTCAGAACAAGCGCTTCCTTGTGGAAAGAGGGGTGGATGTCAAAGGTCAGGAAACCTTTGTGGATATGGTCTTTGATGAGATCCCTTAAGGGGATTGAATCGTCCGGCTGCAAGGTGTAGATGCCGGTTATGAAGTTATCGAGGTGATTCTTCAGAATCTCGAGGAACAGGGTCTTCTTGTTCTCAAAGTAGCTGTAGAACGTACCGATGGAGACGCCAGCCATCTGCGCGATCTCGTTTGAACTCGTCCCGTTTATCCCCTTGTTCGCGAACAGGTCCAGGGCTGTTTCCATGATTCTTGATCTTCTTTCCCTGCTCCTGCTCTGCTTGGGAACCCTGACGCGCATCGATGCCCCTTTCTCATCATGAAAAAAGATAAATGCTTTGCGGGTCTAACTCATAAAGCTCGTTAAAATAAAGGAGGATATCATGCATGATTATTGTAGATTAATAGCAGTGGAGCACCGTGTCAACATCAAATATGAGTAATTACTCATATTTGATGTTGACACGGTGAGCCTTTACTCATATTATACAGTAATGATGTCCGCGGGCAGGATTTAACTCAGACCTGAGATTGCTGCCGGGGTGTAATCGAAACATAGTATTGCTTCTGACATCGCTGTTGTTTAATGAGACAAGCATAGGGGTGGTGATGAAGGCATTAGTCACAGGGGCGACAGGTTTTATCGGGTCAGTCCTCACAAAGGAGTTGGTAAAACAGGGCATAGAGGTTCGCGCTCTGGTCCTTCCGGGTGAAAACACGTATGCGCTTGATCAGCTTGGGGTAAAGATTTATCGTGGCGATTTGTCCGAGCGGGAAACACTCAAGGGCATCTGTGATGGTGTCGATATCGTGTTCCATCTTGCAGGCCGTGTCACCGATTGGGGAACCAGGGAGCAATTCTATACCGCCATCTATGATGCTACGCTTCACCTCATGGAAGAGGTATCAGGGAAAGCTTCACGGTTCGTGTATATAAGCTCCATAGCGGCTATCGGCCTCGGCCGCCATATGAAGGGCATCAAGGAGACCGATCAGGCCTTCAAATCCGGCATCCCGTACAACGATGCCAAGCTCGATGCGGAAAAACTCGTGATGAGCGCTCACAAGAGCGGCAGGATAGCGTGCACCATCATCCGTCCCGCCAATGTGACAGGCCCGGGAAGCGCATGGGTGAGGGACATCGTGGAAAAGATGATGGCCATGCCCATGCCGCTCGTAGACAAGGGGCGGTACAGCTCCAGTTTCATTTATGTGGACAACCTCGTGGAAGGCATCATCCTGGCCGGCACGAAGGACATCGGCAAGGGAAAGATCTACCAGCTGCGGGATGACTGGGATGTCTCATGGAAAGAGTACATCACCGATCTCGGGTCATTCATCGGGAAGAAACCGTTCGGAAGCATCCCCTACTGGCCGGCACGAGCGCTGGGAAGCCTTTTCGACCTGGTCTGCACACCGCTTGGAATACGACCGCCCCTTTCGCGCATGTCCATTGAGATCACAGGCAGGGACCTTGATGTTGACAACTCCCTGGCCAAAAGGGAACTGGGCTGGAAAACAACGATCTCCTATCCTGAGGCTATGGAGAGGATAGGGGCATGGGTGAAGCAGACCTACGGGAATAGATAACACCAAGGTGATGCGCTGCCCGGCATTGAGTCGGGTCAACCTGGGTGGTGTTTTGCCTTAACTATACATTACTACGATCAAGGGGGTGTCCATGAAATTATCGTTTCTCCTGTTCGTGTTATACCTGAAGCTTTCAAGGGCTGCCAAGGCGAACAAGGCCTTCCGGAACTACATAGGCAACCTGCAGCTTCGGATTCTCATCAAGACGGCTGACAGGAAGAGGGGAAGGCTCTTCATCTTTGATAAAGGAAAGGTATTGACGCAAAGGGGCGCCAATCACAAGTGTGATGCAGCGCTCGTCTGGGCCGATCCCAATACCGCCTTCAAGGTGATGCTCGCAGGGACCGATGAGGCCTCATTCCTGGCTGCCGCCAACGGCAAGCTCAAGGTCGAGGGGATGGCCTATTTCATCCAGTGGTTCAACGACGCGGTGAAGCTCATCATGTAGATGCCCCAAGCGCCGCACACCCTATTGGCCCATATGTTTATTCAGGAGATCAGGTTAACGGTTCCAAAAACAATTCGGGGGTATACTTATGGCAATGATACTTGGCGGTCACCTGGTTGGAAAATATCTGAAGGAAGTGGAAAAGGTCGATACGGTCTTCTGTCTGTCCGGAGGCCATATCGAGGCGATCCTGGACAGCTTTACTGAGTATAAGATCCGCACCATCGATGTGCGTCATGAACAGGCCGCAGCCATGATGGCCGAGGCCTGGTCCATATACAGCGGCAAACCCGGCGTATGCCTGGTAACGGCCGGGCCCGGATTCACCAACGCGGTAACCGGCATTGCCAATGCCTACCTGGATAATGCACCTTTGGTTGTGCTGTGCGGCAAGCATCCTCTGCGGGACGATCTGAAGGGAGCCCTGCAGGAGATAAACCAGATGGACATAATAAAGCCCATTACCAAATGGGCGGCGACCTGCTATGACACGAAACGGATACCCGAATATCTCTCTCTTGCCTTCAGGCATGCCGTATTAGGAAGGCCGGGTCCGGTCTTCCTCGAGCTGCCACCGGATATCCTCAATGTGAAGATCCCGGAGGAAAAGGCCCCCATGCAGACACGCATGACGCACAAGTACACCGTACACCCGGATGAGTGGGACCTAAAGCAGGCAGCCGATGTCATAAACGCTGCAAAAAAACCCCTGTTCATGGGCGGCAGCGGCGTGGGCCTGAGCTGCTGCGGCATTGCGCTCAGCCAGTTTATCGAAAGGTCGGGATTTCCCTTCTTCCTCATGAACTTCGGCAGGGGTGAACTTCCGGACAACCATCCCCTTTCCCTGTGGGATATCGGAAACGTGGGGCTGCAGCTGGGCATAACTCAAGCGGATGTCATCGTTGCCGCGGGTCTGCGCTTCAACTGGCTCTTGCAGTCAGGTGCCATCATTCCTTCCCAGACCAAGGTCATCCGCATCGACATCGATCCGCACGAGATAGACAGGAACAGGGTTGCCGACGTAGGTCTGGTGGGAGACACGACATCGGTGCTCAACCAGCTGCTTCCACTCATCAAGAAAGGTGACCACAGTGCCTGGCTCAAGACTCTACGGGCCGCCAGCCATGCCTTTATCGAACCCGAGCTCAAGCTGAGGGAGGCACCTTCCAGCCCCATCCACCCCATCCGCCTGGTGGCACAGATCCAAAAGGCCCTTGGAGATGATACCGTCTATGTTATTGACGGCGGCGATACCCAATATTTCGGCCTCGTCGGGTTCACCTCAAAGGAAAAGGCGGGTGTTGTAGCAACGGCTGCAGGGTTGCTCGGTTGCCTCGGAACCGGGATCCCCTTTGCCATGGCGGCAAAGCTGGCCAGGCCCGACAAGAAGGTCCTGCTGCTCCAGGGTGACGGCTCTTTCGGTCTCAACGCCATGGAATTCGATACCATGGTCCGCCACAACATCCCGGTGGTGTGCGTGGTGAATAATGATACTGCATGGGGCATGATCAAGCACAGCCAGGAGCTCTCCATCGGGTGCGACCGGCTCCAGTGTTCAGAGCTGGGTGAGCGCCACTATGAGAAGATGGTCGAAGGACTCGGCGGTTACGGTGAATTCGTCACAAAGGATGAAGATATCATACCGGCAATAAAACGGGCTTTTGAGTCGGGAAAACCCTCATGCATCAATGTCATGACCGATCCGACGGCAACGAGTCCGGCGACCCCGCTGTTTTACCAGTCGCTCAAGATGGATTGATGCTATGAAAGCCCTGTTATTTAATATTACGGTTCCCAACTATCTGGTGCTCCAATTTATGGGGCGCTTGAATAAGAAATTCTATTATGATGGACCCTTCTCCACGGTGAGGCTTGCAGATGTACCGGAGCCCACATTGCCCAATCAGGAATGGATGAAGGTGAAGACACGTCTGTGCGGCTTCTGCGGGAGCGACCTGAACCTCGTTATGGTGAAGGATTCGCCCATGGCATCGCCTTTCACCTCATTCCCTTGCATCTTCGGGCACGAGGTATGCGGTGAGGTGGTGGAGGCAGGCAGCTCGGTAAAGAATTGTGTTATTGGTGATCTGGTGACCATCAATCCCAGCTTGAGTTGTGCAGCCCGTGGGATTACCCCTGAATGCCCGGTCTGTGCTGCAGGCCGGCCAGGCAATTGCGAGAAGCTTGCTGAAGGCGGCTTTTCTCCAGGAATGTTCACCGGAATCTGCAAGGACATCGGAGGCGGCTTTGCCGAGTATATGGTGGTGCACAAGAGCCAGGTCTATAAAATACCTGAGGGTGTCACTCCGGAATCGGCGGCACTCACCGAACCTCTGGCCGTGGGACTTCAGGCGGTGCTGGACAATAAGCCAAAAGATAGTGACAGAGTCCTTATCATCGGCGGAGGGGTGATCGGGGCTATGATCGTCAAGGCCATCCGGGGCCTTGGTATCGGATGCACTATCACGGTTGTGGAGCCCTCGGTCTTCAATGCCGAATACGTAAGGAGAGCAGGGGCCAATCATGTGATTGACGGCGGGATCATCGAGGCTGCCGAGAAAATCACCGGTGCAAAGGCCTACAAGCCCATGCTGGGCGAGCGCATTGTTCAGGGCGGTTTTGACAAGGTATTTGATACGGTAGGCCATTCGCCCACCCTGCAGATGGCCCTCATCGTAACGGCCGGCTGCGGTACAATAAGCCTGGTGGGCATCGGCAACAAGGTGACCTTTGATCCCACCCCCCTGTGGCTGAAGCTTCAGACCATCAAGGGCTGTTACGGCCATGGTTATAATGATACTCTCAGCGGCAGGAAGCATGCCTTTGATATCGCACTTGAACTCATGCAGAACAAAAAAATACACCTTGAGGACATGCTCACGCATACGTTCGCCATCGAGCAGTATAAGGAGCTCATTGAGGTCAACATGAACAAGGGAAAGAACAAGGCGATTAAAACGGCTATACGGTTTTGAAAAAGTAGTATTCAAGGAGTCAGGATTCAGTAGCCGGAATTGAAAGAAGCAGTAGTCCTGACTTATCCTCCTTGCAACATAATCCTAATCGCGATATTACGCACAGTAATGTTCTTTTATTGACGGATTTTCCATGCCCATAGGTGATTTGTGGATTTATATGGGATGATGAGGCATATATGAGTGATGTCATCTTTTCCTTTTTTGAAAGCTTCCGGCCGCAGGACTTTTTCGATATCTTCATCATCTTCTCACTCATCTATGTCATCCTCATCTGGTTCAAGAATACGGCCTCACAGCTCGTATTTGTGGGGATCAGCCTGCTTGGCGGTGTTTACATCCTCGCTCGTCTGTTCAACCTCTATCTCACCACCCTCATCCTACAGAGTTTTTTCACCATCCTTATTATTGCGCTGGTGGTTATCTTCCAGGAGGATATTCGAAGATTCTTCGAGCGGCTTGCCATGTTGAGATCCATGGGCAAGAACCACAAAAAGGGCGATCTGGTGGATGAAAACACAATCTCTGCCATCGCCGAGAGTGCGGCGGAATTTTCCTCAAAGAAAGTTGGGGCATTGATTATATTACAGGGCCATGACCCTCTCGAACGGCAGATAACAGGTGGATACCAGCTCGACGGATTGGTCACGAAGCCCTTGCTGGCGAGTATTTTTGATATCCATTCCATCGGCCATGACGGTGCCGTCATCATCAGCGATAAGAGACTGTTGAAGTTCGGGTGCCATCTTCCCCTGTCAACATGCACGGATAAACTTGGAGAATTCGGCCTGCGGCACACTGCAGCCTTAGGACTTTCCGAACGATCCGATGCCCTGTGTATCGTCATCTCCGAGGAGAGAGGGACAATAACTGTTGCGCTAAACGGTGAGATAAAGTCCCTGAAGAATGCCGCCGAGCTTCGTTCCTTTGTCGAGAAGTTTTACCAGGCTAAGATGCCACAAAAAGCAAAGATCCTCTCGGGCCAGTGGTTCAGGAAGAATACACTGGAGAAAGGACTGGCGCTTGTACTGGCCTTGGGACTATGGTTTGTATTCGGGTACCAGAAGGAATCCGTGCAGCGTGATTATACCATCCCCATAGAATACCGCAAGATCTCCCAGGAGTGGGAGATCGAGGAATCCAGGGAGACGGAAGCGACCATTACCCTCATGGGCTCTTCCCAGGCCTTCAGGCTCTTTGAACCCAGGACACTCAAGATATCCATCGATCTCTCTACGATTATTGAAGGCAGGCAGGTCATCAAGCTCTCTGCCGACATGGTAAACATCCCGTCAAACCTGACACTGAT
>Ga0187873_1002360_pt1 | contig 14455 bp, 28 predicted proteins | sample June2016WEW_16_1_2_FD_133012 | JGI IMG/M metagenome (GOLD analysis project Ga0187873, IMG submission 133012) | Peatland microbial communities from SPRUCE experiment site at the Marcell Experimental Forest, Minnesota, USA - June2016WEW_16_100 | ecosystem: Environmental > Terrestrial > Soil >... | reverse complement strand
CCCTCCCCCCGCGGCTGCGGCTGGGGCTCTCCCGCGAGCACAAGGGCGGGCTCCCATACACCCTACGGGGCTCTATGTCAAACGACCAGGCAGGCGTGGGTGAGCTCGAGGCCGGCGGTCAAAAAACTTCCCGTACCTGGGCCGGAGCGGCAGGTTGCCTGGGTTTCGGCGGCAGGCGACACGGCTCCCGGTGGGTCTGTGCCGATGTTCCAGTAATAATGCGGGGTCTACGGAGTGTGCAGTCAGTGAACATCTGGCACGATGCGTTACTAATTTTAGTAATCGTCGCAGGTTCCAATGAAAATAAGGGTTTTCCGGGGGTACTTGCCGGGGTCCCCGGCGGCGGCTAGGGTCTGTCTCTGGTCCAGGTGGACTGCGTCGCCGGGCCGGGGGTCGGTCCCCCTTTGGCTGACCGATTCGCCGGTCCGGCGCGTCCACCGGATGACTCGACTCCCCGGGGGGGACAGGTACACTCTGGACGTGGCACGATCCCCCCGACGTTGTCTGAAATGCGGAGCCTGGGGCTCCCCCTCCCGCCGGATCTCCCGGGACGGGCTCTGTCGTGTCTGCGGGCCGGCCAACGAGGCGGCGGCGATCGAGGCAATGATCAACCGCTCCGGTCCGCTTTACCGCAAGTGGTTGGAGGCGACGATCGCCGGCCATCGCCGGACCGCTCGCCGGCTGGCGGCGGAGCTCCGCGCCCTCGACGCTACGGAGGAGTCCGCCGCGGTGTAGTGTCGCTCCCGCGGGGAGTGAGGGGTGGGTCATGGCAAACCTTGACCCGACCAGTGGGACCGCCAAGTGGGTCCGCAATATCGGCAACGCCACCCAGTCGATCACTGACGGTGTCAACGCCGTGACCCAGGCGCCGGGTCCGAAGGCGGCGGCCCAGATCAACGTTTGGCTCGCCCGGATTCAGCAGTCGGCCCAGAAATGGGCGGCGAACGTCGGCGGCGTGTCGCTCGCGTCGTGGCAGGCGGCGATGATCGCCGGCATCCCGAAGATCGCGGCGGGTGCCAACGCCAAGCAGGGCAAGTATCTGGCGTTTGCGACAAAGTTCTATCCGCATCTCGCCCAGGGGATCAATCAGGTGAAATCGATGCCGAAGGGCACGCTCGCCGACGCGGTCTCCCGCGCCACATTCATGATCAACTGGAACGCCAGCTACGCTGGCCGGACCAGCTAGTCGCCACCGCCCTATTCAGCTAGTTCGACCACGAAAGGACGGGTGGCGATATGCCTCCGGCGCTAGAAACGATCAACACCTACGGGACCGGGACGGGCGCGGCGACCACGCTCGCTCACGTCGCCGACCCCCTACAGTCCCTCTACCTCCGGTCGGCCAACGGCTCGCCGGCGGCGTACATCGGGCCGATCTGGGCGTACCTCTCGGCGGCGGCGGACGTCATCCTGGAGTCTCCCCGGATGCACGACGTCCTCCACGCCGTCCAGATGCGCGCCCAGGCGTCACTCGTCACGCCGCTCTGGGAGGAGGGGCTGGAGCAGGCGGACTTTTCGGTCGACCTGCTCAACATCTCGACCACCTACGGCGCCGCGCCCGGTAACGGGGTCGCCGAGGACGTCGGGTTCAACGTCTACTACCCCGACCTCGGGGGTTCGGCGGCGGCGTTCGCGACCTGGTCGCAGATTCAGCCGTCGATCAAGCAATACCTGGGGGTCAAGGTCTCGGCGACGAGCTCGGCGACGGCGGGAGCCTACGGGGCGGGAGTGGCGATCAACTCGACGTATGACGAGTTCAAGTCGGACACGACATACGCGCTCTTGGGATACAACGTCTCGGCGGCGTGCGGCAACGTGGCGATCCAGGGAGCGGACACCGGGAACTATCTCGTCGGCGGACCGGGGGCAGTCGACCCGCTCGTCACGCGGCAGTGGTTCGTCAAGTTGACGAACGACTCCGGCTATCCGCTCATCCCGCTCATCAAGGCGAACAACAAGGGCTCGACGAACGTCTTTGTGTCGCACACCACGGCATCGACGACGATCATCGTCACTTTGCTGTTCGCTTGGCTCGGCTAGAGATCCGGGTCACGGTGGCCGGTAAGAAGCAACACCCGCTCCAGATCCCGGCGACGGCAACGTTCGCCGGGGTCCTGGGCGCCGGCGGCGGTCGGATCGTGTGGCTCACGCTGCGCGAGACGACCGGCGCCGCGGCGGCGACCGTCGAGCTCTACGACGGGCAGAACACGACGGGGGTCCTCATTGCTTCGATCGAGCTCCCCCAGGGGACGTCGAAGGAGCCGACGATCCAGCCGAAGGGCTTGCAATTCCAGAACGGGCTCTATTGCAACGTCGTGGCGGGGACGGTCAAAGGCGCCGCGGTGGTCGTGTTCGACGACGACTGGGAGGATTACGAACGTCTGCCGATCGTCGTCAATGTGCCGTTAGACGAGATCGCCCAGATGGTCGCGGCGAGAATGGGAGCGTGAGTCATGGCATCCGACCAGACGAATGGCGGGCTATCCCGCCAGTTCGGGGTGAACAACGGCGCGGTGCGGACGGCGGTCACGCCGGCGTCAGGCGCGGCGTTTCAGCCCAATCCGATCGCCGACACGACGGTCTACGTCCAGGTCGCGGGGGGAGCCGGCGGCGGGAACTTGTCCATTACGATCGGCCCGACAACCGGGACAGAGAATGCGATCGTTACGACGATGGCGGTCGCCGCATCGACCGGGGAGGTCGTCACGGTCAAGGTCCCGGCGTCGTGGCGGGTCGTCTGGACCGGGACCGGCAACGTCACGCTGTCACTGCTCGCGGTCGTGACAGACTAGGGGACGTGGCAGAGTCCGACGCAGTCCCCCGACACAACGGCGACCGACCCCCCAGGGCGCCCCAGGGTTTCACCTGGCGGGTCGAGCTCGTCACCGGACCGGCTGGGGCCAGGGTCCGGCTGACGTTCGTGACGATGTTCGGCACGCAGCAGTTCGCCCTCGACTGGCAGGCGGCGACGGAGCTCGCCACGGCGATCTCGGCGGCGGCTCGAGACGCGTCGTCGGGGCTCCAGGTCGTGAGGGGACCGGGGAAGATCGACCTTACGGGACGGTGAGGACCGATGCCGTTCGTCTGGTACTACGCCGAGCAGGTCGTCACGACGCCGGCGGGGACGGCGATCGCCACCCCGCAACAGACGACGGTCCCGCTCCAGGACTCGTGGGTGAACCGGATCAAGATTCGCTGGCCGGAGGGACACAACGGGCTCACCGGGATCTACGTCACGAAATCCGGGCTCCCGATCATCCCATTTGGCAGTCCGCCGACGTTCATCACGGCCAACGACGATGAGGAGTGGTTCGACGTCGGCGACGAGGTCCAGGACGGGCTGGTCGTCGTGACGTACAACATCGGCATTTATCCGCACGGTCACTATCTGCGGATCGAGTCCGTCCCGATCGGCCAATGGCTCGCTTCCGGCCCGGAGACGCCCAACTTTACCGCGATGGAGGGATTGAGCTCGTCATGAGACCGACCGCCACCGTTGGCAAGTCACCCGGGAGGTCGTCGTGATCAATCCGATCGACACCCCCGACTTTCAACGGGGGTCGTTCGCCCCATCCAAGCTTATTGGGGCGTTCGGCGCCGGGACCAACGTCGAAACGGTCAACCTTCCAGCCAATGCCGAGACGGTCCTGATCATCAAGGGATCGCAGTCGTTGACCTCCGTGGTCGGGGTGACGACCGGGAGCTCCTATCCGGTCGTCCAGCCCCTCCCCGGCGATAACGGGTTTTATCTGGTGTTCGTGGCACCCGGGGCGGACCCGCAAGTCACGATCACCTGGGGCGCCAACGCTCAGTGGACCTGGTACGTCGTCGCCGACGCCGGGGTCCGGTTGATCGCCGACCTGATCCTGGAGCAGATGGCCGGTCCCGGGACGGGCGGGTCGTTGGCTCCCTCCTCGGGCCTGTTCGTCGGCGGCTATGTGCAAGTCGGGATCAACCGGCTTTTCGAGCCGTTTCGTACCGATGCGATCGGGCGCTCTTACACCATCCCCGGCGTTCCGGCGACCGATACCGGGGACGGACCGCCCTATGAGCTCAAATACTACGCCGGGGTGCTCAACGCCGGAGCCGGCGTGACGATCATCGCCGCGCCGGGAGCGGGTAAGCGAATCCGCATCTTCTATGCCAAATGCCGGACCTTCTCGGGGTCGGCGTCGACGGTCGCGGCGACGTTCGGCGGGGTCGTCATGATCTTGGTCGCATCGGGGACGACGGCGTCATCGTCGGACCTCGACACGCTGATCGTCCCGCTGACCGGGATCGCCACCGACGCCAATACGCCGGTCGTCTACACGTCGAGCGCCGGGAACCCCGGCTTGATCGCGGTCGTCATCTATACCGTCGAGACCATCTAGCGGCGCGGTATCCTTCCCCCATGACCTCGCTACAGACCTTCCTAACTCACATCGTCGTCGACGTCGTCGTCGTCGCCGCGGCCGTGACGCTCTGCGTCACCGGGCACATCCCCGGCGACTCGGCGGTCGGCATGATCGCCGGTATCCTCGGGATCTCTCTAGGAGCGGGGACGGCGTCCATCGGGGCGCTTTCGACCTCCCCCGCGGCGAAGGTGACGGGACCTGACAGTGGAACCGGCGCCGCTCCCGCTCCCGGAGGTTGAGACGGTCACGGTCGACGAGCTCCGCCGGCTCCCCGGTGGGCTTTGGTCGGTCCGTCTCACCTTCCCCGATCTGACACAACGGCGGATCGTCGTCCCCCCGGAGGTCGCCGACCTCCACGGCATCCGACTGTCCGCCGGCGTCGTCGCCGAGCTCTACGCCCAGGGCAAGCTATGAACGAATACCGGCTCTGTCGGACGGCGGTCTATCTGCTCTGCCGGTGGTGGGGGTTCGACCCGGACGAGGCGGTTACCGCCGTCGTGGTGGCGGAGGCGGCGAGCGGTCGCGACGCCCATTTTCAGCTTGTCACGGCATCCGACGAACACACGACCTACCGCGGACTTTTCGGGATCGAGGTCCGCGACACCGAGACGGTCGACCGGATGATGCTCTTTGGGCCGACCCGCAACGTAATCGCCGCGGCGACCCGGTTCGCCTCCTCCGGGCGGTCGTGGTCGTGGCATTGGACCTCGCCGATCGAGAATCTGGCGGAGCTCCGGGAGAGTGTCGTCGCCGAGCTCGGCGAGACCTACGATCTGGACGTGCAAGCGGAGGCCGTGAGAGTGGAGGCGTGAGATGACGGCGTGGAAGGTCATCGACCAGACAGAGACGACGTTGCGGACGGGAGCCCGTTCGGTCGACGCGGTCCGGGTCACCTACCAGACCGAGGAGGGGACGGTCGGGTCGGTCGCCGTGCCGACGTCGGTCTATAACGGGAGCGGTGGACCGGCGGCGGTCTCCGATGCGATCAACAAAGCGATCGCCGGCCATGCCAAAATCCGGGCTCTGACCTCCGAGACGCCGACGACGACCAAGTAGGTCGCGCGGTGTCGTGGTGGAATCCGGTCTCATGGGCCGAAGATGCCTGGAACGGGATCGCCGGGGTCTCTCAGGACGTCGGCAAGTGGGTCATCAAATACGTCAAAGAAGCGATCAACGACGTCGAATCCGACCTCAACGACTGGGTCGCGGATCTCGGCGGGATTCTCACTGACGCCGAGATCCTGCTGGACGAGGCGTTCGCCGACGCCGTGACGGCGGTCGACTGGATTAGCGCCGAAGGCTCCCATCTCCTCGACGATGCAACGTCCGCGGCGGAGGGTCTGGTCAGTTCGGCGGTCGCCGATCTGGAGTCCGCCGGGGGAGCGATCAAGTCGGGGGCGGAGGCGGTCGTCGCCGGTTTCGAGCGCGACGTCCTCGACCCGGCGATCTCCGGCGTAGAGACGGCGATCGACTCCGTCGAGTCCGGTCTGTCGAGGACGATCGACTCTGTCGCCGACAACCTCTACGGGCTCGCCTCTTCGGTCGCCGACCGATTCGCCAATGCCTACACCGACATCGAGCACTACGCCGACGAGGGGGTGGCGACACTGGAGCGCGACGTCGTCGACCCGATCGCCAGCGACCTCTCCGCCCTGGAGGCGCTCGCCGTCACGACGGCGAGCGATGCCTGGCATGACACCGTCGCCGCGGTCCGTCTCGTTGAGGAGTGTGCCGACTGGCTGGAGATGTTCGCCCTCCACGCCCTGTCGGATATCGAAAATCTGCCGGCGGAGATCGCGGCGCGCTTGTCCCCGGAGGCGGTGGCAGACTACGTCCAGAACGAGCTCGCCGGCGACGTCGCCACCGCGAAGGCGTTCGTCGAGGAGTGGGCCGGGTCATGAGTCGAGGCGAGCGGGGACCGGGGGCGCTTTTCGAGGGAATAGTCCGCGCCATGATCGCCGGAAAACTGGCGACCGCATCCCATGAACACAAGGCCCGGGTCGCCGCCACGACCGCATGGATCGAGCAGATGGAGACGGAGCTGGCGCCGGTGGTGGCGCCTCTCGTCCAGAAGCTCGTCGAGACCCTGCCGGACGACCATCCCCTCCAGTCGTTACTCCGGCGGGCCGGGGACCCGGAGCATCAGGTCGACTTTATCCTCCAGGTCATCTTTACGGCGTTGTCCGTCGTGCCGATGATCACCGGCGGCGCCAAGATCTTCGCCCAGCCATTACTTAATGAGATCTGGACGATGGACCCCGGGATGCCGTTGTCGCCGGCGGATCTCGCCGACATGGTCGAGCGCAATATCCTCGATCAACCGACCGCTGAGGGGATCGCGGCTCAGTCCGGGCTGAATAGTTACCAGTTCGATCTGCTCGTCAAAGACACCGGCGAGCCCTACGGGGTCATCGACGCGCTTCGGCTCTGGCGGGAGGGACGGATCAGCGACGACGAGCTCCAGGTCGTCGTCTATTACTCCCGGGTCCGCGACCAATTCCTCGACGACCTCCATCTCCTCGCCTATTCGTCGATGTCTCCCGCCGACGCCCTGGAGCTGGCGCTAAAAGAGATCGTCGACCACGACACCGCGCAGGGTTTCTTTGTCCGCGGCGGCGGCATGGCCGACCAATTCGACAACCTGCTCGCCGGCGCCGGCAATCCGCCCGGGGTCGAGGCGTCGCTGAATCTCTGGAATCACGGACTACTCACCGAGGACGAGGTCGACACGATCATCGCCCACTCCCGGATCAATCCGATGTTCACCGACGAGGTCAAACTGCTCCGTCACCATTTTCTCGGGGCGTTCCAGATCCACCAGGCGCTCCAGGCCGGGGCGATCACTGCCGACACGGCGACCGAATGGATGATCGCCAACGGCTACGACGCGGCCCAGGCGGCGGCGTTCGCGACCGCCGGCGCGGCGGCGAGACCGACCGCTCCCGGACACCTGTCGGCGACGATGATCTCCGAGCTCTATCAGGCCCGCTATCTCACGCTCGCCCAGGCGACGACGGCACTCGAAAACCTCCAGTGGCCGGACGCCGACATTCCGGTCTTCCTCGAGCTCGCCGACGCGAGGCGTGCGCTGACCCTCACGAACACCGGCGTTCGGCGGGTGGCGACCGCCTACCTCGCCAAGCGGCTGACCGACGACGAGGCCCGGGCGGACCTGGTCGACCTCCAGATCCCGACCGAGGCGATCGACGACTACCTCGCCACCTGGAAGATCGAGCGCGCCACGGAGATCAAGATGTTGTCCGCGGCCCAGGTGGGCGCGCTCGCCAAGAAGGGGTTTATCGAGCCAACCGACGCCGTCACCCGTTGGGTGGCGATGGGGTACTCCGCCGAAGATGCCGGACTCCTCCTCGCCGACTACACCGGGAATCCCCCCGCCGGCTCGCCGGCCGCGACCGCGAGCGCGACCGGATGACGGACACCACGACCCCCGACGTCTCGGCGACCCTCCCCGCGGGGACGACGCACTACCACGCCGTCAAAGCGACGGAGCTATTCGCCAAGTTCGCCGCGGCGATGCGCGACGCCGCGACCCAGACCGCCGCTGAGCGGGCGCACAAGGAACGCGACCGGGTCGAGGCGACGACCTATCATCGGGAGACCGAACAACCGAGCGGGGAGGTCTGAGTCATGGGTCTGAAAGGTATCGACGTATCGAGCTGGTCGCACCCGGACGACAAGGCGATCGACTGGAAGGCGGTCCGGGAGGCCGGCGCCCGGTTCGTCATGATCAAGGTCTCCCAGGGGACCGACTACAAGAATCCATTTGTCGCCGAGGACGCCACCGAGGCCCACGCCGCCGGTCTCCTCGTCGGTCTCTATCACTACGCCGTCCCGACCGCCGGCGATGCGGAGACCCAGGCCCGCTTTGCCGTGGCGGCGGCGGTCGGTCTGCCCTTGTCGTTGGGGATCGCCCTCGACCTCGAGACGACCGGGACCCTCCAGGTCTTCGAGCTCGCCCAGTGGGCGCCGGAGTTCATGAAAACGATCGTCGACCACGGCCACCACGCGCCGCTCTATCTCGACGGCTACTACCTCGCCCAGCTCGTCGGGGCGCCCTGGGGACACGATCTCTGGTACGCGTCGACCGACCTCCCGGAGCTCTACCGCGGGCCTGCTCCCTGGATGCGGCAGACGGCGGAGAACGTCGATTACGCCGGCGTCCCCGGCGTCGTCGACCTCGACGAGCTCGTCAGTGTCCGCGGCCAGAATGCGCCGGGACCCGTCGCCCCGCCGGCTCCCCAGGCCCAGCCGGAGTCGGTCGCCGCGGCCCAGTCGCCAGCCGGACCGGACGATCCCGCCACGGCGCCGGGGAACGACCTCCCGACCGCCCCGGAGATCTCCGCCGCCGAGACTACGATCGACCCCGCGGGGACGGGAGAGTCTGAGTCATGAGCCCAACACTGGGAGACATCGTCGTCGTCGAGCACTACCACGGCAACGACAACGCACCGACCGCCGCGCTCGTCACCGGCGTTGGCGAGACCGGGTCGATCGACTGCACGGTGTTCCCCCGCGGGGTGACGGTGGCGCCAGCCAACCTGGTCAACGTCCCGCCGTCGTCCGCGGTGGACGAGACCTACCTCCGCTACCACGGCAAGGGGACTCCGGACGACTACCGGGGGTCGACCCCGCCGGCGCCGGCGGAGACGGTGGCACCAGCGACGAGCTGAGAGACTTGCCACCCCCCCCGGGGGGGTGTAGCTTCGGTCTGGGAGATCCGTCCGGGGTCCCCCAGATCGGAGCGAAAATCATGTCCACCGAGACCGTTTGTATCACAAAGGTTCACATCTTTGACCGGGGAGATCCCGGAGATCCCTCCCCCGTTGCGATCAAAGACGTGACCGGCCAGATCATTAGTCGGGCGGGACACTTGCGGGTCACGCTCGGCGACGAAACCGCATGGGTCTACACCGACACCCGCGAGCGGTTCGTCGAGATCGTGCGGTCGCTCTACGCCGATCTCGGGGCGATCCTCCAGTCCGAGGACGACGACACGCCGGCGCCGGGATTCATCGCCGGCGGGCACCCTGTCGAGGCGGGCCATGTCGAACACTGAGCCGATCGACACGCGGCGGATCGCCGCCCAGGAGCTCGCCGACTCCACGGTCCCGACGCCGGAGGACGCTTTCGAGGATCTGGGTCCTCTGGCGCAGTTGCTATGGCTCCACGACGGGATCTACGTCGCTCTGAAACTCTGGGCGGCGATGCTCTCCGACGAGTCTACGGCGCCGACCGGAGACGTCGCCGATGTGACCGAGGCGATGACCGCGATCTCGTTGGCCGCGGGGAACCTCGACGCGGCGTGCATCGCGGTCGGAATCCTGGAGCCCGACGCCCAGGCGCCGGAGGCGACGTCATGAGCGCCCCGATGATCTGTCGATTCTGCGGTCGGGAGATCAGACAAGTCACCCGGGACTTTTCCCAGGGACGTCGCAAGCGGCGTATCAGCGTCTACGAGGACGCCGAGACCCACCGGGGCGAGTGTCAGACCGCGAGCGGGACCCGGACCCTCCACGAACCGATCCGGGAGGCGGCGTCATGACCGCCGAGACCGAATGGATGATCGACGACGCTCACCGGCGGATCGACACGATCTCGCGCACCGTCGACGTCATGCTCGAAACGAGCCGCGTCCTCCTCGACCGGATCAAAGAGGTCGAGGAGGACGTCGCCGTGCTCGACCATCGGCTCGACCTACTCCACGGAGACGTGAAATGACCCGCTTTGTCGAACGTCGGGCGATTTATCCCCCCGCCGAAGTCGGGCGGGTCGAGCTGCGGATCGAGAACGGCCAGGCGGAGGTCATTCTCTGGTCTCCCCCCGGCGAGCACGTCGTCACGGCCAAGTTCGTCACCGGACTGGAAGGTTCCCCGCCGATCGACCCGCCGGAGTCGGTCTCGTTCCCGTCGTGGAGTGAGGTCGTCGAGGCGGGGAGCAGGTTCCACGCCCTACTGCGGAGGTTCGTCGGTGCCGGCGAGTGAGATCGTCTACCGACTGGTCGACCAGACCCGGACCTTTCCGGGGATGCGTCCCTGCTCACGTTGCCACGAAATGATCGAGACGGCGACCTTCTACTGTCTCGTCAGACAGGACGGGCGCCGGCACGGTCCGGTCTGCCGGCCTTGCGTTTACAAGATCGCCGCTAACCGGCGAATGGTCGTCCGGGAGGAGGCGACCCGTCTCGTCCTCCTCCCGGCGACCCCGTCACAACCGGAGCTCTAGGGCTCCAGAGAGGATACATGAAATGGCTAAGAACGTCGTACCAGCCGGGACCGCTGTCGTCCCGTCGAACGTGGAAAAGGCCCTCGACCTGATCCCCTGGGCGTCAGAGGACGAGGCGGTCGAACGAATCGCCCTCCGGGTCCTCGACGCCAAATCGGTCCGCGAGGCGCTGTCGCTCCCGGAGGAGTCGATCGGGCTCCGGCGGACGATGGTCGACAAGCAATTCCGGATCGACTCCGTCTCATGGCTCCCCTCGACGATCGAGAATCAGCCATTTGGTCGATATGCGCTCATCGAGGGAGTCACGAAAGACGGTGAGGTTGTCGTCGGCACGATCGGCGGTCTCAACGTCATGTTGCAACTGGCGAAGGTCGTCCAGTACGGGGGTCTCCCCGTCTGGGTCACACTCCGCCAAGTCCAGTCGAAATCGAATCCCGACCGCAAACCGCTTTGGCTCCAGTTCGCCGGCGACGGCACGGACGAGCCTTTCTAGGTCGGGTCAGTCCCCCCCGCCCGGTGGGTGCGTCGGGATGACGCTCCGATCGGCCACTCCCCTACGGTGTAGCTCACCGGGCGGGGGACCATTCAGAGACGAGGCGAGCGATGTCGTTTAGCGAATTGCTGGCAGGTCTCACCGAGACGGACGTCGCCGAGGTCGGCAACTGGATGCTCCCGGCGCTCATGCGGGCCGGGATCGCCGAAGGTCTGTCGGGCGCCGACATGCTCTCCCAATTCCGGGACGCCGGTCTCGGAATGAGGACCCAGAACTTTTACGGGTTGTTGGGCGAGATCAACGACACAACGGCGATGCGGGAGGGGCTGGCGGGTCTCGACCCGTCGCTTGCTCCCGACGCCGACGCTTTCGCCACCTGGACGACCAACCGGGCGGAGGGGTATCTGTACCAGATCCGGGGCTATTTCATGGAGACCGACCCCGTCACCGGAGCCCTTATCAAGTCGTTCAAACCGTTCGACGTGGTCTCCCGGGGAATCATCTCCGGTTACCAGGCGCTCGGACAAGCCTATGACTACATCGCCGGCGGCGGCGGTCCCGGATCGGACTCGACCCTCGTCGGCCTGGAGATCGTCGGCCTTTTCCAGATGGTCCCGGGGGAGCGATGATCCCCGCTCACAAGATCCGGCCCAACGAGACCTCCCGGCTCCCCCGGAGGTTCGTCATCCTCGACACCGAGGCGGTCGAGGAGGGAGAGACCCAACGGACGCAGACCTGGCGCCTCGCCGTGACCGCCTACACACACGCCGACAACCGCCGGCGGGACTGGAGTCCCTTTGTCTACCGCTACCATCGCACCCCCGACGAGCTCTGGGACTACGTCGAGTCCGTCACCCGACGTCGTCGCCGTTGTGTCGTCGTGGCTCATAACCTCGCCTACGACTTGCGAATCGCTCGCGCGTTTCATGACCTCCCTCGCCGCGGCTGGTCGCTTGCGTCAATGGGGTTGCACGATCGGTCCCTCACCGTCACCTTCCGCCGGGAGGACCGTTCCCTTGTGTTTGTGGATTCACGTTCCTGGTGGCCGACGTCCGTGGAAGGTCTGGGTCTACTCCAGGGGCTCCCGAAGCTGGACCTACCAGGGTTCGATGAACCTGACGAGGTTTGGCGGAGACGGTGTCAAAGAGATGTTGAGATTTTGGCTTCGGCAGTCCTGACCCTGCTCCGTTGGCTGGAGGACCGGGATCTAGGCAACTGGCAACGCACCGGCGCCGGTCTCGCCTGGTCGAACTGGCGCCACGCCCACTACACCCATGAGGTCATCTGCCACGGTGACGCCGAGCTCCAGGGTTTCGAGGAGTCCTCGACCTACACCGGACGTTGCGAGGCGTGGCGGTGGGGGGAGATCAAGGGCGGACCGTTCATCGAATGGGACCTCCCCCTCGCCTACGCCCGGGTTTGTCTCGACACGGAGCTCCCGGTGCGACTCGGGCGTCACGTCACCAGTCCGCCGATCGGCTACGTCCTCCCGCCGAGACCCGGTAGGCGGTGTCTCGTCCGGGCCCGCGTCCACCAGACGGAGCCGGTCCTACCGACGCACTACCGCGACCGCACGATCTGGCCGGTCGGCACGATCGAGGGGTGGTGGTGGGATCTGGAGCTCGCCGAGGCGCTGGCCGAAGGCGCCCAGGTGACACCCATCGAGGCGTGGACCTATCCGGCGGAGCCGGCGCTGGCGGACTGGGCGCGTTGGGTCGTCGACACGGTCGACGGGAGAGACCCCGACGTCTCGCCGGTCTGCCGGCTGGCCGTCAAACACTGGAGCCGGGCGCTCATTGGCCGGTTCTCTAGCCGTTACCGGGACTGGCAACCGTTCGCTCCCTCGATCCGGGACACCGTCGAGACCGCGGCGTGGATCGACCTCGACGAGCAAACGAAAGGCTGGCGGCTCACGTTGGGCCGCGAGACGTTTCTGGCGATGGGAGAGACCTATGGGATGGACGCCTTTCCGGCGGTGCAGGCGGTCGTCATGGCGGAGGCTCGCCGGCGGCTCTGGCGGATCATGCGGGCGGCCGGGCTCGAGCACGTCGTCTATGTCGACACCGACTCGGCGATCACCGACCGGATCGGCTCGGCTCGTCTCCGGTATCTGGTGGACCACGGCGAGCTCTGGGGACTACGGGCCAAGCGACACTGGACGGACCTCACGGTCGTCGGGCCGCGTCAACTTGTCCTCGACGACCTCCCCCGATTCGCCGGCATCCCCTACGGAGCCCGACGCCGAGCTAATGGCGATCTGGTCGGCGACCGTTGGGAGGGTTTCGAGGAGTCGTTACGCCGCGGTCGTGCCGATCGGGTCACGATCTCGGCGACCAAGTTCCACCCGAAGGGCACCGACCGCCGGCGGACTCATCGCCCCGGTGGTCGAACTGAGGCGCGCGCCGTATGACCAGGACGCCGGGGTCTGACATGGAGGTCGAGCCGGTCGAGTGGCCACCGCGCTTTCAGTTTGCCAGCGAGGTCTGGCCCGGGCTCGCCAAGCTCCTCGAGGAGTGCGGCGAGATCGTCCAGGTCGCCGGCAAGATCATCGGGACGGCGGGCACGATGCGGTTTCAGGACGGCCAGACCGTCGACCGCTCACGGTTCGTCGAGGAGCTCGCCGATCTCGAAGCCATCCTCACGTTTGTCGTCTGGCACGATCTCACCGACGCCGAGATCATCGCCCTCACCGTTCGGAGTGACGACAAACGCCGGTTATTCGAGCGGTGGAGAGAGTCCGAGACCAGGGCAAACGCAACCTAGACGATTCTAGGAGGCTCTCCGGGGACTCCGACGCGTTCTCCCTGGTCGATCTCCGGTCCCGCCGGATGGTGCGCTGGGGACGTCCTCGACGGTAAGGCGGACCCAATCCGGCTGGCTGAGGAGACGCACGAGGAGCTCCCGCCACGACTTTGTCTCGACCTCCACGGTGAGGAGACGATTCCGGACGCCGGGGAGCTCGTCGACGACCTTCGAGACCTGGACGACGAGCCCGTCGATCTTCGGGGACAGATCCTCCCGGAGCTTGTCGACGTCGGCTTTGGTCGCCTTGACGAGTGTGCCGCGCCAGTAGCGGTAAACGACGACGAACGCGCCGGCGACGGTGACGATCCCTCCGGCCATCCCGACCGCGTCGATGGCGTTCATTGACCCCGGACCCTAGCACTTTCACCCGCCATACAGTCAAATATGGCACATTCTCACCCCCCGATACACTTAAATCGACACTTTAATACCGTTCTATTTGCTGACCTGCGACGACACAGCCCGCGCGGGGGGAACCTTGTTCATCGCCGGCAGGGCCGCAGCCGCGGGGGGAGGG
>Ga0187873_1002359_pt1 | contig 14462 bp, 16 predicted proteins | sample June2016WEW_16_1_2_FD_133012 | JGI IMG/M metagenome (GOLD analysis project Ga0187873, IMG submission 133012) | Peatland microbial communities from SPRUCE experiment site at the Marcell Experimental Forest, Minnesota, USA - June2016WEW_16_100 | ecosystem: Environmental > Terrestrial > Soil >... | reverse complement strand
CCGAGCGTACCGTGGGACGCGGCTTCCCCGCGCGAGCAAATGACAAAGTGTGCCGCACGGCCGGCGCGGGTTTCTTTTGCTATGACGCCGCCGCACCCGAACTCGATGTCGTCGGGATGCGCACCGAAGGCCAGCAACGGCGCGTGTTCAGGACGGGATTTCGGTGTAGGCTTCATCGGAACGCTCAATCGTTTCACGATTCACAAAGGTGATTTCCGGCGCTTCTTCCGGGCGAAGATAGGCCCTTTCACCGGCCCCGGCAATGTAATGCGTGCAATGCACGACCGACTGCATCCAACGCAGCCGGGTGTCGCGTGCCGGACTGATTTGCTCCTTGTTGAAAACCACCGCGGGTATCTTCACATAGGAATCCCCGCCCTCGTGCAACTTCAATGAGGCTTTGAACCTGGGAGGAACGGGCTGTCCGTGTCCGCCGTGCTTCGACGCGGCGGGCCGCGAGTCCGGGCCGTCCGGCAGATCGGCCCTGCTCTCCTCATGGGCCAGACGGGCGCGGACGATTTCGCCTTCGAATGGAACGTCCACAAAAAATTCCGGGATTTCGCAGGCCGCGCGCCGGATGGCCGGGTCGCTCGACCGCACCACACGAATACGGTCGAGCAAATTCATGGCGCAATACATCTCCAGACAGAAATCGGCGACGTTGGACGCGGAGGCCTTCTCGAAAAGCGCGATTAATTTGCGTTCCACATAGTTGGGCAACTGGAGCAACGTCTTGCCCTGCCAGTCGGCGGGAATGCGTTTGAGGTATTGCGGCGAAAATTTCCGTTGGAGCCGGTTTTCGAAAACAAAGTTGAGCTGCGCCGGTTCATTGGTCTTGCGATGACGCAGGATGGTTTTGGTTTCGCGCGGGTCGTGGTCGCTGTCGTGATAGAAGAAAACGATTTCTCCGCCGAGCTCCGTTTGCAGCCGCCGGGCCGTCCGGATTTTGGCAAACAGGTAGCGCCGCGGGAAGAACCCGCACGGCTGTTGGCCGAAACAAATGACAGGTGCAGTGTTCATGACACAGACGCCTGTGCGAGTTTACTCTTAGAACCCAGTGCGGCCTGGATAACCAGGCTCAGCAGCACGCAGGCCGCGCACCCGATGAAGTTATACCAGAGATAGGAGAAATCGAGTATCGGGAATTGATGACGCAGGAAGTACAATACGAAGATCAGCATCTGAGCCGTCAGCGCTGCCCAGAAAACCGCCGTGCCCCCCACCCGCTTCACAAAAAACGCCACCAAAAACAACGCCAGCAGCACACCGTAAAAAACCGACCCGACGATATTGACGGCTTGAATCAGGTTTTCCACCAGGTTGGCAAACAGCGCGAACGTGAGCGCGACCAGGCCCCAAAATAAGGTGAACCATTTGGAGGCGGCGATGTAGTGCGCATCGCTGGCTTCGCGTTTGAACACGTGCCGGTAAAAATCAACCGTGGTGGTCGAGCCGAGCGCATTCAACTCGGCGGATTTTGATTGGAGCGCAGCGGCAAAGAACGCCGCGATCAGCAATCCAATCAAACCGTGCGGCAGGTGGTCGAGGATGAACGTGACGAAGACATAATCGGCATCGTTGCTTTTTACGCCGGGATCGTCCGCCTGCATCGCAGTCTTGGCCTCGTCCCGCAAGGCGTTACTGCGTTCCAGCGCCGCCAAGGCTTCTGCGCGGGCCCCGGCCTCGGCCTGACGGTCGCTGGCGTGTTTGGCGTCGAGCCATTGGTGGATCAGTTGTTCCTTCTGCGCATAGGCCGCGGTGTATTCCTGTTGGAGCGTTTGAAGCTTTCCGCCGGAATCATGCCGGATTGCCTGGTGCCAGGCGGGCTGGTTGAAAAAGACCGGCGGTTGTTCGAACTGGTAAAAGACAAAAACCATGACGCCGAGCAGCAGGATGAAGAACTGCATCGGAATCTTGAGCACGGCGTTGAACATCAGGCCCAGCCGGCTCTCGCGCAGGGACGAGCCTGAAAGGTAACGTTGTACCTGCGATTGGTCGGTGCCGAAGTAGGACAGCGACAAAAAAAATCCGCCGAGCAGTCCGGTCCAGAAGGTGTAACGCCGGTGGAGATCGGACGAAAAACTCACCGCTTCCAGTTTTTTGAAGCCACCCGCCACGGTGAACGCGTCGCCGAGGCTGGTCGGCAGCTTCGTGAGCAGGATGATAAAAGCCGCCACCATGCCGCCGAAAATGACGGCCATCTGGTATTTCTGGGTGAGGGTCACCGCCTGGCTGCCGCCCGTGACGGTGTAAATAATCACCAACAATCCGCTGAGGATGATGGTCAGGTCGAGCCGCCAGCCGAGCACGGTGGAGAGGATGATGGCCGGCGCGTAGATCGTGATGCCGGCGGCCAGGCCGCGTTGCACGAGGAACAGGCCGGCACCGAGCAGACGGGTTTTGGCATCAAACCGCCGGCCCAGAAATTCGTAGGCGGTATAGACGTTTAAGCGCCGGTAAATCGGCAGGAACACTGCGGCGACGAGGATCAGCGCCAGCGGCATGCCGAAATAATTCTGCACGAAATCCAGCCCGCTCTCGTATCCCTGGCCCGGCGTGGAGATGAAGGTGATGGCGCTGGCCTGGGTGGCCGCGACCGAAATGCCGATGGTCAGCCACCCGACGGTTTCGTCGCCCCTCAAATAGTGGCTCAGGTTCCGGTGCCGGCGCGTATGCCACGTGCCGTAGGCGGCGATTCCGAGCATGCTGCCAATCAGAACGACGAAATCGAGGGGGTTCATGAATAGAGCACCGTCAGGGCGACGAGCAACACCACCCACAAAAGGAAACAGCCGAAGACAAAAATGTAAACACCGCGCCAGGTGCGCAATCCGGGCAAGCCGGTCACTTCATCTTTGCCGTCAGCAGGCGTCTCAACCGATGTGGGGTTGTCCTCCGCAGGTTTCATTTTCCGAGTGAAACTAGATTGGCGAACAACCGGTAAGCACCGGGCACACCCGCGGGCAGTTGCCGGAACCAGGCCAGCCCGGTATAGACGAAATAACCTTTGCCGTATTGGGTGACGAGCAGTCCGCCTTTGAGCGGCGCTTCGCCGGGATCGCTGCAGGCGATGAGGGGCGTGAAATGGTCGTCCCACTCATTCGGGAAATACAAACCGCGCTCCTGCACCCAGCCGTCGAAATCGGCGCTCGTGATTTTATTGGGCGTGTTCAGCGCCGGATGCTCGGGCGCCAGGAACGTCACCGGCGCGGTTTCGTCCGTCACCCGTTGTTGCGACAGGTGCAGGTCGAACGGGGCCAGCTTGGCCGCAGCCTGCAAACCGTTCGGGTTGTTGTATTGCACAATGACGTTGCCGCCCGCTTCAACAAACGCGAACAACGCCGGAAGATTCGTGACGAGGTCGTGGCGAACGTTGAACGCGCGAATGCCAATCACCACCGCATCAAGCCCGCGCAATTTTTCAGGCGTGAGGTCCGCGCCGGTCAACGGCGTGACTTGATACCCCATTTGTTCCAAACCCTCCGCCACACTGTCACCGGCGCCCGGCACGTAACCGACCCGATGACCGCGAATGGCGAGTTCCAGACTCACCGCTTTGAAACGCGCCGGCGGTTGGAGCAATAACTGCGGGATGTGGGCGTAGTGAATCTCCACACGTTCGTTGGAGTAGCGGGCGCCATTGATTTCCACGACAGCCTTGATTTCGGCCGTGGTGGATTGTGCAGGAGCGGCAACGTCGAACTTGAATTGTGCGTGTTCGCCGACTGACTTGAAACGGAACGATTGATTCTTCGGTTTGACTTTCCAGCCATCCGGAACGTCCAATTGCAACGTGCCGGCGGCGCCGGCACGGAACGCGGCGGCTTCCACTTCAACCGGGCGCGTGGCCCCGGGAGTGAAGAGCCTGACCTCGGAGGCAAATTTCAGCGAGACGGGTGCAATCACGTCCAATCGGCGGCGTATATCACCCCCAGCCGAATTGGTGCTGATCTGCACCGGCTCGTCTGCCACGACCAAGGTCTGGCCGCCGACGTCGAATACTGCTTCGACCGGGAAAGCGGGCGGATCTTCAGGCCGCCCGATGAGCGCGGGATCCTCCACGCGGAACATGCCCACGGTGTGGTCTTCACGCAGCCAATACGGCTGGCTCAACTGTGCGTCAGCCGGCAGCGTTTGGGAGGATTCTTTCGTAACGGCCTGGCCCGGATGCAAGTCAACCTCTTCGCTGACCTGGTTGGTGATACCCGGATAACGCACCGCCTGCCAGCGGACGGGAACAACGCCTGACTGCACGAGCACCGTGTGGCGCAGTTGCAGCGTTTCGCCGGGCACGACTTCAGGGTCAGGAATTGTCGTCTCCACAGTCAGGCCCAGGCATTCCTGGATGATCTGATCCAATTGCCGGCGCTTTTCGTTCACCACCGGGTCGTCATTGGCAAGCGTGGCCAGATTTTTTTTGATTTCGAGCAATGCCGGCACCCTGGCAGCGGAGTCTTGCGGATTGAATTGCGCAATCGCCGCGTCGGTCAGCTTTCCAATTACTGCGCCGCCGGGTACCCTGCCCCAGGTCGTGTCCACGCCGTCAAGAATGTCGTTGGTCGCAGGTTCCCCATCGAGCAGCGCGAATGATTCGAGTCTTGCCCCGCCGCCACCGAAGCCCCGGAAATTGTCAAAGCCCTGGGTCTTGTGCATGGAGCGGCTGCGCACGGCAATTTCACTGAACGTCTCTCCGGATACAGTGTCCTTGCCGCCGACATCGATCCGGATGAGGTTGGTCGCGTTTCCACTGCGCTGAAATCCACCCACGTTCCAGAGGATGCGTTTGGGTTGCCACGGTGTCAGGGCGTCGAGCTGTTCGGGAAACGCCTTGGGATTACCGGCGAGTTTGAAGGCTTCCAGAGCCAGCACAGTCGAGGCCGTGTGATGCCCGTGCGTGCCGCCCGGCACCGGGGAAAAGCGCACGATCACCACGTCGGGACGGAATTCGCGGATGACGCGCACGATGTCGGACAACACCTGCTGCCGGTCCCAAATTCTCAGGGTTTCGCGGTAATCCTTGGAAAATCCAAAGTCAATCGCGCGCGAAAAAAACTGCCGGCCGCCGTCAATGCGCCGGGCGGCGAGCAATTCCTCGGTGCGGATGACGCCCAATTCTTCGCCGAATTCCGGGCCGAGCACATTTTGACCGCCATCACCGCGCGTGAGTGAAAGATAAGCGGTGCGGTAATGGCGGCCGCGCGCGAGGAAGGCAATCAACTGCGTGTTCTCGTCGTCAGGATGCGCTGCGACGTAAAGCACGCTGCCCATTTCACGGAAATTTTGCAGTTGCGGCAAAATGGCCGGAGCCGCGGGCGGTTCGTTATCTTGACTGGCACCCGGAAAACCAGCGAGCAGGCAGGCGCTCATGGCTGTGAGACGGAGAAACCAATTGGTGCAGCGGCCGGGTTTTGGGGATAAAACTTTTGTTCTCATGCGCGACGCCCGCACGTTTTAAAATTCAAACGACAAAGCTGGTTCTGCGCCGCGTTATTTCTGAACCGTGAACGGCACGGAGAATTGCGTGTTTTCCCACATCAACTTCAGCACGCCGCCGCCCGCCGAATTTTTCTCGACGGCCATGGTGAACTGGTCCACCGGTTTCTCCAGCGCCTCCTGCTTCAAATCCACCCGCGCGAGGTCCTGTTTTTGGTCATATTGAAGCCCCCACTGGCCGAGCTGCTTGTTGATGATCAATTTGGCCGTGCCGTCTTCCTGCGGCAGCGTGAACAACGTGTAAGCGCCCGCGGGAATCGTCGTGCCGCCCAACACAATCGGTTTCTGCGTGATGAGCAGCGTGGCCTCGTCGGCGCCCGTGCGCCAGACCTTGCCATAAGGCACCAGCCCGCCCCAGATTTTGCGGACTTCGCCCGTCCGGGGATTCCTGGTGTAAGGCCGGCCATAGACAATCGTCACCCGATTGCCGTCAATGACCTTGCTGGTGGTCTCGTGCGGGCTGACGCCCCCGGTGGAGGCCACACGGTTTTGCTGGGCCATGACCGGCAGCGCGTTAAGGAGGGCGGCGGTGACAATAACAAGGGTGGGTATGAACTTTTTCATTTTACCTCAGACAGTGGCGATTGATTTTTGTTGAATTTTAGTTTGGAAGCGAAACTGTCATGGTTGCTGGCTCGCAATTAAATCCTGGTTCATTTTCACGAATGAACTGCCGGGACCTTCAGCCTTGATGGCCAGTTCGCTGGATTGCTTGGCGGCGGCAATCGCGCCCGCTTTGTCCCCCTGCTTCGCCAGAATCTGCGCCTTTAAGTGCAGCATCTCGTAGGCAATCCGGGGATTGTCCGCCAGTCCCGCGTTGACCCAGTCGAGGGCCTTCTTCAGATCGAGATCATGGTTGTAGTAAAATGTGGCCGCCTGAAAATACAGGCCGGCCTGCTTCTTGTCCGGCGACGCCATAGCGGCCTCGATTTGCGGCACGAGTTTGCTGGTGACATCGACTGCCAGATGAATCGGGACCACTGTTTTTTCCCAGACCAGATTGAGCACCGCCGATTCATCGCGGATGTGATTGAATTCGATCGTGAAAGTCTCGACGGTTTCCGCCAGCGTCACAGGTGTTACCTTGAACCGTGCGACATCATCTTTTTCGTTGTATTGAAAAGCTCCCCATTGCGCTGTGTTCTTGTTGATGATGATGGTCCAATCCTTTTCACCGGGGATGGTAAAAAGCGCATAAGTGCCGGCGGGGATGTCCGTGCCTTCGAGTTTCACCGGCGTGCTGAAGGTGACCTTGGTGGCCTGGTTGGCGCCGGTGCGCCAAACCTGGCCGTAAGGAACAATGCCGCCGTAGATGGTACGGTTCTTCACGCCGGGCCGGGAATAAACGATCTCAATGTCCGTGAGACCGACGCGTTGTTTGAGTGTGCAGGCGGGGCTGGCGGCGGGGAAATTAATTCGGGGCGTTTGCGCCTCCAATCCGGAGCCCAGGGCCAATCCTGACACGGCCACGACCAGTGAGCGAAGCATCTTGGTATTCATAAAGCCATAAATCTAAATAGGCCGAACTGAAAGGAAAGAGAAAAAAGGTCGTGTCCCAATTTGAGGTTGGGAGCGCGAGTTGTCCTGATTGGTCAGTAGTGAATTGGTATTGCACCCGTGATGTCGAGTGCTTGACACACGCTCAAAAATGCCTGATTTTATTGGCGTTCGACGGTTATGAGGCGGTACGCCTCTGGTGGCAGGACGCTGGTAGGCGAGTAGTGAGTTTTGAAAAAATCGCTATCTTCGTTCGATTCCGATCCTCTTTCCGATAAAACTATCACTTACAAACTTTATTTTACACCGAACGCGGAATTTGCACTTTTAGTTACAAACGTTATTTTGTGCGGCAGGATCAGGAACTGGTCGATTTTCGTGGTTTCCGGTGGGCGGCACTTACAAACTATATTTTGTGACTACACCTAAAGACGATGGAACAATCGTGCGTTCCTTTCGTGTCAAAGATTGCGTCGCGGTCATCGCCTTGTGGCGGCGCACCGAGGGTGTGGGGCTGAACGAGTCCGACACGCGCCGCGCCATCGCCGCGTATCTGCGGCGCAACCCGCGCCTCAGTTTCGTTGCGGAGCAGGGTGGGCGAATCATTGGTGCCGTGTTATGCGGTCACGATGGCCGGCGCGGTTACCTGCATCACCTTGCGGTGGCTGGACGCCATCGGAAGCGCGGCATCGGGCGGCAACTGGTTAATGCCTGTCTGGCGAAACTCCGCAAGGCCGGCATCCCCAAATGTAACATCTTCATTTTCGCCAACAATGCGGCGGGCATGAAGTTTTGGACGCACACCGGCTGGAGCCTGCGGACGGAATTGCGTCTGATGCAAATTCGTCTGGATGACAGCCGCCGCGCGAGACGGGATTACCCGTGCTGAATGGTCCTGGCGATGTTCTATTAGTGTGAATCCGTGTCCATCCGCGGTTTAAGTCATCCGAATGTGTCCTGGAAAGCGCATGGCGGCTGACGCCGCTCTCTTCTGATTTCCAGTTGACAATTGTAATCTTTGCGGTTACTAATTAAGCAACGATTATGCGAACGAGTTGTCGCTTTGCCATGGCCGTGCACGTGCTGGCCGTCCTCGCTTACAAGGAGGGCGACCCGGTCACGTCGGCCATGCTGGCGGGCAGCGTCAACACCAACCCGGTCATCATCCGGCGGCTCCTGCTGTCGTTGCAGCGGGCCCGGCTGGTGGAGACCCGCAAGGGGGCCGGGTCCGGCTCCCGTTTAAGCCGTTCGCCCGGCCGTATCAATCTTGCTGAAGTTTATCGGGCCGTGGAAGCCGTTGAGCCTTTTGCCAGTCCCACCCGAAAAGCCAACACGGCCTGCCCGGTGGGCCATTGCATCCGGGAGACTTTGACCAGGGTTTTTGCGTCGGCGGAAAATGCCCTGGAACGGGACCTGGAGAAAACCACCCTGGCCGGGGTGCTCGGCATGATCAAGGCCGCGTGTCCGGGCGCCGCCAAAAAAACCGGTTGACAGTCTCTTTTTTTGTGAGAAAATGTAACTGTTGATATTACATTAAGTTGAAAGGAAAAAAGATGAAACAGACAAGCACGAATGAAAATCGAGGAAACGGCAGCTCGCCCCGGAAAGCATGCCGGGCATTTTGCCGGAAGATACGGGCGCAGATTGCCGGGGTCAAAGAAGCGATCTTTGCGGAAACGAGCCGCGCGCTTACGGCGCCGGAACGATTGGTCCGGCTGGCCCTGAATGAAGCCGAGGCGGCAGCCTGGCAAACGAAGTATCCGCACCTGCTTTTTCCCGCCCTCGCGACGGAGAAAGTCCAGGCGGTGGCCGCCTGGAACGCCCGCCAGCAATCCGTGCGGCAGAACAGCCCGGTCATCGCCCTTGCGGCGTAACCGGTCGCCCGCGCTTTTCGAACAGCGAAGCAACCATCAACGAGGAAGGAAATATGAAAGCGATCATCGAACTGAACGAAACAAATTTTGAAGCCGAGGTTCTGAAATCCGGCCAGCCGGTGCTGGTGGACTTTTGGGCTGAGTGGTGCGGTCCCTGCAAAATGATCGCCCCGGTGCTGGAGGAGATTGCCACGGAACAGGCCAGCCGCGTCAAAGTCGCCAAGGTCAACGTGGATGAAAATCCCGGCTTGGCCGGGCGTTACCAGGTTCAGTCCATCCCGGCGCTGCTTTATTTTGCCGGTGGCGTGGCCCGCGATCGGATCATCGGCGCCGCCGGCAAAAAGGCGATTGTGTCCCGGCTGGAAGGACTCGCGGTCAAAGCCTGAGGTGGACGATGGCAGACAAATTGAAGAAAATGTTAATATGAGAACCGCATTGAAACCATGCATCGCTCCAGCGGAACCAGTTCCATCGGAATCGCTTCGCGGCGATACGTTGCAATTGTACCTGCGCGAAATCGGGCAGGTGAAATTAATCACGACGAAGGAGGAAATCATTCTCGCGAAGCGGATCAAAAAGGGCAACCGGAAGGCGCGCGAACAGATGATCACGGCCAATCTGCGACTCGTGGTGAAGATCGCCCGCGACTACGAAGGCCTGGGGCTTCCGCTGCTTGATCTGATCAACGAGGGCAACATCGGCTTGATGAAAGGCGTCGAGCGGTTCAATCCCCGCAAAGGCGCGAAGCTCTCCACCTATGCCTCGTGGTGGATCAAGCAGTCCATCATGCGGGCGCTGGCCAACCAGTCCAAAACCATCCGGTTGCCCGTCCACGTGGTGGACAAGGTGGCGCACATCCGGAAGGCGGAGGTGAAGCTGCGGGATGCCTTTAACCGGGAACCGACGGACCAGGAGGTGGCGGACCATCTGGGACTCGACCCGCGCCGCATCCAGCAGTATCGCGACGCGTCCAAGGCACCCATTTCACTCGACGCCCCGGTTGGGGCCGATGAGCCGCAACGAATTTCCGAGGTGGTGGCGGACCCGAATGCCGCGGCGCCCTTCGACCGGCTGGTCCGGGAAAACGACACGGAACTGGTCCAACAGGTTCTGGCCACACTCACGCCCCGGGAAAACACGATTCTGGCCATGCGGTTCGGGCTGGATGATGGGCGGCCCAAAACGTTGGAGGAAATCGGCGTTCAATTGGGGGTTACGCGTGAACGCATCCGGCAGATTCAGGAGGAAGCATTGAAAAGAATGCGCGTGAAAATCGCTGAAAAAGAGACACCATCCGTGGAAACAACGGTCATGGCGGCCTGAAATCGTCCGGCTCATTCGAGTTTACCCGAACGTGTCGCCGTTCCAGCCCCAGTTGCCGGGACGGACATCGGTGAAGTTCAGGTAGACCCGATCCGGCGGCACGCCGAGGGATTCCTTCAACAAGCTGCCAATCTTCTGCGCGAGCTGTTGATTCACGTCGTCGCTCAAACCGCCGATGCTGCGGATGTCCACGAAGGCGGCATTACCCGGTTTGCCGGACATGAGCATGGCCGCCGGGCTGACGACAACCATGACGTATTGCTCGGGCTTGCCAATCGTCCCGGCCACGAGTTTGGAAAGGGACGCGAGCAGTGCCTGTTTTTTTTCATCGGAGAGCGCGACAGTAGTTTCAAGTTTTAATAGTGGCATAATAATTTTCGGTTCAGGTTCAGTTTTGTAACTCGGTTTCAATCCAGGCCGTTCAAACAACTTTTCAATCCGCAGCTAATTTCGAAGCGATAACCGGCACGCTGTCTGCTAATGACAGCCATAACAAAGTGACAAGATTGTAACAAAATTGTTGCAAATGTCTGAAATGTGATATAATGCCGAGATGAACGCGATCATTTTTGCCATGCCGTTTGTAGTGGCGCTGGCCTTTGCGGTGCTCACCGTTCGTCAGGAAATGCGCTAGATTGCCGACAACTATTGTTGGCGGTTCAAGCTCAACAAACCTGTTGAAGTCCAAGGCGATGCCTTGGGCTTTGTTTTTTATGACTCGTTGATCCTGTTGCTTTACCGCGAATGGCTGGCATTCGTCGAAATGGGCGAGTCCCTGGCCTCCTTCAGACTCAACGCGGTGTTCAAACAGGTCTGCGCCTCGGCATAATCCGGTTTCAGCCGCATGGCCTCGCGCAGATGGTTGATGGCTTCATCAAGCTGTCCGTCCTGGATCAAGGCAATGCCGAGGCCGCAATGGGCCACGGCATTGTTCAGATCCACTCTTAATGCGGCTTGGAATGGTTGTGCCGCCTCGGCAAACCGGCCCTGCTTGTTCAGCAGGTTGCCGAGGTAGCAAAGCGCCTGGGCATCGCCAGGAGTCAGCTTCAGGCCCGCTTCAAATTCAGCAATCGCGTCATCGGGCCTCCCGGTTGCCGCGAAGGCCAGCCCGAGGTTGAAGTGCGCCCCGGCGAGCGTGGGGTCCAATTTCAACGCCGCCTGGAAATTGCCGATGGCTTCGGCGGTCCGGCCCTGTTGGACCTGCAGGATGCCCAGGTTATTGTGCGTCTCGGCAATGTTGGGGTTGAGTTCAATGGCCTTCTGGAAATGTTCAATGGCCTCGGCGGCCTGGCCTTGTTGGGACAACAGGATGCCCAGGTTGTTGTGCGCTTTTGCAGAGTTGGGACTGATCGCGAGGGCCTGCTGATAATGTTCGATCGCTTCATCGGTCTGACCTTGTGAGGCCAGCGCAAAACCCAGGTTATAATGGGCGAAGAAATTTCCTGTGGTGCAGGCAAGAGTGTGTCCCCACAGCGATTCACTGTTCCGCCAAAAGGCGATTTGGTTCCGGGCGCAGACTGCCAACGCAGCCGTTACACCGAAGGCCGCCACCCCCAGCACCGGCCGGCGCCAACGCCAGGAACGAGTCAAATCCCTGATGGCCCAGACGATGACCAGATACAACCCGATTTGGGGCAAATAGGTGTAGCGGTCGGCATGTGACTGGTCGCCCACCTGTACCAGACCAATCACCGGCACCAGCATGCCCAGATACCATAGCCAACCGACCAGAAAGCAGGGAAATCGCCGCGCCGCCAGAACCGCCAGTGCGGTTATGGAAAGCAGCAAGACGCCGGCGCCCACAAACTGCCAGACCGGCATGTCGTGACGATAGGGATAAAACGCAGCCAGATTTTCCGGCCAAACCAGCTGCACGAGATAAGTGACATAAGAAATCAGGGCGTTGCCGAACCGGAGCAGGAGAGGGAACACGATCATCGGTTTGATGACTGTCCGTTGTGCCAGGACCGTCGCCACGCACGAGGCGACACTCAACGCCAGGAACGGCGCTTTTTCCAGTGCGAGGCGCCGGGGAGTTGAAACCTCAAAACGTCTCAGCGGCCAGTAATCCAGCAGCAACAGAACGAACGGCACCGTCACCAGCATGGGTTTGCTCATCAACCCCAGCGCGAAAAACAACAGCGCCAGGAAGTAGGCGGGCGACCAGCGCCGGGAACCGGGAGCCGGTTTTTCCCGCGCGTAACGCAGGTAAGCCCCGAGAGTGAGCATGAAGAAAAGTCCGCTCAACACGTCCTTGCGCTCCGACACCCACGCCACCGACTCCACACGGAGTGGATGGATGGCAAACACGACCGCCACAAAGGCGCTGGGCCACAGCGTGCTGGCTGGCGGAGACGGAGCCCCGGCGTTTTCGCCAGGGGAACGGCCCGTCAATCTTCTTAACAGAAGGAACAACAACACGGTGTTGACCGCGTGCAGGATGACACTCGTCAAATGCAGTCCCGCCGGACCGGTGCCGAACAATTGCACGTCAAGCATGAGGGACAACCACGTGAGCGGATGCCAGTTGTTGGCGCATCCAGTCTGAAAAGCCCACAGCACACCATTCCAGGTCAACCCCTTTTGGACCTGAACATTGTTGTAAACGTAAAAATGGTCATCGAGGTTGACAAAGTCGTTGTGAAAGGACGGATAAAACACCGCCATCACCAAAAAGAACAACAATCCAGCCAGCCGGAATTCGGTTGACCGGAGCAAAGAATTCGCCGGCCGATTCGAAGCGACGATTTCAGAAACTTCGTCGGGAGTTTTCTGGCGCGCAGGCTGGCGGGTTTCCCACGCTTGCGATCTATTTTTCGAATCGGATTTGTCCATATTTGCCGGGCCGGACCCGCGGTCGCCGTTCGCCGGCGGGTTGTCTGGCCGCTGCGCAATTACACTTTCATCTCAAGAACATCAAGCAGATCGTTGCCAACGCTTCGTTTGCGAATAACCGTCAGCTCTAATGCCGGAGAAACGGCCGCTCTCAATTCCCGCCTTCGCCGCTGGCTTCCGCCGATATTGCATTTCAGCGTGACGTGCCGGTGCAGGTTGTGGCTAACATGGGTCATGCCCGGCAGAATGAAAAACTGGCATGGCCTGATGGTCGCGGTGGTTTTGCTGTTCATCGTTTGCCCGTCCGCTTTTTCGCGGCCCGATCCTACGGTCCGGCCGCCGGCCCCGATGAAGCGCCCGCCCGCCGGCACCAATTAAGTCCGATGGCACACCATCACCGTCACGCCGCCGGCCAACCAGCCGAAAATCCATTTCTACAACAAGCTCAATCCGGTCTGGTGGTTTAAAAACAGTGACGAGCCTGTCCCGCCCGCATGGTACAAGCCGGGGGACAAGCACCGGGTGACGAAGTGGCACTTTCGCAATCCGCTCCACAACTTTGACAATTACGTCATCGGCGTTGCGGACAAGAAATTCAAGCGGAGCGGGCGATATCCGGACAGGAATTCCAACCCGAAGGGCGGCTGGGATTTCGAGGTGGCCAGACGCAAATTGGCCGTGCTGCCGTTTGCGTCCTACCAACGCGCGAGGTTCAACTTTTATTTCGGCTGGCGCGAACACGGCAGTTTCGGCATCAAGCTGAATTTTTCCGCTCCGCCGGGCCAGCCACCGGCAAAAGACAACCAACCGAATACGCTGCCAAAGGCAAAGCCATAGGGTTGCAATCCTTACTACATCTGCGCTCGGTCCCGCCTTCGCTTCTTGCTTCGGCGCGGCAAGTTGTGGCTAAATGCCCGCGTGAACAAGTCAACGCCCTCGTTATCCCAGAGCGTGCGCCTGCGATTGGCGGATGATGTGACCTTTCAATCGCTGGGGCCCGGTGAGGAAACGGTCATGCTCTCGCTCAACTCCGGTTATCTGTATACCTGCAATGAAACCACCGCCGCCTTTTTGCGGGGACTGGATGGCAGGCAATCGCTAGCCGCAGTGATTGACATGCTCTTCAACGAGTTTCAGGTTCCCCGGGAAACGTTGAGCAGGGACATGACGGCATTAGCAGCGAAGTTGCTGGACGAGAAACTCCTCGTTGAAGAACCCTGAACATACATCTTCCGCAGGCTGGTTGCTGTTGCCCGGACATATCTGGCTGCTGGCAACGCTGATTCCGTTGCTGGTGAAAATCCTCCCGTTGAAACGATTGTTGCGTCTGTTGACCCCGCCGCCCCGTTTCAAACCCTATGGCGGCATGCCGCCGGAAGAAATCTCCCGGTTGGTGGCCCATCGGTTGCGTCAGCCGCGAAATATGCGACGGCGCGCCTG
>Ga0187873_1002357_pt1 | contig 14475 bp, 12 predicted proteins | sample June2016WEW_16_1_2_FD_133012 | JGI IMG/M metagenome (GOLD analysis project Ga0187873, IMG submission 133012) | Peatland microbial communities from SPRUCE experiment site at the Marcell Experimental Forest, Minnesota, USA - June2016WEW_16_100 | ecosystem: Environmental > Terrestrial > Soil >... | reverse complement strand
GTGTTCCCAACACCTGCAAGTTTGTTTCCCGATTTAACGATGTTCGCTGGCGCGAAGTGTGGTCACAAAATGACACGAAATGGGAGGTTTCCCACCCCCTTCACGCTGGACGAGTTCATGCTGCGGGGGGTCGGTATCTGTCACGATCCCGAATCCTCACGGGAGGAACATCGGGCCAAACCTCTTGGCCAAAGTGCTGCGTCAAGCCGGTATCATACACGGGGCGAGTGGGAAGAGATTTAACGTTGACCGAGCGAATCCCGATCTCATTCATCTTCAATTCTCCGCCGAGTGCAACCCCCCTGTCCCGGCGCGATGACCTGGCCACTGCAAACATTGGGGGGGAACGAAAAGCGCGCGGGACTCAACCTTTGCGGGCGCGCCGCCCGGCCTGGCCGGATTTGCGTTGGGCCGTGGACGATTGGCCGGCCGCGCGGGTTGCATTCACCGGCCGCTTTTTTTGCGGGGCGCCTTCCGCCGCCGGGCATTTCGGCGCGGTCTGCTCGTGAATCGTCTGCCGTAGTTTGTCCAGTCCCTTGTCCATCGCGGATTTCGCGTGTTTCAACGTGCGCTGGCTCACGTTGATCGAGTCTGTCAGCAGTTCGCATCCCTGACGGATCCGCTGGGCGTAGGAGCCTTCCTGCACTTCGATGCCTTTCGACTTCAGGAAACTTTTCAGGTTTCCGAACATTTCTTCTTTGTTGATTTGGTTCATATTGGTCCTGGTTTTTGCTCCATGATTCCAGACGGATGCCGCGAAGACAATTACAGGAACGAAATATTTTTGTAGCCGCGTCCGCTACCGGTTTCGCACCCGCACCTTCAGCCGCGCGAATTCTTCCATGAGCGACGCGCGGTCGGCCTGGCGGTAGCGTTCCGGCAGGTAGCGCCGGTCGGAACACGCCAGCACCGCGGCCAGTTCCTGCAAGGCCAGCAGCTCCGGATCCAGCGGATCAATGAACGAATCCACCGCCTCCTGCAAATCTCCCAACTGCACGTCATCGTCCCGTTTGGCGAGCACGGCGCGTTCCTTGGCACGGGTAAGAATCGCCTCCACGTCGCTGCCGGTCAGCGGCCGGCTTCCCAGCTGCTCCCGGATGTAAGCCTTGATGGTGTCGGCCACGGTGATTTTTTTTACACCGGCCACGACTTTGAAAAGTTCCAGCACGTCATCCGCCCCCTGCGCCGGGAACAACGGGACGCAAAGTCCGAAGCGGCCCTGGCGTTTCATGTCAATGGACAGCAGGTCGGGCCGCGAGGTCATCGCCACCCAGACCTCCCGCCCGCGCAACGTGGAATCGCCGATGTGCGCGGCAAACGCGGCGAAGACCCGCGTGGACACCCCGCTGTCGCCCGAGTCCATGTCGCGGGAACCGAACACGGCATCCGCTTCATCCACCACCACGATCACCGGTCCGAGGGCGCGGATGGTCATGAGAATCCGCGCCTGCTGCCGTTCCGTGTCGCCCACCCATTTGGAGCGAAACTCGCCGAGTTCCATCACCGGCAAACCGCACTCGCTGGCGAAGCAGTCAATGAGAAAGGATTTGCCCACGCCCACCCGGCCCGGGACGAGGATGCCGCGTTCCAGCACGTCGCCCTTGCCGTTGCTGATGAGCCAGGCCAGTTCGCGCAGCTTCTGTTTGGCCGCGGTGTGGGTGGCCACGCGATCCAGACTGACGCCCGGCTTGGGATCTTTGAACCGCACCAGGTCCTGACAATAATCCTCGATGAGCCGCTTCTTGCTGGTGGCCAGGTACTCGGCGGTGATCCGGATGTTGTTGCGGATGGCCTCGGCGAGGAAATGCTGGATGCGCAACAGGTTCAAGCCGGCGGTTTGTGCCGCGAGATCGGCATACGCGAGATCACTCCACGCCGACAGCGGCTGGCCACCGGCCAGTTTCTCGGCCCAGCCGGATTGCAGAAAGCGCATCCGCTCCTCCTGGTCCGGCAGATCAATGCGCACCTGCACGACGTGCGGGTTGCGCAACAGATCGCCATGCAACTCGGACGCGGACTCGGTAACCAGCACGATGCCCACATCAATCCGCGCCAGCTCCGGCGCCGAGGCCCACTTCAGAAACGTGACCAGATTGATGCGTTCCTCGACGCTCGCCCCGGCCTGGTCACTGGCCGGAACGAGCTTCTCGGGATAATCAATCACCAGCGTCACGCCTTTCCACTGGCGATCGCCCTCGGCCATCTTGAGGAAGAAGCGGGTCAGCAACGGCGCCAGGGCGAGAAAATTCTTGGGCGGCCCTTGCTGGTGGAAATTGGTCGCTTCGACGCTGTCAAAAATCTCGAGCCACTCAAAAAAGCGCTTTTGCATTTCCGGCGAGCCGAAGGTGAGGCCGCCCGAGATGTCATAAAACAACAGGCAGGCGCGTTCGGGGAACAATCGCCGCATCAGGAAGGATTTCAACGGCAGGAAGTCGAGTCCAACCCCGTCCTGGACCGGGAACAAATCGAAAATGTTTCCGTGCAGCACGAACAGCGAATAGGTCCCGCCGTTCCAATGCCGCGCCAGTTCCAAAGCCCAGCCGCGCAGCGGCACCAGCGACGGGTTGCCGGCGACCGGGGCCGGCGCGGACGGGGGAGGAGAAGGTTTGGCGGCTTTCATTTTTTTATTTCTGACGGATGGCGGTGCGGCGTCCCGCCGGGACCGGGGCCGGTTCGGAAAGCAGCGGCGGGGCCGCGGCATAGCCGACGCGGACTTCGGTGGCGGGCATGTCCGCGACGAGATCCTTGAATTCATCCAGCTCGGAAAGCCACTTGTTGGTCTGGTCGAGGTGCTCGACCGTCGCATCAATGCGGGCGGTCAGCGCGTCGGCGTTCTTGGTCGCCACGGCGTCGGCGCGAATGAGTTTGATCTGCTGTTCGAGGCGTTCCTGTTCCGCGACGACGAGGTCGAGGTTTTCCTTGGCCTGTTGAATCCGCTGCTGGCGTTTGTGCAAAACGTCCAGGCGCTCGAGCCGGGAACCCAGGTAACGCTGCCGGGATTCCAGCGATGTGCTGTCCCCCTTCGCCTTAAGAGATTCGACTTCGGCCGTCAAACTCGCCGCCTCGGCTTCGGCATCCTTGATCATGCCCGGCAAATCTTCGCGGCGTTCGGTTTCCAGAAATTGCTCGAGCGATTCTTCGATGCCCAGCAGGCGCAGAAACGTCCACATCAGCTCATCCAGCTTGCGCAGGCGCGGGTCGGTGGACGGATCCGCGGAAGCGAGCGGGCTGTCCGCGCTGGCGCGTTCAATGTCGCGACAGACGGCGGCCAGCTGGCCGTAACGCTGATTGCGCGACGGCGAAAGCGAGGCCAGCAGGGCGTCGCGGCGCTGAACAAATTCATTGATTTTCTGGAGTTCTTGAATGCGTTTGGCATCGTCACGGCGCCGGTCCACCCACCGGCGGAAGAAGGGCATGTCCGGCAGATAAATCCAGCCGAGCGCATAAATGGTGACCCCCGCCAGCAAACCCAGCGGGGTCGCGCTGAGAAAACCGATCCCAAGCGTCAGGAGCCCGAGCGCCGCGTGCTGCGGGCTGCGCAAAAATTCGCCGCGATAATTGGGTGCTTGATCTTCCATGCCAGCGCCTCAGGAATTTAATGGATTGCCGGTTGAGAGGACATGTAAAATTTGGTTCACGGGCCGGGGAACTTCGGCCGTTCCATCGGCGGCTCATCGCGCCGCCGGAACAGCCGGCCGGCGCCCCATTTCAACAGCGCAAAAACTCCGGCGGCCAGCAGGAACAGCCGTTCAATGGAACCGCCGAAGAAAATCCAGATGTTTGTCTTTTGAACCACCAGCGCGATGGCAAAACTGCATCCGACCATCACCATCAATCCCCACAGGCGGTCGAACCCGGGCACCTCGTCAAACGAGACATTTTTTTGGATGAACACCAGCGTGACGATCATGGAAACGACTGGCAAAAAATAGACGAGCGGGTTCACGTCGAGGAGGTTTTCGTGGCTGATGAACAGGGTGTAAGCCGTGAGGACGCCCGCGAACATCCCCGGAACGCACGCCAGATAGACGAGCACGGAATAAAAATATTTCCACGGCGCGGCGCCACCTTGAGCCCGCCCGTGAATGCGTCCCAACCCCCAGGCGGCAACGGGCGAAATGATGAATGTCGCGGCCAGCACAACCGGATGCTGGCCGGCCAGGAGGATAAGTTCGCGTGTCGTCATGGGCGAATGTTCAATTTCAACTTTTTGGCCTTCAGTTCAACCGCGTTCCCCTGCCGTTTTCGACGGCAGGGACCAGGCACGGAACCAATCACCGCCACCTGTCAATGCCGGGCAACTCTCCCGAGGCCGGCGCGTCTGTTTCCAGGCGGCGCAACAATTCCTGGCTCAGTTCGTTGAACCAGGGTTTCTTGCGCATCATCTCCGGCGACATGTCGGGCCGCGGCAGTTGCAAAATCTCCACCAGCCGCCCCGGTTTGGCGCCCATGCGCAACACCCGGTCGCCCAGGTAAATGGCTTCCTCGACTGAATGCGTGACGATGAAGACCGTGCTATGCTGCTCCTTCCAAAGCTGCACCAGCAACTCCTGCATCTGCATCCGAATCTTGGGATCCAGCGCGCCGAAGGGTTCATCCATCAACAGAATTTTCGGCTGGAGAATCAACGTGGCCGCGATGGACACGCGCTGCTGCATGCCGCCGGAAAGTTCGGAGGGATACTTGTCCTCGCAGCCGTCCAGACCGACCTTTTTCACCCATTCGGCGGCGCGGTCGCGGCGTTCTTTCCACGGTGTACCGCGCAGCATCAGGCCGAAGGCGATGTTGTCGCGCACGGTGAGGTGCGGCATCAGCGAGTACTTTTGATCCACCATGCCGCGGTCCTCGCCGGGATGGGTGATGGGTTTGCCGAATGCCCTCACCTCGCCCGACGTCGGCGGGAAATGCGGCCGCAGTCCGGCGAGCATGCGCAGCACGGTGGATTTGCCGCAGCCCGACGGCCCCACGATGGCAACGAGTTCGCCCACCTCGGGCTGATCCTCAATGAGAAATGAGACGTCCTGAATGGCCACGCGCGCTTCCGGACCTTCGCCGAAACTCTTGGTCACCTTTTCAAAGCGCACCAGTTCCGGCAGCGAACCCGCGGCGCGGGCGGAGCCGGGCGATTTCGCCTCGTTCGGCGCGGCTGGGGCCGCTTTTGCTTTCGGATCACCAGGTTGAGGCGCCTCGCTCATGATTCCACATATCGGTAAGGGAACAACAACCGGCTGCCCATGCGCCAGAGCTGGTCGAACCCGACCGCAATGGCCACAATCACCACGACCACGGCGAAATAGCGGTCCATGTGTCCCCGGCGATAGGAAATTTCAAGCAGATAGCCGAGGCCGCTTTCGGCGTTGGCCCAAACCTCGGCCAGGATGATCCAGGTCCAACCGACGCCGTACGCGCCGCGGAGAACATCCCAGATATCCGCCTGGGCCACGGGGAAAAGAACGTGCCGCACGAGCTGCCACTGGCTCGCCCCCTTGGTGACCGCCACGTCCAGATATGCCGCCGGGACATCGGCGACAGTTTTGATCGTAAGCGGCAGCACGACGACGAAATAGATGATGAACAAAAAGGTGATTTTTTGGATCTCCGTCGCTCCAAACCATGCGATCGTCAGGGGAATGAACACGACGGTTGGTACGTACGAGCCGACGAGCGTTACCGGACGGAAGAACGCTGCGATTCCGGGAAACGTGGCCATGTAAATTCCCAGCGGCACCGCCATGATCACCGCCAGCGTAAAGCCGATGGCAATGCGCTCGATGGAGGTGAACGCGTTCCGCACCAGGGCCTGCTCAACGTGCAGCGGTTTGAAGGCTTTGAGCATCTCCATCGGGCTGGGCAAAATGGTGACGTTGACCAGCCGGTCTTCAAAACGGTCGCCGCGCGTCAGGAGCCACCATGCCCCCAGCACCAGCGCGATGAAGATGGCGGAGATCAGCAATTCATCCCGGCGGGGGATGCTTTTGCGAACGCCCAGCCCCGCCAGGCGTACAACGAGTGTCAGCAGCCCGACGAACGCCAGCGCAAAAAGGAAAAAGCCGAGCACTATTCTTTCTCCAGCGGGAAGACTTTGACCTCGACCCGGCGGTTTTTCTTGTTGTGATCAGGATTGCTGGGATCGGTCATGCCCGGCACCGGGTTGTCCCACCCGTTGCCAATCACCTTGAATTTGTTCGGGTCGAACTTGTACTTGTTCAGGATCGCCTTGCGCACCGCGTCAGCACGGTCGTAGGAAAGCTGGCGCACGAGGTCCGCCGGCACCACGCCCTTGCGGCTGGCGTCGGTGTTGCCCTCCACCACGATGTAGGCGTTGCCGAACACTCCGGCCAGCTTGCCGATTTCTTCCATCGTCGCCGGAATCGAGGCGTCGTAGTTGGGATTGAGAACCGACTGGTTCGGCTCGAAGGAGATGATCACGGATTTGGTGAGGATTTCGTTCGCGGTGGCTTCGGCGGTCTTGAACAGCGCGCCGGGCCTGAAGGACGGCTGCGAGAGGTCGCGCACGTCTTTGTATTCCTCGGACATCCGGACGAGAATGCTCGCGGCCTTCGCCTTGGCTGAGGGCACCGGCGCGTCAATGGCGCCGAGCGTCTTGTAGATCGTGGAAGCGCGGTTCCAGACGATCTCGAAGTTGGACGGGTTCATCGGGTCGAGGAAGAAGTTCGAGTTCTCGCGGTAGTTGGTCAGGTGCGCGTCGCCTTCCGTGACGCCGCCGTCCTTGCCAATCATGCTCTGGCAGTCTTCGACCGGGATATTGTAGGCCTTGGAGAGAATCTGCGCCGCGCCCGCCACGTCTTTGCGGACCATGTCCATGCCTTCGAAGATGCCGCGCATCAGATTGGCGACGATGTCCGGGTGGTCGCGGTAAAAGTCGTTGCGCACCGCCCACACGTCGGCGATCAGGTGGTTCGCGCTGCCCGTCGTGACCACAAGCCGCGTGCCGGGGACTTTGTCGGAAACGGTGTAAATGTCCGGCGACCATCCGACGAAGGCATCGTATGTCTGGTCCTGAACAAAAATCTTCGCGGCGGCCGGGGCGTCGCCAGCCCATTTAAAATCCACCTGCGCCGGGTCAATGCCAGCGTCAATGAGCAGGGACATGACCAGGTAATGGCTTGGCGAGTTTTGGGCGAGAACGACCTTGCGGCGTTTGCCGTTCTGCATCCGGAAATCGTTGATGTTCCGGATGTCGCCGCGCGCCACGATGCCATCGCCGCCGCCCGACCAGTCGATTTGCTGACAGATGACCGGCACGGTGCGCGAATCCTTGACCAGTTCCGGCGCGAACAGCGCCATCATGTCGAGCGTGCCCCACAGCACGTGGCTGTGGCCGCTGGCGAAGAGGTCGCGCGCCTTGACCGGGTCATCCACGATCGCAAGCTTCACGTAGAAGCCGTATTTCTTGTAGAAAACACTGTTCTCATTCGGCTCCAGCCCGTTATTGGCGACAATGATTGGCGCCCAACCGGGCCAGATGTTGATGGGGAACTGGACGACGAGCCTGCCGTCCTTCATTGGCTTGTCGTAATCGCTGACGCCGGTGACGGGGGGGATGGCCGAGCCGTCCACGAGCGACACGGCGTTGGTGCCGGCGAGGAGCTTGTTGGCGACATTCGCTGTCGCTTGGGCGGTGGCCTGGGCGGTGTCCAGGGTCTTCTTGATTTCCTGCGGGTTGATGGACACCTGCTGGGACCTGCCGGTGGGGGCGATCTTGTCCCACCAACGCCAGGCGCCGAAACCGGCCACGGCCAGGATGAGGATCGTCAAAATAATTTTTCCGCGTGCTGTCATAAGTTTATGAGTTGAGGTTTTGGGTTAAGAATCCAGGACGAACCAATTACTGTTCCGCAATCTTCTGCCGCTCGGGTTGTTTGGCGGCGGGGGCCGCGGCGGCGGCGGCTTCGGGCTGCACCATGCCCATTTTCTTTTTATATTCCTCGAACAACATGGCGCCGCGGGCTTTGCGCATTTCCTGCTGGCGGGCAATGCCCGAGCCCATTTCCTTGGCCAGATCGAGTGTCGCGCGCATCTGGCCTTCGCCGCCGGCGGCGGCCTGGCGCAATTGCTGCATGGACTGGCCCATCTCGCCGCCCATCATGCCCTGCAATTCCGTGATGGAGCTTTTCATCATCCCGGAGAGATTTTCCAGCGAGCGGCCGATGGCGACCTTCGTTTTCACCGTTTCGAACTCGCTCTGGAATTTCTGAATCTCGCGCAGGCTCTGGGCGATGATCTGCGTGTTTTGCTGATACAAATCATCGAGGCTTTGAAGCTGGTTTTTGTTGTCGGCGAGGTCCTGTTCAAGCGTCGCCAGTTCATCGGCATAATGCGCGCCGTTGGCGTTGTCATTGGCGGCGGCGGCGGCCTGTAGCATGCCTTGCAAGTCTTCGCGCTGGCGCTCCTGGCGCTTGATCTGATCCTTGAGCAGCGCGATCTGCCCGGCCAGCTGCCCGTTGGCGTAATGCGCCTTGTCGGCCTTGGCCTTGGAATCGCGGATGCCGCGCTCGACGACTGCCTCGTTGATGGCGTCGCTCTCGGTTGCCTGCTCGGCCATCAGCCCGAGCCAGATAAACACACGTTTGATTGCTCTAAACATAATGGTTCCTTTGGTTCACTGCTTTTTCGGCGGCTCTTCGTCTTCCAACAGAATCTTCTTTTCCAGGATGAACTCCAGTTGTTTGTTGAGCTGGATTTCATCCGCGGCGCCGACCACCGTGGCGCCGAGTTTTTTCACGCCCGAAAAGACACTGGCTTCCACATCGAACGCGACGAAATGGACGGACACCGCTGTCTGCTGCGCTTCGGCCTGCTGCCTGACTTGGGGCATGATTTTGGCGGGAGTCGGCCCCAGGGTGTTTTCGCCATCGGTGATGATCAGCACGTGCTTGCGGGTGAGGCCGGAGTTGAGAACGGTTTTGCCGGCTTCAGCGAGTGCATTGCCCAACGGCGTGCCGCCGTCCGGCGAGGAAAATTTTCGCGCCCAATCTTTGAAAGCGGCGGCATCGAACGGGCCGAACTTGACCGCCTGTCTGGTGTTGGCGCCGTCGAAGACAAACAGGCCGGCTTGAATGTTCCGCGGGGTGCCGGTGGTTGTGTTGGTGGCGAAAGCCTGGATTCGATTGGCGATGTTTTCGAGGGCGCGGTTCGCGATCACGTATTTCGGGGTCAGGTTGCCGGCCCCGTCGCGGACCTGCTCCTTCATGCTGCCGGAGGTGTCATAGACAACCGCCACCGCGACTCCATCGCCCTCGGCAGCCCATGCTGGAACCGGAGTTGAACTGATGGCTGCTAAAACACCCAAGACTGTGACCAAGTGAATAGTTTTCATATTCGTTCCCAAACGGTCTGCCATTCCACGCGTTTTAAGCGATGGATTGCTGTTATCAAAAGGTTCATCAAGTGTCAATCTTGCTTTGTTACACCGTATTCCGGCAACTACAATCCAACCGGCAATTTGTAGCCAGGTGGTCATTAACTTAAACGCGATGACGTTCGCGGCCAGGGATTTTTGGCGCTGGCGAGGCACGAGCGACAAAACTGCCTTTTCCATTTCAATTCTCCGCCGAATGCAATCCGCCGGTGCCGGCGCGGAAGGCGACGGGTTCAAGCGTCTGCAACGGATCAGGCACGATGCGAGCGCAAACGACGATTTGGTATGCGGTGCTCATAAATCGGGTTGGCTGCGAAGCGGCCCCACGTCAGGGTCTTTCCTTTAATCCCAGCGCCGCTTTCACAGCCGCTACCGCAGACCTCAAATTCGCCGGGTCGGCCGTAAACCGTTGGGCCAAGCCCGGCGGAGATGATTTGCTGGATAATGGCAGTGATAGAACTGCTCCTGACGGAAGGGCCCCACGAAAGCTCTCGGGCTTTTTGCCCAGGGCGTAGATAAGTCCAACCGGCCCACTGGCGCCCGTGTCTTCGGATCGGGATAGAAAGTAGTCCGCATCCCAAACCGCCAACCGGTATAATCTCTGGCGCGATGCCACGTCGAGCGTGCCCAGCGCTGACTCCAAGCCTGCCATGTACCAAACCGTTGTGTAATCAATGCGGCAAGGCTCGTATGGCTTTTCACATTCGGAAACGGCCATTTTCGCAAGGTCCAACTCGCTGAGCCAGCGCAAGACATTGGCGCCGAACTCTGGCGCTGTATCCACCTCCTGAAGGATGGACGCTATCCCCGAACGGGAGGCTTTGTAACAATCGCCGATATCATAGCCGGGAAGATACACGGATCTAAAATACGGATTTCCAATGGCGGAGCGGAAAAGCTGCCAACTCGTGGCATGCTCGCGCCACGACTTGGGAATCTCAATGGACCGTATCCTTTCCTCCACCGTTGCGTAGTTCCAAGCGGCGGTGTCGGGCTGCAACGGGTATGGATAGGGTTCATCGCCTTTCGGCTGCGCAGGCGGTGCAGTCAAGGCAGAATGCACAGCATTTGAAGCGGCACGCTGCTCTTCGGGGGAAAGTTTGTCCCGGGGGTGAATATTCCAGCCAGGTTTGAGACGGGACCCCATCCCCCGCTCAGTCCGGAGGTCTAACAAAGCCTCCGAAAAACTCTTGGTCTTGCCGCGCTCCCACCAAGACGGCAACTCCATCATGTTGAGCAATTGACTCGCGCCCTTGGCAAGCAGCGGATTGGTGTTTGTTTGAAGTTCAATCAGGATAGGTTTGGCATCGGCAGCACTCAACTGACTGTAATTGGTTGAGGTCCGAGTCCGAAGGTACATGTTAACAGCGGCATCCGGCAGGAAGGGGAAGTTTGTATTGGCGAGCCTGGCCTCGACCGCCGACAGGGCCGCTGGACCGATGGCGCTCAGGGCCATCATCGCCCGTGCTGCCGGTCCCGGGTGCTGGGCATCGTTGGCGATCAGCGTCAACTCAGAAATCGCGGAGGCGGCTGCGGGTCCGAGCACGTTGAAACCGATGTAGCCCGGCGGGGCTCCTCCTTCGTACGTAAACTCGGGCGGTATCCAGCGCCCATACGCGAACCTTCGTATCCGCTCCAAAAATTCCATAATCTCGGCCTTGGTTTGGGAGGGCTCATACCGCAACCAAACGAGCATGGCCGGCAGACCATTGGTGCCAATCTCCCGAATCGCCGCTTCGGCTATCGTCCTTTCCTCGGCATCGCCGCTCCTCATGTAATGCTCAAGCCAGTAGGAAAGTGGATGCCCTCGACTCTCCGGTTCGCTGGGGCTTGCCCGACCTTGCAACGCACTAAAGGCCATCACCGCCACAACCAGAAAACGACCGATGAAATGAAAAAGCTGAAAGGCTCGATCAATGGCATTGTGCTTTTTCAACCCATTCCTTTCAATTCTCCGCCGAGTGCAGGCCACCGGTGCCGGCGTGGAAGGCGATGTTGGTGCGTTCAGGATTGTCCGGTAACGGTTGCGCGCAGTTCCACAGGCACGCGCCGCAGTGGACGCATTTCTCGCGGTCGAAGTTCGGCACGCCATTGTCCCCCAGCGTGATGGCCTGGCCGCTGCACGCCTCGATGCAAATCTTCGCCCCGCATTTCTCGCACAGTTCCGGGTTGAGAAACTCGACGTGGTCGGCATAACCGGCAGGCGCCTGCACCTTGCCGCCCATGAGCAGCGCGTCCTGATGCGACATAAGCAGCTGGCCGTCGTAAGGAATCGCGGGCCAGCCGGCTTTCTCCATCAGCGCGCCGTGGAGCGAGCTGTTCCGCGCCTGGCATTCGGCCTGAAGCTTTGCGATTTCTTCCAGCGAGACACGGCCACGATAATATTCCTCGATGGATGGGATGCGTTTCCATGGCGGCACGGGATCGCCGGCGAGTGTGAGTTTGCCGTTGGTCAGGCCGGCGAGCGCCATGCCAATCATGCCGCGCACCACACCTTTTTGAAAACCATCGCGCGACTTCTCGGCCACGACGGCTTCCTTTTCCACCCAGCTTGCGCGGCGGCGTTTCACGTAGGCTTCGTCGAGGTTCTGCTTCGTGAACGGTTTCTTTGCCTTGAGCAGTTCGAGCACGGCCTCGGCGAGTTGCGTGCCGGTGGCCCAAGCTTCATCCACACCGGAGCCGGTGAGCACGTTCGTGCTGCCGCTGCCTTCGCCGACGCGCGCGTAGCCATCGCCGACAAGATGCGGTTCGCCGCGGCGGCCCGATTCGCCAAGCGTCTTCGCGCCCCACGAACGGAGCTTGCCGCCCTTGAGGTAGCGCCAGAGATACGGGTGCAGCATCCAGTGCTGGAGCTGGCGGTAAGCGGTGCGCATCGGGCTGTCGAACCACGACGGCACGAAGATGCCGAGCGACGCGACGCGGTCGGGATGCACGTAGAAGAATCCAAAAATCTCCGGCTCCGGATAACCGAACGTGTGCAGCACAGTTCCGGGTTTGAGCGGCGTGTCCTCGGGCAAATCCACGACGAACTTCATGCCCACCGCCCAATCACGCGTGTGATGGCCTTCGGGCAGGCCGAAGTGCGAGTCGAGCTGCTGGCCGACGGGGCCTACCGGACCGTCGGCGACGACCGTGAGTGCGGCGTGGATGTCCATGCCCGGCGTGAAACCATCGGCAGGTTGCCCTTTCTTGTCCACACCTTGATCGAGCAAACGCACACCGACGACCTTCGAGTGCCCACCTGAAGTAGCGCAGGCGTCTCGCCTGCAACCGGCAATGCTAGACGTGTTCTTGCTCGCGCTGACGCGCTCGCCGGACAGGCGAGACGCCTGCGCTGCTTTATTGGCATCCGTTTCGGCTGCGTCGCCAGTCTCGATCAGCACTTGCGACACGGGTGTCCCGGGCCAGATTTGGACCGTGCCGGTGCTTTGCACTTGCGCGCCGACCCATTGCATGAACTGGCCCATCGAGAGGATCAGGCCGCCATCTTTGTGCAGGAATGGAGGCGTCCACGGCAGATTCAACGCGTCGTGTTCCACTGGCAGCGCCCACTTGAACGTGCGAATCATCGCATCCGCAGCGCGCAACGTGACCGAGCGCCGGCTGGCGCCAATCGGATCGAGCAAATAAAGAACTTTTTCTTCTCCGACCGGCACCGTCATCGGAATCTGCGCCCGGTCGAGATCGGGAAACGTTGCGCGCAAGGCCCGCGCTTTCGTCACGACACCGGAGACGCCGAAGCCAATGTCATCGGCGCGCTCGTAGCAGACAATCTGCGGCGGCATGCCCGGCGTGGTTGCGCTTTCGACGGCGGGTGTGCCATCGGCATTGACCAGTTGCTTCGACAGCGTGGTGAGGAATCCTGCCGTGGCCGGACCAAAGCCGACGCAGACGATGTCCACATCCATGCGCTGGCGCTCAATTAATGGCGAATTTGGTTCAGTCACGGGCGAACTGATTACTAAGACGGCCAACAAAAGCAATCCGCTTTATTAAGAAAGCCGGCTAAAAGGGCGCAATCTGACTTGCGCATCGGAGCGCCGGCCTCCGGCTAAGCGTGGTGGAAAACATCGAACATTCAACATTCAACGCCCAACGTCCAAGTTTTCGATTCGATGTTCAATGTTGGGCGTTCAGTGTTCGATGTTCCAATCCCAAACCTGCCGAGACGGAGGCCGGCATGGCATGGTCAGAAGATTTCAAGAGCATTTTGGTTGGGCGAGGCTGCTGACGAGCCGGTGTTTCTGTTGAATTACGGCTCGTGAGGATCAGCCTTCGCCCAGCTACGGCGCGACAGGCGCTCGCCCCACCAAAATTCTGGATTTGGTCAGCACGCCAATTACAGACCATGCACCACACGTATCACCTTCGCGGCATCGGCTCCTCTGTCCACGGCGATGTGGCAGATGAATTTCTTTCCGATGGCCGCCGCCGACATGCCGCGCAGGTTCAGCCCTTTTGCGGCCAGCGCTTGCGCGAGTTGCGCGCCTTGTCCGCGCTTGTCGGACCCTTCGATCCGCACCGTGTGCAGGTTCCGGGCCTTTTTGAATCCCGCGGCCCCGGCCGCGCCGCACTGTTTCGGTCCCTTGATGGGTGTGACGAAGATGACGCCCGTGCGGGGCTTCTCGGGCGCGCGCCGCGCGATGAGGAATTCGAGGTTCACGCCCGCCGCTGACAGCGTCTTGAGTTTGGCCGCCAAAGCGCCGGGTTTGTCCGCAATTGAAACCGCCCAGGTATCCACTCGTTGTGCTTTCATAGAATCAGACTCCTTTCATTCATTGCCAAAGACCTTTTACAGCAACGATGGCGAGCATAGGCCGCGCGCGAAAAGGTGTCAATCGATTCACGGGCAGGCAATTTCACAACCGAACGCGAAGGCGCATCATTCCATTGGATGATAAATGACCAAATCAAGCGGCTCCGCGGAATGACTAATTCCTAAACCATAATGACGAAGGAATTTCCAAGCTCGAAGCTCGAATGCGCACAGGAAGCGGGTTTGGTTATTGGAGCATTTTTTAGTCATTATGGTTTAGAGCTTGGGGCTTTCGCCCGGGAATTGGTAATTCCCGTCTCCACCCGCCTCCTGTGAG
>Ga0187873_1002355_pt1 | contig 14493 bp, 9 predicted proteins | sample June2016WEW_16_1_2_FD_133012 | JGI IMG/M metagenome (GOLD analysis project Ga0187873, IMG submission 133012) | Peatland microbial communities from SPRUCE experiment site at the Marcell Experimental Forest, Minnesota, USA - June2016WEW_16_100 | ecosystem: Environmental > Terrestrial > Soil >... | reverse complement strand
GCATGTGGGTGCGCGGAATTTTCATGCGGTCCTTAAGAGGAAGGACATTCTTTCCGGGCAGCGAAACGGAATTTTTCTCAGACATGACGGGTCTCCTTCGCGGCCAACTCTTCGCGAAGCTCGGCCACTTGCTCTTCCCAGCGCTCCTGAAAGTCTTTCAGCGAGGAGCACTCCTTCTCGCGATACATGGCATTGCGCTGCATGAGAACCTCGAAGTTGACCCTGGAGGCGTCGAACTCCGGCCCGTCCACACAGGCAAACCTACTCTGGTTGCCGAGCATCACGCGGCAGCCGCCGCACATTCCCGTGCCGTCCACCATGATGGAGTTCAGGCTGACCATGGTCTTGATGCCCAGGGGCGTAGTGATCTGCGCCACGGCGCGCATCATGGGCACCGGGCCCACGGCGAGGACAAAGTCGATCTTGCGCCCGGCGGCGATCAACTCGTCGAGCTTTTTTGTCACCAGGCCCTGTTCGCCGTAGCTGCCGTCATCGGTCATCACATAGGTTTCGCTGCTGGACGAACGGACCTCGTCTTCGAAGACCACCATTTCTTTATTGCGCGAGCCTTCAATGAAGACTACGTGATTGCCGGCCTGCTTGAGCGCGTTGGCGGTGGGCAACGCCATGGCCGTGCCCACACTGCCGGCCAATATCACGACGGTTCCGTAGTTTTCGATCTCCGAGGGATGGCCCAGGGGGCCGACGATATCGAGAATGGAGTCGCCCGCTTTCAGGCAATTCAACAGCGAGGTGGTCTTGCCGACGGCCTGCACCACGATGGTGACTGTGCCTGCCTGCGGGTCGGACGACTTGATGGTGAGCGGAATGCGCTCGCCCTTTTCATAAAGGCGGAGAATGATGAATTGCCCCGGCTGATGCTTGCGCGCAATGCGTGGCGCCTCAATCACAAACTGCTTGATATTGAGGCCGACGTTGCGGGCTTCCATGATCTTGTACATAAAAGAAAGTCTCCGATTTGGCCAGGGTTATTAGCAATTCGCCACCGCAAATGACTGAAAACAGGAGGCTAGAACGAATTGCACACCAAGGCACAGGCGAACCCATCGCCTGTCTTTCAGGATTATTCAGCATACACGAGCAGGGATGTGATGTTAGTCACCTGGGTGCGGCGTGGAGAGAGGAGGATTTGGCCGATCCGGCCTCTGATTTAACCTCGCTTCAGTCTTCCATTTCCAATTCCTGCTCCACCTCAGCCTCCATGGCGGGAAGGATGGCGCGCATTCGCTCAAACTCGGGGTTGCCGAGCAGGGGTTTGAGGCGCGGATCGGCCAGCGTCTGGAAGAACCAGGGGCAGCGGGCCTCATTGACAGCGCGCAGTTCGTCCAGAGCGGCTTCCTGGTCTCCCAGGGCGAGATAGGCCGCGGGCGTGAACCCACGCACCACATAGCGTTCCCGACCCAGCCATTGCAGCCGCTCGAGGACGTCTCGGGCCTCATCCGCGCGGCCGGCGCAGGCCAACGCATAGGCATGCGCGGCGCTGGCAAGATCGAAATGGGGCGAGCGCTGCGCGAGCCCTCGAGCAAGCTCGGTCCCCTGTTCCGCTTCCCCGTTGAAGGCAAGAATCACCGACCCGTAGAAGCAGGTTGCTTCATGGCCGGGGAATAGAGCGATCGTCTTACGAATCTGGTCCAGGCTTGCGGAGGCTTGCCCATCCAGGTGAAGCGCCCATGCCAGGCGGTTCTGCAGCCAGGGCGAAAAGGGATCGATGCGCAGGGCCTCGTGCAGCAGCTCAATGGCCTCGGCAAAGCGATGGCGGCTGACAGCAAACATCGCGCGCGCGCGCGTGGTCCATAGATCGTGGGGCAGATGCACGCTAAAAGAGAAAGCCAGCAGGGCCGCGGGCAGGTTGCGGTCGTAGTGGAAGTTGACCCAACCCAGAGCGGGCAAAAGGGCTTCGGCCCGATGGGGAAGATCAGGAATCGATTCCGCCATGCGGTGAACGAGATCCGCAGAAGCAGCAGGAGACATAAAACCGAACAAGGCCTGGGCAACGCACAGGTGCGCCAGGTCGATTTTGGCGGGGATCAGCGTGGGATCAAGTTCGATGGCCCGCAAGAGGTGTTGCATGCCATCCTGCATCCTGTGGCGATGAAGCGTCTGCCACTCATGGCGCCCGCGCAGGAAAATTTCGTAGGCTTCTGCTTGCCGGGAGGCGGTTTCGTCTTCGATATTGCTGACGGCGGCGGCGGAGATATCGACCCCGGCGCCCTGCCCCGGAGATAACGCCATCTTGTCCGAGGCCCCGGTTCCCAGACGATAGGCCAGCCGCCGCATCAGTTCCTGCTCCAGCACGACTGCTTGGTTCCGCGGCGCGAGCAGATCTTCAACCCAGATTTGCGTGCCGTCCTCGACGCGAATCATCTCCGCCCGCAGGCGGTAAAGCGCGGAGAAAGCCTGTAGGGTTCCGGTCAGAACCAGATCGGCCTTCAGTTCCCGGCCGATCTGCTGGGCGGTGAGCCCGCGCTGCGCCAGATTGAAGACCGAATCCCTGGCCAGCACCGCAACGGCAAAGCCGCGCGCGCGGGAGAGACTGGCGGTGGTCTCTTCGGCCATAGCTGATCCGAGATGTTCCGGCACGGAGCGCCCGGTAGCGAAGGGCATGATAGCCAGCCGAACAAGCGTCCCGAGCGACGCCTCACCGTCACGTATGATTTCAGCCGTGAAGCGGTAGCCGCGCTTGTAAACAGTCTGGATGCACACATCCGGCTCAAGCCGCGCACGCAAGCTGGACAAGCATTTGGGAACGCTGTCGGCCGTCACATGCACATCGCCCCACAAAGCATTTTTCATTTGCGCGGACGAGACCACATGGCCGGCATGCGCCAGCAGCAGCCGCAACGCCGCTAACTCCTTGGGAGGCAGGTGAACCACCGTAACGCCGCGCCACAACGTGCCATCGGCCTCCAGCCGGAATCCGGCAAAGGAACAGGCAGGCATTCGACCCCGGCGTCCAAGAGCTATCTTTAATCCGATATCTCCACTCCGGCGGCCAGGACTTGCCGCCGGGGCGCCAGTGTCTCCACTCCGGCGGCGAAGGTTTGCCCCCGGGGCACCCGTGTCTCCACTCCGGCGATTAGGACTTATCTCTAAGGCAACAGTATCTCCACGTCTGCGGCCAGGACTTGTCCCCTCACTCCAACGAGTAGAATCCTCTCGTTGGGGATCCCGAGTCGCCGGGAACCACGGATCTCCACCCCGTCGACCAAGACCAGTCGCCGGGGACCCCGGAGCCGGCGTACTGCTCGAAACTGAGTGGGGTTTTTTCGTCACTGCTACCTCGCCTCCTCTTCTACAGGCGACACAGCTGCTGATCTTATGTCTAACCGAGCATGAAAAGGCAGAGCCAACAGTGGTCGCGGGAATCTACGAGGGAGGCCCAGAGGAGGAAATAAGAGAGCGTTAGTCCCAACGAGTTTCTGAGCTTCGATGAGCCCAGATTATTTCTTTGACATACAGACTATCCGCTTTCGAACGACGAGGGAAGGGTGTACCAGAGTTCCTTATAATTTTTTTATGCGCGAAGTAATTCAGTTCGGGTTACCAAGGAATCCTAAGTTATCACCATGCAAGAGAGTATTCGTGTTACTAATTCCGGTTCAGGATGCGCTTCTCAAGTGAAATTGACTCCGGAGGGGAGGAAAAGGGCAGAGTTCAGAAATACTTCAAGCATTTTTCAGAGGAAACAGGAGCAGTGACAGGCAAAATATGAGGAGGGGGTTAGCCATGTCCAAAACAGCTTCCTACGCGCAGTGGTCCCTTGAGCCCTATTGCATCGGGATGAAACTGCGCTCGCTGCGCACCCAGAAGAGGCTCACACTCTCGCGTCTGGCGGCCGAGACAGGCTTATCCACGGCGCTGCTTTCCAAGCTGGAAACGGACCGCATGGTTCCCACGCTACCCACGCTGGCCACCATCAGCCGGGTCTACGGAGTGGGGATGAGCTACTTTTTCTCCGAGCCGGCCAAGCACACGCTTTCCATCACGCGCAAGGCTCATCTTGCAGGCAATAGCCGCGGACTGGAGTCGGTGAAGACAACGCCGCTGAACGCAGTGACGGAGGGAACCCGTCTGGTGGCGCGGATGATCGAGTTTCCCGCTGGCGGAGTTTCCTCCGCCACGGATTCCTGCCGCGAGGGGAGCGCCCTGGTGTACGTGCTGGAAGGGAAGCTGCAGTTGGATGCAGGCGGGATACAGGAGGTGCTGGAGACAGGCGATTGCGCCTGCATGGAAAGCGAAATGACGCTGGCCTGGAGCGCGGCGGGCAAGCATCGCTGCCGGATACTGGCGGTGACGCCAGCCGAACCGCACGCGGAAGGCTAAACGGTCCGGCGGCGAGTAGATACCGGATTAAGGGGTTGGCGCGTCGCTGCCGCGCGGGATCAACTGGAATGAGTCGAGAAAGCGCGTGGCGCTGACGTATGGGGCACCAAGCGGAGAAGCGATCAGCGTCTGGTAAAGCGTGGCGCCCACCAGGTAGATGCGCGCGTAAAAGTGCATGGAGTCGTTCTCGGCCTCAAACTCCCTGCCGGGATAGACGCCAAACGTAATTTGCTTCCCTCTCAGCAGGTGGCCGTTGACGTTATCAATGGCTCCTTTTTGGGCGCCGTCCAGCACCTGGTCCGGGGTCCTGTCCGAGATTGCCGAGCCGTAATCGCAAACCCCGACGAACACCGCGGCCTGGCCATCCTGCGCCAGATAAGCGCGCAGCTCGAAGCTGCCCTTTTCGGTGGGAACATCTCTCTTCGAGAATTGAGGTTCACCCGGGAACGCGGCGCTGAATCCATCCGCCGGATAGCTGTAGGTCTGCCACTGCTGGGCCTGCGCGCCGAGCGCGGCGGCTATCGAGAACAGGACAACAGCGAGGACCATGCGTTTGGCGTGGGAATTCTGTATTCCGTGCATGTTGATCGACCTCCTTGATTTGAAATACCCGAATTGTGTGATTTTAACATTTCACTTTCGATTGATGCTTTTTTGCCAGCCGGCGATTCGCAGTTTGCCGTCCGCGGGGTCAGTCTGTAGGATGGTTGGGAAATCAAGGAGTGCCGCGCTATGCGACCCAACCTCAACCTGATGAAGGCAACCCTGACCGGCGCATTAGGCGGATTGCTCTTCGGCTTCGACACAGTGGTCATCTACGGGGCCATCGATGCGCTGGTGCGGCTCTACACTCTGAGCCCGCAGGGCAAGGGCTGGACGGTGGCCATCGCGCTGATCGGCACGGTGGTGGGGGCGCTGGGCGCGGGCCAGGTAGGGCAGAAGATTGGCGGGCGCGAGACGTTGCGCATTACCGCCGTGCTGTATGTGGTTTCGGCCATCGGCAGCGGGCTGGCCTGGAACTGGCCGGTGCTGATGGTCTTTCGCTTTGTCGGCGGTCTGGGCATCGGCGCCTCCTCGGTGCTGGGACCGGTTTACATTGCCGAGCTGGCTCCGGCCCGGTGGCGCGGGCGGCTGGTGGGCGCGTTTCAGTTCAACGTGGTCTTCGGCATCCTGGTGGCGTACACCTCCAACTACTTCATTCGCACGCTGCACCTGGGCGCGACGGAGTGGCGCTGGCAGGTGGGCGTGGCCGCGCTGCCCGCCCTGGGCTTTTTGGCGCTGCTCTTCGGCATTCCGCGCTCGCCGCGCTGGGCGGCCTCCAAGGGACGCAACGACGAAGCGCTTGCCGTGCTCAAACTGATGGGCGAGCCGGAGCCCGAAGCCGAGCTGGCCGACATTCGCGCCGCGCTGGCCGAGGAGCACGCCACGGCCCACGAGCCGGTCTTCCGCTGGAAGTACCGCTATCCGCTCTTTCTGGCCATCAGCATCGGCGCATTCAACCAACTGGCGGGAATCAACTCGATCCTCTACTACCTGAACAGCATTTTCGCATCGGCGGGCTTCAGCCAGATATCCGGCGACCAGCAAGCCATCGCCATCGGCTTCACCAATCTGGTCTTCACGATTGTGGGCATGAGCGTGATCGACAAGCTGGGGCGCAAGACGCTGCTGCTGATCGGCGCGGCGGGGACGGCAAGCTGCCTGGCGGCGGTTTCGTGGCTGTTTGCGACCAACTCTCACCCCGGCGCTCTGGTGTGGGTGCTGATTACCTACATCGCGTTCTTCGCGCTCTCCCAGGGAGCGGTGATCTGGGTCTATATCGGCGAGGTCTTTCCCAACGCCGTCCGCTCCAAAGGGCAGGGCGTGGGCAACGCCAGCCATTGGTTCATGAACACCGCGATTCAGTTGGCGTTTCCCATGGTAGTGGCGCAGATCGGGCGCAGCGCTCCCTTCACCTTCTTCGCCGTGATGACGGTGATCCAGTTCCTGGTGGTGCTGTTCGTCTATCCGGAGACCAAGGGGCAGACGCTGGAGGCGTTACAGCGCAGGCTGGTGCGGGCGGGGTGAGACCTAATAATCGCCAAACTGTAATCAGACTGTCACAGTTCCACGGGCGTTGTTCGATATAATTTGAAGGAAATGCCGGTGCTTGCCGGAGCCCGGCAATCCATCCCCGGTGTGAGGTCAACCATGCAGCAGACAGCGGCGCCAGTCGCGGAGAAGGGCAGGGAAGCAGCAAAGGCCGCTTCTACGGCTGGCGGTGCGTCGAAGCCCGAGACCCTGAAGATTGAGGAAATATCACCCCTGGCTGCCGCCAGTTCCCCGGAGGCCGAGGCATTCCGGAAAGAGATCATCCGTGCCGGCCACAAGCTGTGGGAGCGGCAATATGTAGACGGCAATGGCGGCAACATCAGCGTCCGGCTGGGCTCGAGCTACGTGCTGTGCACGCCCACCATGCTGAGCAAAGGCGACCTGGAGCCGGCCGACATCTGCCTCTCCGATTTGGACGGCAACATCCTGGACGGAGCCCGCTCGCGAACCAGCGAACTGCTGCTGCATCTGGAGATTTACAAGGCTAACGAGCGGGCGCGCGCCGTGGTGCACTGCCATCCGCCTTATTCGACGGCCTTTGCCGTCACCGGTTCCACGCCGCCCAATGGGCTGATCACCGAGTATGAGTTATTTATCGGTCCGGCAGCGGTGGCGCCATACGAGACCCCCGGCACCAAGGCCTTTGCCGAGACAGTGCTGCCCTTTGTCAAGGATCACAACACCATCCTGCTCACCAACCACGGCATCGTCTGCTGGGCAGACACGGTAATGCACGCCGAATGGCTGGTGGAGATCTTTGAAACCTGCTGCAAGACCTACCTGCTGGCCCAACAGATCGGCATGCCGCTTAGTTTCATTCCTGAAAGCAAGATAAGGGAGATTCTGGCGCTGAAGCAGCGGTTGGGCTTTCCGGATGCGCGCCTTAATGATACGGCCATTCCGGCAGAAGGAATCAGCGCCAAACTGGAGCGCCTGGTGGAGCAGGTGTTAGCGCGTCTGGAAGAACGGTATTGATTTTCAGCGGATCGAAGTGTTATTTGCCAGCCATATCGGCCTCGGCAGCCTCAGGCAAAAAGTATCCCCAGCCGTGCCTGGCCGCCGCCTCAAGCAATTCCGGAGACGGGTTGACCAGGAAGGCGTTACGCGCAGCCTCAAGCATGGCCAGGTCGTGGATGGAGTTGCCGAAGACCGCATCGGGGCGCGTGAGCCTCACGCGCTTGAGCGCTTCGGCCTTGCCCTCGTCGGTGGGCACGTCCAGAAGTTCGCTGGAGATGAGGCCCTCGGTGACGCGCACCTCGGCGGCCAGAATGCGCTCTTCGGAAATGCCGAAGGTGCGCACGCCCTCGGCGATCACCCATTTGTTGGTGGAACTGACGGCCCAGATCTCGACGCCGGCTTTTTTGAGCGCGGCCAGTAGCGCGGCCATCTCGGCGAAGACGCGCGGCTGAACAAACTTGCGCACGTAGCGGGCGGCGGCGTCGCGCAGTTCCTGCTCGCGCAGGCCGGCGTAAATCTGCACCATCTCGCCGCACATATCCAGCTCGCACACGTTGCCGGCCAGGTAGTCGCGATAGCGGGTATCGACCCAGTCGCAGGTGGAGCGCGAAACCAGGCCCTTCTCCAGCGACCAGGCCATGAATCCAAAGCCGGCGTCGCCGCCCCACAACGTTCCATCGCAATCGAAGACCGCAACTTTGGGATGGCTCGCGAAAACCAGCCGCTCAAACTCTGGGGCGGTCCACCGGGGAATTTCAATCTGCGTTTGTGTCAAGCGTTCCTCTTGTCGTCTTAAAAAGTCGTCTTACTCTATTTTCTTTCAAATCGCTCGTTTTTGCACGTGAAGGTTGCAGGAAGCGCCTGATTGAGCAACAGGAGCAGGGGGTGCGGGCGGCGCAGGTGCTGGCTCGTAGAGAGACCGATCAAGAACTTGCTGGCTGCGACTCATGAAAATGCCGCCAGATGGTTTCAGCGATTTTGCTTGACACGACGGCAGCCAACGACCCGGCGGTGGCCTGCTGCACCTCGCGCAGGCTGCCGAAGTGAGTGAGGAGGCGCTGACGGGTTTGCGGGCCGACGCCGGGAATGTTCAGCAGCTCGGAACCGCGGTCGCGCATGGCGCGACGCTGGCGATGGTAGCCGACGGCGAAGCGGTGGCTTTCGTCGCGGATGAGCTGGACCAAATGCAGCACCGGCGAATGGCGGTCAAGGACCACCGGCTCCTCCTCGTTGCCGTAGAGATAGATAACCTCTTCGCGTTTGGCAATCGAAGCCAGTGGCGGTGTGGCGAGGCCTGCGGCGGCGAAATTGAGCGACTCCAGCGCCTCGGCGGCGGCGTGAAGCTGGCCGAGACCGCCATCGACGAGCACCAGCGAGGGCAGGGGCTGCTTTTCATCGAGCAGGCGGCGATAGCGGCGCTGGACCACCTCGCGCATGGAGGCGAAGTCGTCTACGCCGGCGACGGTTTTGATCTTGAACTTGCGATAGGCCTGCTTGTTCATCTTGCCATCTTCCCAGACCACCAGCGAGGCCACCGTCTCCGCGCCTTGAATGTGGGAGATGTCGAAGCACTCGATGCGGCGGGGCAGGGCGGCGAGCATGAGCGTGTCGGCCAGCGCCTCCTGAATCGCCTTGCGTGAGGGTTCGAGGACGCGGAAGCGCTGAATGTACGATTGCTTGGCGTTCTGGCCGGCGAGATCGACGAGCGAGCGTTTTTCACCGCGCTGCGGGACGGCGATCTCGATGCGATGGCCTGCATGCTCGGCGAGCAGGGCGGCGAGAACTTCGCGGTCATCGAAGTCCGCCGGGACGAGGATGGAGCGCGGAACGTAACGCTGATCGATGTAGAGCTGCTTGAGCAGGGCGGAGAGTACTTCGTGCGGTTCTCGATGGGCGGGTTGTGTTTTGTGGTTTCCCACCCATTCCGCAGAAGGAAGCGGAATGGATGGGGCACGGAGCTCTTCAGGCTGGTCAGCATTTTCTTCAACGCCAGCAGCTTCGAGCAGCTCCGGCAGATCCTCCCAGAAGAACTCGCGGCGGTCGACGATCTTGCCGGAACGGACGTGGAAGAGGTTGACGGCCAGGTTGCCGTCCTCGAAGTGGTATCCGAAGACGTCGGTGTCGTCGCCCTGCTCGGCGGTGGCGGCGCGCTGCTTTTCCTGGAGCTGGTGGATGGTGGAGAGCTGATCGCGCAGCTTGGCGGCGGCCTCGAACTGCTGGCCTTCAGCGGCGGCTGTCATACGCGCGGTGAGCGCGCGCTCCAGTTCCGCATGGCGGCCCTCCAGCAGCAGGCGCGCGTCGCGGACGGCGCTCGCGTAAATCTCCGGCGTAGTCAGTTCCTCGACGCACGGGCCCAGGCAGCGATGAATGTAGTATTGCAGGCAGGCGCGAGGATGGTAGCGGGAGAGATCGACCTTGCAACTGGGAATGAGAAAGCTGCGATGAATCAGCTCGACGACGCGCCAGGCCAGACTGCTGGGAAAGTAGGGGCCAAAGTAGGCCGCGCCGTCCTTCAGCAGGCGGCGGGTGACGAAGACCTTGGGAAAGCGGTCGGTCATGGTGAGCTTGACGTAGGGATAGCTCTTATCGTCCTTGAGCAGGATGTTGAAGCGCGGCTTGCGCTCCTTGATAAGGTTGGTCTCCAGCGCCAGCGCCTCGGGCTCGTTGCCGACAAGGATGTATTCCAGATCGACGGCCTCGCGCATCAGCGAGCCGGTCTTGGCGTCGGCTTGCGCGGCTTCCAGAAGATAAGAACGAACCCGCGCGCGCAAGTTCTTGGCCTTGCCAACATAGATGATCGTGCCCTCGGCGTTTTTGTAGAGATAAACACCAGGCTGGGTGGGCAAGGCGCGAATTTTTTCGTAGAGGTCCATGGCAGTGGACAGTGGTCAGTGAACAGTGTTCAGCAAACAAGCGAGTCAGCGGTCGAGAGGCTCCGTCTACAGGCTAGCAGCTAAAAGCTAGTGGCTGAAAGCTGTTTCACAACTTATCCAAATGCCGGAATCCGCCGGTGGCAACGAGCATGGTGGAAAAAAGCAAAAAGTTGTAGCAGGCGTGAACCAGAGTGCTGGCAGCCAATGAGCGAGTTACCAGGCGTACCGCGCACAAAATCAAGCTGACGGTGATCACCTGAAGAAACGGACCGAGCGAATGGCCTTGCTGTTCAGCGTGCAGCAGGGCGAAGGGGATGGTGGTGAAGACGGAGGCAAAAACCATGGCGGGGATGGACCACTGGGGATGACCGTCGGCGTCGAGATGGTTTTCGTTCTGGGCGTGAATTCTTCTTTGCACCCAGACGACAATCAGGCTGATGATCAAAAGCAAAAGGAAACTCACCATGAAAGGATGAAGAAGAAAATATCCTTGCAAACGATGCCGGCCGTATGCTTCCTCGTAAAAAACGGCGAGAACGATGCCTGTGAAGGCAGAGGCAACGATTGCAGCGGCGCGTGACCTGTGAGGTTTGCTCGATACTTGTTCGGCAACCCAGTCGCAGGCCGTGGCGAGGGCGGGCAACAGGAAGCCGCGGAAGACGATCTCCTCAAAGAAGGGCGCAACGGCGACGCCGAAGCCGAACATCAGCCACGCGGCGCCCGGAGAACGAAAAAACTCTACGATGGGAGCGTGCTCCGGCCCGGGCAGCAGATTATCGTCGATGACGGCCAGCGCAATGCAGCCCAAGGCAATGGCGGGCAACCGCCAACCCAGTTGGAGAGCCGTCGCGCCGCGCCAGTAGATGCCGGAAAAGAAGCTTTTGTTCCAAAGCAGCGGAAAGATAGGGATACTGAGGGCCAGCGTGACGAGATAGAGGATCGCCTCGCTGCCCAGAAGGTAGTGAACATTGTTCTCGATCTGTTCTTGCGTTGAGACGCCATCCAGATGGAAGTGAAGAGCAACCATCATCGCCGCCGTCATGCACAAGGCCCCAACGAACAGAAACGCCGCCAGCAGGGCGAGATGCCCGAGATGCGGAATGCGCGCGGGCGGAACGAATTGCGGTTGCGAGAAGGACTGAAACAGCGTTGCGGAGTTATCGTTGGATGCTGCGGAATCCCAGGTCCCAAACGCGGGACCTGGGGCTCCCACATCGTCTTGCGCGATAGAAATATTCTGCTCCGGTTTCTGCGGCATGGATTCAAAGTCGCTCATGGCAGCTCCGTCTTCTTACTGCGGGTTGCGTATATTTCCTGGGTGGTGTTCCTGACCGTTGTGCGCTTGCGCGTGGCGGGCTCGCTGGTGATTGTCTGTTGGGGTGCCGGTGCAGGTTTGAGGTCTGCCACCCTGTCCGATAGAGGCTGCGAAACGGATGGGGCGTCCGTTGTGCAGGCTGGATCAACAACAGCGGAATCATCGTCGGGTTCGGATGGTGCAAGACGGCCGCTGCTGGAGGTGTAGTAGCGCTTGAGAAACTGGCCGGTAAAGGAGCCGGGAGTGGAGGCAATTTTCACGGGGCGACCCTGGCCGACGATGCGGCCGCCGTCTTCGCCGCCCTCAGGGCCGAGGTCAAGAATCCAGTCGGCGTTGCGAATCACATCCAGGTTGTGCTCGATGATGATGACCGAGTTGCCCAGGTCGGTGAGCCGGTGGAGGACTTCGAGGAGCTTGCGCACGTCGTCGAAGTGCAGGCCGGTGGTGGGCTCGTCCAATAAATAAAGTGTCCGGCCGGTTTGGCGCTTCGATAGTTCGCGGGCCAGCTTCATGCGCTGCGCTTCGCCGCCGGAGAGCGTGGTGGCGCTCTGGCCCAGATGAACGTAGCCCAGGCCCACGTCCACCAGGGTATGCAGCTTCTGGCGCACCTGCGGAACGTCAGCCAGCACGGTGAGCGCGTCTTCGATGGTCAGCTCGAGAATGTCGGCAATGGAGTGGCCGTGGAATTTTACGGCCAGCGTCTCCTGGTTGTAGCGGCGGCCGTTGCACACCTCACAGAGCACGTAGACGTCGGGCATGAAATTCATTTCGATGCGACGCTGCCCGTCGCCTTGGCAGGCCTCGCAGCGGCCTCCGCCCACGTTGAAGCTGAAACGGCCGGGCTTGTAGCCGCGTTCGCGGGCCTCGGGCAGCATGGCGAAGAGGTCGCGGATAGGCGAAAAAACCTGGGTATACGTTGCCGGGTTGGAGCGTGGCGTGCGACCGATGGGCGACTGGTCGATACGGATTACCTTGTCGATCTGCTCGGCGCCGGTGATGGTGTCGTGCGCGCCGGGTTCCTCGCGTGAGCCATAGATGCTCTTGGCCAGCGAGCGGTACAAAATATCGTTGACCAGAGTGCTTTTGCCCGAGCCGCTGACGCCGGTGACCAGGGTCATCACGCCCAGCGGAATGCGAATGGTGACATCCTGCAAATTGTGCTCGCGCGCGCCGGTGACGGTGAGCCACTTGCCGGAGAGGGGCCGCGGACGGACGCGTTGCAACATTCCGGAGGTGTTGGAGAGATAGCGACCGGTGAGCGACTCTGGGCAGGCCATGATTTCCGCCGGCGTGCCCTGAGCAACGACCTGGCCGCCGAGACGGCCGGCGCCGGGGCCGAGGTCGAGAACGTAATCGGCGTGGCGGATGGTCTCCTCGTCGTGCTCCACGACCAGCACGGTATTGCCCAGGTCGCGCAGCTTTTCCAGAGCCTGAATCAGGCGGTTGTTGTCGCGCTGATGAAGGCCGATGGAAGGCTCGTCGAGTACGTAGAGCACGCCGCGCAGCCGAGAGCCGATTTGCGTAGCCAGCCGGATGCGCTGCCCTTCGCCGCCGCTGAGCGTGGCAGCGTTTCGGTCCAACGAGAGATAGGTGAGGCCAACGGCGCAGAGGAATTCCAGCCGCTCGGCGATCTCCTGACGGATGCGCTCGGCAATGAGCGACTGGCGTTCCGTAAAGCTCAGGTTGATGGCCGCCGAGAGAGCGCGGTTGAGCGGCAGAGCAGTGAAGTCAGCGATGGAAAGGCCGCCGATCTTGACTGCCAGCGACTCCGGGCGCAGACGCTTGCCGCGGCAGACCGCGCAGGGCGTGGCGGACATAAAGCTCATCATCGACTCGCGATAGGAATCGCTGCGCGATTCTTCGATGCTGTCGCGAAGGAAGCTCAGAATGCCGTGAAAGCCGGTGCGCGGGGCTTCGCCTTTGGGCGGGCCGTAGACCAGCAGGTGTTGCTGGCGAGGGGGCAGCTCCTCGAACGGTGTCTTCAGGTCGATCTTGTAGCGCTCGGCGGCCAGAGTGATGAGCTTGAGAAGATATTGTGAGGACGAGCCGGGGCCGAGGCCGCCATCCAGCAGCGGCTTCGACCAGTCGGTGATGACCTTGGCGGGGTCCAGATCATAGAGTGAGCCAAGGCCGTGGCACTCCGGGCAGGCGCCGAAGGCGGAGTTGAAGCTGAAGCTGCGCGGCTCCAGCCTGGGAACGTCGAGGCCACAGTCAGGGCAGGCCATGGATGAGGAAAACAACTGTTCCTGAGGCTTGGAAGGATTCTGGCCGCCTGCAACGGCGACCAGCACCAGACCGTTGGCCAATTGCAGAGCCTTGGCGACGGCCGCATCAAGGCGCTTTTCCATCGAGGGCTTGCCAGGGGGAAGCGAGGGCGCGTCGGCAGGCGGGCTCTTGAGCAGGATGCGATCCACAATCGCTTCGATAGTGCGGTTCCTGCGGCGGTCGAGCAGCACCGGCTCGGAGAGGTCCATCATCTCGCCGTCAACGCGGGCGCGAAAGCCCTGCCGGTCAATCTGGTCGAGCAGTTCCTTGAACTCGCCCTTGCGTCCGCGGACGATGGGCGCCATCACGGTAACGCGCTCGCCGCGGCCCTGCTCCAGAATGCGCTGGACAATTTGATCCGCCGTCTGGTGGGCGATGGGTTTTCCGCAGTTGGGGCAGTGTGGCGTGCCTATCGAGGCGTAGAGCAGGCGCAGGTAGTCGTAGATTTCTGTGATGGTGCCCACCGTGGAGCGCGGGCTGCGGCTGGTGGTCTTCTGCTCGATGGAGATGGCCGGCGAGAGTCCCTCGATGGAGTCCACGTCGGGCCGCTCAATCTGGTCAAGGAACTGGCGCGCATAGGCCGAGAGCGTTTCCACGTAGCGGCGCTGGCCCTCGGCATAGATGGTGTCGAAGGCCAACGAGCTCTTG
>Ga0187873_1002353_pt1 | contig 14499 bp, 11 predicted proteins | sample June2016WEW_16_1_2_FD_133012 | JGI IMG/M metagenome (GOLD analysis project Ga0187873, IMG submission 133012) | Peatland microbial communities from SPRUCE experiment site at the Marcell Experimental Forest, Minnesota, USA - June2016WEW_16_100 | ecosystem: Environmental > Terrestrial > Soil >... | reverse complement strand
GATGGTGCGCGCTGCAGGTTTTGAACCTGCGACCCCCAGTGTGTGATACTGGTGCTCTACCGCTGAGCTAAGCGCGCAACAGGTATAGCGTATTCGCCGTCCCCGTCTTTTCAAGATTTTCTTAGGATCGTGTCGCGCTGTGCCCATTCCGGGTTCGTGTTTGGAAAATCCAGATTGTAATGCAAGCCGCGGCTTTCGGGCCGCATCGACGCGCAGCGCACAATCAATTCCGCCACCGTCGCGATATTGCGCAATTCCAGCAAGTCGCCCGTCACGATGAAGTTCCAATAATATTCGCGGATTTCCTCCTGCAAGTTGGCAATGCGCTTGGCCGCGCGCTGAAGTCGTTTATTTGTGCGGACGATGCCGACATAATCCCACATCAGCCGCCGGATTTCATCCCAATTGTGCGAGACGACGACCAGTTCGTCCGGGTCGGTTGCCTTGCCCGGCTGCCACGCGGGAATTTTCACGTCTGCCCTTTCGGGCGGACTGGAAAGGACCTTCTGCGCCGCGCGATGCGCGCAAACCAGCGCCTCCAAAAGTGAGTTGCTCGCCAGCCGGTTCGCACCGTGCAATCCCGTGCACGCGACTTCGCCGACGGCGTAAAGCCCGGCGATATCCGTCCCGCCATCCACGTTTGTCATCACGCCGCCGCATTGATAATGCGCCGCCGGCACGACTGGAATCGGTTCTTTCGTGATGTCAATGCCGTAGCGCCGGCACGTCTGGTAAATGTTCGGAAAACGCTCGATGATGAACCGCGACGGCTTGTGCGTGATGTCGAGCCACACGTGTTTCGCGCCGCTCTTTTTCATCTCGCTGTCAATCGCGCGGGCCACCACATCGCGCGGCGCGAGCGATTTCATTGGATGGTAACGTTCCATGAATTCAATGCCGTCGAGCGTTTTAAGCACGCCGCCCTCGCCGCGCACAGCCTCGCTGATAAGAAACGATTTCGCCTCCGGATGATATAGGCACGTCGGATGAAACTGAACGAACTCCATGTTCGCCACCGCCGCACCCGCGCGATATGCCATCGCCACGCCGTCACCGGTCGCAATGTCGGGGTTCGTCGTGTAAAGATAAACTTTACCGCAACCGCCTGTCGCCAGAACCGTCACCGGCGCGGAAAATATTTCAACGTGTCCGGATTTTTTATCAAACACATACGCGCCGAAACAGCGGTTTGCGCCCGCGAGACCCAGTTTTTGGCTTGTGATAAGGTCAATCGCGAGATGGTTTTCAAAAATCTCAATATTCGGTTGCCGCGACGCCGCGCTCAGCAGCGCGCTTTCGACTTCGCGTCCGGTCACATCCTTCGCGTGCAAAATCCGCCGTTTGGAATGACCGCCCTCCTTGCCGAGATCAAGTTGCCTGCCGCCGTCCTCGTCCGGCGCGTCACGCCGGGAAAATTTCATCCCCAGCTCCATCAACTCCGCAATGCGCGCCGGGCCTTCTTCCACAATGGTGTGGACGACGCTTTCCTTGCACAACCCCGCGCCGGCCACGAGCGTGTCGCGCACGTGCAATTCGAATGAGTCTTCCTTGCTCGTCACCGCCGCGATGCCGCCCTGTGCATAATTCGTGTTCGACTCCGCGCGGTCCTTTTTCGTGACGATGGCCACGCGCCCGCGCGGCGCGACCTTCAACGCGAACGAAAGCCCCGCGATGCCGCTGCCGAGAACGAGATAGTCAAACTGTTTCATTCGGTTGAATCTTTGCGACGCCAGAAAATTAAATCTAAATGAACCGTTGCTATGCCCTCTTTCTCTGCAATTTTTCGCGCAACGGCCTGATACTGGTCGCTGACCTCAACTGTCAGTCGCTTTATTCTAGGCCAAGGCGGAAGGCTTTTTCCTTCCGGTGCGGCGAGTAAATTTTTAGCCACATCGCCATCGAGCGGCACTTCCAACCAGTTTTCCACAGTTTTGAAACTAAAATGACTGTGCAAGTAATGGTTGTAGAGGACATCGCGCAAGAAAATGTTCAAAACTTTGCGAGCCGCACCCCAATTTTTTTGTGAAAAATGCTCTGACAAGTTTTCCGTAACAACGTCAAGCTCTTTGCGAAATTCTTCTGGAGTCTGAACCTTGAATTGTTGCGGACTGACGTTTTTCAAAAACTCACGGACTTTCAAAATTGTGCCGGGCGGGCCTTGTCCGCGTAAAGTTGATGAGCCAGCGGCAAGCTCTGCTGTCCGATTAAGCATCAGTCGTATTTGCTCGGTTTGGTTCATTTTCTTTGTGCCTTCGTGGTTCAAAATTTGTTTAAAGTCGGGCATTATCAATCAACCGCGTTTTGCCGATGAACGCCGCCAAAGCCATGTGCGTGCCGCGTGTTACTTTTGAGACGGACGACAACGTGTCCGGTTCAAAAAATGCCACGTAATCCAATCGTGCGGATGGCTCACGCTCAATGAATTTTCCCAAATTTGCCTTTAATTGCGTCGCTGGAATTGTTTTCGACTTTTTCACGGCGACTCGTGCTTTCTGAATCGCGCGCCAAAGCACAACCGCCTGTCGGCGCAAATCGCCGACAAGATATTTGTTGCGCGAACTCATCGCCAGCCCGTCGGTTTCCCGAAGTGTTGGCGCGACAATGATTTTCACCGGAAAATTTAAATCGACGGTCATGCGTTTGATGATGGTCGCTTGCTGCCAATCTTTCGCACCGAACACCGCCATGTCTGGCAATACAATGTTGAATAATTTGGCGACAACCGTCGTCACGCCGAAAAAATGAGTCGGGCGCGACGCGCCCTCCATTGTTTTGGACAAATTTTCCTCGACGACATAGGTGCTGAGGGTAGGGACGGCTCGCCAAGCCGTCCGGTCTTCGCGGCGCGATGCCCCTACCGGATACATTTCCCTGTCGCTCGGCGCAAAAACAACGTTCACGCCTTCGGCGCGGCATAAATTCAAATCGCGTTTCAAATCGCGCGGGTATCTGGAGAAATCCTCCATCGGCCCGAACTGCGCCGGGTTGACGTAAATGCTGACGACGATTTTACCCGTCTTGCCGGCGTGCCACCGCGCCACGCGCACAAGGCTCAAATGGCCCTCATGCAAATAGCCCATCGTCGGCACCAAACCGACACGATTGCCAGCATGCTGCCATTGTCTGGCAAGCCGTTGCATCGCGGCGACGGAAGTGACGATTTGCATGTTAGAACAGTGCGGCAGTTGTGTCGGCCAATCAATCCAATTGTCGTTCCTAAATGAACTTGCAGACGCACAGAAGTAGCTTGCCACAGAGTCGGGAAAGCAGGCCGAAAAACTTTTGAAACAAACGGGCAATCTTATTAAGCTTGCTCGGCCTCTGGTTATCGTCTCGGCTGCTTTGGCTTTCTTCGCGCTGGTTCAAACTGCGATTATGCTCATACAGGATGCCAATACACACGTGCATCAAATTCAGGCAGGCAAGCACCAAAAAGGCACAATTTCACAAAAGTAAGTATTTGGCGGTTTGGCTCAATTTTCGCGGCCAAAGCCTTCTCTTTATTGAGAAATCTCACCAGAGCCTAATTTTAGCTCCAATCAGATGTAGCATGACCCGCAGAGCTTTGTCCCCAGAACTGGTGACTGGCAGGGAACACGGCATCGGGTATGCTTGCAGTGTTATTGGGATGCAGAAATGCAGGGTTCCGTGTGTAAAAGATGGCGTGGCCTGCGGCGCCGCATCCAATGAAAGGTTCGCAGTGGCGCGGCTGCGAATTGCCAGTTTAAGCGCTTAGTTCTCATAATGAGGCCGGAGTAGTGTCCGGCCTCTCTTTTTTATTCCCTTCGCCTGCTTCAGATTTTGGTTATTGCGAACCGATGGCCAAATCGCAAATCGTCAATCGAAAAATGAAGAATGGCGGCCTGCCGAGTCGAAGCCCGAAGCTTTGCCGTCGCATTCCATTCGAGTTTCGAGTTTGACTTTGCGCAAGCTACAGGCGTATTGCAGGGACTGTGAGAAAGGGTCGTTCGCGAGCGCAACTGGAACAGAGTTTGGAACTTCCCGTGCAACCCGTCGGTGTGCCGGGGTAAAAGAATTTATGAAAAGCATCATATGTGAGAACGGCAAAAAACTGGCAGCCGCTGGAACCATTTTTGTCGCACTGCTGTTGTCCGGCTTCGGCTGCGCTTCGCCCCCAAAGGCGGCGCGCGTTGAGCAAGGCGCCAATCAGGCGGCGCAGGCAACAAACGCTGAACACTTTTTGCGCGTCCGCATGCCCGCTGTTGCGGGGTTGTTTTATCCGGCAGAAGAGCCGGTCCTTTCCAGAACAATTGATGGATTGTTGGAAAGTGCGCCCGCGCATTATATCCCTCACCTGAAGGGTTTGGTTTGCCCTCATGCGGGCTACCCCTATTCCGGCCAAACCGCGGCGATCGCTTACAAAACCCTGATGGGACGCGACGTTCAAACCGTCGTTATTCTCGGTCCCAGTCACTATGCCGCATTTCAAGGCGCTTCTATTCCAAACGCGGACGCTTACCAAACGCCCCTTGGAACCGTTCCCATCTCGGACAAGGCGCAGCAACTCATCAAGACCAGCCCCTTTGTTTTGGAACCGAAATGTCTGGTCCAGCGGCCGCCGTGGTGGCAACAGTCTCCCAAACCCGCACCGCCTGCCGGTGAAGATACCCCCGATACCTGGGAACATTCCGTCGAGGTGCAGGTCCCTTTCCTGCAAAAGACTTTGAAGAACTTCAAAATTGTGCCCGTCGTATTTGGCGATGTCGACCCCGAGCAAGCCGCCAAAGTTTTGGCCGGGATAATTGACGACAAAACCATCGTCGTGGCCAGTTCAGACCTGAGCCATTACTACCCCTATGATGAAGCCAAAGAATTGGACAGCCGCTGTGTCAGGGCGATTTGCAGCCTGGACATTGACGCAATGAAAACTCAGGAAGCCTGCGGCAAATTGCCCATCTTGACGCTGATGTATCTGGCCCGGGAAAAAGGTTGGAGGGCGCAATTATTGGACTGTCGCAATAGTGGCGATGTCATCACCTCCGAAAAAAACCGGGTCGTCGGCTACTCGGCCATCGCCTTTTACGCACCAACACAGGAGAACTACGCGGCGCAGGAGAGAAAGTTTCTGCTGGATCTTGCCCGCGAGACTCTGACCTGCGTTGCGAGTAATGGCAGTCCGTCCGAGGTCAATATCAAGGATGTGTCACCAAAATTATCGGAGACTAAAGGGTGTTTTGTGACGTTGACCGAAAATGGCATGCTGCGAGGCTGTATCGGCCACATTCTGCCACAGGAGCCGCTTTGCCAGGCCATCGTGGACAACGCGCGGAACGCGGCCACCCGCGACCCGCGTTTCCCACCAGTGCAGTCCGATGAGGTGAGTAAAATCAAAATCGAAATCAGCGTGCTGACGGAACCACAACCGTTGCAGTTCACTTCGCCGGAAGACTTGCTGAATAAATTGCAGCCTTACGAGGACGGAGTGGTGCTGAAAATTGGCTCCCGTGGTGCGACGTTTCTGCCGCAAGTCTGGGCGCAGATTCCGGACAAGGTCGAATTCTTGAATCAACTTTCGCGCAAGGCCGGCTGTGCGCCGGACGACTGGCGCGGCAAGGATGTCAGCGTCTCCATCTACCACGTCGAATCGTTCGAGGAGTCAGAGTGATGCTTCATGCCCGACCGGGAGCCGATAATACTGGCGGTCGCGAGTGAACGGCGGCTCGTCTTGTTTGCCGTCGGCGCGCTGGGTGTCTCCTGTGTGATGACGCAACTGGCGCTGATGCGCGAGTTGATGGGAGCGTTCTCGGGAAATGAAATGGTGCTGGGCGTCGTGCTCGGCCTGTGGTTCCTGCTGATGGGCATCGGCACCTGGCTGGGCCGGACCTCCGACAAGCTGCGTAATCCGCTGGCAGGTCTGCTCATCGCCCAGTGCTTCATCGCCATAATTCCGCTGCTGCAGGTGTTCGCGCTGCGCGCCTGGCGAAACGTGGTTTTCATCCGGGGCGCAGAGGTCGGTGTCACCGAAACCGTCGTCAGCGTTTTCATCCTGCTGTTGCCGTATTGCGTCGTGGCGGGCTACGCCCTGACGCTGGCCTGCTCGCTCCTTGCGCGCAAAGAAGGCCCGGCGGGCGTCGGCAGCGTCTATGTGGCGGACAGCATCGGCAGCATCGTGGGCGGTGTTCTGTTCAGCTTCGTTCTTATCCGGTTCCTGGATCACATCGCGCTGCTGGTTGTGCCGGCGGTCCTGAATCTGGCAGCGGCAGCGCAACTGGGCAGAACCGGCTGGCGGCGTTCTTCCTCGATTCCACTTGTGAATCCAGTCCGCTGGGGGATTTTCATCCTCATGTTGATCGCGGGCATTTCCGTTTTCACCTGGCTGCTGTTTAATGCCGACGCTTTCTCAACTTCGCTCCAATTCCGCGGCCAGCATGTTTTGTCCTGTGCCAATTCGCCGTACGGCCGGCTGGTGGTCACGGAATCCGGCGGGCAAACCAATTTCATCGAGAATGGTGTTGCCATCGTGTCCACGCCGAACGTTGAGCACGTCGAGGAAACCGTGCATTACGCGATGGCGCAGCGGCCTGATGCCCGCAAGGTGCTGCTGGTTTCCGGCGGCATTTCCGGCACGGCGAAGGAAATTCTGAAATACAATGTCAGCCGGGTGGATTACGTGGAACTCGACCCGCTGATTCTGGAGCTGGGGCGGAAATATCTTCCGGAGAATCTGGCGGACAGTCGAATCCGGGTCATCAACACCGACGGGCGCCTGCTCATCAAACAGGCTGGTGGAAAATATGACGTCGTCATCGTGGACGTGCCTGATCCTTCCACCGCGCAACTCAACCGGTTCTACACTGTGGAGTTTCAGGCTGAAGTCAAACGGGTGCTTTCCAAAGACGGGGTGTTGTCCTTTTCGCTCGGACATTACGAAAATTACGTCAGCAAGGAACTGGCGCGAATGCTGGCGTCGGCTGATCGTTCGTTAAAGCTGTCGTTCCAAAACGTGCTGGTGATTCCCGGTGGACGGGTTTTCTTTCTGGCATCGGACGGCCCGCTCTACGAGAACATTGCCGCGCGAATCGGGCAACGGCAAATCCCGACGAAACTGGTGAACCGGCATTACCTTGACGCGATGCTGACGGCCGACCGGAGGGCGGACCTCGCGCGCGCCACAGCGCAACCGGCGGCGGTGAACAAGGACTTCAATCCGGTGCTTTACTACTACCACCTCCGCCATTGGATGAGTCAGTTCAAAGCCGGGTTCGGCGTGCTGCAGACGTTGCTGTTTGTTTTGCTTTGTGTTTACCTCGTCCGGTTGCGCGGACCTGCCTTGGTCCTGTTCGCCTCGGGCTTTGCGGGGTCGGCATTGGAACTTGTGCTGTTGCTGGCGTTCCAAATTCTCTGCGGTTCGGTTTACCACCAAGTGGGCGTAATCGTGACCGTCTTTATGGCCGGTCTGGCACTCGGTGCCATTATGATGAATCGGCTCATGCCACAGGCGAACCGGGGAAGCCTGGCTCTTCTGGCTCTTGCCGTCGCCGGTTACGCAATCCTGCTTGCATTTTTATTGCCGCTGCTGAATCGAATGGGTGGAACCGCTGGGTCGCTCGTGCTGGTCAAAGCGGCTATTGCATCACTGACTCTGATTCTCGCCGTGCTGGTGGGAATGCAATTCCCGCTGGCGAATCGGTTGGAATTTGACGGCACTGTTACCGGCGCGTCCTGCCTTTACACGGCGGATTTTGTCGGCGCATTTCTGGGTGCGTTGCTGGCAAGCACCCTGTTGATTCCGTTGATTAGCGTGGCGGGCGTCTGCCTGTTGACTGCGGCGCTGAATTTCTTTGGTGGCGCAATGATCCAATTTCGAAAGGCTGTAATATGAGCAAACTCAACTTTGTCCTTCTTAAAATGGAGCGCTGGAGCGGCTGGCTGTTGCTGCCGGTGGTGATGTTGTTCCTGTTGACCGGCTACATCATGGCCGGCCGCTACGGGTTCGGCACACTGCTCGACGAGAAATCCGCGCTTACGCTCCACCGCATGCTCCACCTGCCGTTAATCGTCCTCGTGCTGGCGCACGTGGTTCCGGCGATGTATCTTGCCTTCCAGCGATGGGGCTGGATCAAACATCGCGAAGAGATGTGAACGTGAAACCCGAAGTCCAAAGTCTAAAGTCCAAAGGGCTCTCCCGCCGTGAAGCCATCGGCCTCGGCGTCGGCGGCATGGTCGGCCTGGCGGGCGCGGCATCGCTGTTCGATTTCTTCTCAACGTGGCGCGAGTCCGAGGCACCCGCCGACATCTTCAAGGGCGACGCGCCGACGGGTGAATTGTGGGAGCTATGGCAGAAGCGCGGCTGGGTGAAGGAGGCGCGGCATTACCTCAAGCTCGGCCACAATGTCCAGTGCAAGGTCTGCCCGAACAACTGCATCCTGGAGTCGGGCGACCGCAGCCATTGCCGCAACAAGGTCAACCTAGACGGCACGCTTTATACGCTGGCCTATGGCGACCCGTGCACGTTCCACGTTGACCCGGTCGAGAAAAAGCCGCTGTTTCATTTCATGCCGGGCACACTGAGCTTTTCGCTTGCCACGTCCGGCTGTGTCTTTCGCTGCCTGAATTGCCAGAATTGGGAGATTTCGCAGAAGAAACCCGAGGAGACCAAAGACCCGCACGGCGAGGAACTTCGGCTGAGACCGCCGCTGCCGTCGAGTCTCACGCTCGATCAGATGGCGCGGCTAAGTTTGTTCCCTGAGGACGCCGTCGCCGTGGCCGAATCACTGGGTTGCCCGTCACTCGCCTACACCTACTCCGAGCCGGTGGCGTTTTACGAATACACGCAGGATTGCTGCAAGGCGGCGCGCGCGCGAAAGCTCAGGAACATCGTCGTTACCTGCGGCTCGATTGAGGAACGGCCGGCGCGCGACCTCTATCAATTCGCGGACGCCGCGCACGTGGACCTCAAGGGCTTCGACGAGGAATCTTACAAAAAGCTAAACTCCGGTAAGCTCGCCGCCATCCTCGCGACACTGAAGACGCTGAAAGATCTCGGCGTATGGTTTGAGATTGTCAACCTCATCGTGCCAACTTACACGGACAACCTCGACACCATTCGCCGGATGTGCGGCTGGATCGTGAAGGAACTGGGGCCGGACCGGCCGTTGCATTTCTCTCGATTCCATCCGGCGCACAAACTCGCGCACCTGACGCCCACGCCCGTCGAGACGCTCGTCAAAGCCCGCGACGCCGCCCGCGCCGAGGGCCTGCGCTACGTTTATATCGGCAACGTGCCCGGCCTCGAAGGCGTGGAGACGACGTACTGCCCCAACTGCAAAAAGGCCGTCGTCGAGCGTGACATCTTTGCCGTTACCGCGCTGAACCTCGACGCCGGCAAGTGCCGTTTCTGCGGGACGAAGATCGCCGGGGTGTGGGAGTGAGTCGCGCCGCCCCCGACTTCCGGATTCCGGTGACAATCAACTCAAGCGCACCGGCAGGCGGCGGGCGCCCCAGTTGCCGGGTTTTTCCTCGAAGTGCCCGGCGATTTCAAAGCCGCAGAAGGAGCAGCGGTTGCCTTTGAGTTTCCATTCGCCAAGGACATACCAGTCGCGCTCGATCAGAAGTTGACCACAACCGGGACACCAGGTGCTGCTGCCATTGCGGTCGTGGACGTTGCCGGTGTAAACGTAGCGCAGGCCCTTCGAGCGCGCGATCTCGCGGGCCCGCGTGAGCTTCCCGGGCGGTGTGCATGGTTTGTCGAGCATCTTGTAATCCGGATGAAAAGCGGTGAAATGCCACGGCACATCGGGACCGAGGTTGGCGGAAAACCAGTCGGAAGCCTTTTCGAGTTCAGCCTCGCTGTCGTTCTCGCCGGGGATCAGCAGTGTGGTCACCTCGAACCAGACTTTTGTCTGGTGCCGCAGATATTTCAAGGTGTCGAGCACAGGCGCAAGTTCGCCGTAACACTGATGGTGGTAGAATTCCTCGGAGAAGCCTTTCAGATCCACGTTGGCGGCGTCCATGTGCTGGTAAAACCCGGGGCGCGAGTCATCGGTCATGTAGCCGGCGGTGACCGCCACCGTGGCAATGCCGAGTTCGTGACAAGCTTTGGCGACGTCAATGGCGTATTCGGCGAAAATCACCGGGTCGTTGTAGGTGAAGGCGACCGACTTGCACCCCAGCCGTTGGGCGGCGGTAGCAATGGTTTCCGGCGAAGCCTCATCCGCAAGCCGGTCAAACTCGCGCGCCTTGCTGATGTCCCAGTTCTGGCAGAAGCGGCAGCCGAGGTTGCAACCGGCTGTGCCAAACGAGAGGACGCTCGTGCCGGGATGGAAATGATTGAGCGGCTTCTTTTCGATGGGGTCAACGCAGAATCCACTGCTGCGACCATAGGTGGTCAGCACCATGCGGCCACCGATGTTCTGGCGCACAAAGCAGAAGCCCCGCTGACCGCTGTGGAGTTTGCACAACCGCGGGCAGAGGCGGCATTCAAGACGCCCATCCGGGAGGGGCGTCCACCACTTTGCCGGGTAATCGGATTGTGCGACAGGGGTGCCCATGGGTTTTCGTTGTCAGGCCGGTTCTTCGAAGTGATCCACTTGAAAACGCTCGACTTTCACCGGTTCGTCCGGCCCGATCCAGCCCTTTTCCCGGGCGAGGCGCAACTGGGCCTCCCCGGTGTTGATACTCTCAATTCCCGGCAACAGAACACCGCAGCGTCCGTCCACTGCGGAAACGATCACGCCGTAGCGCCGTGGGTCAAGTTCGTACGGCGGCAAAACATCTTCCCTCGAATGAAGCACGCTGACATGGAAACGCAGGCCGGCAAGCTCCTCCGCCGCGACGGACGGAAAACGTGTGTCCCGGAAAGCCGCCAAACGAGCGTTGCGCCAGGTTTCCGCGACCAGGTTGGCGCAGACCGGAACAGGTGTCCCGACACAACCCCGCAGCTCCCCGCCCCGGCGGCGCACCGTCACAAAGACACCGCGCCGCGCACTCAGATACTCGCCGGACGCCGCCGGAGGAGACTCGGAACTGCCGCGCAGCTCCGCCTCCACCGACCGGCGGGCCAAACCGGGCAACACGGCCCCGTCGCTGCTGCCAATAGTCGCCGGAGTCGCTTCCGCGCCCTGCGACTTTGGTTTTTCCGCAAACAAAATGGCAACGCCGTAGCCAACCCCAAACGGCCCCTCGTAGCTCAGAACTTTGTGGCCGGTTGCGTTCCAACCCGCAGCGGCAGCCGCGACCAGGGTGGAATCCACCGCGTCTTCCGCCGCAACTTCTCTCAGCTCGGAATTGATGCTCTGAATACCCTGGTAGTCACCGGCGCGGACGAGGCTAATGAAGGTTTCGTCAAACCGGTGCGCCCGCGGATGGAAACCGCAGGGAGCATTCGCCGTCAAACGATGACTCATGTCGCCGCTGGCGATGATCGCGACGTGGCGGTGCAGCACGTTTGCGGCGGCGGCAATGGCCTCGCCCAAGCTGGTCAGCCCCCCTTCACCCGGATAATTGAGACTGAGAAGAACCGTCGGCCCCGCCCACCCCGCCTGTGCGAGGAACCAAAGCGGCACGAGGGCGCCGTGATCGAGACCGTGGTTGTGGATCTGCCAGGTTTCCACACCACGGGACTGCGCCTCCGCGCCGATAGCGTTTGCCAGGCGACGGTCGTTTGGCAGGCTCACCCGCGCCTGTGGTGCGTCGAATTGTTCAAACGAGCCTTGGAGGCGGTCGTCTGAGCACAGGCCAAAAGCTCCCGGTTTGCGCGGTGAGTGTGGCGAAATCACGACAACCGTCTCCGGTTGAAGTCCCATCACGCACGCGGCGGCCGCGCGCATCGCCCGGCAACTTGCCTCCGCCAAGCCGCCCCTCTCACCGCCGACGTCGGGCACAAGGATGGGCGCGTGCGGCATCAAAACGGCGCAAATACACGCTGGGCAAACCATCGGTTCTCGCAGTCTGTGTTTCATTTTATATGGGCCGCGGATATTCTCACGAAGAAACCGATCCATTCCCGGTAAACCAATCGCTAATGATTGCAAGTTCTCATAACCAAGCCCAAATCTCAAGGGGTCTCGATGCCATTTGTCGGGATGGGCTCCAGCCTGCTTGGCCCGTACCCGCTGTCACGACCTTGAACCAGCCCGCCTGCGCTCGCGCTTCGGCGCGGCAGCCCCGAAAGCATTCGGGACTGGTGGTAGGTGATGGATTCGAACCATCGAAGGCGTAAGCCAGCAGATTTACAGTCTGCCCCCGTTGGCCACTTGGGTAACCTACCAACCAAAAGGTAGGGCCGTGCTGCCGCGCGGCCTTCCATTTCGGCGGCGCAGCAGCGCCGCCCTACCTGTGCAAGGCCGTATAGTAAGCCATGCCAACGTTCGATTGTCAATTTTGCTGCGTCTCCACGTCCTCGCCTCGGCGCAGCCTTTACGCGGAGCCTGGGTCTGCGGTAAAATAGGCGAATGTTCGATTCGTTAAGTGGCAAACTCCAGAACACTTTTCGCAACCTGCGCGGGCTCGGAAAAATTTCCGAGGCCAACGTCACCGACGCATTGCGCGAAGTCCGCATGGCGTTGCTGGAAGCCGATGTAAATTTCAAGGTCGCGCGCGATTTCATCGAGCGCGTCAAAACCAAGTCCATCGGCACGGAAATCGTCCAAAGCATCCAGCCCGGCCAGCAAATCATCAAAATCATCCACGACGAACTTGTGGATTTGCTCGGCTCGCAAAACGCGGGGCTAAATTTGAGCGCCAATCCGAGTTGCATCCTGATGATTGGTCTGCACGGTTCGGGCAAAACCACTTCCAGCGGCAAACTCGCGCGGTTATTGCAAAAGCAGGGACGACAGCCGTTGCTCGTGGCTGCGGACGCAAACCGCCCGGCGGCAATGGACCAACTCGAAACGCTTGGCAAACAGCTTGAACTGCCGGTGTTCGTGAAGCGCGGCGAAACGGATGTTTTGAAAATTGCGCGCGAAGCACTCGATTTTGCCGAAACGAACCTGCGCAACGTGCTCATTTTCGACACCGCCGGGCGTTTGCAAATCGACGAGCCACTCGTGCAGGAACTCGTGCGTCTGCGTGATCTTGTAAAGCCGTCAGAAATTCTGCTCGTGCTCGATGCCGCCACCGGCCAGGAAGCCGTGAACGTCGCCACGCATTTTGACCAGGCGCTCCAAATCACCGGTTCCATTCTGACCAGGCTCGACGGCGATGCGCGCGGCGGTGCGGCATTGAGCATGAAGGCTGTCACCGGTAAACCCATCAAGTTCGCCGGCATCGGCGAAAAGCTGGACGAGTTCGAGCCGTTTCATCCGGAACGCATGGCATCGCGGATTCTCGGCATGGGCGACGTCGTCAGCCTCGTCGAAAAGGCCGCCGAAGCCGTGGACTTGGACGATGCGAAAAAGCTCGAGGAAAAGATGCGCAAAGGCGAGTTCACACTCGAAGATTTTCTGGGGCAATTGCGTCAGATGAAAAAGCTCGGCTCACTCGAAAGCGTTGTCGGTATGCTGCCGGGTGGCGCGGAGATGTTGAAACAGCAAGGTGATTTGTCGAAACAGGAAAAGGAATTCAAGCGCATGGAAGCGATGATTTGCGGCATGACGCCGAAGGAACGGCGCAATCCACAAATCCTGAACGCCAAACGCCGCATCCGCATCGCCAAAGGCAGCGGTGTGAGTGTGACGGAACTGAACACCATGCTGAACAAATTCGGCCAGATGCAGCAGATGATGAAGAAAATGGGCAAGTTCTCGAAGATGATGGCAAAGATGGGCGGTGGTTTGCCGGGAATGTTGCGCCAGTAAAATCCCATGCGAAGTCACAAAGCACGCAAAGCTTCACTATACTGCGCCTTTGCCGAGTCTCGGTTGTTTGCGCAGGAACGTGTCGAGCAACTTTTCCGTCCGGATCATGATTTGAATCCGCAGACTACGCGGATTGGATGGATTTTCAAATTTGTTCAAGGCGCGCCGTGTGTTAAAGTGAAGGTGACGTATGACCAAACTGGTCTCACATCAGCCCGCGCTGCCGCGCCGGAAATTGCCACGCTCGTTCAAGGATTTGACGCCGTCCAAACATTTCAATCCACGCACGTTTTTCCGCGAGCTGGTTTGGAAAGCGCTGCTCACACCGCGCGTCGGACGATCACGCCGCCCGATTTTCCCGAAACTCATCCGCGGCCAGGTCGCCATCACGTGGATTGGCCACGCATCGTTTTTGATTCAGTTCACGGACTTGACCGTTTTGATTGACCCGAATTTTGCGAACTGGCTGTTCCTGCTCAAACGCATCAAACGCTCCGGCCTGAAAATCCGAGACCTGCCGCCTATTGATCTGGTGCTGCTGACGCACGCGCATTTCGATCACTTTCATAAACCGACGTTGCGCCGGCTGCCACAGCCGAAAATCGGCGTGATGCCGCGCGGCGTCGGCGATCTGGCGCAAAACCTCGGCTTCGCGCGCATCATCGAGCTGGATTGGTGGGAAAGTTTTTCGCAACGCGATTGGAAGGTCACGTTCACACCGAGCCGGCATTGGGGGGCG
>Ga0187873_1002349_pt1 | contig 14522 bp, 9 predicted proteins | sample June2016WEW_16_1_2_FD_133012 | JGI IMG/M metagenome (GOLD analysis project Ga0187873, IMG submission 133012) | Peatland microbial communities from SPRUCE experiment site at the Marcell Experimental Forest, Minnesota, USA - June2016WEW_16_100 | ecosystem: Environmental > Terrestrial > Soil >... | reverse complement strand
TACCTCTGGATGGCAGAGCCGCTCATAAAATCGGTGCTCAAGAAAGGGCGGTACCAGAAGTTCGAAGCGCTGGAGACAAAGAAGGGTGCAGACCTGGTTGGCTGGGAGTATGACTCCCCGCTCGCGGAACAGGTCCCGCTCCAGCACGAGATTGCGCACCGGGTCGTTGCCGCGGATTTTGTCGCGATGGAGAACACCGGCATGGTGCATATCGCGCCGGGCCACGGCTGGGACGACTACGTGCTCGGCACAAAGGAGAAACTTGCCATTGTCTGCCCGGTCGACGGCGCCGGGAAGTTTTTGCCCGTGGCAGGAATATTTGCCGGGAAATATGTCCGGGATGCAAACCAGGACGTACTCGATGCGCTGGGCGACCACCTGATGGCGACAGAAAAAATCACTCACCGGTACGGCCACTGCTGGCGCTGCAAGACGCCGATCATCTTCCGGGCGACCTCGCAGTGGTTCCTGAAGGCCTCGGAGATCCGGGACCTCATGCTGGCCGAGGTCGAAAAGGTCACGTGGTATCCCGAGTGGGCGGGCAGTGCACGGTTCTACGACTGGATCAAGGAGGCACGGGACTGGTGCATCTCCCGGCAGCGGTACTGGGGCATCCCGATCCCGGTCTGGGTCTGCGATACGTGCGACAAGTACCAGGTCATCGGTACCATCGCGGAACTCGAAAAGGCGAGCGGAACAACCGTGTCCGATCCGCACCGCCCGTTCGTAGACTCCGTGACGATCCCCTGCGAATGCGGTGGCGAGATGCACCGGGTCGGGGACATCTTTGATGTCTGGTTCGATTCCGCGGTCGCCTCGTGGGCGACGCTCGGCTTCCCGGCAAAGACAGCGGACTTCGAGAAACTCTGGCCGGCGGATTTCATCACCGAAGGCCAGGACCAGACCCGGGGCTGGTTCTACTCGCAGCTCGGCGCAAGCACGATTGCATTCGGGAAAGCGCCATACAAGAGCGTCTGCATGCACGGGTTTGCGCTCGATGCCGAGGGAAAGAAGATGTCAAAGAGCCTCGGGAACGTGGTATCTCCCGAGGAAGTGATCGCAAAAGTTGGCGTTGACGTGCTCAGGTTCTACGTGCTTTCCACCTCTGCCCCGTGGGACGACCTGAAGTTCAACTGGGACGGCGTCGCGACCGTCAACCGTGCGGTCAACATCCTCTGGAATGTATACCGTTTCCCGCTGCCGTACATGATCCTCGATCATTTCGAGCCGCAGTCAAAGGACGGGGTCTGGGATAAGGCATATATCGCCTCGCACCTCCGCGAACTTCCCGACGAGGACCGCTGGATCATCTCCCGGGTGAACACGGTCGCGGGAATCGTCGATGCGGCGACAAAGGAGTGCCAGCTCCACCGGGCGACCCGGGAGCTGATCAACTTCATCCTCGAAGACCTCTCGCGCTGGTACGTCCAGCTCGTCCGGCCCCGGATGTGGCTGGAAGGCGAATCCGAACAGAAACGGTTCGCCTACGAGACCATCTACTATGTGATGCGCCGGCTCATCGGGCTCATGGCGCCCTTCTGCCCGCACATAACCGAGGAGATCTATGGCAACCTCCGGTGCAAAAACGACCCGGCAAGCGTGCACATGCTCGACTGGGTGGCCTGCGACGATTCTCTCGTAAACGCAGAACTGGAGCACGCAATGGAACTCGCCCGCTCGTTTGACGATGCTGTGCAGAACGCCCGGCAGGCCGGGAAACGCAAACTCCGCTGGCCGGTGGATGAAGTCGTGATCGTGACTGCCAAGGAAGAAGTAAAGGCTGCAGTTGCACGGCTCAATGCGATCTGCATGGACCGGGCAAATGCCCGGAAAGTGACGGTCGTGATGGGGCGATGGGACCGGATCGGCTGGCACGCGGAGCCGGTCATGAAGGCGCTCGGGAAAGGGTTTGGCAAGGATTCATTCAAGGTCAAGGGACTCATCGAAGCCGCGGACGGCAATGCAATCAAAGCCGCCACCGGTGCCGGGCAGACCTATACGCTTACAAGTGGCGATGCGAAATTCGAGATCGGTGCAGAGCATGTGACCTTCACGGAAAAACTTCCGGCCGATATCTTCTCCGCACCCATGGAGGATGCGACCGTGTACGTGGACGTGGCACTCACCCCCGACCTTGAAGCGGAAGGCTACGCCCGCGAAGTGATCCGCCGAATCCAGGAGATGCGCAGGCAGCTCAATCTCGCAGTCGAGGATTTCATCACGGTCGACGTAGCAGTTGCCGACAAAAGGATCTGCGACCTTGTCGGGGCGAACTGGAAACCCGGGATCGCAGAAGAGGTACGGGCAAAGAATTTGTCACTGCATAATGCAAATGAGCCGGCAGCATCTGGGTACCAGCTCATCAAAGAGTGGGATGTTGAAGGGATCGCAATTACAATCGGGATCTCGAAAGCGAGCCCATAATAAACTTTTTTTTCAGCTCTGGAGAAAACCTGTGCTCATCCCATTTTTCCGAATCGTTTAGATAAGTTTTGAGGGTACCCCCACTCATCCCCAAAGGGGGAGGCAGCTCACTTAATGCAATATCTCACATCCGGGCAGCACCGGAAACGCCCGTAAAATCTCCCGTTTCAATCTTTCCGGAAATGAAGTAATCTATTTGCCCGGTTTGCAAAAATAAGCCCGGATTGAGCCCCGTATAATACATTTTACAGCCCCATATTCGCGTTCTGGCGGCCGCTGTTTTCTGGATCGTCCAAGTAGCAATTCTTCCTTGAGATCTGCCAAAAGAACCGCATTATCGGGTCTGTTTTAATTTGTCCGTTTTCAATAATAAGCCCAAATTGAGGGTATTTGTAAACGGAGCCCAATACGGGCTTTTTTTGGGATGCGAAAGGGGTAATCGGGGGTTGGATTGAGCCCGGATTGGATCGGGTCATTGATGGGGTCTGGATAACAGGGCAGGGTTAAGAAGAATGGATCATAACGAGGAAAATTGGTGATATCGGTATTATGACGAGCGCGGGACACACAATGAAATTGCTTCAATAATACTGCTTGATGTACGCGTACGCCTTCCGGAATAATTCCTGATCAGTGTGGAGATTATATTTCTTCAAAGTCTGGCGCAGGGTTTTCTGGATCTCCCGCTCCATCGCTATGGATTGTTTCCATTCCGGGAACCGGATTGCCTTGACAATTTCCCCATCGATATCGTTGACAACACGCTCCACGATGATTGGAGTTTTTTCCGTTTTTGCTTCGTTAAATAATTCTGTGAGAGCCGCCTTGGCTTTCTTCCGCTCATCCTCTGGTTCGACTTCCTTTTCTGCTTCAAGGACTTCCTTGGCAAGACTCAGGAGTCGTTTTAAGAATTCAAGACTGCTGAAGAAACCTTTCTCATATTCTTCCTTGATTTTTTCCAGTTTCTCTCCTAATTTGACAAACTTTGGATTACCGAGATGCTTCTGGAGGCGATGGGTAATCTTGAACTCGATCTCCTTGATCTTTTTCGGGTATTGCGACTCCACCAATCCTTTGAGCGTATTTTCATCGAGAATGGAAACTTCCAGATCATCATGAATTGCTGCAAGATGGGCGTGCTCGTTCATGATGTCCAGCGTTTTTGCGCCAAGGACATGCCAGATAAGTTTTCCCCGGCCGCTCGTTGGCCTGACGGAGACATAGACCTGGACCAGCCAGCGGTACGTATCCTTGAATTCTTCAAGACACGCATCAGGAGACAGGGCCTCCCAGAGGCGCGAGAGATATGAGAAATCCTCAGCGAATTTGTCCTTAATCTCATTGTTTGGCAAATGTTCTTGTGCCGCCATCAGGCCTTCATATCCCATGACGGATCGATCAATACCCGGGAAATAGGCAAGACACTTTTTTACGGCTTCAGGCAATTTTTTCCGCAATTCAGAAAGATTCCTGACAACCGTGAGCATTTCCCGTTCATCGAACATCAGGGACCGGCTCACCTTGTCGAACACCCCGATATAATCGACAATAAGCCCATAAGATTTTCTCGGGTAGGGACGGTTCACTCGCGAGATGGCCTGCACAAGCGTATGATCCTTCATGAGTTTGTCGAGGTACATGGTCTGGAGGATCGGGGCATCGAACCCGGCAAGGAGTTTGGAGGTGACGATCAGGATACTTAAGGGATCGTTCTGGTCCCGGAACCGGTCGAGGATTTTTTCCTGGTTGTCCCGTGACCGGTCCCATTTCTTCTTCCACTCTTCCGGGTCGCCCGGAGCGACCGTCATGATAATGTCCGACATCTCGGGATCGATCAGGGTATCCAGCGCATTCTTGTACTGGACGCAGGCGAACCGGTCATAACAGACGATGAGTGCCTTGAAGCCGTTGGGGTAAACGTTCTGCTTATAGTGTTTTACGATGTGGGCGGCGATCTCCTTAACACGTTTTTCGCCGTGAACGAAATTGGATTTCCTGCCGGCGCGTTTGGCAAGTTCGTTCTTCTCGTCCGGTGTGAGCTGATCCGTGATCTCTGCAAACTCTTTATCGATGGATTCCTGATCGATATGATATTCCAGCAGGTGGGGCTCGAAGTGGAGGGGCAGGGTTGCCTTGTCCCGAATGGACTCCTCCAGCGTGTAGCGGCTGAGGTATCCCTGCTTGTCCTCTTCCGCGCCAAATGCCCAGAACGTGTTTCGGTCGATCTTGTTGATGGGCGTCCCGGTCAGGCCGAACAGGAACGCATTGGGGAGGGCTTCCCGCATCTTCCGGCCGAGATCTCCTTCCTGTGTCCGGTGTGCTTCATCGACCATGACAATGATGTTGTCCCTGCTGTTGAGGACACCCTCCGCTTCCGCGAACCGAAAAATAGTCGTGATAATAATTTTCCGGGTGTCCTGCGTAAGAAGACGCTGGAGTTCTTCACGGGTTGTGGCAGTAACCGTGTTCGGGATCTCGGTCGCGTTGAACGTCGCGGTGATCTGGGTATCGAGATCGATCCGGTCGACAACGATAATGACCGTGGGGCTTTTCAGGAGCGGATCGACGCGGAGTTTCTGGGCAGCAAAGACCATCAGGAGCGATTTGCCGCTGCCCTGGAAATGCCAGATGAGCCCTTTCTTTGGTCTGCCGTTTCTCACCCGCTCGACAATCAGGTTGGTTGCGTCGTACTGCTGGTGCCGGCAGATAATCTTGATCTTCTGGTTCTTTTTGTTCGTTGCAAAGACGGTGAAATTCTTCACGATATCGAGGATAACGGCAGGGGTAAGGAATGCCCGGATCGTGGACAGGATCGCGGAGAGGGTCGGGGCACTCAGCTTGATCTCCTCGCGCCACGGCGACCAGCTATCGATGGGAATTCTCACAGCACCATAATAGAACGCTTTTCCTTCCGTTGCAAAAGAAAACGCATTCGGGACAAACAGTGCAGGTACGGCTTTCTCGTAGGTTTCATTGATATCATACGCGGCATCGAACCAGGTCTCGGAGGGCCGGACCGGGGTCTTGCATTCCCCGATAACAAGTGGGATGCCATTTACGAGCAGGACGACATCCATCCTTTTCGTGACCGAACCGGTGGAGAAAGAATACTCGGTTGTGACCGTGTACGTGTTATTTTCGGGATGATCAAAGTCAATGAGCCTGACCGGGACATGTTCGCCATCTTTCCCGAACGGCATACTGTGTTCACCGTTGAGCCATGCGGCAAACTTTTCGTTGGCACGCACGAGGCCTTCGCTCTGGACCGAGAGGAGGATGGCACGGAGTTTGTAGAGGACCTGATCCGCGTTATCCGGATTTTTTGCGATCTCCGGGTTAATTTTTTTCAGAGCTTCAACGAGATGAGGTTCAACGAAGACATTCGTTTCTTCCCGTGGCAAATCTGTTCGCGAGACGTATGTCCAGCCGGTTTTTTTCAGATAATCCCTGATGCCGTCGCGGACGGTGTTGGCTTCGTTGAAGGACATAATAATTGACCGGTTTATGGTAATTGAAGAGCTGATACTATCTTATCTGCTTCAGTGATGGCATTGTTGGCCGTAGTCTCTGTTGCAGTCTGGGTTGGATTATGATAATCGCAGTCATTTCTCCATTGTCGCAATCGGTTCAGAGTGTTCGATTCAGTTTGTAATCCGTGGTTCCAGAGATGCTTTCTTAAAAATTTATGATCGTCATCATTTCCCTGAGGAACAAATTGCAATCTGGCCGTCGCATAACAACGGGAATGACAGAATGCTGCATAGTATGCCCGGCTTATCGCACAACGGTACGCAGCTTCCTGAGGTATTGCATTACCATTTCCCTGTGCATGAAGAAAGCGTGCAATAACAAGGAATTCTGACCAGGCAAAAGGCATTCATTACACCAAGGGGGGATGAAAATCCGTCGTTACTAATAGATAGCCCTGCTCACCGGTCATTGCCGGTGCATACTCCTCACATATTGCGTCAATTTCTTTGATGATGTCCGTTTCATATTCGTTTTGGCGGACGTATACGGTTAAGTACTGATCATCGATTTCCGGATCTTTATAAAGTTCAAGGCTGATCTGGGCACGAGATCCAAATTTTTCTTCTGTAAGAATACATGCTAAAAGCGTGGCGTCGTAAAGGCCGCGGTGTTTCTGGAGGTAATCGATGACCTCCCCCGGGTTCTGGAATCTGAATCCAAGATAATATTGGAGGTAGAGCAGGGAATTTTCAATCGTTACCGAATTGATTGTGTTTCTTACGAGGTCCGGGAGGTCAATAATAAATTCTGACAGACTGGATTCAGTGAAAGTATTCTGAAGCCTGAATCCAATCCGTTCGTAGAGATGTGCCCGCCAAGATTCCGGAAGTTCATAGGAAATCATATCAAATGTTCTCATCGGACGATAATTCCCAAAAGATCCGATGACTCCATATCCTGTCATTAATCAAGCCTCACGAAAATATCCTCAAGTTTTTCCGTAATACAACCTCTGAATAATTCTCGTATTTTTGTATGCGCTTCCTCCATCCAGTCAATGGATTTCTCCGGGCTAACGGACTTTCTCTTTGCTAAGTAATATTCCGTTGTCATCAGAAGAGCGATATGATCTTTTTTTGTCGCCATTGCCGAGGTTAATTGAAGTTTGCAGAAATCCCGTTGATCATTAAATGGAAAATCAACACCCACCATGAAACCCATATGATCATGAGGTAAATCTGACCCAAGAGAAGGATAGAACTTGAAATACTCTTCCATCTCGATTTTTTTACCGGGGATCTCGATCCGGTCGATGTACACTAAAGCCATCCGTTCAATTCCTTCAACAGCGGTTATGGAATTAAGCGTATCATATGCCATCTTGATTTTTGGCCGGAAATTTTCCCAGCCGGCGTACGGTTTCAGATGGTTAACCGAAAGAAGATGCTGACCAACCTGAATGAGCGATGAACGATCAGGAGACAACATTATTGCCCGTTGTGAGGCTACGAGGTTCTGGCTGAATCCGGCATCTCCTGCTTTAACTTCAACCTGCTGTTCCAGCCTGCTTTCCTTGCTGGGGAACTGATCCTTCACTTTCTCGTAAACAGATCCCGCGATAGTCGGGTCCCATTTTGTCTCTTTGGAAAACCGGAATTCACAAATTGCTTCTACGATGGGAGGGTTCTTGTATTTCATATTCTACAGTATCCCCTATCCTGTGAGTTCCGAAGGGAAAATGCGAGTTGTATGAGTGATTATAATATTATAATTGTATAAATTGTTATCGTTTTTTTACGAATGGTTTCTGACGGAATCCCGCCCTCCTATTTTTATTCTGTGAAAAAACCTTTCAACTGATAGATCTTCTTGCAGTACGGGATGAACAACTGCAACAGAATATAGCACTGCTCCCGCGACACAATCTTCCCGCTCGGGTGGCCCGATTCATTCCGGAAGTTCCGGATGATTGCGATAATGCCGGAGAAATTTGTATCGAGATCTTCACGGATCTCCGGTGTGAATTCTCCGATATGCTGGTCAAGGATACTTTTGAATTTGTTCAGCTTCGGGAGAATGGATCGCTCTTTCTGCACGCTTTTGAAAATCGTCCCGTACTTGGGATTCTTATCAATAAGTTCCAGCAATTGCTCAAACGAATGTTCTGCTGCGACACCAAGCATCACTGAAGATGAGAGCATGCACCCGCTCATAAACGCCTGCATCGCCTCTTTGAGATACAGGAGGGTGACATCGTCGATATCAGGAATGTTTTGTTTTATCACGGCTTCATAGGTCGAGACGTCGTGGAAAAAATAGGGGTTCTGGTTTTCGAGGATCTTTTTCCCAAAGCTCGACACTCTGAACCAAGGGAAGTTATTGTTCGAACGATCCATCCCTAATGTGATGATACCCTGTCTGAATAAATCCCAAAAGACTTCCTGAAACAAAAGATCATCATTCGTCGATAATCTTGGCTCTCGCCCTGAAAATTCACCTGATCCTGAACAGGGATCCCGTTTTTGAATTATTTCTGCGACCCCGATAGCTAGATGTGCATAGTGATTTGGTGTAAAGTGGACCGGCTCTTTTCCTGCGATAATATCAATTGCGATTGATCGAATTTCTTCATACGAATGATCTTGTGTCATCTAGTTCTCACCTCGGAAAAAAGTAATGCATTTTTGAATCAACAGATACGAACCAATTGCGCCTCCAGCGAAGGCAAGAATATCCACAGCTATTACGCTAATAGGAACAAGACTGGTTCCACTTTGTTGAAGTGTTTCGTGCGTTACATACGTTGAAATGACTGTGGGAACCTCTAATGTAAGCCATTGGGTGACACCACGAATCAGTGAATCAACACCTGCTGCCGTCAGAGTACCTATTAGCAATGAAAAAACAGGGAGCATAATTTTTCCCCAGTCAAAATTTTCATCCTCCATAACATCACTCTGCGCTCATCATCTCATTGATCATCTTCATCTTCAGCGCCTTCGCCGCAGCGACATTCGCACGGGCAGCGGCAATCATCTCATCGCAGCGGGTGAGGATGCCGGCAATATGGCGTTGTTCGGGGAGTGGGGGGAGTGGAATACGAATATCACTCAATAATTTTGTATTGAGGCAAGGCATCGTCCCACCAACCGCAACATTTCGAACTCGCTGTTTAAATGGCTCAAAATTAAAATACGAATTTAGATACGTTGAAATTACTTTTTCTTTATCAAATCTGACTCGCAATAAACGACCTGAAAACAGCCATCCCGCTTCTTTGGAAGTTATCAAACAGTTGCGATCAATTGAGCCTACACGACTGAAAACAATGTCGCCCTCGTTTAAAATATATTGAGATAATCGTTTCTTATCATGATCTGAAACCAATGGTAGGTTTTCATGCAGAACACTAATATCCCCTAAATGTTCGACCGTAATTATTGGTGACCCTATATCGACGTAATCTTTCTGATGTAATTGTGCTCCAAAAGGTCCCGTTTTTACAGAACTTACTTCAGATAAAAGATGAACATTCCACCCTTTTGGAACTATCCCGAATCCTTTTACCTGTTGGAACTCAGTATGTCCAATCCCCTTGCTGAACAACTCCCCCATCAGCACCTGCTTCGCCCGCTCTGCCGCCGCAACAAACCGCTCACCCTTCACGATACAGTCTTCCGCCGCCCAGAGCGTGGTGGCGATCCGGTGCTGCTCTTCTGGTGAGGGCAACAGAAACGTGTACTCGACAAGGTCCCGCCATTTCGCCCGCTTTGACATCGTGCCGGATGCGTGGGCAATCGTGTAATCCCAGAAAGAGTCGGAGTTGAGAATGATCGGGAGGAGTCCTCCCGCGATTGTTCCCGGTTTCTCTCTTACGACATACGCATCCCCGGAACATACCCCATCAAACTCTGCTTTCGAAGCCCGTTTAAGATAGGCATTCCTGCGCCCAATCAGGATATCGCCGCTCTTGAAAAGTTTCATCGCGGAGAGCAAGTCGGCCGTGCTTCCCCATCTGCGGACCGTGAGTTCCCCGCTGTCGAGATGATCAAGGCCGACGAACCGGTCATAGCCGGATTTAGAGGGATTGTCAACCCGGTCGGAGATTTCCTCGGCAACATCGCCGAGTCTGAAGGACTTCCACCCGTCAGGCACGAGCTCACTCATGGAAACCCACCTCCCCAAGTGAAGAGACCAGATCCGCATACGTTTTTTTGAAGGTCTTGTTGGTGACTTCCCAGTTCTCGATACACTCGTCCAGTGTCTCGCATTCTGTACGGGTTTGACCGGTAGTTGACCGGATATACATCTGGACACTCAGGTTCGCATTGTTGGTCTGGATTTCTGCGTTCGTCACAACTTTTGCGAATCCTTCGATGTCAGAGAAAGATCTGTATGCCTCTACGATCTTTTTCCGGTGGTGCTCCTCAAGGAAACTCTGGGACTTTTCAATAGTGACTTCCTTTGAAGCATCAATGAACAGGATTTTTCCTTTCCGTTCAACCGGTTTACTCATCCGGCATATGACAACGCAGGAATACATCGGGGAGTTGTAGAATAATTTCGGCCCGAGCCCCAGCACGCATTCGATGACATCCGCATTGATCATCTTTTTCCGGATTTCCAGCTCCGCATCCCGGAACAACACCCCGTGCGGGAACAGGATCGCACACCGCCCGGTCTTCTTGTTCATGCTTTTGATGATGTGCTGGAAAAATGCGTAATCCGCCCGGCCCTGTGGCGGCACGCCATACATGTTCCGGCCATAGGGATCGGCAGCGAACGCATCCCGGTTCCACTTCTTGATCGAGTAGGGCGGATTTGCCAGCACGACATCGAACTGCCGGAGTTTGTCGTTTTTCAGGAACGCGGGGTTTGCGAGCGTATCGCCCCGCACAATTTCGTAGTCGTCGATGCCGTGCAGGAAGAGGTTCATCCGGGCAATCGAGGACGTGATCAGGTTGATGTCCTGCCCGTAGAGTTTCAGGCTCCGGTATGCCTTCCCCTGCTCCTTGAGCTGGAGTGCCGCGACGAGCAGCATCCCGCCCGTGCCACAGGTCGGGTCGTAGATCGATTCGCCTTCCTTTGGGTCGAGCATGAGGGTCATGAGCTTGACGAGCGTCCGGTTCGTGTAGAACTCCGCAGCAGTATGCCCGGAATCGTCTGCGAACTTCTTGATCAGGTACTCGTAGCCCTGCCCAAGTTCGTCCTGTGGCACATGGGAGAGCGAGAGAGTTTCGGACGAGAAATGCTCGATTAAGTCGCGGAGCGTTTCATCCGAGAGCCGGCTCTTGTTCGTCCACGGGGCATCGCCAAAGATCCCGTTCAGCCGTTCGGGATTGTTCTTCTCGATCTCCCGCATCGCGTTCTGGATCGCGACACCGACATCCTCGGCCTTTTCCCGGACATCCTTCCAGTGGGCGCCCTTCGGGATCGTGAACCGGTGGTACTCGGCAAAATCCTCCCCGACACCGGCGCCGTACTCCTTTACAACTTCGGCCGACTCCTCATCGAAGACATCGCAGACCCGTTTGTAGTAGAGCAGCGGGAAGATGAACTGCTTGTAGTCGCTCGCATCGATATACCCGCGCAGGCGCACCGCCGCGCCCCAGAAGTACCGTTCGAGATCCTGCTGCGAGATCGTTGCCGGCATCAGAGCGCCCCCGACTCGGATAACAACTGTTTCAGCCGGTTCTCGGCGGTCTCGCACTCCGCTGCCGCTTTCCTGAGATCAGAAAAAGCCTCGGCAACCGTTGTCGTATCCTCTTCAATGACCGGCTCCACGTACAGGGAAATATTCAGGTTGTAGTCCTGCGAGCGGATATCGTCAAGCGTCGCGACCCGGGAAACTCCGGTCCGGGTTTCATTGGCCGCGTACCGGGAATAAATCTGATCGACATGTTCCGGAAGGAGTTCGTTCTGGTTCTTGCCTTTCTTGAACAGGCCTGATGCATCGATGAAGAGCACCCGGTCCTTGTGCGACGCATCCTTGTTGATCCGGAAGATGCAGATACACGCGGCAAGCGTTGTACCGTAGAACAGGTTCGGCGCAAGACCGATCACCGCTTCCAGCAGATCCGACTCAAGCAGTGTTGACCGGATCTTCCCCTCCGCCCCTTTCCGGAACAGCGCACCCTGCGGGAGCACAATTGCCATACGCCCGCCCGGTTTTGCCATCGAAAAGATCATGTGTTGGACCCAGGCATAATCCCCATAACTCACTGGAGGCATCCCGGCAAAGTTCCGGCCGTAGGGATCGTTCTCCCAGACTTCCTCGCCCCATTTCTTCAGCGAGAACGGCGGGTTGGCGATCACGCAGTCAAATGTTTTGAGCGCGTCGCCTTCGAAAAATGACGGGTGGCGGAGTGTATCAGCACGAGAAATCCTGAAATCCTCAAGCCCGTGAAGGATCAGGTTCATCCGGGCAATTGAAGAGGTGGTGAGATTCTTTTCCTGCCCGTAAAGACCGAGCCGGCGGAATTCCCCTTTGTGTTCCCGGACATAATTGAACGCCTCAAGCAGCATACCCCCGGTCCCGCATGCAGGATCGTAAACGGTCTCCGAGTCTTGCGGCTGAAGGATCAGGGTCATGAGCCGGATCACCGGGCGCGGCGTATAGAATTCCCCGGCTTTCTTATTCGAGAGATCCGCAAACTTCTTGATCAGGTACTCGTATGACTGCCCGGCGAGATCCGGTTCGACATTTTTGTTGGAGAGATCGTGCTCCGAGAAATGCTGGACAAGATCGATCAGGAGCTTATCGGAGAACAGTTCCTTGTTTGTCCACTGGGCATCGCCGAAAATTTCCGCGAGTGTGCCTTCATTTGCTTTTTCGATGCAATGCATGGCATGCGTGAGGGCCTGCCCGACATCCTCTGTTGTAGCTCTGACATCTTTCCACTGGCAACCCTTTGGAATATAAAAATGGAAATTTTCCCGGAACTCCGCTTCTTCGATCTTCCCGTCCGCTTCCTCAAGCGCCTTCTGGTACTCTTCATCGTATACATCGCTGATGCGCTTGAAGAACAGCAGCGGGAAAATATAGGTCTTGTAATCGGCCTGGTCCACCGGCCCGCGAAGAATATTTGCAGCACCAAAGAGCCAGTTTTCCAGCGTGCCAAGTGAAAGTTTTTCCGGTTCCTCGCGGGAAATTTCTTTGGCCATTGAATTATTTTGACCGGTCTGTTGTGCGTGTAAAGTGGATTTTCTCTCGGTCATTGGATGCCTTCGGATGAATTCGGATTGTATCTTATTGGGGGGTTGGTGATAAAGATTCTTTATTTTTAATTTCATTCATTAACAATTTCAGCCAAGAGAATTATGTATGGCCTTGCACAATCATCTCGCAGAATCCTCAAACAACGGCTGCCGGGATATTCTCGAACGGCCAACAAGTTCATCCCGGTAATCTTTTCCTCATGGGTGGTGGAATATGGTGTAACCGGTCACTGGACATAGCTCGGCCATTTCACCATTTTTTTCTTCAGGTCAAGGACCCTGCTGTCAATGATAAAAGTGCCGTCCCCTCTGTGATGGATGACCCGGCGTTCCTTGCGCTCCGGATCGACCCATGCTTCGACCACTTCCATAACGAACATGTTGTATCTATCGACAAGGCGGTCATCTTTCACCCGGCATTCGAAATTGGCGAGGCACTCGGCAACAAGCGGCGGCTTCACTTTTTTTGCGGAGACCGGTGTCAGGCCGAACGCCTCGAATTTGTCAATGTCCGCACCGGAGCAATTGCCGATCTCAACCACCTTCGTGGCGAGCTCGACCGTGGGGACAGCGATCACGCATTCCCCGGTCGCACGAATCGCCCGAAAACTGTGATCCCAGGGCCCGATCATACAGCCGATCAGCGGAGGGATGCCATCCTGCATCACCATGTGATAACTCATCGTCATGATATTGGGACGTTCTTTCTTTTGCACCGTTGTCACCAGGACAACCGGCCCCGGCTCAATGAAGCGGTACACCCGGGATAAAGGAAGCTTGTCCATCATAATCGTGACTTTCCCTTCCGGGATATATCATGATTGGTATTCTACAAAAAACCAAAAGAACGTACATTTTTTCGATTTTCCCGCGATGCGATAGGAATGCAAACGCAAAAAAATCTCACGCACCACGAATTAATTTTTCCAGAAAATTCTGCCCTTCCGGTGTCGTAAAAAGCGGGAGGTCGCGGTCAGCTGCAACCACGCTCCGTGTCACCGTCACGTGCTCTTTTGTGATCGGGTTGTAGCCTTCTTTTTCGATCTCCTTTTTGCAGACAAGCACCCCCCGGCGCTGCCAGGCCGGTGTCTTTGCAAGATTCACGCCACGCTTGTGCATCATCTCGTGGAGCTCCTGCGCCGGCATCCTCTTAAGCTTTCTTGCCGCGTCGGTCCCGTCCATCCCTTCACTGATCAACGCCTGCTGGCAGTAGGCATTCAGGTGGTTGCGCCATGCTTCGTCCTGCCGACCGGTCATGTACTCGATCGCGGACTCCGGGGTTGCCTGCACGATCCGTGCATCAAACGCGAGCGGTTCTTTCGTATCAAGAGCAAGCGTGAGGGCACTTGCCGCGTACGAAGCGGCCACCGAATCGATCTTATCCACCCGGCCCGAGAAAGGAAGATCGG
>Ga0187873_1002333_pt1 | contig 14592 bp, 19 predicted proteins | sample June2016WEW_16_1_2_FD_133012 | JGI IMG/M metagenome (GOLD analysis project Ga0187873, IMG submission 133012) | Peatland microbial communities from SPRUCE experiment site at the Marcell Experimental Forest, Minnesota, USA - June2016WEW_16_100 | ecosystem: Environmental > Terrestrial > Soil >... | reverse complement strand
TTATTTGGCTGTTTTTTATCGTTACTTCGTAGGAATCACCGGTATTTCCCAAAGTGTACCAGTAAGCGTACGAACTCGGCATTCCAGTGCTTTTTGACAGCACCATTCTGGTGGAGAATGCCATGCGTTTGGTTTCGACACCGTCGCTGACCAGCATTTCGTGTTCCGAGGAAGATACGATTTCCCCGTTTGCATTTGTTTTTTCGGTGACGTTCTCAGTGCCAGCAACAACGCCCTTAATGAGAATTGTGTACGATTCGGAATAGCTGGAGGGCGCATCCCGCCGGGGTTCCGATGTGATTGAAGGAAAAAACAATCCAATGGACAACAACAAGATTGCGTGCATGAATTCACCGCTGAGTGCGGATAATTTTTGCCGCCGGCACGCACACCAGTGCGCTTCGGATCGAGCCGGCTAGGGACGGAGAAATCTGATCGTGGACGAATGAGATCATTTCTTCCACCTGCTGCTGCATTTTCTCCATCTTCTCTCGCATATTTAAAATCACCTCGACTCCGGCCAGATTCACTCCAAGCTCCCGAGTAAGGGTTAGAATGATTTCAAGTCGTTGCAGATCATCTTCGGTGTACAGACGCGTGTTTCCCTCGCTTCTCGACGGTGTTAGCAATCCCAACCGTTCATATAGGCGAAGCGTCTGAGGGTGGATTTGGTAGGATTCCGCCACTGAGCTGATCATGTAACCCGTCTTTTTGCGCGGACTCACAGTTTATCCCCAATCAATGCGGAAGGCCTGCCCGTGGGTTTTCCGGATTTAAGCGAGCAAGCTCACGCAGAATTTCCTTTGAACGTTCATCGGCAACCCGAGGCACGATAACCCGAACTTCCACAATCTGATTGCCCGGCAATTCACCTCGAAGCGAGGGAGCGCCTTTGCCTCGAAGCCGGAGTTTTTGGCCGCTTTGAGTTCCGGGAGGAATGCGTAACAACGTCTTTCCGTCGATGGAAGGGACTTCGATTTTGGTACCCAGGGCAGCTTCCGAAACTGTGATCGGCACTGTGCATACAACATCATTCCCTTCACGCCGGAAGAATTCATGCGGCCGCACAGAGATGGTGAGATACAGATCGCCCGGCGGGCCTCCCGCCCTGCCGGCGTTTCCCTTGCCTGGAACACGCATCCGAAATCCGTTGGCAACGCCGGGAGGGATGCGAACCGTGATCGTCTCCTGAAACGGAACGTTTCCGGATCCACCGCATGCTTTACATCTCCCTCCTACTTTTCCAGAACCGCCACATACCCGGCAAGGGCCGGAAAAACGCATGAATCCGTGGGCTCTCCCTTCCTGTCCCGTGCCCTGGCATTTTGGACACGTCTGTTGCCCGGCTGTCCGGTCAAGCCCGGATCCATCGCAGGCGGAACATATATTCCTGCGATTGAGCGTCATCCGTGTAGATATTCCCTGGATACTTTCCATGAAAGAGATGTTCAGGTGATGTTCGAGGTCGTCTCCCTTAGCGGGACCCGAAGGACTCCTTCGTCCCGCTCCTCCGCCAAAAAACTCCGAAAAAACATCCCTGAAACTGCTTTGTCCCGATTCTCCGAAGTCCATTCCAGAAAAGTCGAAACCGTGAGGAGAACCCTCGCCAAATCCTTTGCCACCTCCTGGCTGCTCCTTGAAATTTTCTGAGTAAAACCCATATTGGTCGTAGATGGCCCGTTTCTTCGCATCGCTCAGTACATCGTACGCTTCTTGCATTTTCTTAAAGCGTTCCTCAGCAGACTTATCGCCGGGATTGACGTCGGGATGATTCTTTCTCGCCATGCGCCGGTAAGCCTTTTTGATCTCCGGCCCTTTCGCGTTGCGCGGAATTCCCAGAATTGAGTAATAATCATCTTTGGCCATACTTTTACCGGTTGCCACGCGCGATCGGATGTCCTGATTTGAACAGTACTACTTGCAATAAACCATCCTTTAGATCTACCTCTTTTAGATCTACCTCTTTCCCAGAATTGTTAACGCTTACCCGGAGAATTCGGTTTTAATATCACGGCTGTCGTCCCCCGGCAGTTCCGCATTCAGATCGGTATGGTTGTCGATCTCACAAACGTCTATCGGCGGAAACTGGAAGGCGGGTCCATCGAGCATGGGCGCCCTTCAATCACGCAGGGGCGAGTAGCCGCTCGCCCCTACCACATTACTCATTTTTATCCATATCAACGTATTCCGCGTCGATTACTTCATCTTCTTTCTTTCCGGATCCTTGTTTCGTTCCGCTGTCTGAAGGCCCCGAAGTTTTGCCGGGCTCCCCATGAGGAGGATTTTGACCCGCAGTCTTCTGGTACATGATTTCTGCAAGCTTGTGAGAAGCCCGCATCAGTTCGTCAGCCGCTGCGTTCAGCTCGGCGGCTTCCGCAGAACTCTCTAGTACCTGCTTTGCTTTAGAGAGGGCGGAATCCACAGAAGACGCATCCGAGTCGGAGAATTTGTCCCGGTTCTCCTTCAGGATCTTTTCCGTATTGTATATGAGGCTGTCGAGCTTGTTTTTGGCCTCAATTTTTTCACGGTTCTTCTGATCTTCATCCGCATGAGCCTGGGCGTCGTTCGTCATTTTCTCAATCTCGTCCTTGCCCAGACCGCTGGATGCCGTTATGGTAATCTTCTGTTCTTTGCTGGTCGCCAGATCCTTGGCCGACACATTCACAATCCCGTTCGCATCAATATCAAAAGTGACCTCGATCTGCGGCACTCCCCTCGGAGCAGACGGGATGCCCACTAGGTGAAATTTGCCGAGAGTCCGGTTGTCCCGGGCCATGGCACGTTCACCTTGCAGAACATGAATCTCCACAGAAGTCTGGTTGTCAGCGGCAGTCGAAAAAATCTCAGATTTCCTCGTTGGAATCGTCGTGTTCCTTTCGATCAGCTTGGTAGATACTCCACCCAGGGTCTCGATCCCGAGGGAAAGCGGGGTTACATCCAAAAGAAGAAGGTCCTTTACGTCTCCCGAAAGGACGCCAGCCTGCACCGCCGCACCCACCGCGACCACCTCGTCTGGATTCACACCTTTGTGTGGTTCCTTGCCGAAATATTCGCGGACCATTTGCTGAACTCGTGGAATACGCGTGGATCCACCCACAAGCACAACTTCGTCAATGTCGCCCGGCTTTACGCTGGCATCCGCCAACGCCTGCTTCACCGGCGGCATCGCCCGCTGCAATATGTCCTCGACCATCTGCTCGAACTTGGCACGCGAAAGTTTCATGTTCAGATGCTTTGGTCCCGATGCATCCGCAGTGATAAACGGGAGGTTTATCTCCGTTTCCATCACGGTGGATAACTCCATTTTTGCCTTCTCCGCAGCTTCCCGAAGGCGCTGCAAGGCCATCTTGTCCTTGGACAGATCAATTCCCTGATCCTTTTTGAATTCGTCGATGATCCAATCCATCAGCCGCTGGTCGATATTATCCCCGCCGAGGTGTGTGTCGCCATTGGTCGACTTGACTTCCACTACCCCTTCCCCGACCTCAAGGATTGAAATATCAAACGTGCCTCCGCCAAAATCAAATACAGCGATGGTTTCGTCTTTCTTTTTGTCCAAGCCGTATGCAAGTGCCGCCGCCGTTGGTTCGTTGACAATTCGGACAACCTCCATTCCGGCAATCTTGCCTGCATCCTTGGTAGCTTGACGCTGACTATCGTTAAAATATGCGGGCACTGTTATGACCGCCTTTTCTACTTTTTCGCCCAGGTATTCTTCGGCGGCCTGCCGCATCTTCTGGAGAATCATCGCAGAAACTTCGGGGGGAGAATAGGTCTTGTCTCCCATCCGCACTTGTGCATCAGAATTGGAGCCTGAAATCACCTTGTAGGGAACCAGCTTGATCTCTTCCCCCACCTCTCCTATTTTTCGGCCCATGAAGCGCTTGATCGAAAAAACAGTGTTTTCCGGATTTGTTACTGCCTGGCGCTTGGCCACTTGTCCGACAAAGCGTTCGTTGTTTTTCCCCATCGCTACAACAGAAGGAGTGAGCCTGCTCCCTTCCGGATTAGTGATGACCTTCGGCTCACCCCCCTCCATTACGGCAACTACGGAGTTGGTAGTTCCGAGGTCGATTCCGATAATCTTACCCATTTCATTCCTCCTCAAAAAGTGGCACTCATGTAGTATTTCGTTTAGCCATGATTGCAGATCTGGTGCACTCTCTTAGTGCGTATTTTATATAGAATCTGAGTGGCTTATTGTCAAGTGCCCAACAGGATACTTCGAAACACTTAGGGTCTGGGGGAGTCCAGGCCGATCCCGAAACACCTATGCTCGATGATTGGTTATTCTCCGACTAACGTTTTCCCAACGCCGGGTCCAGCGGAATGGAAAACGGCCCCAAGGGCTTGCGTGTCCCTTCCTCTTCAAGTTTCGGGATGTAAAGGGTACTGCCGACGAAAAAATCGTTGTTTGGAGTTGAAGTGAAGAAGAAAAGAAAGCCGTCCGAAACAGTCCCCGGATCAAGCGGCCTGTTTGCTAGCTCTTTGCTGGTAAAGTCAGAAAGAGGTGAACCGGCCTTGGTCGAAGTGGACTGATCGTGCGATTTCATTTTGGGTAACTTGCTGACCAGACTAGCTTTGATCACATCCTCGACTACGACTGTTGCCGGTATTGTATAAACCTGCTGACCCGAAGAGGTGACGAGCAATACATTGCGCGTGTGAATGATAAGAAAATTGGGCGATGAGTTCTGGATGATTACATGGACCGGATAATAGCCGCGCGAGTTCAGATTTTTGACATCAAAGGCGGAATAGGATTTTTGGTCACTGTCGTAGGGATCCACGGCAATCGTCACACCACCCAGCTGCGCTCGAGCCGGGTAAGATTCGACAGGCGACACCGCAACTGTCTTTATTTGGTACTCGGAAGCCATCAGGATTAGCGAACCCATGAGAATTCCAAAGATAATCGCTGCGGTTTTCATAACCCGACATGATAGCACAAATCGACAGTTGTTATAGGCCAATCGGCATGGAGTTTGCCGCCAGCGATGCGGAGAGGCAGTGCAAGAAATAAGCCTTTTCAGCAGGAAAATGGAGTGCCATTCCCCCCATGCTTATTTGACTCTAATACGCCTGGGCTGCCCGGCAAATCACGTTGGCGGAGGAAAGACTGGAAGCCTCCGAGGTTTCGGATTCCACCCGAAATTTCGAAGGCTCCAAACCCTATTTTCGCTTTATCCTGTATACGTCCGCATAGATGCGCCGAAGCGGTGCAACGCAGTACTTGTGGATCAACTCCATGAAATTCGGCGGGTCAGAGATGAGTTCTTCAAGGCATTCATCCTCAACACCGAAGGACAGCCGCACAATGTCGGCTTTCCCTTCCCTCGTCTCCACTTTAATGCACTCCTGCAGATTCTCATTTAAATGGAAAACATCGCAATTGCGGATTTTCTTCAGTTTCTTGAAGCCCTCTATCGGCTTGTCTTTGTTGGACTGGTAATAAGCGGCAAGTCTGCGGACAAGTTCGCCGTAATTGAAGTTCGGCACCTTGTTATTTACGCTCACCTCGAGAGCGCAGTCTTCATTTCCGGCCATAAGACACAAGCCGTAGGTGAAATCGAGGTCGCCTTTATTAAACTTGATCCTATGGCCAGTCTCGTCGTGAAAACGTTTCAGTTCCTCGGGAACTTGGAGCTCAGGATTTTCCTTCTTTTTCTCGGAAGTAACGTAATAATCGCTGACGCTCAAATACCACTGATCGATGATGGCCTCGAGCGACTTATCGATCAGCGCAGCAGTTTTTGGGGGAGTTTTCCTCTTTCCAGGCAATCGTCTAATCCTCAGGTAAGGTTAACAAAAATCCAAAACCGGGACGTACCGAAGGTTGTAGTATAGCATGGAGCTTTTCCGATGTGAAAAACGATCTGTGATCGGGCAGCGAATCGTTGAATTTGTTGTTCTTGATTCATTTGACAGCGCTCAGGCTATCGGGGATAATTCGACTCCGTCACATCAGGGTGGGCGTTTAGCTCAGCTGGGAGAGCGCCGCGTTCGCAATGCGGAGGTCGGGGGTTCGATCCCCCCAACGTCCACCAATAAAATCAAGCATTTAGCAAAATCCCTTAAAACTCATCGGCACTTTGTAACGGCAGGATAACGGCAAGCGCCCAGGGCTGATTTTTGCCAAATTCGTGGAATTCCGTGTGCAAGGAATAGAAAATTTGCAGCGGTAGGAACAAAAAAGACATCCGAAGGAGCCTTGAATCCCCTATCACTACTATATTCCTACCACTTTCTTGGCCTGCCCTTGGGGAACTTCACGAGTTGGCATGATCCGGCCTGCCCATTTCCTCGCAATTCGGGTAGACTATGGAAAGCCTTAAATCAGAATGGAGTATAAAACCATGGCGCTTTCCCGTGAACTTATCGTAAAACCGGCAGACATTCGCGTCTCAATACAATGCAAATTATGTGGCGCGCGGATCGATATACCTCACTCAGCTGTTGATCGTGCTGATGACGCGGAATCAACTAAAAAACGCAACGTTCCCGTCCTGTGCCCTTCTTGCGACGAACAATATCCACAAGGACTTAACCAAATTCTTGGAGAACTTTTGCATTCTCTCCGCCAAATGGAGAAATTTGAGGTGGTGAGCTTCCGAATACCCGACACACATCACGGTTAGTTTCAATCCAGCCTCGGAAAATTCGAATGTCCGCATTTCGGGCAGGTCCGGCTATGTATTCGAGAAAGAGCCGGAAAAATTTTTCCTTTTGCCTTTTCCTTTGGGAATTTCCGGTTGATTTATTGAAACTCTTTTGTGCTAGGATCTCGCCGATGGTGGATTCGCCATACCCACACGCTATGATAAACGGCGACACCAATCATGCCAAGGCAACACAAAAGAATAATGAGCAAAGCAATCACTTCTGATGGTGAAAATATGTCTGAAATCCAATCGCTCACTATCCGTGCAAGCGATCTAGGCAATTCGGTAGATCGTTGGAATTCAGCAATGATCTGGGCTTTGGTATTGGGCGCAATTGCCGCAGTTGCCATTGTTTTAACGACTCGTATTGTAGTGGTAAAGGCGAAACAATTGGCGCATGTACAGAGCGAACTCCTACGGGCTAAGGACAAGCAGCTTACGCTTGACCTTAAAGACAAGGACGAGAAAATAGCGGAGGCGGGCAGAATTGCGGGTTCTGCCAATGAGAGGGCGGCAGCAGCAAATGAACGGGCAGCCAATGCCCAAGAGAGCCTTGCTTTGGCTGAACAGCACGCAGCGGAAGCGAATGCTAAGGCCGAGGGATTCCGGCTTGATATCGCCACGGCGAATGAATCATCAAAGCAAGCAGAAGCACGGGCACTTGAGGCAAATCTGGAGTTGGCTCGATTTAAGGCACCGCGAACGCTGAGCCAATCGCAGCAGGCGAACATAGCTGGGCGACTACGTCCCTTTGGACCCAAGCGTCTCGACGTGATCATAATTGGAGATGCAAAAGAAATCGTCGATATTACCGGATCAATTGTCGCAGCTATCCAGCAAGCGGGGTGGAATGTTAACGTGGTTGGTAAGGCAATTTCCGGCCCCAACGTCTCCGGCGTACTTGTGGGCACGCATTTAGGATCTGACGGCAATATCATTGCCGCTTCTGAGGTATTGATATCGGCCTTACAATTAGAAGGAATTGTGACTGGCCGGTTCACGCCGCAATTCGACGACACTCTCCCGATGGCCATCATGGGAAAATGGGATACCACCAACGTCGCACCGATCAGGATGCTCGTAAGTGCAAAACCGTAAGCAAGACCGCACCGAATCCAAATTAGTTCTTTCACTTTGCTGTTTTCCATGATTTTTCCTTTAGGAATTTGCGCCAGGATCACGCGCGGGGGGCATAACTACAAAGGCCCAGACAGGCGGAAATGAAAAAGGCTCCCGAAGGAGCCTTTTAGAAAAAGCGCTATTGGGTAATTCCGGTAGCTAAGCGGATTTAGCTGAGCTTTTTGCTTTGAGCTTTTTCTTTGTCTCTCTTGATTTGGGTGGATTTACCTCTGCGGCATTGACGCTTAGGTTTGTTTCCTTATCGAATTTCTGTAGGCCAATCTCTAAAATTGGCACAATCGCAGCAGGTAACAAGTTCTCGGGGCTTTCTCCAATGTTTGCTGCCCCTATTCCGAATTTTACGAAGATTCCCCACAAACCTTCGTGAATGTTTTGGTTCTTAATCAAGATGGTGGCCAATTCCTTGTGCTTAAAAACGATCTGATTTGATTCGGGCATAACTCTTAGCTCTCCTTGTCGGTTTTATTGAACAGATTGATCAGTGCCCTGAGTCAAAAGCGTTTCAGCGGTTACCTGGAACGCGCTAGGGGACACAAAAATGGTTGACCCAGACACGCCAGGTGACGGACTAGCACTCCTAACTTCGCCTAAATAGTCCCATTGTCCGGTGCTTATAGGCAATCGTGCGCCGCTGGCATTCACGGCGATTTTCGCATCTAATCGATCTGTTATTTGTTGATATAGATTTTCTGCCCCGACGGAAGCAGCAATCGAACTAACCAAAAACTGATTTAAGCTAACGCCTTCGCGCTTCGCTATATATATTGCCTGCCGATGCAAGCTCTTGGGCAGTCTTAATGCGATTTTTCCGCTATACCCCTCTGCGGAAAATGGCGCAGGTATCTCCATACCCTGATTAATTGCACTCTCCAGCCAATTGTAGGCCGCTTGTTCTAAGTTCTTATATGCTTTCTGCGGAGTCAACCCCTCAGAAAAACATCCCGGAAATTCCAGTATTTGTGCGGCGTAGCGTCCCGTCTCGGGATCCGGGGTAAGAATTCGGGAATAGGGTTTTTTCAGATATTCTTTAATTCTATTTTCCATATTATTTGCCCTCCTCGTGTTCTCGCAGCCACAAAAGGTCATCCTCGAAGTGATCCAGAATACTGTGCACCGTGCCCTTTGCTAAGGTCCGATGAGCTGGAATTGATAAGGGGGTCCATTTGCGTTCCTTGTTTACAAATGTAGGTTCCTTTCCTCTCTGCGTGTCCCGTGTACGCCCAAGTGCTTCTGCCAAACGCTTAAGATCCTTATGCCTTACGTTTGATGCCGCCGCGCGCAATTGATCTATCTCACATTGGATCCTGTCCAACTTGTTCATGATATCGCATGTGATATCACTTTACTAGATCGGCGGTCAACACAAATCGTATTAGCGTTTAATCACGGCCGCATCTGCTAATCCAGCCTCGGAAAATTCGGGTGTCCGCACTTTGGGCAGGTCCAGGTTAATTCTCCGCTGATGCTCCAATCGGCTTGCCAGGTGTCAGGATCAAAGGGCGCGTTGCAGCTCTCACAGTCTGCCGGGGTCCAATGCGGTTTGCGTTCCGGTTTCTTCGCTTTGGTGACTTCCATCTCAATTCCTCGATAAAACTGCGCGTTTAAGGGGCCATAAGGGCACGATCTCCGGGCAGCCCTTATGATGACCCCGCCTTGTTTTCGATGGTTTCGGCAGCACGGCAAGCGCAAGGATGGCGCCGTGTTCTGCGCAACACCGCGACCTCTTTTGCACACTCATCCAGTTCGATGTCCATTTGCAGGGCGATCTTCGTCAAAAGGGTTTCGATCCTGAGTAGGATGGTCCCCAGCCTTTCAGGTTTTTCTTCGGCCATAAATCCTCGTCAGGGTTTCAATGCGAATTCCGTTTCAGGTTCCAGCGTGGGCAGTTCGCGCTCCAGCTCCGAGAATGCTAGGGAGTGTTCAAGCCTTGCGCTTGCCACCTGTCCGCACTCGATGCGTAGATGCAGCTCTCCGGTGAATTTCGCCCGGGCCAATTTCTCCAACAATGGATTGAGGTCTTTTTCCATAAATACTCGATACGAATTTGCTCTATGCTGCCCCACGATCGACGATCACGGGCAGGGCCTTGTACCCAATACAGCCCGTTTTCGGATCGTTGCCAGGTTATAGGGACACGCGCAGGATAGGGCACAAATGCAAAAGGCCCGGACAGGCAGATCCGGGCCTGATTGACGGTGTGATTATCACACCCTGTTTTTCATGAGGTGAGATTTTTGTTTATTCCGGCATCGATCAATTTATCGACATTTTTTCGATTCACTTTAACGGGATTTATCCCGCTGCGATTTCGCCGGCAACGTCGGCCGTTTCGATAAGCATCTGCTCAATGTCGGCCCGGCGAATTTATTGAACCCGAGGGTGACGTCAGCCGCCTGCCTTTGGTTGAGTAGAAATTTCCATGTATTCCTCTTGATAAAAGCAGAAGGCCCGGCAGAACCGGGCCTCTGAAGCTCGCCTCGCGCGACTTGGCGAGCTGGCTAGATAGGCGTTTCAGGAGCGGGGACGCCCTTACCCCGTCCGAGTGGCATGCCGCGCTCGGCACGGTTCGCCGGAATTAGTCGCGCCCCGGCTTGGCGCCGCACTAATCACAATATCTTGAGCAATCGGAGACGCGCCGCGCATAGGGCAAGCTGATTTTCCTGCCGTTCGGTGCTCGCTTGCACGGAAGCGCCCGGATATGCCGGCAGCGCAACGGGGCTGACCTCCAATAGTCGCCCTTTTGTAATGGTGCGCACCCTGCCCACGGCTGTATTATCCCAATCGGCTTCTTGAATCAAAAATCCGCAAGAGGTGCCCTTAACGTCTCGGCGCTCCACTAGGGTGAGCAGGTCTCGACCTGCCGTTGTGTCCGGCAAATCGTCCTCAAAGGCAAGCCCGGCAAGGCCATCAATGAATCGCAGGCTTCCGTTCGATGTGCGGCCCAGGACGCATGTCGGATCATGATATCCAAACAGGCAGATATCACTATTCAGACTTTCCGTGAAGCAGCCCTTCTGATAGATTTCCTTGAATCCGCCAAGATCACAGGAAAGGGAATTATAGGGTGCGCAAATTCCAAAAATGGTCGCTATGGAATCCGCGCGGCCCGGCTGTTTGCGAAGTTCTACTTGCGATTCGTATCTGCGAAGCGCTAAAAGGCTTCCGTTTTCCAGAACCAGATCCTTCGAGAATAAATTCTTGTTCCGAAATTCCAGAAGGCCCGCTGCAAGCTCTTCCCGATACGATTGTTTTCTTTGTGGCAGAATTAACGGCATTTTTTCTCCTATGCAGCATCGCGGACAACTGGTGCCGTGATCGCTGGAATTGATGCACGAAGTTTTTGGAATTCAATCTCTAGGGATTGCTCGCTCTGATCGGCGGCCAATCTTAGGCGATTAATTTCGTCCTGGAGGATCTGCGTAACGCGAGCAACGGCGCTTGAAATTTGATCCGCGTTCGAGAATTGTTTATAAATCACCGTTCCGGTATTGATATTTTGACCTAAGCGGCGCTCAATCACTTCCGGTTGCTGCCGTTGCAAGTCCTGCAGTTGGTCTAGCATCTCGCCATGAAACTCGGTGACTAGGGGCGAGCACCCGCGCACGAGCGCCGCCGAGATTCTGTTTTGAGAGCATTCCGTCTGAAAGCCCAAATTGTCGAGCCCGTAAACAATTTTGCTGCATTGCTCTTCGGATTCGATGTAAGCCCTCCGCGCAGTCTCGAATGCATCGCGCTTCTTTTGAGCCGTTGCATGAGCCTCAACACGCTGCTTCTCCAGCGCCGCCCTTTTTCTTACGGTCTCGGCGTCCAGCGCAACGATTTCCTGAAGCGCTGCAGATCGTGCCGCAGTTGTAGTGATTGCAACTTTTGTTTGTTCCTTTTTCTTCTTCAGATTGATCATTTTGCTTTTTTCTCCTTTTTTCCATTTGTGAAAGGTCAATTACCGCCCGGCTGATGCTTGGCGGCCATACGGCTACATCCGCCGTCATTTCGCTCGAAAAAACGGCACTGCGCTTCTTGTGCTCGGTTAAAACCTGTTGATGCTTCATGGTACTTCTCACCCCCCTTATTGAACCGTCTGCGGCGCCTGAAATTGCTTGTAATCGGCGGCGTATTCCAAATTTGCGCTGAGAATCAGTAACTTGTCGGCCTTGGGCGGATCGGGAATCGTTAAGATTAAAACGGGCGCCGTCAATTTAACGGTGCCGGCAAGGACTCCATGTGGATCCTGACGAATGAAATGGTGCCGAAGGTACTCCCAGAGCTTGCCACCATTAATAACCCGTCCATCTGCGCTTTCTCCCTCTCCGGTGGCAGTCATAGTCTTGCCGTCCTTTGAAGCGGGGGCGAATCGTATTGCATAGCACGAATGGTTGTTGTATCAATACCTATGAAATGAGCCGGTTGGTTGCTGTCGTTCAATGAGCATAAAACAAAATAGGGGGATAAGAATGCAGAAACCCGAGATGCCGTGTCCAATGCACGATGAACATCTGTGCTATCTTGTAAATATGGGTTTTATGGAGAGCAGTTTAAAAGATTATAAAGCGCTTGTGAAGGGTGCAAAGTTCGTATGTACTAAATGCGGGCGGAGCGCAAATTCAGATGAAAGCCTTTGTCGACCCGTAAAAATCTAACGTACTGCAGCATATAAACAAGCACATAACAATTCGTTTGAAATAGCTGCAAAACCATCATGTTTCATTAAAAATGCGTAGGGGCATATGCTCCTGCAATTATGACGCACCACAGTAGTTAAGGCGTCTTCGTTGTTGCGAGGGCCGGACTGTTTTCGGTTGATGTTTTAAAATGCGATCGCTGCGGTGGCCGGATGCGAATCCTCTGCGCAATAAATCCCCCTGGCGCCATTCAGAAGATTTTGGATTGCTTCGGCCTTCATTCTAAGCCAGGTCCGTGCTGCTTGCTGCAGTCCGCGCTTGCTGCCTTCTTAAAACCATCTGAAGCACAGGACTCTCCTTGTCATGTGCCGTCTTCCGCTGTTAGCTCAGTTGTTGGTTGTTGGTTATTGATCACCGATGTTGTGACAGCTGGAAGCAAAACCCCTTGAAGAGAGTGGATTGCCTGAAAGAGAACCGAGCGGACCTTTTCATCGCGCTCCATGGGAAGATGCTCCTTCAACACCTGCAGCGATTCCAGGGATTCAATCGAGGCGACAGCCCGAACCGCTGCCTGGCGCATGACGGCCATTTCATGCTCAAGATAGGGCTGCAGATTCCCCATGGCCTGTTGCTTCCCTGTCCTCGCCATTGGAATGAGGGCGATCATTGCGCTTTCCGGATGGCCCACAACAAATTCCCGTATAGAGTCGTAAGCCTCATGGGAACCGATTTTCCCCAAAGCCTCTATCGCACATTCTGCGTGAAAAGGACTGCTCAAATCGCCGAGGATCAGAGGTGTTGCCGCTTCGATCCTTAGTTCGCCAAGAACGCGAATCAGCCCCCATCGCACGCGGTCTCCTTCTTCCGTGTAAAGCTTTAAAACTGTTTTGGCCTCTGCCGGAGTAAGTTTTTCAACCATTTCACGAACTGCCGTAAGCCGCTCTCTGGTAGTTCCCGATCTCAATATGCGGAACCACCCCTCGATCCGGTCGGTCTTCACTGGTGGTGTGTTATCGTCTCCGGCTACGGATGGTCTCGTCAGGCCAGGAACGCGCGCAGTCTCCACAATCCTTCTATTTGGATTTTCCGGCCATTTCTCCAGTTCTGCCAGCAACAAACCTGCATGCTCAAACCTGTTTTCCGGATCAATAGCCAGGCACTTTTCCAGTATTGACTCCAAAACCCGTGGGAAATTCGGTTGCACTTCAACGGGCCAGGGAAATTTGCCTAAAGGTGGGAATCCCATCAGCATCTCATAAAGAATTGATCCCAACGTGTACACGTCCGCACGGCGATTCACATTTTTGGAGCTGAAACGCTGTTCGGGTGCGAGGTAGGCAATCGTACCCAGAATTTCTCCTGACCGGGTCAACGGGGTCCATTCGAGATCCAGCATTTTGGCAATTCCAAAATCCGAAATCACGGGCTCCCCGTTTGCATTGAGCAGAATATTGGCCGGCTTTAGATCCCGGTGAATCACCCCTCTTTCATGTGCATACGCCATGGCGTCGCAGACAGGCTTGAAAAGTTTCATTGCCGCCTCGATCGGCATTTTCCCCCGATCCAAGCGCCGGCTTAGATTGCCGCCGGGCATGAATTCCATTGAGTAGTAGTAACAGTCATCCAGCACACCGTTGTCCAGCACCTTGATAATGCCCGGGTGCGAAAGATCGCGAATGATATCCACCTCTCGAATGAAGCGCCCGTATGCTGAGGACCACGTGGATGCACGTTTCCCGAGTATCTTGAATGCGCGTTTTTCCCGGCGGCGCGGGTTTATCCCAAGGTAGACGTCGGACATACCACCCGAGCCGACCAGCTCAACCAGGTAGAAGTCGCCGATTTTTTTCCGTGCCATGGTCATGTTGGCTGTAAGCATAAGTGCCCGCCGCACATTAGGGCCTGTGACGAAATAAGTGACGCACTTTGGCGCGAGCGCCGGGCGGGCAGATGCAAGGCGCCGCGACGCAGGCGATGCGGTGACATCGTCGAGGAGCGGCAACGAAGCAGATGCCCGCCCGCCGCCGCGCCCCTTCGGGCTGCGGCCCGCAGGCCCGCTGGCTGCGTTGTTCGCTCCTTACATACTACCCGGTATGCTCGTCGCTCACGCCTTGCCAGCGGGCCTGGGGGCCTGCAGCAAAGTGCGCCACTTATTTCGTCACAGGCCCTTA
>Ga0187873_1002330_pt1 | contig 14611 bp, 3 predicted proteins | sample June2016WEW_16_1_2_FD_133012 | JGI IMG/M metagenome (GOLD analysis project Ga0187873, IMG submission 133012) | Peatland microbial communities from SPRUCE experiment site at the Marcell Experimental Forest, Minnesota, USA - June2016WEW_16_100 | ecosystem: Environmental > Terrestrial > Soil >... | reverse complement strand
GGTGTGGCATGGTAGTCCGGCGCAGGGTGTAAACCCCCTGTTTTTATTTCTCTGGATGCATCCAAACTTTTTATTTTACGCTCTGGAAAGTTGACACTCCAGTAAATACGATAAATGCCGCCCCCCCGAAGAGACGCCCCCGCGGCGGATCGATAACTGAAAAAATGCAAAACTAACTTATTGCTCTGCCGTGCCCCGGAGGGGCCCTGATGCGGGGAACACTCACCTCATTTTTCCCTGTATTCATGGTTCTGTTGTGAACGTCTAGATTTATACCAGATTCCACAGAGCCATTTTTACTTTCTTTCATGCACATATTTTTAGAGAAGAGTCCGTAACCGTCAACGCCGTACAAAATCCGGATATCCCGCCAAATCCCCAAAAACAGCAAACGGATCCGCTGCAAAAAAAAGAAATATTACTTTTTAACGCCTTGACCGGATCGCAAGGGTACCGATGGTGCCAAAGGCGGCAAAGGCGGCAAAGGCGGCAAACGGCAGACTGCCGGACTGGGTCGGCGCCGGTGAGGTTGCAGTTGCGGTTGCCACGGTAGTTGTTACGTCGGCAGTAACATTGGCCGGGGAACCTACTGCTTCCGGGGCGGCCGCATTTGCCTGCTGGGCCGTCGTGTTTGCCACTGCGAGCGGGACGAGGGTCACCGGGATCTCAACTGTCTCGTTTTTCGCCGGGACTGATGTTATGTTTGCCATGTAGACAGCATACCCGGACTTTTCAACGGTGATGACACGGTACGGCGTTCCGGTCGTATAGACTTCGACTTTCAGCTGACCCTCCTTCGTGATACCCTTGAAATCCGAATCAAAGGTAACATTTGCCCCATCGGCATTTGCCTAGACAAGGTAGGTTCCCATATCCCCGCCGATAAGCTGTGGGGCGGTGGTGGCTGTCTCGTTCACAGTCTGGTTATCTGCGGGAGTTGCTGCTGACACGCATCCGACAATTACAATGCACGCAAAGAGAGTTAAAAAGAATAATTTTTTTCACAATCAGATCCCACGTGAGGTATAATTTTTGTCCGGTAATTCGCGCAGGTATTTGTGGGGATGTGTCCCATATATAAAAGATGAAGCTCATTTTTGAGCTGTCCGGTGAGAACCCGACCCTGCCGTGTGCGGAGATTGAATGCGTTGCATCAGTGATTGATACGCGGCCGCAGGTTGCCGTCGCGGAATGCCCGGTACCGGCCGCGGCCCTGCGTCTCGCAATGACCCATGTAGTGCTTGAGTACCTGGGTGAATGCGCCCCGGAAATTACCTCGTTCCGGCACCTGCTTACAGATCTCTCCATAACCACCAGTCAGCCATTCTCCGGCCGGGCCAAACTGGTCCATGATGGCTGCCAAGAGAAAACCCCCTGCTCCCAGCGGGAGTTTGAACGATTGATCGGTACCATGATCACCGGTCCGGTCCAGCTCATCAACCCAATCGAGGAGTACCGGGCGATCCTTTCAAAAGACCGGTGTTATTTCGGGAAAGTTCTGTTCAGGATCGATCGTGGGGCATATAACGAGCGTAACCCGGGCAAACGCGAATTTTTTCATCCCGGGGTTATGATGCCACGGATGGCACGGACTCTTGTCAATCTCTCTCTTGCGGAGGCCGGGACTACCTTGCTTGACCCGTTCTGTGGGACCGGGGGGATCCTGATCGAGGCGGAGATGCTCGGGCTCCATGCGGTGGGAATTGACTTTGATCCGATGATGATCCGGGGAAGTAAAGAGAATGTGAAGCAAAGTGTGCTCCTCCTTGGCGACACGACCCGGCTTCCGATAAAAGACCAGACCGTGGATGAGGTCGTGACAGATTTTCCCTACGGTCAGTCGGTCTGCATAAAAAAAGCCGACACCATGGAGCACCTATATCACGATGCTCTCGACGAGATCAACCGTGTCCTGATGATCGGTCGCCGTGCAATCGTGGTCACTCACCAGGATATCTCCAGTATTGCAGCACAACACATGACCGTGCTCCAGCACCATACCCAGAGGGTGCACAAGAGCCTCACGCGGCATATCCTTGTACTCCGAAAACAGGGATAATTTTTCCGTGTTGATGGAGTAATTCTTATGAGGGAACCGTGCTTCATATATTGCGTGATATGAGATCCAGTGCCATCATTTTCGTGATGCTCCTCCTTGTGCTGAGCATCTTTGTCCTTACACCAGCCGCAGCAGCGGCTCCAACCGATGCTGCAGGATGGACCGCACTCGGGCGTAACCTGACAGACCAGGAAAATTACACAGAAGCCTTCCAGGCTTATGATCAGGCAATCGCCCTCGATCCCAACTATGCCGCGGCCTGGGACGGCAAGGCGGATGCTCTCAACCGTGCAAACCAGTACACCGCCGATCCCCTCGCCACCCTGAACATGGCCCTTGCTAATTCGAACCAGGCGCTGGCGCTGAATGCATCGTCTGCAAACGAATGGATAAACCACGGGCAGATCCTCTATACGATCGGTGCTTATTATCAGAACCAGCTCAATGACAAGACCAACGCAAGTCTTTATTATAACGAACAACTGGATTCCTTTGAAAAAGCCATCAGTGTCGAACCGGACAATGCGGATGCATGGTTTAACAAGGCGTACGCGCTCTGCGGTATGGGCAGGTGCAACGAGGGCGTCGTCGCATTCCAGAAGGTAGAGGAACTGGATCCCAACTATCCTAATCTCCAGGCCAACCTTGACATTGCAGAAAAACTAGCGGCAACCGAGACACCGTTTTATTTAAAATATGATGTGGAGATCGTTCTGGCTGCAATTGCAGTTATCGGTGCTGCGCTTTGGGTTATCGCGGTCAGGAAGAAATACTGATAAGCCAAAAATTTTCTTATTTTTTCGCAAAGTCCCGCACAAGGATCGAAATAAAAACAGGGTTCTGGAGAAACGGACATCCCCATTAACGCCGAACCATACCACGAAAATCAATAAAACCAACTGTGGGAGGGTTCCCCGCCTTAGGGCCTCTCCGAGGCACGGCGGGCCATGATGTTTTTAGTACTTCAGATTCCCGAATTTAAATCCTCGTTCCACGGTGGGGATGTTAACTTCGGGCGAAATGTACCCCGATCAATCCATCAAATCCGGGCCCAATCCGAGCCCCGATTCCCCCTTTTCATACCTCAAAAGAAGCCCGAATCGGGCTCCGATTCCAAACACTCCCAAATTGGGTTTCTTTCGGGAAACGGACAAATTAAAACGGACCCTATAATGCGATTCTTTTGGCAGATCGCAGGTCAAATTGCCTACAACACGATCCGGGAAAAAGAGGCGGCCAGAACGTGGATATGAGGCTGTGAGGGGCAGTATATGGGGTTCAATTTGGGCATATTTTGGCAAATTGATGGACCTACAGTCCTAAAATTTCAGGGATATCTATCGGACGCTTTTACGGGCTTTTCCAGACAGTATATGAAGTGACTAACAGCTCAAATCCTTACTGCGCCTTATCGTAGCAGATCTTTGCTTCCTCATGCTTGCCCAGTTTGTCCAGCGTCGCCCCGATATCATTCCAGACCTCTTTACGAGAGAGATCGATCTCCAGTGCACGTTTGAACGAGGTCAGGGCTTCCTGGAATTTCTCAAGTTCCTTCAGGGCACGACCCTGATGGATCCATGCATCGACAAAATCCGGCTGGAGAGAGATCATCGCACGGTATGACTCTGCTGCATCCTCAAACTGCCCGAGCGCCTCAAAGGCACTCCCCTTGGTAAAGTATGCAATCGAGAACGAGGGATCGATTGCAATGGCCCGGTCATAGGATTCAATCGCGGCCTTATGGTTCTTCAGGCCGGCAAAGGACATTCCCCTCCGGGTCCAGCCGACTGCATTCTCCGGGTCCAGTTTGAGACCTTCGTCATACGCATCTCTTGCTTCAGAAAACTTCCCGATATCGTAGAGAGCGTTTCCTTTGCCAAACCAGGCGGTTGCAAGTTCTGGGTTCTTTTCCAGTGCTTTCTCAAACGATTCGAGCGCATCACGGTACATGCCAATCTCGGCCAAGGATGCTCCCTTGTGGGAGAAAGAGTCGGCGCCATGGGGATCGAGTTCCAGTGCCCGGTCGTATGACTTGATGGCATCGCGGTACTGTTCAATCGCTGCATAGGCAAGGCCGCGATCCCGGTAAAGTTCGGCAGAATCCGGTTTTATGGCAATGGCACGGTCGTACTCCGTGATGGCTTCATCATAACTGCCCTCGTCATTTAAGGTACGGGCTTTCCAGTAGTGTGCCTGATAGCAGGACGGATTTATCTCCAGCGCCCGGTCGAATGCCTTGATTGCCCCGTCGGTATTCTGGAGTTCAATATAGGCCCGCCCTTTCTGGAAGATTGCGTCGGCATATCCCGGGTTGGCAGACAATGCCTGGTCAAAGACCGCAATAGCATCCTTGTATTTCCCCAGATGGAACAGGGATCTACCCTTCTCGTACAGGGCATCAGGATAATCACTTTTGATCCGCAATGCTGCATCAAACGAGGCTACCGCTTCCTCATACTGCTCGTGGCGGGCAAGCACAACACCTTTGTAATGGTACGCTTCTGCATACTGCCGGTTGATGGCGATCGCATGGTTGAACGCATCAACCGCCTCATCGTCCTGCTCTTTCTTTACGTGGGCAAGCCCCTTGTAATAATACGCCTCCGCTGATTCCGGCTGGAGGGCAAGGACTTTTTCAAACGCATCCAGAGCTTCGCTGATCCTGCCCAGGTGAATAAATGCCCGGCCCAGATTGAGAAGTGCCGGAGCGTATGAGGCGTTGATTGCAAGAGCGTGGTTATAGCAGTCCAGTGCATCCTCGTACCGGTCCAGGTTTGCCTCTGCGATCCCCCGGTGGAGCCACGCTTCGGGATAGTCGGCATGTTCTGAGAGGGCCCGGTCGAATGCGTTGATCGCTTCCTGGTACATGGCAACTCCGCACAAGGCCCGCCCTTTTGCATAGAATGCCGGGGCATATTTCGGGTGCTGTACAAGCGCCGCATCGAAGTTTTTTATTGCTTCCTGGTACCGGCCCAAGGCTAAAAGCGAGAGCCCGGAGTGGTAATACGGACGGGCATCCTTCTTGTCAAGGCCGATGGCTTTGGAATAACAGGTGATTGCGTCCTCGTGATGGTCAAGGGCAGCAAGGGCCATCCCTTTACCGGTCCAGATATACGCGTAGTTCGGGCGGAGCCGGAGCGCAAGATCGAAGGTGGTGGCCGCATCCTCGGGCCTCAGGAGTCGCAGGAGCGCCATTCCTTTGTAGTACAGCGCTTCATCGTGCTTGGGGCGAAGGGCAATGGCGTTATCATATGAGAGAACAGCCTCATTGTACTTGCCCAGTTCAAAGAGCGTCCGGCCCTTGTAGTAATGCGCGTCCGTGAAATCGGGCTTTATTTCGAGCGCCCTGTTGAATGCCTCAACCGCATCACCAAAGTTGTTGAGAGCCTGGATTGCACGGCCCTTCAGGTACCACGCATCTGCATTGGCCGGATCAATTTCCAGCGTTTTTCCATATGATTCGATGGCGTCGTTGTATTTCCCGAGATCGTAGAGCACCAACCCCCGGTGGAGCCATCCGGGGACTGAATCCGGAGTGGACTGGATCACATGATCAAATGCCTCAATCGCATCATCGAGTTTACCGGTTGCAGCAAGGGAGATTCCTTTGTGATAGAATGTATCAGTGTTACCGGCATCGAGATCAATGGCCTTGTTAAACGCGAGGATCGCATCGTCATGCCTTCCCAGATCTGCAAGAGCAAGTCCTTTATAGAAATAGACCCCGGTATAATTCTTGTCGATAAGCAGTGTCTTGTCAAAGGTCTTGACCGCCTCGCGGAACATACCCAGCGTAACAAGTGCCCTGCCTTTCTCAAAGAGTGCATCGGCAAAGACCGGATCAATCTCCAGCGCGGCGTCAAATGCTTTTACTGCATCTTCAGAGCGCCCGCTCCGTGAAAGCGCGACTCCCTTGTAACAGAGCGTCTTTGTATCCGAAGGCCGGATGGCGAGGGCCTCTGAATAACTCTCAATTGCCTCGCTGTACTGTCCCAGCAGGTCAAACGAGCGGGCTTTCTGGAACTGTGCTTCAAAATGCTCCGGATTTAAGTTGAGGGCACGGTCGAATGCTGCAATGGCGTCCTCGAAGTGGCGGAGCCGGGCAAGAACACAACCCTGCTCGTACCAGGTTTCGGCATCCTCCGGGGTGTATACCAGCAGGCGCTCGAACGATTCTGCGGCCTCTGTGTAGTGTTTCAGAGCAGCAAGCGAAGCTGCACGGAAATACAGGGCATCAGTGTTTTTCGGATCGCCGTCAAGACCAACATCAACCGCCGCAAGCGCTTCTTCGTATTTTTCGATATAAAAGAGCGCTCTCCCACGTTCGAAACTGGCAGTTGGATCCGATGGCTTAATCGCAAGCACCCGGTCAAACGAACCGATGGCGTCTTCGTACTTCTTGAGGGCAGCAAAAGCCCGGCCCCGCTCCAGATGCACCCCGGGATCATCAGGCCGGAGTGCAATTGCCCGGTCATACGCCGCGATTGCCGCCTCGTAATGGCCGGTATGCATAAGCGCTCCGCCTTTTTTGAACCAGATATCAGGGTTATCGGGGTTAAGCGACAGCGCAGCGTCAAAGGCCAAATCGGCTTCCTCGTACCGTTCGAGCACGACCAGCGACTGGGCCCGGAGATAAGCAGGTTCGTAGTTGTCAGCGAGCTGGGTAAAGGCAAGACGGAAGATTTCCTGTGCTTCGTCATGCCGATCCAGAATGGCAAGGGTCTTTCCTTTCTCAAAAAGGATCTCGCCATTGCCCTGTTCCTTCCCAAGTGCGATGTCAAAGAGATGGAGCGCATCCTCATACTGTTCCAGACGGTACCATGCCTTTCCTTCAGAGAATAGCAGAGGAATGTCGTGAGGCTCGATCTGGCGGGCTTTCTCAAAGGCCTGTACTGCATCATCGTCTTTTCCGATCTGCGCCGACGCAAGGCCACGGTAGTACCAGGTCCCGAAATGATCCGGTGCATGGGAGAGCATACCATCAAATGCCGTTATCGCGTCAGCGTATCGGCCGAGGCGTTTCAGAGCAAGACCCAAGATATAGGCAGCATCAGCAAACGTGGCGTCCAGCTCAAGAACCCGGCCAAACGCGGTGACAGCCTCCTCGTCGTGCCCCAACTCGAACAGCGCACAGCCTTTCTCATAATGGGTCTCCGGTTTCTTGTCATCAAGAGAGATGGCGTCAGAGAGTGCTGTGACTGCATCCTCGTACTGGCCGAGTCGCGCAAGCGCCACACCTTTTTTGTGATATGCCAGGTACTGATTTTTGTCGATGCTAAGTGCACGATCAAAGGCAGCAACCGCGTCATCGTACTGCCTGAGTTGGGAATGAGCACAGCCCTTTGCAAACCATGCATTGTAGTCTGACGGATCCAATTTGATGGCAGAATCAAATGCAGCAACGGCTTCGCCGAATTTTTTGAGATTTACAAGGGCATGCCCCTTGTTCAGGAATGCCGGCGCACTGGACGCATTGATGGCGATCGCTGCATCAAAGGCAGCTATCGCATCCTTGTTTTTTGAGAGCCGAGCAAGTGCCAGCCCCTTTTCGAAATAAGCGAAAGAGAAGTTCGGATCGATCGAAGAGGCCATTTCGAAGGCGTCGATTGCCTGCCGGTCACGGCCGAGACGGGCAAGCGCAGTACCCTTATCGTAATAAGCGCTGGCGTACTTCGGATTCAGGGCAAGCGCCCGGTCATAGGAGGGGATTGCCTCTTCGAACCTCTCAAGACCTGCGAGTGCAACGGCCCGGTCATACCACCCGTTTGCATTGTCGGGTTTAAGTTCGAGGGCTTTTGTAAGTGCCTCTATTGCGCCTTTGAGATCACCACCTGATAAGAGAGAACTGCCTTTCCGGAACCAGGCCGGTGCGCAGCCGGGATCGGCAGCAATGACCCGGTCAAAGCAGCGAATCGCTTCCGGATAATTGCGAAGCCCGACAAAGGTCTTTCCCTTACGGTAACAGACAGTAATGTTATCCGGGGTCAGGGCAAGGGCACGATCGAAGGCTTCCAGTGCACTCTCCAGTTTCTCCAGATCGAGAAGCACACTCCCCTTGAGAAGCCAGACATCGGCAACGTTGTTCTCGATGTTGAGGGATGCATCGAGCACGCTCAGTGCCTCATCGGTTTTCCTGAGTCTTGCGAGCATGCGCCCCTTGTGGTACAGCGCCTCCGCGTTCTGCGGTTCAAGTTCCAGCAGTTTGTCAAATGCGGTGACTGCCTGCGTGTACCTGCTCATAGCGGCATACGCCAGCCCGGACTGGAAAAGCGCATCCTTTAATGAGGGGTCATGTTCAAGGGCACGCTTAAAGGATCGTATCGCTTTTTCATATTTCCCGAGAGCAAAAAGAGCCAGTCCCCTCTCGTAGTGCGCGTGTGCGTGTTCGGGCACAAACTGGATTGCCTGATCGCAGGCCTCAACAGCCCCGGCATAATTCTTCAGCCGGAACAACGCCAGCCCTTTCCTGTAAGCGGCTTCGGGGTATGATGGATCGAGGTCAAGGGCGAGATCGTACGCATGGACTGCCTCTTCGTCATTGCCCTGCAACGCGAGGGATTCACCTTTATAGAATGCGGCCTCAACGGATTTCGGGTCAAGCAAAAGAGCCTGGTCAAAGGCAGATACCGCTGCAGCGCCATCATTTTCGTGGAACAGGATTTCACCTTTTGCAAGCCAGATAAATGAGTTCTCCGGGTCGAGGGCGAGCGCCCGGTTGAGCGCATCGAGTGCCTTTGGAAAATCTTTGATCTCCATGAGTGCCCGGCCCCGGTAATACTGGATGACGGACGTCTCCGGGCCCAGCGTTAGTGCCAGATCAAAGATATTGGAGGACTCCTGGTACTGCTCCAGCATAAAGAGGGCAAGTGCCTTCCTGAATGCGTAGTCCTGAACACCGGGGGCGATCTCAATTGCGCGCTCGAACGCCGGCAGCGACTCGTCAAAGCGTTCCCGTTCAAAGAGCACCAGTCCTTTCTGGTACCATCCTGCCGCACAATTTTCGTCGATTGCAAGCGCCTGTTCGAATGCATCCTGCGCTTCATCGTGAAGCGCAAGGTGGGAGTATGCGATGCCTTTATAGTACCAGGCAGCCGCGTTCTTCCCGTTAAGGGCCAGCAGCTTGTCAAACGCTGCAATGCCCTCCTCCCACTGCTCGTTGTGCAGGAGGGATTTTCCCCGGTAAAGCAGGGTAAAGGCATCTTTAGACTGGCGTTTTTGCGCCTTTGCAAATGATTCGGCGGCTTCCTTGAAACGGTTGAGTCGGTAGAGGGCGTATCCCTTGCATGCATGTATCCGGGCATTGCCGCCGTCATATTCAAGGGCGCGATCGAGCGCGATCACGGCATCCTCGTACCGGGAAAGCCGCGTGAACGCAGTCCCCATGGTAAAATGGGCAATTGCATTTTCAGGATCGAGCGCTATTACCCGGTCAAAGAAGGTAAGGGCATCAACGTAGCGGTGAAGTTCAGAGAGCGCCTGCCCTTCTTTGACCAGTGCACCGATATGGTTGCTGTCCAGTTCGATCGCACGGTCAAAGGAAGGGATCGCTTCCTCATATTTTTTGAGGGCGTAATACGCGCAGCCTTTCTCGTACTGGATACGGGCGCTTTCCCGGCCCTGCCTGATGCACCGGTCAAAGACATCGATCGCATCCTCGTATTTTTCCAGTCGGGCGAGCGCAAGTCCCGCCTGCTCCAGTGCATCGGTATTGTCCGGGCTGATCTTGAGGGTTTTTGCAAAGGCACCGACCGCTTTTTCATCCCGTTGCAGTTCGACATATGCAAGGCCAAGGTGATAGAAATTATCTGCAGACCCGGGATCTTCCGCACAAGCAGATTCAAAAACGGCGGCAGCCTCCTTGAAGTGTTTTAATGCTTCAAGGGCCAGACCTTTAGCTGAAAGAAGGGGCGCATCCTTGGGGGTGATCTCCAGTGCGTGATCAAATGCGACAACGGCATCTTCGTTTTTACCCATCGCAGCAAGGGCCCGCCCTTTATGATAGTATGCTTGAGGATAATCTGCAAGCAGGCCAAGAACATGGTCAAAGGCCGCTACGGCCTCCTCGTTACGCGAGAGCTGGATCAGGTCAAGCCCCATGTCGAACCAGGCATGTGTATCGGTACTGTCAATTTCAAGTGACCGGGAGAAGGCCGGCACTGCATCGGCATATCGCCCAAGATTTGAGAGGGCAACACCTTTGTAATACCATGCCTCGGCAAAATCCGGCCGGATCTCTATGGCTATTTCGGAAGCCTGGATGGCATCCTCCTCCTGCCCCAGATTATGCAGCGATATGGCCTTGTTAAGCGCAGATTCTGCACTCTTTGGATCGAACTGGAGTGCTCTCTCAAAAGAGAGAATAGATTCCTGGTACAATCCCTGTGCTGCAAGTGCGACACCCTTGAGATGAAGAGCGGTGGCATAGTTTGGTACGAGAACTAATGCCCGGTCAAACGCCTCAATCGCATCGCGGTAACGTTCGAGTTTTAAAAGCGCTGCCCCACGATGGTACAAGGCTCGGTCGAGACGCGAATCGATGCTTATTGCCTTATCAAAGGACTTGATTGCATCCTCATACCGGCCCAGTTCATACAGCGCGAGACCTTTATACTGGTGTGCTTCGGTATAGGATGCTTTTAGTTTGAGCGCATGGTCACAGGCATCGATAACTTCAGTATAATCTCCAAGGTCAAAGAGTGCACGGCCTCTCTGGAACCACGCATCGGCATTATCGGGATGTGTCCCAAGGACTTTTTTGAATTCCCCTACTGCATCGCGGAACCTGCCCAGCGTTGAGAGCGCCTCTCCTTTGTGCATCCGCGCCTGAATGCAGTCGGGCTGGGTGGAAAGCGCAGTATCATACGCAAGGATCGCTTCCTCATGTCGGGCAAGGCCATCGAAGGCCCGGCCTTTCTGGTAATAGAGCTGCGCATTTCCCGGATCGCAGGCAAGAGCCTGGTCCAGCGCTTCAAGAGCCTCCGGGTACCTTCCCATATGGAACAGGATAAGTCCCTTATATCTCCATGCTTCGGCAAAATCTGACCGGATCTCTACAGCCTTGCCTGCGGCAGCAAGCGCATCCTCCTCCTGCCCCAGATTGTGCAGTGACATAGCCTTGTTGAGCGCAGATTCTGCGCTTTTTGGATCGCATTCAAGTGCACGGTCATACGCATCTATGGAATCCTGGTACAGGCCCTGTGCGGCGAGTGCGACACCCCTGAAATGATGAGCGGGAGCGTACTTGGGGAGGAGGACGAGTGTCTGATCGAAAGCCTGTGTTGCCTCGCGGTAGCGTTCAAGTTTCAGGAGCGAGGCACCACGATGGAAAAGGGCGCTGTCAAGATGAGGATCGTTCTCAAGTGCCTGGTCAAAGGAGAGAATTGCTTCCTCATATCTCCCCAGTTCGTAGAGAGCGAGTCCCTTGTGGTAATGGGCGTCCGGGTAGTTGGACTCCACATCCAGCGCGTGGTCGTAAGCGTCGATGGCTTCGTTGTAGTTGCTTAAGTCAAAGAGCGCACGGCCCTTCTGGTACCATGCATGGAAGTTGTGGGGGTTCTCTGTAATGGTCCGGTCGAAATCCCTGAGCGCTTCGGCAAACCTGCCAAGATTATAGAGTGAGATGCCCTTACGCATCCGTGCCTCAGTGTATTTTGGTTTGAGCGCAAGAGTTTTCTCAAACGCGGTAACGGCATCCTGGTGCCGGTCTAGGCCGTCTAATGCCCGTCCTTTCTGGTAATAGACTAGTGCATTTTCCGGGTCATAGATCAAAGCCCGGTCAAACGCGTCAAGCGCTTCCTGGTACCTCCCCAACTTTGAAAGGGCAATACCTTTGAAGTAATATCCGGGAGAATTTGTGGTGTCCTTTACAAGATTTCTGTCGAGTGCGTCGATGGCCTCCTTATATCGCCCGAGTTTTGAGAGCGCAAATCCCCGGTAGTAAAAGGCCTCGGTGTAACCGGGTTCTATCTCAAGCGCCCGGTCAAACGCAGTAATAGCTTCCTGGTACTGTCCGAGACCGAGGAGACTCTTTCCTTTATTGTACCACGCAGGGGCAAAGGATTCCCGTTCTTTGATCGCTGCTTCAAAGGAGACTAATGCCTCTTTTTGTCGGCCGGAGTTTGCAAGGGCAAGACCCATATGGTACTGGGCGTCGCTGTTGTGGGGGTCGATCTCCAGAAGAACCTCAAAGACCTGGATCGCTTCTTTTATCCGATTGATCTTTTCAAGGGCGAGTCCCTTGTAAAGGAAAGCCCCGGTACTCCGCTGGTTTAAGGCGATCGCGTTGTCGAAGGCATCGATGGCATCCTGATACCTCCCCAGGTCAAAGAGAGCCCTGCCATCTTTGATCCAGCCATCTTCCTGATCGGGATTCAGGTTGAGAGCCTGTACATATGCATCCGCTGCATCCTCTGTCCGCCCGAGGACATTGAGGGCGTCTCCTTTCCGCATCCAGATATCGACAAGTGCGGGATTAAGGTCAAGGGCTTTATTGAATGCCGTAACCGCTTCGGAAATCTTGCCCAGATCCGAAAGCAGAATGCCTTTTTTCACCCAGCCATCTGCATTGTTCGGATCTATCTCCAGCACCTTGGTATACGCGGCAAGTGCATCCTGCTTTTTTACGAGCTTGTCGAGTGCGGCTCCTTTCTGCATCCAGATATCGACAAGATTCGGGTTTAAGGAAAGGATGCGATCAAAGGTTTCCACCGCTTCCGTATATCGCTGGAGCACCATGAGCGATTCGCCGCGGCAGACCAGCGCCTCCATATGAGATGGATTCGCAGCGAGGCTGCGGTTCAGTGCCAAAATTGCTTCGTCGTGTCGTCCGAGCCGGGCAAGAGCGATGCCCTGGTACGTGAACGCCCCGACAAGTGAGGGATTCATCGACACTGATGTGGTGAGTGCCGCGAGGGCCTCCTCATACTTCCGGGACTGAAGATACGCGATACCCTGGTAATAGTATGTCGAAGCATTGGAGGCGTCAAGAGCTAGTGCATCGGAAAATGCCCGGATTGCATCGTCGTACCTCTCACACTGGACAAGTGAGATCCCCAAATAATGATGGGTAAGGGCATTGGCCGGGTCATGTTTGAGGGATCGTTCAAACGCCCCTATTGCCTCATCGTACCGTTCCCGGCCGGCATACGCGATACCGAGATAATAGAGCGCGTGCGGGTTATCCGGTTCAAGCACCAGCATCCGCTCAAAGGTCCTGATCGCGTCATCGTACCGTTCGCGCTGCGCAAGGGCGATCCCCTTCTGGTAAAGGGTTTTTTGATTATCGGGCTCGATCTCCAGTGCCTGATCGTACGAGATAATCGCTTCCAGCGGTTTGCCGAGGCGGGCAAGTGCATTGCCCTTCTCGTAGAATGCACGGGTGCACCGGTGGTTGATCTCAAGCACCCGCTCGTACGACCTGATTGCCTCTTCAAACCGGGAAAGTTCGGCTAGAGAGATGCCCTTGTAGTACCAAGCCCAGACATCCCGTGGGGTGCCCTCAAGGGCGCGGTTAAAGATGGTGATCGCCTCGTCGTACCGGCCCAGGGTGACTAGTACCATCCCCTTGCGGACCATGGCCTCCGTATTCTTTGGATTAAGGCCAATTACCTTGTCAAACGACGAAATCGCATCATCAGAGGCACCAAGGTGGACATGGCAGATCCCCTTATAGAGCCAGGTATCGGCAAGACCTGGATTCTGCTCGACTGCCGCTTCAAATGCGGTGACAGCATCCTTGAACCGCCCAAGATGCGTGAGAGCGATCCCTTTTTCATAGAGGGCGGTCGTATTCTTCGGGGCGAGAGCGAGCACGGCATCGTAGGCAGCAACGGCATCGGCATACCGCTCTTTTTTGAAGAGCGTTGCACCCCGGTGATAAAATGCAAGTGTATGGGTGGGATCGATCGCTACGGCTTGGTCAAATGCACGGAGTGCCTCGTCCAGTTCCCCCTCTTTTGCGAGGGCTAGGCCCTTGTTGAAATATGCTTTGACGTAGTTGGGGTAGATCCCGATTGCCTGATCAAACGCCTCGATCGCGGGCTGTAACTGTTCAGCTTTTAAAAGGGCACTACCTTTGTCGTACCAAGCCTGAGCATTGTCTGGCTTGAGGGCGATACTCTTGTTGAGCGAGTCCAGGGCTTCCTCATATCTGCCGGTCTTTGCCAGAAGCTGGCCTTTCTGGTGGTATGCCTGTGCATTGCCCGGATTATCCTTTAAGGCCTTGTCAAATTCCCGGATGGCATCCTCGCTGTTTCCCAGTTTGGCCAGGGCAAAACCCTTGTGGTATACGGCGTCCGAATAATCTGGCCGGATCTTAAGCGCCCGGTCATAGGCAGAGACGGCTTCGCTGAAGCGTCCGAGACTTGCATAAGATATGCCAATCTGGTATGCGGCCGAGGCACACCCGGGATCGACAGAGAGGGTATGCTCAAAGGACTCGATCGCCTCTGTCTGCCTCCCGAGCCGTGAAAGGACAATTCCCTTAAAGTAGGAGGCACCCGCATGATTCTCCTGTGTGGCGAGAATACGGGTAAATGCCTCAAGTGCCTCCTC
>Ga0187873_1002323_pt1 | contig 14626 bp, 11 predicted proteins | sample June2016WEW_16_1_2_FD_133012 | JGI IMG/M metagenome (GOLD analysis project Ga0187873, IMG submission 133012) | Peatland microbial communities from SPRUCE experiment site at the Marcell Experimental Forest, Minnesota, USA - June2016WEW_16_100 | ecosystem: Environmental > Terrestrial > Soil >... | reverse complement strand
TGTATAACTTTGGTCTCCAGGTCTTTGGATGCGGTCAATTCCATCTCCTTCGCAGCTCCTTTCGCTTTACCCTTCTCTATCCTGCCCATATTCCGAATCTGCTTTCCGATTCCGTGATCCTTGCCCACTCCGAAGAATCAGTTTCACGAGCCTTATCGTCTGCGCGAGCGCCCTCCCCGGGGACTTTCCCTTTGATGGCCCGGCCTACTTTTTCCTGTCCGGGGCTCCGCCCCATTTCTCGAACCACAACGCCTTCACCTCAGGATTTACGGTGTAGAGGGGAAACTCTCCCTTTAGAGCCTGGACGACCTGAGTCATCGGTTTCCTGTTGCCTTCCTTTTCAGACGCAATGGAGTAATACGCGCTGTGACCCGTAAGGATCACGTTGGACATTTTAAGAAGTGCATTCTCCTCGACCAGGGGTTCGTCCAGGGTGACGTCAAGTCCTGCCCCTGCGATAAGGCCTTCATTCAAGGCCCGGATGAGTCCCTCCTGTTCTACGCATGCGCCCCGCGCAGTATTGACAAGATAGCAGGTGGGTTTCATTTGCTTGAACTCCCTGTACCCGATCAGGGCTGCCGTCTCCTCATTCAGGGGCGTATGGACAGAGATGAAGTCCGATTCACTGAGCAAGGTACTCAGGTCCACCGGTTTCACGCCTCGGCTTTCCATAACCGCCCCCAGCACGTACGGGTCATAGGCAATTACCCTCATCCCCAATCCTCTTGCCTTAAGGGCTGTAGCCGTTCCTATCCTGCCGAGACCCACTACGCCAAGGGTCTGGTCCCGCATGCGGAATATGGGGTAAGCGACCTCCATGAGGCTTTTCTTATCCTGATTCAAGCTTACCCGTTTTTGTCTCACAGCCCGATCAGCCTGGAAAAGCTTGCGGTTTAGGGCAAGCATAAGAGCGAGGGCATGAGAGGAGACCTCATCGATACAGTAATCAGGGACGTTTGTGACCACAATGCCTAGTTCGCTCGCTGCCTCCAGGTCCGTGGTGTCGAACCCTACCCCGATACCCGCAACGATCCTGCAAGTATCGAGGTTTGCGAAAACCCGTTTGGTGAATGGATGGAAGGAGGTGATAGCCACGATTGCGTCCGCGCCTTGAGCATGGGCGATGAGATCCTCTTCCGTCACGCACATCTCCTTGCTAAATGTCACATCAAGTCCCGTTAAGAGGTCCTCCCCGGTGTCTACTCCAGGGAGCGGAAAAGCATGAATAACTTTAAAACTCATTTGTCGATCCTCCGTAATCGATCATGACCGATATACTCCACTTACTTCATTCCCCCCAGCAAACCCCCAGATGCCGCTGCATGAGATCTTCGTTGTTTTTCCAATGGTCCGCGGTACCTGGTCTCAAGTCCCCTAGCGCTAAGGGAAAAGATCTTTCTCGTTTTTGTATATGCTGTCGAAAGCTATCTTCAGATGTTTCTCTGCCGCCTTTACGGCCATTTTGACATCCCTTCTTTCAACCCCTTGAAGAATCTCTCTGTGGCCCTCGACTGCCCTGCTCACTGTGTCGAAAGAGTTAACCATCTGTCTCCGGATTCTCAGTGCCACGTGGTTGATGACGGGCCGTGCAATATTCTCCAGGAGGGCGTTATGGGCGGCCTTGCATAGGGCCGAATGAAACTCTTCATCGCCTTCTGCCGCCAATTGAAAGTCGATGGGATTGGATTCGAGGCATTTCTCTATTTTGTTGACTGCATTTCGGAGGGCGCTTATGTCTTCTTCGGTTGCTTTTAAAGTCGCATGCTTTGTTACGCCGGCATCCAACACGCTACGGACTTCATAAATGGCGTTCACCGTCTCCCTGTCAAGGGCGATATTTATGGCTTCATCCTTTACCATAATGTTCCGGTCTTTATTCACAAAAGTCCCACGACCGGGACAAACGGTCAATATGTTCATTCCCGCAAGAGCCTTGATCCCTTCCCGGACGGCGGTCCGGCTGACTCCGAGCATGGCGCACAATTGAGACTCCGAGGGCAACTTGTCCCCCGCCTCGAGTTCACCTTTGGAGATCAAGGTCAGAAGCCTCCGAGCCACGGCCTCTGACAGGTTTGTCTTTTTGATCGTTTCCATAGGCTGGTCTACCTGCATAAAGGCATCACTGTATGATGATAATACAGATTAAAAAACCGGGGCCATTCTGTCAAGGAAAAAATGAGACAAATAACAAAAGTGACATTATTTCCGTCCGGTAGGTTTTCTCGCAATCAGGTGGCTGCCAAACTGTGGGTCTTTCGATCTGGGCCGGAAGATGGTGAACTGAAGGTCAGGGTTTGGGGGCGCCAGGCCCTCCCACCCGGAGATCAAGGAGATTCAAAAGGCAAGAAAGCCCGACGTTCAACTTTGCTTCAGCTTCTTTGAGGAATGTGGATAAACTAAAAGTCAGGAAACTCCAGTAAAAAAACCTTGACAGGAACAACGTGGCATTGTACATCTGGATAATGCTCCCTTCGTCGTCTGCGTGTTTCAGCGTACGTTGGCGGGCACGGTAAGGCCGGTTATCAGGTGCGCGGGTCGGGGAGACCCGCCGGCCGATGAAGAATCTGCCTATGGGTGACGCGAAAACAGGGCAGAAGATCCGGAAATTGACGACTCAGCCTGAAAGGGGGTAACCCATGGAGAAATATTTTTTGAACGGCCACAAGGGCAAGACCTATTTCCAACTTCCCGAGGCCTGGGAAGTGATAAAACATGCAGAGCTGAAGCCTGACAAAGCCAACAAATCCATTTCCGAGCTGTTACGCGACTCGATCACCAATCCCATAGGTACTCCACCGCTTAGCCGGCTCGTCAAGGATAAAAAGAAGATCGTCATCATCGTGGACGACCCTGCGCGGCCCACGCCAAAAAAGGCGATGTTGACCCCTCTAGTGGAACACCTCCGTGAATCCGGCGTACAACACAGCCAGATCACGGTCCTAATAGGCACTGGGACTCACAGACCGGTGCCTGAGGCCGAAATAGCACGGCTCTATGGAGAAGCGCTCTGCAAGGAAGTCAGGTTTGTCACCCATGATTGCCATGCTGAGGACCTGGTCTCCGTGGGAACCTTGAAACACGGGGGAAACCTGAAAATTCATCCGCTGGCGGCCGGCGCGGACTTCAGAATCGCCGTCGGTTCCGTTCTTCCCCATCCTTTCGCTGGTTTCGGAGGTGGCGCGAAGGCTGTGCTCCCCGGCATCGCGAGCTATGAGTCAGTCCGGGACCATCATGTAGAGCTGATGATCGACAAAGGTACATTCGTAGGAAACAGGGAAAGCAACCTCTTTCTCAATGAGATCCTCGAGGCGGGCAGGCTGGCCAAACTCGATTTCATCGTCAACGCAGTGTATGACTCCGATGACGACGTGAAAGCCATCGTGGCCGGCCACTTTGAAGAGGCTCACCGGGCAGGCGTCGAGATGTGCGTGAAAGAGTTGGGCGTGCGTTTCGATCAGCCCGCGGACGTGACATTGCTGTCGTCTTTTCCTTATACGGAGGGCCCTCAAGTTCTGAAGCCCCTGTGTGTCTCGAATGTGGTGACAAAGAAAGGCGGCGTGGTGATACTCTATGCGAGCTATATCAAGGACGGCGGGTTTGCGGAGCCACTTCTCGGGGCCTTTGACACCGCCTTTGCAAAAGCAGGGGGCGACGTGAAGCAGCTTATCGTGGATAACACCCGTGACCATAAACCGCTCATCCCCGGCCTCGCAATGGACTTCAATTCCGCCCTCAATATGACAATGCTCTTCGCAAGCCGCACCAGAATGTTCCTTGTTTCAGAAGACGCCGACAAGGCACAGGCTGCCCGCCTGGGCTTCGACTACACCACTTCCCTTCAAGACGCCATCGACAGGGTCGCAAAGGATGTTCCCAGGGCGACGGTCAATATCCTCCCGTCAGGAGGGGTCGTGTTGCCTATGATACCAGAGAGTATGCGGATTGAGTGGTGACGCGGCCCCAATGGGCCGGGCGCTTAGTGCCTGGCTTTGTCGTCAGCGGGGCCGCGGCGTCCTGACATACACGAAAGCTCCGGCGCCTGGCCCCTTGATTTCGCTTTATCCACCGAAAATCGCCGCAGCCGAGAAAAGACCTTACCCGATTCATCCGGCAACGCAGTACTTGTCTTGCGTCACAAAAGCTCGCCATTACCCCTTGAAAGATGGCATCAGAGTTAGGAATCTTTGAGTCACACTTCCAGGCAGAAAAAGGGTCCCCATCAACTCCTCAAACTACTCTAAGTTGGCTTCCCATCATGACTTTAGCCCTTTAAAAAGATTTCTCTTGATTAAACCAATGGTTTATTTTATTCCCGATTACCTCAAGCCTGTATTGACCATGGCATACTTCACGGGCATGAGGAAGACCGAGATTCTTTCTCTTACCTGGGAACAAGTCAACGTGTTTGAGAAAAAGATTACCCTTGAGGCGGGCACAACCAAAAACAATGAAGCCCGCATTATCTATCTGACCGACGAACTATACGATACGATTCTCAATCTGAAAAGAATACGGGATATGTACTTCCCTACCTGCCCTTATGTCTTCTTTCGGCAAGGGCAGAGAATCAGGGACTTTCGTGAAGCATGGAAAGGCGCTTGTGCCCGCGCCATGGTCACAGGGAAACTGCTTCACGATTGCAGACGCACGGCAGTAAGAAACATGATAAGGACCGGGACTCCTGATGGGGTGGCTATGAAGATTTCAGGCCACAAGACCCGGTCAGTATTCGACCGGTACAATATCGTAAGCGAGGACGACTTGAGAGAAGCGAGCGAGCGGCTATCCCGTGCCCATGCAGCAGTGAAAGAAACCACCGCTCAGGCACAGTCGGGCACAATTGCGGGCACAATCCCATTTAAGAAGCACGATTGAGATGTTCATGAGAAGACCGGAAAGCCTTGAAATAACTGGTGCCGAAGGCGGGAATCGAACCCGCACGGGGTGTGAGCCCCACCGGATTTTGAGTCCGGCGCGTCTGCCTGTTCCACCACTTCGGCCCGTCCTATTTTATGCGGTTTTAAATCGGGTGTCAACGTCTCACTGCGGTCGTCACGATGTAGTTCTCAAATCCCTCATTTCGGCGGGCAACGGAAGCCTTTGCGTTGGATAACCCTGCTTTTTGTAGTATAATCTACCACGGCTCTATGGAAGCTGAGGGAGCCGGACAAAAGGTTGCCGGGCGCACGAAGAGCGACACTGGAGCTTCGGTTGGCTGAGGAAAGGACTCATAGCATTAAGCCGGGTCAACGGGAACGGGATCGCACCGCGGCGGCGCCGAAACCGGAAATCAGGCTTAATCTATGGCTGGAGACGACCGAAGGCGTGCTGTTCGGGATGGGGCGTGCTCAGCTTCTGGACAAAATAGAGGAATGCGGCTCCCTCAGGAAGGCGGCAGGGGAGATGAGCATGTCGTACAGGGCGGCCTGGGGTAAGATAAAGACGACGGAGAAGGTACTTGGTTTCAAGCTGGTCGAGAAGGACCGGGGGAATAAAACGGGGTATCGATTGACCGAGGCCGCCAGGGCGTTGAAAACAAGCTACCGGGACTGGCATCGGGCGATGGAGAAGGAAGCCCTTCGAATGGCGCTGGAGCTGTTTCCGCAGATCATCACTCCCGCGGAGCCTCGACCCGCCGTAAAGGACTCACCATAATGGGCACTCGCTCACGCCCGATCTGCTCACCACCCATCGCAGTCGCGCGTCTCACGGCCGATGTCCCATATTTCCCTTGATTCGCGAAGCGGGTTATGTTATGTCATAAATGACATGATACACGGCAGGAAGAGGTGAACGAGCCTGCCGCAGGATCGGGCGTCATCGCGAGGGGCTCACGGGGGGGGCGAGGGATGACTGGACATGACGGGGAAAACAGCATAGAGGAGGCGTTATGGGCCAGATCAGACTATCCATTGACAATCGTGAGGTGCAGGTAGAAGAAGGGACGACTATTCTCCAGGCTGCCGGGAAAGCGGGCATCGAGATTCCATATCTCTGCCACGAGGAGGATTTGAGCCCCGTGGCGGCGTGCCGCCTGTGCGTCGTCGAGGTGGACGGCGCCCGCAATCTGGTTGCCTCGTGCGCCTATCCTGTTGCCCCGAACATGGTGGTGCGGACGGGTACGGACCGGGTCCTGGCAGCGCGAAAACTGGTGGTGGAGCTTCTACTCTCCGATCACCCCGCCGACTGCATGACCTGCGAGAAGAGCGGTGACTGCAAGCTTCAAAGCCTGGCTTACTCGATGGGGCTGAGCCGCTCGCGGTTCGAGGGAGAGCAGCACCACTACCCGGTTGATCTTTCCAACCCCTTCATCGTCCGCGATTATAACAAGTGCGTCCTGTGCCAGCGGTGCGTGCGGGCATGCGAAGAGATTCAGGGCAACTCGGCCATCGATTACGCCCATCGGGGGTTCGACACCAAGGTGACTGTCCCTTTCGACCGCGGCCTTGAAGGGAGTGACTGCGTCTTCTGCGGTCAATGCGTGGCGGTCTGCCCCACCGGCGCCCTGACCGAGAAGAAGGCTCAAGGGCTGGCGCGCGCCTGGGAAACCGGAAAGGTGAGAACCACCTGCCCTTACTGCGGGGTAGGATGCCAATTGTGGCTCCACGTCAAGGACGGCCGGATCACCAAAGTGACGGCCGTCAAGGACGCCCGGCCCAACAGGGGGCGGCTGTGCGTCAAGGGGCGCTTCGGCTACGATTTCATCTACTCTGAAGACAGGCTGAAGACGGCGCTTATCAGGACCGAACCAGGTCAATTCCGGGAAGCATCCTGGGACGAGGCCCTCGATCTGGTGGTGACACGGTTCAAGGAGATCAGTGCAAAGTATGGCCCCGACGCCATAGGCGGGGTAAGCTGCTCCCGGAGTATCAACGAAGACTCCTACCAGATGCAGAAGCTCTTCCGCGCATGTGTCGGCACCAATAACATCGATAATTGCGCCCGTACCTGACACGCCCCTACCGTCGCCGGGCTGGCGACATCATTCGGGTCGGGGGCAATGACCAATTCATTCGCCGAATTCGACAAGGCGCGGATGTTCTTCGTCATAGGCTCCAACATGACAGAAGCCCATCCGGTTGCCTCCACCTTCGTCAAAAACGCCGTAAGGAAGGGTGCGGAGCTCTACGTCGTCGATCCCCGCGCCACGGACCTTGCAAAGGCCGCCACGGAGCATCTGCAGATCAGGGTGGGGAGCGACATCGCCCTGCTCAACGGGCTCATGCACGTGCTCATTACCGAAGACCTTTACGACAAGGGGTACGTCGATTCATGCACCATGGGCTTCGAGGAGCTGAAACGGAAGGTCCTGGAGTACCCGCCGGAACGGGCGTCCGAAATATGCGGCCTGGACGCGGAGGCGATCCGCCGGGTCGCGAGGCGGCTGGCTGCCGTGAAGCCGGCAATGCTTATCTACACCCTCGGGATCACCGAGCACACGAGCGGGGTGAACAATGTGATGAACTGCGCCAACCTGCAGATGCTCCTGGGCAATGTGGGCTTCGAGTGCGGCGGCGTGAACCCCCTCAGGGGACAGAACAACGTCCAGGGGGCCTGCGACATGGGTGCCCTGCCGAACGTCTTTCCGGGCTATCAGCGTGTCGACGACGCGGGGGCGCAGGCCAAATTCAGGGCCGCATGGGGCGTGGAGAAGCTGCCCGAAAAGCCGGGAATGATGCTGCCTGACATGATGGAAGGTCTCCTTGACGGCAGGATCAAAGCCTTCTATGTCTTCGGCGAAAACCTTGCGAATACCGAGCCTGATATCAGGCATGTCGAGAAGTGCCTGTCGTCGGCCGAATTCCTGGTGTGCCAGGACAACTTCCCCACGGAAACAACCCGTTTCGCCCATGTGATCTTTCCCGCTGCCGCATGGAGTGAAAACGATGGCACCTTCACCAACAGCGAACGGCGGGTGAGCAAGGTGCGCGGGGTGAGCAAGGCCCCGGGAGTCGCGAAACCGAACTGGTGGATATTCAAGGAGATCGCTAAGCGCATGGGGCATGACTGGGCCTCCGACAGCGCCCGGGAATTGTGGGATAACGAAATATCCGTGCTTGCCCCGGCAATGGCCGGCATCAAGTATGCGCGTCTCGAAGGAGATGGTCTGCAGTGGCCCGTCCTGGGGGAGGAGCACCCCGGCACCACGTTCTTGCATAAGGACGGCCATTTCACCTGCGGCCTCGGGCGATTTGTCCCGGCTGACTGGACGCCGCCCGCTGAAGTCGCGGACACGGAGTATCCCTTTGTCCTGAGCACGGGACGGAGGCTCTACCATTATCACACCCGGACTCAGACCGGTCGCGCCGCCGGCTTGAACAAGCTCTTGAGTGAGGAGACGGCCGATGTGTCGCCCGAGGATGCGAGGGCGATGGAGATTGCAGACGGCGAGATGGTCCGGGTGAAATCACGGCGCGGCGAGGTGCGGGTCAAGGCCAGAATAACCGACCAGGTCCCCCGGGGAATGGTATGGATGGCCTTTCATTTCCGCGACGCCTGCGCGAATTGGCTGACCAACCCTGCCTTCGACCCCGTATGCAGGACCGCGGAGTACAAGGCCTGTGCGGTAAGGATCGAGAAGCTGTAGGCCGGGAGGCGCGCCGAAAAAAGGGGTGCCGCACCTTTTGACTATAAGCCCGTTGTGCGCCGCTGCCGGGGTTCTAAGCCGCCGGCATGAGCCGGAAAGAGAGCGATGATTATGCAGAAAATACTCGCGTACACCTTTGATGAATATGCGGCTCTCGTGCGGTCCTTTCACGGAAGCGCCGCGCCCGGGGTGATGATCGGCGGATTCATGATCGATCTTGTCTACCGGCATCTGCCGCCCGGAGGACTCTATGATGTCGTCTGTGAGACAGCCACGTGCCTGCCCGACGCCGTCCAGCTCCTTACCCCATGCTCCATCGGAAACCGGTGGCTCAAGATCATCGATACAGGCCGCTACGCCCTGACCTTCTATGAAAAAAGGACAGGCGCGGGGGCGCGGGTATATCTTGATTGCGGCAAGCTCGATCCGTGGTATGAGATCAAGGAGTGGTACCTGAAGCTCACTCCGAAAGAGGCCCAGAACGCCGGGTCGCTGCTCAATCAGATCAGGGAAGCGGGAACGGACATATGCTCCATCGAGGAAGTGCGGGTATCTCTCGGCTTCTTCGGCAAAAAGAAGAAAGATCCGATTGCCGTCTGCCCTGCCTGCAAAGAGGCCTATCGTTCCGCTGATGGGGCGGCAGTCTGTCCTGCCTGCCGTGGCGGCCTTTTGCCCTATCCATCGGGACACCGTGCGGCCGGAAGGAGTCGGACGGCTTAGCCGCCGATGCCCTCCTGGCAACGGGGTCCCTGATAGGGATTATCGCTGCTAATGTCCGATGACGCCGGGAAGCTGCCGGGAGATCAGAGTTCCTTTTTCTCCAGTATGCAGGCCTTGCCGGTCTCCCGGTCGTGTTGGTGCGCCTTCAGTTTCTGAAGCACCTCGTCGAGCTGCCTGGCCAGTTTCCTTATCCCGGAGGATTCGATCTTTGCCTCGAGGTCCGAAAATTGGCTCCGGATCCGGCTCACGGCTTCCTCAAGGGCATCAATCCTTGCATTGACATCCGGGACGACGACGGCCGGGACGGGCTCGCTCACCCCTGCCAATCTTACCCGCCGTTTCCTCGGCTTCTTTTCCTGTCCCTGCTCCTGCTGGGTTGACCAGGAGAGGTTCCAGGCCAGATTGTATTTTTCGAGGATACCGGATTTTGCCTTCGGTACTAACTGCTGGAGCAACGCGTCGAATTGTTCCTGACTCCGTGCCTGCCGTATTGTCGCTGCCAATTTGTAGACCTCGGTATCCTGAGGAGTGCGATCCTCCCCCGTTCTCCGCTTGGTAAACGACAGGACCCTTGCAAGGGTCGTGGCGACCTTCAGCCGCGTCGCCTTATCTTTCGGGTCGGCAGTTGTTGCCTTGAGGATGTCGGTAATCTCTGACGGATACTGCTGAAGAATGGACTCCCTATCATATGCCATGCGAAACCTCCGATCTGAAGTGTGGTTTTGAACTGCACCAATTAGAAACAATAGCACACTTGAAACCTTTTTGCGAAATGATTTATTGAATTGCGGCATGAATTCCGAAAATTATTTTTCCCTCGGCACTCTATCGCGTCCCCCGGGTGCGGGCGCGGACCTTCGTTATGCGCGACTTTTAGAGCCGGTTCCTGAAATAGTTGTTGTAATTGTGCGGCATTTCTCTGATAATGACGGAAAACCGCAAGGAGGGACTGGAACATGACGGAGATCCGGGAATGGTTTAAGAAGCAGCAGGCGGAAAGGACTATGAAGGCGTTGCAGAAGAACAATTTCGCTGCGCGGTTTGTCCTGAAAGCAAAAGATGCGGCAAAAGAGGTTTTCACAATGATTCCGGACGGTGCAACCGTAGGGGTCGGCGGCTCGGTGACCCTGACGGAGATCGGGTTTTTCGATGAAGCCGCCGGCCATCCGGTCACGCTCTTGAATCCGTCTCCCCTTCCTTCGATGGAGGACTTCCTGAGAATGCGCAGGGAGATGTTCCTTGCCGATGTGTATGTCAGCAGCAGCAATGCCGTCACTGAAGACGGCAAACTCTACAACATTGATGGTACCGGCAATCGGGTCGGCTCCATGACGTTCGGGCCCAAGAAGGTGATTCTGGTCTGTGGGATCAACAAGATCGTGAAGGACCTCGACGCGGCCGTGAGCAGGGTACAGAACCGGGCCGCTCCCATGAATGCAAGGAGGCTTGCACTAAAAACGCCGTGCGCGGAAACCGGTGTCTGCGCAGATTGCGCTTCTCCCCAAAGGATATGCAATGTCTATGTCGTGACGGCCAAAAAGCCCGTCTGGACCGACGTCACGGTGCTCCTTGTGGGGGAACCATTGGGGTTTTGACAGATATAATAAAATAGCCCCTTTTGGCTTGCAGCCGGATTTTAAAGGATATAAACTTTCTCAAGCACCTTTATCGGTCGTGAGGCAGGCCCATTCGACGAGTGAGTGGCAGGCCTGGCGGAGCAGCAAAGGAGACCGGAGCGTGAAAATAGACCAGGCCGACCCGAAAGACGCCGGGCGGCGCCGCCGGGCTGAAGCACGGCTGAGAGGGGAAGAGAGGAAAACAGGACCTTTGCCCGCGGACGAAAACGCCAGGCAGGTGGTCCACGAGATCCAGGTCCATCAGATCGAGCTGGAACTGCAGAACGAGGAGCTCAAACATGCCAGGGAAGAGCTCAAGAGACAGTTAGAAAAGTACTCCGACCTCTATAACTTTGCCCCGGTAGGTTATTTTACGCTCGACAGAGCCGGGACCGTCAGGGAGGCCAATCTCGGCGCCGCAAAGCTCCTCGGGATCGAGCGGTCCCGGTTCGTGGGGAAGCGCCTGAGGTCTTTCCTGTGCCGTGAATCGCGCCACGTCTTCGATGGGTGGCTCAGACAGATGTATGAGGAAACGGCCGCGGAGAAGTGCGAGGTGGCGCTCCTCACCGCGGGGCACCTGCCCAGGTACGTACAGATCGAAGGCGCCCTCGCAAAATCCGACGACACCCCGGTCCGGCAATGCCGCGTGGCAATGATCGATGTCACCGGACGCAGACGGGCCGAGGAGGCACTCAAGCAACACCGGGATGAACTTGAACTCCTCGTAGAAGAAAGGACCGCGATGCTCAGTGAAGCCTGCGATGAGCTTCGGGCAGAGGTCGAGGAGCACAAGGGGGCCGAAGCGGAACGTCTCCGGCTTGAAGATCTTCTCCTCCAGTCTCAGAAGATGGAGGCCATCGGTACCCTTGCCGGCGGCATCGCCCACGACTTCAACAATATGCTCGCAATTATCATGGGGAATACCGAGATGGCCATGGACGACGTCAGGGACGGCGTGCTCCCGGGGCGAAGCCTGGATCATATACTGAGCGCCGTAAAACGGGGCAGAGACCTCGTAAAGGAGATCCTCACGTTCAGCCGCAAAGCACAGCGGGAGAGGACACCCACAGATGTTATCTCCGTCCTGCATGAGACATTCAGTCTCCTCCGCTCGACCCTTCCCACCACTATCACGATGTCCCTCGATATACAGAGCGAATCGGGCATCATGCTCGGCGACCCCGTACAGGTGGAGCAGATCCTGATGAACCTCGCGACAAACGCGGCCCATGCAATGCGGAATGCCGGCGGCACACTCGCGATCCGTCTTATCGATGCTGCCTTTCAATCCGACGACATCCTCCCCGACCCCGATATGAAGCCCGGCCGGTACCTCAAGCTGATTGTCGAGGACACGGGGACCGGCATGACCGACGAAGTGCGTAGCCGCATATTCGAGCCTTTCTTTACAACGAAGGGAGTAGGCCAGGGCACGGGTATGGGTCTTTCCGTCGTCTATGGGATTGTGAAAAGCTACAACGGTGCTCTCGAGGTTGAGAGCACACCCGGCAAAGGGTCAACCTTTGCCATTTACCTGCCCAAAGCAGAAAGCCCGGCAGGAAATGGAGAAGATGCAGCAAAAGTTGTGTGGGGCAACCAGGAGCATGTACTTTTTATAGACGACGAGCACCCCCTCACCGAGGTCGCGGAAGCCATGCTGAAAAAGCTTGGGTACAGGGTGACCGCCATGACCGATAGCAGAGAAGCATGGAAGCTCTTTCTTGAAGACCCTCGCGCGTTCGACCTCGTTATCACCGACCAGACGATGCCGGACCTCACCGGTGTAACGCTGGCGCAAAAGATGATACGGATACGACCGGATGTTCCGGTCATAGTGTGCACAGGCTACAGCGAGACGGTGTCGCCGGAAGAGGCACGGAAGGCCGGTGTACGGGAGTTCCTCATGAAGCCGCTCGTCAGGGACGAGCTGGCCGCGGCAATACGGCGGGCGCTGGACGGGGTAGAAGGCGGACAATAGGTCTTACCATACCCACGGCTGCGTCGGTTCTTCCCCTCGCCACCTTCCCCTCCCCCCTCCTCACTCGCCCCTCCAGCGGCACGGTTATTGCAGTTTTATCTCCGGCATCCATTGGGAAATGCCATTGCTCATTGACCGCGCTCGCAAAGGAGTTACCGTGAATATGTATCTTTTGAAGGCCCAGTGGGAACTTTTCGGCCTCCGGGCGCCGGCTTTCTCGTGGCTGGTCTCTGCCGGACTCATTGTGTATTGCGCGTCGATTTTACTTCGGCAATTGCGGGAGTCAAAAATCCGACAGCACACCCTCTCCGTTGCCGACAGAAGGCTCGACGCGCTTCACCCGGGACGCTCCCCAGCGCAAAACCGTCGAAGCGGCATCTCCGGACGACTTTTCCAGGAAATAGACGAGGTCTTCAATGATCTGCCTCTCCTGGGGACTGCATGGCAGACCGTTTCCTCTTCCATGATACACAGGACCGACAGGAACGGAGAGGAACGTTTTTGGATCGCCGAGGACATCGGGGCTGTATTCGACGAATCGACGAGCCCGGGGAGCCAGGGCTACAGGAATGCATCCGCTATCATCACGGGAGTGGGCCTTCTTGCAACCTTTCTTGCGATCCTTGTTGCCCTTCTGGACGTGCGGTTGGCGAACAACAGGATCCAGGGGCTCGACCTGCTGATCCATGGGCTTTCAGGGAAATTCCTCTCTTCGGTGGTTGCCGTTGCCTGTGCCACCACCCTTGTCTTCTTTGAGAAGGGTCTTTTTCACCCGGTGAAGGTGCGTACCCTCGCCCTTGGCGCGACCCTGAGAAACCTGTTGCCCAGATTGACGCCCTCCCAGATATTGCTCGATAGCCATCAGGAGATCGTCGACCGGTTGGAGGCCTTAAGGGGCAAAGACGCGGCGTCTGCCTTCGAGCTGAGTCAGGGTCTGGCCCATGCCATCGAGCCCGCCCTCGACAGGATGGCAGTCACCTTCAATGAATCCCTCACCGGCGCCGCTTCCGGCCAGTTCGGGCAGATGTCGGAATCGCTGGGAAGCACCGCGTCCATGCTTCAGCAGATGAACAGCCAACTGGCCATGACCGGCAGCGTCCTGAATGATCTGGTGGAGCTGGCCACACGCACGGCCGGCCATGAGGCCGTGAGCCGGCAGACCCAGATCGAGCAGATGACGGGGGCTGTGGGCAACCTCATGGGAAGACTGCAGGACCATACGGGAGAGTCGATGGGCTCCATGGAAAAGGCCATGGCCGCCATTACCCTTGATATGTCCCATAAGATGACGGACCTTTCTACCCGGATGGCCGCCGTCATCGAGCAGACTTCCGAGAGATCGACGGGCAGCGCGAGAGAGGTGCTAGACCAGGCAGGCGCCCTTACGTCGAGAAGCACGGAGCAGTTGGCAGCGCTCCTCGAAAGACACAGCGCCGAGATGGGGAGGGTGGACGCGTTGAGGGACGCCCTCGACAACACTCTCAGGCAGTTTACGCACGCATTGGAACGGCACAACGAGACGACGGAGGGTCTTTCGAGCCTGACCGCGGAGGTAAACAGGAACATCTCATCCCTGGCCGGGATATCGCGGTCGGTTGCAGAGAGCCAGGAGACGGCAGCGCGCATGCTTGCCTCAAGCTCCGGGCAGATCGAACGCTTAACGGGGTTTGCCCGTGAGCAGGAGGAGGTATGGCAGCGGATCCAGGCATCGATGACCGGTTATGA
>Ga0187873_1002321_pt1 | contig 14630 bp, 7 predicted proteins | sample June2016WEW_16_1_2_FD_133012 | JGI IMG/M metagenome (GOLD analysis project Ga0187873, IMG submission 133012) | Peatland microbial communities from SPRUCE experiment site at the Marcell Experimental Forest, Minnesota, USA - June2016WEW_16_100 | ecosystem: Environmental > Terrestrial > Soil >... | reverse complement strand
CAGCAATCGGTTAGGCAGATCGGTGAGAAAGTCGTGTTGGGCCAAATGGGTCATTTTGAGTCTCATCGCCCGCGCCTCACTCACGTCACGGAAAACTATCACAGCGCCGATAACCTGTCCCGTCCGGGAGTGGATAGGGGCAGTGGAATCTTCGATGGCAGATTCACACCCATCGCGCCGGATAAGGACGCAGTTCGAGGTCAGGCCCACAGCTTGGTTTTGCGTAACTGCTAACTGCATGGGATTGAGAGCTGGTTCGCGTGTAACACCCTCGATGATTTGGAACACTTCGCCAAACGGCCGGCCTGATGCCTCCTCCCCGGACCAGCCAGTCATCCTTTCCGCAACTTGATTGAGATAAGTTATGTTGCCCGAGATATCGGTACTGATTACGGCGTCCCCAATGGAATTGAGAGTGATTTGGGCGCGTTCCTTTTCCAGGAACAAAGCGTCTTCCACCACCTTGCGCGCGATCACGCTATGCAGAGCCCGCGTCAATGAGTAACTGTCGAGGCGAATCTTTAGAAGATAATCCTGGGCTCCGTGGTTCACGGCCTCCTTAGCGATGTCTTCATCGCCCAAGCCACCGAGGACCAAAATCGGAACACCAGGCGCGGCCAGGGACAGCTTACCAAACGTGTTAATACCCTGGCTGTCGGGCAGGAACAGATCGAGTAAGACCGCCGCTATTCCTCCCTTGCTCAGTCGGTCGAGGCCGTCGGAGAGTCGCCTGACCCATTCGACGATGAATGGGCCGTCGCTTGGGTCAGCAAGCGCCTCATGGATCACCTTGGCAACAGCAGGATCGTCCTCAATGAGAAGTACGTTATGGTCCATACCATACCTTCATATTGGAGAAGGTAACAGGTCAAAACTCGAGTCGTCTGTTCAAAATTGAACACCCTTGTCGCGGCCTCGTTTTGGTGCGCTTCAGTCGGGATTTCCATTACGGCCTCCCGGCGGCGGACTCCCAACCGTTGCAGTGTTTGAATGTCGTAACCATCGTCCAACAGATCGGTTGCAAACGAATGGCGAAAGGTGTGGGGTGTCGCGGGCCCACTGCCCCAGCGACGGCCCAATCCAACGCCACGGGACGCCTTACTGTAGAAGTGGTAGGACTAAAGCCCGACCGAAGCCGAACACTGGTTCCGCCCGAGCGACGGCGCACTCGCAAACTATGCTGAATGGGTACATAGCCGGATTGGGAATGAAAAACGCCCTTCCCGGAAAGTGGGACGACTGCACTTTGAAAGGGGGCCAGGCCCCCATCGGCCTTGGCATAACTAACGAGGAGTCGCCTTGATTAGCAACGAACCCTCCCTCACCCGTGATGTCTGCAGCCGGCCGGGACTGCTCACGGAACCGCCATGGCTGGAGACGGTACGCCACGAGCACGCCAGGACGTGTAGGGTGACGTGACCCCAGTCTTCTTGCCGCACCAGGGCCGTTTCCAGCACGGCACCACATCCAGTGCGTCAGCCCCGGTCGCCGGCAGGCTGGCCCCGGCCGCTAAGACGCACGAGGATACAACCGGCGTGCCTTACCATGCAACCTGCGCTTCGAAGCATGTCTCAGTGATGAGACTTCAGGAGCGTGCCCAAGAAGTGGCTTCAAGATCAGCTTGGGTTAATCCGGTTCGGCCTTCTGCTGTTCGTTGACCTCAATCTCTTTTCCGCCCATCGGATGTTTTCCGTGTCCCTATTCCTGGCTCTCGCCCACATTATCGTGGCGGTGGTGCTCTTGCTGGCGACGATTCTAAGTTCAACGTGTGCCACTCGCAAGCCTTACCGAACAGGGTGGCCTACGCCCCGCCTTCAACTGCGGGTGAATCCTTTCCCACCCCATTCAAAGATGTCCTCTGCCAGGACCCCGCAGAAATCCTCATGCCCTGGAATATCGCGCTGCCAGCGCTGGTTGGAGCTACTCAGACGCCGCGAATGAAACCACCGAATGTCTTTTCCCTTTTCGCGTCGCCGGCCGAAAAGGGCTTGCTGGAGGCGCAACAACCCTCCCCAGCGATGAAGATGTTTTTACCAGTCTCCCCGGTTGCGATAAGGAAGCCTTCTTCCCCCTCCGGAGTTGCCGGCGCGGTCTGCCGGATTGCCTGTCGCAGGAGAGATTCCCTTTCAGGATTTCCCACGATGATGCACCTGCCGGGAGGGGCAGACCCGCTTCGCAGGACCTCAGCCCGAAACCCCATCTCGCCCAGCTTTGCCCGCAGCCACTCCGCGCCGAAAACGACTCGCGGCGCTGACGCTGGGGAAATCACGATCGTGACTTCGCCAGCCGCTGTGTTCGAGTTCATCGAACGCGGGAATGCTGAAGCGAGACCGGTTTGCAGAACTCGTCGGCGACTCACTATGCGGGTCATTTTCGAAAGATAGTCCTTGGTAGGTCTAACGGCGACAGCCTGGCAAAGTCGCAGGGGAAGCCCTGTGACCCGGCGCCAGGTTTGTCGCTGTCTTCACTGCGTCGCGCGTTCGGGCGGATAGCCTCGGTCGGCATATTCCTGGATCATGTCCGCATAGACTCTTCTCCATCCGCCCTCCTTCTGCTCCCTGGGAATACCCTCCGGCCATACCGTGACATACAGGTACTGTAGTTCCGTTTTGCCCGTGTTCATCACACGGTGGTGGGTGTTTTTGGGAATGAAGGCGACGGCCGGCGCAGAAACCGTTCGTGTTTCAGCCCCTATGGTGATCTCCCCTTCTCCGGAGAGCACGATGTAAATCTGCTGGAAGGTTGGATGTGCGTTCGGTGGTGTGCTTCCGCCAACCGCGACCTTTTCCAGAACCACCTCACAACTACCGGTCACATCCCGGGGCAACAGCATGAGGTAATCGTTACCCGGACAACGGAGCTTCTCGCCTTCGGAAAAAGGTATGCAGAACATAGGTCGAGTATCCTTTCCTGAGTGAAATTCTTCCTGCTGTGAAAACCGCAGACCTCACAATAGCTTGCGTTTGCAGAACCGTCTATTGACCCTGCCTTGCGGTGCTTTCCCGCCCTGGGTCCTTCACCGTGCCGGCGCTCTCCGAGGGGTCCCAGGCATTGACCACGAGATACGGCGTGCGTTCCATAAAGTTGGGGTAGTTCGCCGCGTTCCCGTCTTCGTCAATGGCCTCAAAATAGTACAGGATACCTTCGGGGGTAAGGGGAACGTTGGCGCTGTAGCTCGTACCGCCGCGAGGTTGCATTTCAATCCTAACCCATTCGTAGTAAGCCGGAGTCCGCTTGTAGTAAACGCGTACGGAGCTGAGCTTGGCCTTCGCCTGCGCCTGTACAGTCAGCAAGACCGAACTGGCGTGCACGGGACCCGCAGGTGGCGCGGGAGAGATGACCGGCGGTGAATCGTTACCATTCACAAGAACGTGATAAGGAGGCCGATGCTCGAGGGTGCTACCATAGGGCCCGAACGGCCCAACGTCAGCCTCGAAGTAGTACTCAAGATAGCCCGGCACAACTTTGTCGGCGGGTATTTCCCCCGTAAAGGTCCGCTCGAAACGGTTTTCCAGTTTCAGCGGAACCTTGGTATAGCCACTCTCCCGCGAGTTACGGAAAAAGAGCGACACTTCGGCATGCTCCGACTTGCTTGCGTAGGTTGCGGTTACAGTCAGGGGCTGGCCCGGCTTGATCTTCGCGGCAGGCACATGCCCGATGATGGTGCGGTACGAGTCCGTGCGAGGGAGTTGGCGAAAAACCTTCTCAAGCTGGTCGAGTTGCTCCAGGTCCACACCCAGGCCTCTTCCCTCATCCCGCCAGCGGAACTGGTTGACGCCCATACGAATAGTATCCGGAACGTAACCGAAGTGCTGTTCGGTAACGTCCGACAGCCGATCCCAGTCAACCACAGCGCGCTCAAGATCAATGTGCGCCTGCGTCAGTTCAGGATGAGCGTAAGTGCAGTGATAAGACTGAAGGTGGGTTACGGAGCGAATCCGGTCTCGATAGTATCGGGCCAGCCAGCCCAGCGCTTCGATGTCCGCCCGAATGCAATCGAACTCTTTGGGCGAAGAGGGATTCAGCCTCGCCGCTTCTTTGATGGCAGCATCGCTAGCGTCGGCGGCCGAGCCGAGATAATCCGCTGCCTCCCAGGGAGTCATCTTCCCGCTGACCAGATTCCTCAAGCGGGCATCCACGTAAGTCACAGGGTCAGCCATGGCGGTCCGGTCAATCGGGCCAATCCTCAGGAAGTCGTCGTTATTTCCGTCGCCAGGCAGCAATCGATGACCTTGCCAGATGAGGTCCCACGTGCCTCCGAAGGCGTGATCGCCATTCTCGAACTCCGGCGCGAATTCCTGGTGGTCGAGACCCTGGTTATGGTAGGAGTATATGAAGGGAGCAATTTTGCTGCCTTCAACCACCGCCTTAAACACCAGCGGGCCCGCTTGCGGATCGAAGCGCCGCTCAAATTCGCTCAGCCACACCTGGTCGGGCACTTCAGGATCATAGGCCGTGCGACCCCAGGTAAGATGCCACAACCATTCCCGCTCGAACATCCACTTATAGAAGTGATGGTCGGTCTGGGGATTATTGTGAAGGTAGTCCGCAGCGGGGCAATAGGCTTCCATCGGTTCCATGGAGAACCCGACACCGTCACCGAATTTGCAGCTCCTCACCGTGCGGCGGGCAAACTCCGGTGAGCCCCAGTAGAATACCCGGTGCGTTCCGTGAGCCCGGATTTGCCAAAGGATGGAATAGTCCCTCGGGTAGTTGGTGTAATCCTCGTAAGAACCACTGGGCGGATACTGGCGCCCGCCGAGCGCGGCCTGGTAGGGCGAGCCCAGTTGCTCGCCATTGTATTTGGGCTCGATGTAGAGATGATGCTTCGTGGATCGCGCCAGCTCGCGCACCTTGTTGGGATAGGCGATCCAAGTGCGCACATAGAGATTCAACTCTTTGGGAAAATCTTCCAGGACGGCGAGATAGGTTTTTTTGTAGAAGTCTTCCGGTTGTCCCGACTCGCCGACGCGAAAGCCGAACATCCACAGCTCAGGAAGCTGCTTCAGAAAACTGGTCACTGCCTTGCGCGTGTAATCCTCGAGCCGCGGCCCATCCAGGAAATCCTGCTGGAACGGCACCCATCGTTCGTCTTTCATCCAACGCCGGGTCTTCCAGGGTCCGATCGGGGCGGGAGCCTCGTAGTTCATATAGGCAACTTTGATCCCGCGGTCTGCCGCCATACGTATGACCTGGTGGAGGCGGTCCATATTCCTCTTTGCTCGCTCAGGCCCCACCCCGACTTCGGGATAGTCCGGAAGGCTGACAAAATAGGAGAATCCATTGGGGAACGTCAACGTTACGGCGTCACAGGGCCCGTGAATGTCCAGCAGGTTGTAACGATTGCGAGCCATCATGTCGAGATAGTCGGTCCAGTACTCATCCGACCAGAACGCGCCATCCGGCTTGTCGATATCCTGCGTCACGATAAACATGTTGACGCCGCGAAGCTGCAGATAGGGCGACTTGCTTACCGGCTTGACCAGCGCGGCCAGATCATTGCCTTTGGCCCATACAAATTGCTCGGCCGCATCGAGTGCGCCATACATCGCGCCGGTGGCGTCACTGCCTTCCACGATGATGTTCTTCGGGGAAACCACGGAGATCGCATAGGACTCCGGCCCGTCAGGAACAGACTGACGATTCCCCGTGAACCCGCCAAGGTGCGAATCGCCCCTTTGTCCAAGATACACTTGGATGCCGCCATTTGAGCGGCGCGTAGACTTTGTCACCTTGATCCCCTTCGGCTCCAGCGCACGACGGATCTCATCCGCTCCAAACTTCACCTGGGGCGAGGCCTTTTCAGCAACAACGATGTTGACGGCCAGGGGATTAGAAGCGGTTGTAGCATGAGCACTTCCAAACGCGAGACAGAGAACCAACAGAAGAAATTTAAAGGACGATGGCTGGATTCCCCTGACGAGTCCCCCCATATTCACATACCCCCTGTTACGAAAGATGGCCGTTTCGATTTATTGATCTCAAAGGGATGCTTACTTCTTCGATGACTCCACAAATTTCTCAACCGTGACTTTCGCCGGCGCAGCCAGCGCCGTCAGGCGATCCAAGTCGAACTGCTTGTACAGGTCGAGGCAGAATAGTTCGGGCGCTTCCAGGATGCTGCCATCCTTCCACTCTTCTTTGACGTGGAAGGGGAATTCCAGATGCGTGCCGAGGTGCGCGGAGATGTCAATTTCGCCGTGAAAGCCGCCTGCACCACTCACGACCGTGTAATAGCGACGCACCGCACAGCGACGTCCTTCCGTGGCAGGACCGAGAACCTTGGAGGGGTCCACAATTCGCAGCGCAGACAGGTTGATGGTCGGCGTGGTCCCGGCATGCTCAAAAGCGTACACCGAGGTGTTCGTAGAGGGCAAATTCCCTCAGTCAGTTTTGTGAGGCTTGACTTGGCGCTCCAGCGTAACCGGTGTGGGAGCGGCGACCGCCGCCAGTCGATCCAGGTCGAACTCCTTGTAGAGATCCAGGCAGAACAGTTCGGGGGCCTCCTCGAAGCGAACCGGCGCCTCAAGCAGGTAACCTAGGCTGGGCATTCCTTCGTGAACTAGCAAGGTCGAGAAGAGATTCGGCTCGAGAGCGGAAGCCACCAGCGCCGCCACCTGATTTCGAATCCCTGTCACCTCCAGACGCACCTTCTGCCCACCGTTCGTCTTCTGGAGCCAGCGCGCAATCTCGATCAACTGCGCCGCCTGAAGCCCCAGGGGGCGTTCGCCCAGCCCGTGGAAGATCTGAATGTAGGCGGCCGGCTCCGGCTCCTTGTAGGCATCACCCGTGAAGAGCAGATCGAGGGCCAGGACCTGCTCACCCCGATTTACGCGGTCAGCGACCTCAATACCCGAGGCTTTCTTGCCTTTGTCGTTAAGCACGATTGTGGCGGGGGCAGGGTCCGGGGCCTCGATGGCCTTGAGCCAGACACCGTCGGCGCTCAGTCCGTTGCTCATCTGAAAGAGATAGGACTTTGTCTCCACACCCTTATTCTTGGTGTTCGCAACCGCCCAGGCGCTGGCGATGCTGACCGGCTTGAAACGAACTAGTTTCGACAGCCGCTGCCTTTCGGAACCGGTCCACGACGCGCGGGCGCCGGAATTGGCGGGGATCGGCGGACGGGTCAACTGTCGGCCTGCCTTGCGAGCCAGACCCAGGATTGTTAGGTTGTCGTTGGGAAGGCCCACCACGAGTTCATCGTAGCTCTTCAGTTCCTGGCCAACGGGGATCTCTTCTTCGATCACCGGCATCCCGAACTCCTTGCTCAAAAAGCGATAGGCTTGCACGCGGTTATCGAGCTCGTAGTTGTGATTGCCCGGGTCGCGGTTCTCGTGCCACTGGAGGTCATCCTCTTTGCCATAGACGCGGAAGATGGGCCGGATGCCGTCGAAGACCAGAGGCTTGACCAGAGGAGCGCGGAAACAGCAATCGTCTTCGGCGTTGTACTCGAGCAAGGTCGGCCGGGGAGCCATCATGGCTGTGAGATGCGTGTAGTCCTGGCCATCAAACAGGTCCGAAGCTGACTGCTCGACATCGCCGAGATCGCCGTAGCGCTTCACTTCGACTCGCGTCCGGTTGGAGGAGAAGCCGGCGACTGGGACGGCGAACTTCACGCGTTCATCCAGTGAACTCAGGACGATGGTCTGCCAGCCGCCCCCCGAGACCCCCGTGACGGCCAGGCGATCGCGGTCCACATGGGGATGATCGTAAAGGTGATCGAGGCCGCGACGCATGGCGAGGAAGAACAACCCCACCTCGTTCATTCCCACCAAGTCGAGGTGAGCGCCGAACCAGTGCGCGTCTTCGGGGACATGAAGTTCACCACAGTAGAACCACTCCAGGCTCAAGGCCAGAATGCCGTGCTTGGCAAAGTTGATGCAACGCTTCTGCTTGTAGTCGGCCGATTTTCCCACCGCGAACTCGTGGCCGTTGACGTTGAGCACAGCCGGGACCTTGCCCTGAAGGTTCAGGGGTTCGTAAAGTATGGCGGTCGTCTGGAAACCTGGCACGATCTCATAGCGGAGCTTCCGCAGCCTGTAACCCGGACCCCCTGCCATCACACCGACCTCTTCAAACTTGGGCGGAGAGTTCACCCACTCCGGAGGCCAGCCGTGGAATACCACCTCCAGCATCCGCTGGCGCAGCCGCCTGGCTTCCCCAGTCCATTGCTGCGCGCTGGTAGCGACCGGGGGCGGCGCAACCCGGTCTACGAGGTATTGGCGTACCTGGAAATTCGCGACGGAGGCCGGAACCACATCGTCACTGAGAATCGGAGTCACCATATCGGCATCGCTCTGGGCGAAGGAGAGACCTGCCGCAGAAAGAAGGAACAAAAGCGCAAGACCATGAGACTTTAGACGACGAAACAGGCTAAGCATTGAAACCTCCTCATAAGGGGGCGGGTGCAAATGCATCACGCCCCGCAAGCGGCAACATCAAACCAGGACGTTAGTCTGTATGAACCTACGACGCGAAGGCATCAACGTGCCTCCTTTAAACGTTGGCCCAGAGCCTTCCGGACATCGGGCAAATCGAAATCGCGGAGGACGCCGGGAACCACAGCGTCCACCAGATCGTCTTCCGGAAACACCTTCATCCGGACCATAGCCATATAGGACGCAGGCGTGTTCTCGGTAGTCACCTTCTCGATGCGTGGCTCGAGAACCGCGGCGAACATGGCCAGTACCCCTCCCTTCCCCTTGCCGAAAACCGTGATCCGCGCGGGATTGACATCACTCCGCGAGGCCAGATAGTCGAAGGCGGCCAACAGGTCCGCTGTTTGCATGCCGGCCATGGTCTTCCCGACGAGGAGGGCGCGCATGGCGGTCTGATACGACTTGTTGTAGTCGCCAGTCCTCAGTGCCGAAGGGGCGCTTTCACCCCATCCGCGAACGTCGATCGCCAACACGATGTTTCCCTCCCGTGCCATGGTGTCCATCCGGCCTCTTTCTTGCGCATCGGCGGCCTTGCCGGCCGGGTTCACGTATATCGCCGCCGGTTTTCGGAGCGCCCCTGCCGTGGGTACGAATGCCAGCGCCGGAACGAGGATCCCAGGTTCCGGCTCAAGCCCTATCTTCTCGATCCTGTACCCCTCGCGCTGGATCGCGCCGTGATTACTCGATCCGGGAACGGCGCGGCTGGTTGTCAACCGGAGGCGCCTTCTCACCAGGGCCTGCATGTCCTCCCCGTGCGCACCGGAGCGCCTGGCATACAACTGCTCGGCAAGCGCCGCATTCAGTGACTGCACGGTTTCTGCGTCGGCAAACGTCGTCGCTACTTGCCCGCTTTCAGTACAACGCAGGGCCTCTGACGAGTCGAGTTGGAACTCGGGTTCAGCACCATCGTCCTCACGGCCCTGAAGCCAGCGCGCGAGCCAGCGGTACGTGGCCTCGCGGCGAGGCTTGGACCAGCCGTGCGTGTCGTCGAATTCAAAAAAGCCGATGCGATTGCCCGCGTCCAAGGCCTGAAAGATGGGCTGCGCTTCAGCGTACGTGGCCTTCGCTCCCTCGATGGGGAAAAAATCTCTCGTCGCGGTAGCCATCTGTATGGGCTTGGGCGCGAAGGCGATCAGGAAATCAGAGAAATCCATCCCATCCTTCAGGAAGTTAACGAACACCTGCTCGGCATCCTGGGGGCCGGGTCCCTCCCACAGTTTCTCCCAAGAGGTGAGATAACATGATGGCGCGGCGGCCGCCAGGCGAGGCTCGAAAGCAGCCAGATACGAAGATTGAGTGCCGCCACCGGAATTCCCGGTCACTCCAATCCGTTTAGGATCGACGTCCGTCCGGGTCAGCAGGTAATCGAACGCACGTACGCCATCCCAAATAAAGTAGCGGGCAATGTTCGTGCCCGTAAGGAAGCATTGGAGCCCAGCCGCGGTGTGCTCCCCTGTGGGGCCGCTAGGGAGACTACTCCTGCCCGTAGCGCGGTCGAGGTATTCCAATCGCTCCCCTTCACCAGGCGGATCGTATGCCAGTACGAGGAATCCTCGTTTAGCCAGGGACACCCACACTCGCTGGTAAAGTTCGAATGCCTTGCCGGCGTCGTCATGGCCGGCAGTCCCTAGAACGGCGGGATAAGGCGCTTTGCCGTTCGCGGGCACGAACACGTTAGCCGTGACATAATAATGCGGCTGGCTCTGGAAGATGAGTTTTTCGATCTTGTAGTCGCCATGGTCGAGAACGCCGGTTATGCGCGGCTCCAGCCCCGACTTTTCGGGAAACCCTCCAATCTCTTCCAAAATCTTCTCATGGATATACGCCTTACGCGTCTCGACTTCACTCGGAGTGCGAATGCTCGCTACGCACGTAGCGTGCACCTGCAATTGCTGAATGGCCATGCCCGTTAAATAAAGATCTACCATTCCGGTCAAGCCGTTCGTTACATCCAGTTGTGACTGCGCGTGCAACATCCCCGCGCAAGCGATCAGCACGCATAGTGTTCTCATGGCAGATCTCATGACAGAACCTCCGAAAATGGAGCATCTAAATTAAAATGAGCGGCGAAGCCGCTAACCAGCATTTCTCACCAGAGGGCAAGGGCAGGGCTGAAGAGCCTTTCTGAAAACCGAAGACCGGCTCAGTATGACATGCAGCAACCCGTTCTCAGGAACGTGGAGAGCATTGAGACTTGAAAGCGGTGGCGCTGCTTTTCGCGAAACAGCGCCACCGGTGGAGGCTGATATCCGTCAACCTGCTTAGAAGACGAATTTGGCTTTGAACTCGATGTTGCGTGGCGGTGTGACTCCGCCTGTGATATCGCCAAAGCCCGGATTGGATAGGTCGGTGACGAACGCGCTCCCAATGTCCCAACCTTTTGAAAACGCATGCCAGTTCCATGCATTGAAGAACTCCGCTTGGAACTGGAATTTCAATCGTTCGGTGAAAGAGTAAGTTTTTTGAAGACCCATGTCCTGGTCATAATAGGGAAAGCCTCTGATGTTCGATACCCGGGCCCCTTGGCCACCGTAAAAGCTGAAGTTGCCTCCTGTGCTGCCATTCTCGAAGGCGGACGCGTTAAGGAGCGGCAGTTGGGGATTGAAACTCCCCTTGGACTGGGCATAGGGATTAGCACCTGGAAGAACGGCGGGGAGGCAGCCCATGGCAAACTGGCCGGGAATGTTGCATGAGTTGGAGTAAATGAACAAGGGAATGGGGGACGTGTAGCTGAAAATGGTACTCCACGCCCAGCCGCCAATAAGCTTGTCCAGGACACTACCTCCCAGCCCACCCTGGCTCAGCCAGCGCTTTCCTTTGCCAAAGGGTAGATTATAGAGGAGCGCCACCGACAGGGAATTCGGTACGTCATTGGAGTCAAGGGCCCAATTCCGCTGTCTTTGGAAAGGCGTAATATAGCCCTGACCGAGCGTACCGAAGCTATAGAGGTTCGACCCGGTGCTCATGAATTTACTCCGGGTGTAGGAGGTCATCAGCCAGAGTCCGTGGCTTGCCCGCTTCTCAGCCTTGAACTGGAAGGACTGGAAGCTCGAGTTGCCGGCGTTTTCGCCATAGTTGGAAACGGGACCACAGAACTGGGGGTAGGGAAGAAGTGCCTGGGCCACGCTAGGCGGACACTGCCCGCTGGTCATCTGCTCGACCCAGCCAGCATAGGGAATGGATACCTTGTCGAGCATCGTCTGCCCCGGCTGGAACTGGTCGTACAGTTCATTGCCCATGGAGAGCAGGCTTGGGTTCAGCACGTTGATGGGGGCCACCTGGGACATAAGGTGGGTTCCCTTATTGGCGACGTACGCCGTGCTAATGTAAAAGTTGTTGGTAAATTGATGCTCAACCGTCAGGTTCCATTGCTGGGAGTAGGGCACCCGCGCGGGCGCGAAGGCACGGTACATATCCGGGTACTTGCCGTTATCGAAACCCAAACTGAGAAACGGCGGCAATTGGCCCAAATTCCGACCAGTAAATCCATTCTGGAGCAACCCCTCAGGCGTTAGGCCTCCGTTGGTAGCGTTAAACGAAACACTGCTGTTGAATCCATCGCGTCCCGGGGTAATACCAGAAGAGCAGCAGGGGTACGCAACTTGTGAGTTAAAGATGCCATAACCCCCACGGACGACCGTTTTGGGAGTGAGGGAATAGGCGAAGCCCAAGCGCGGGGCAAACTCTTTGTAATAAATGCTGTCCGGGTAGGGGGCGCCGAGGCTCGCAGAGCCCGCATAGTTACCGGCGAATACCAGAGAACCGGGAAGGTTACCGGCGTCCAGGTTGGCCAGCTTGGGATCAATTGTCGACCAGTGGTTGTACTTTTCTTCGTGCGGAGTCGACAAATCCCAACGGATACCGTAGTTGAGCGTGAGCTTGGGCGTGACTTTATAGGTATCGCTCGCGAAAATTGCCATATACTTCGCGCGAATGTACTGGTTCGCCAAAGTGACGATGGATTGGTTGAGTGAACTGACATTCCCCAGCAGGAAGCTGGCCATGGCGTTGCCGCTCGTTACGCCCAAGAGCCCCGTGTTGAGCGCGGCGAAATAAGCGCTGCCGCTTTCGTTTGATTCATTGACTTCTTTGTCCTGAAGCGCGCGGTATTCCGCCCCCATCGAAAGAACGTGTTTCCCACGCACCCAGGAGAGGTGGTCGTTGGCAACGATCGCGGGCCGAATGGTTGCGTAGTTGCTATTGCATCCGAAACCCGTATAGGTGTCGAAGCTGAGCGTCGGCGGGACCCTATTGGTTTGTGCCCCGGGAATGCTCGGCACAGCACTGGCGTACGGCGCGTCAGCACACATTTCGACCGAATAAATATCATTGTAGCCGAGGTTGAAGTTGTTCACCAGGTTTGGCCGGAAGGTATGGTCCCAGTTGAACCGGTTGGCGAAATCGTAATTCGGCTGACGGAATTGCGAGCTGTCAATCTGCCGGGGAAAAACGGTCCGGTTGTTCCCGAAAGAACCCAGATAGTGAACCACAACCGAGAAGTGATCTGCGTTGCCGACGTAATGGTCAACCCGCACGTCAATTACCGTGCTGTCCGAGAGGACGTTAATCGTGGGAGGTTTGGGTGGCGCGTAGTTATTAATGATTCCAGGAAGATTCGGAGCGGGAAGGTATTTGAACCACCCTTGCGCCAGGGAATTCTGGAGGCGCGGATCGGTGGGGCAGATCACGTTCGGCGTGTTCCCGTTGCAACCCATGAACTGCTGACGGGTAAATGTGCCGTCAGGCAACTGAACTGTCGTAGCGGGATCGTAAATGGGAAGGAGGATCCCGCTGGTGTCCCGCCAGTCGCTGAAGTCGCCTTGACGCTCCTGCATCGTTGGAATCGTCTCGATAGGGGTGGTCACACCACCCCGAAGGCGAAAACCTTCGTAATTGGCAAACGCATAAGTTTTCTTTCGGCCCGACCAAGCCAGCCAAGGAATCTTGATCGGTCCGCCAAGCGTCCCGCCAAAATCGTTTTCAATATCGACCGGTCTGTTGGGAACCCCCCATTGGCGGGCATTCAGCGCATCGTTGCGAAGGAACTCGTAGGCTGAACCGTGCCACTGGTCCGTACCAGACTTAGTAACCGCGGTCGTGACCGACGAATCTGTGGAGCCGAATTGTGGGTCATAGTTCGAGGAAAGCAGCGTGATTTCCTGGATAGCTTCTGGCGAAAAAGGATGCCCGTTTGTAGCAATCTCGAGACCATTTTGCCCGAGAGCGCCATCAACGACAGAAACGCCGTCCAGCACCGCCTCGTCGGCTGTCTCGGTGCTGCCATTGATTCGAAGGTTCCAGTTGCTCGGGTCCTGATTCCCGGCCGAGGTGACTCCCGGAAGCATTCTTTCAAAGGCAATCGCTGTACGAGTCAGCCCCGAAAGGAGCAGAGGGATTTCATCAATGTTTTGCACTGGGATCGTCCCTCTCTGCGCGGGGCTTTCATAATCCAAGGGAGATGCATTGGCCTGCACTTGCACGGTCTGCGCGGCGGAGCCCAACTGGAGGTTCACGTCAACGCGAGCCTTGGCGTTCACGAAGAGCTCAATTCCCACTTGCTCATAATCGCGAAAACCCTTGGCCGTCACCGTGAGGTTGTACACGCCCGGCAGCAGGTTTTGAAATGAGTAAAGGCCATCTGGACCGGACGTGCCTTTGGCGGCCGCCCCAGTGACCAACGTCCTGAGCGTCAGTTCGGCGTTGGGAACTACCGCTCCGCTTGGATCAGTTACCGTTCCACTGATCGAACCATTCAAACCTTGTGCCGTCGCTAAAGACGGTGCAAGAAGTAGAAACACAACTACTAGAAACAGCCCAAAGCTTGAGTATCGCTTGTTCATTGTTTCATTTTCCTCTCGATAACCCAACAACCACCGACGCTCAGAGGTAATCCCTCAAAGATGACCAAAACTTCTCCGGCTGCCGCTGCTGCCTACAGATCACAACACTCGGACGGTCTCGAAAAAGTCCAGGTCAATCAAATCGACAGGTCGAATCTTCCCAGCTCAGCATAACCAAGACCATCAAAGATTTCGCAAATCGATTACCATATCGAAGAGAGCATGTCAAGCTTTTTTTTCAAAAAAAGATGAGGCAAGGATTTCAACAGATCGAAATAGAGTTGCACTTTGACACTCCGGTACATTTCATGGGCGCTAGCCGCCACCGCAGGAGTGCTTTCGCATTAGGCCT
>Ga0187873_1002319_pt1 | contig 14632 bp, 17 predicted proteins | sample June2016WEW_16_1_2_FD_133012 | JGI IMG/M metagenome (GOLD analysis project Ga0187873, IMG submission 133012) | Peatland microbial communities from SPRUCE experiment site at the Marcell Experimental Forest, Minnesota, USA - June2016WEW_16_100 | ecosystem: Environmental > Terrestrial > Soil >... | reverse complement strand
GATTCCTGGCTCTCGTAGAGTTGTCTCTGTGCCTCAGTCATCTTAACTGTCCGACGCTCATCGCATCGTAACTACCAGGGTCAGGAAGAAAGCTCCCCAGAACCCCAGAAAGAAAAGATAGGCAAATCTCTTCATGTTCGTCTCTCTCCTTTTTTTGGTTTTTAACCGGCCGGGAGAAAGACTATTGTGCCCCATCGGGGAACATAAATTCTTTCCCCTGACAGGTTTGTTGAAATGGTATTTTCTTTTTTTGGCTTTGTCTGCTAAGCGGCCGCAAATGCCCTAAGGCTTGTTATTACGGCCCGCTTTCCCCTGATGACGAAATCAAAAGATATCCTTGATCCCGTCTCTGGAATTTTCTGTTTGCCGAGCATGAAGGGGATATCAACGTTTTCGATGAACAAAAATTCTCCGAAAAAACATCCCTTCACGATGGCGTCTTTCAAAAAATAACGATGTCCTTTCCTTGTCTCTATTCTTCCGCCCATAGTCTCCTTCCTTTCTTTTCTCTATGTCAGGCGAAAGAACGCATTTATCCCGTTGCAGGAGAAAAACGCGTGCTCTTCCCCTGACGGGTTTGAGTTGTAGCAACCATGGGATATATTCCCGGTGTTGCCTCTTAATGCATTAGATGATTGTCTGTGTAACCGAAGAGGAAAAGCAGCTTAAACAGCAAACCGTTTTACCCCGGTTACATTTTGTCGGTAACCTCGCAGCATCCCATTGTGTGGAAATGGAATACGCAATAATACCGCAACGAGTGCCAGGACAAGTTTTTAAAAGACAAACTTATCCTGAAATGAAATGATTTAAATTTTTGATTAACGAACACAGGCAACACGAAGACACTTCTTCAATCAAAGGAATCCTGCTGGCATTGTTCAAATCATAAAAAAGATATGAAAAATACCCGCTGCTGCCTTCTTTAAATGACCCGTAATTAATTCCGAGCCGTAACGAGTGGGCATCGATGTTATCGATCTGGTTTATTCCAAAAAACGAGACAGAACGAAGATGTAGTTCCACCGTGCCGGGGATAGTTCAATAATAGGTCGCGAGTTCAATAATATGGTTACCTATATATTACTTCCGGAAATGACAATTTGAGGAGGAAAAGGTAAATTTTTAAAAATATTTTTTATGAATAAATCATTCCATATACTTATAGTGATAGCGGCAGATATATATACACCCTTTGGCAGGAGAGGAGGGGGTACATAGAGGTAAGGTCTCAAAGATATTTTTATTGTCGACAAGTATTTTATAAAAGACGCTGGGAAGCCCCGGTCCCTCAGAGGCTTTGCAACGCTCAATGACAAAAGAGTTGGATAGCCATATTCTGATTGATTTTTACTTGCTAACTATCTATACAGGTACAAAATACTTATAAAGGAGGACATTCCATGAATAAGGTAGAGCTTATCAATGAGGTTGCAAAAGCTACCTGCAGTAAGGCAGAAGCGGGGAAGGCTATAGACGCCTTTCTTGGGGCGGTTAAAAAGGCCCTTAAAAAGGGAGACAAGGTATCTTTGATCGGGTTCGGGACATTTTCTGTCGCTAAAAGATCCGCCAGAAAGGGAAGAAATCCCCAGACCGGTGCACCGCTCAAGATTGCGGCAAAGAAGGTCCCTAAGTTTACAGCAGGGAAGGCATTAAAGGATGCTGTGAAGTAAATGATCGTATGGTATAAGTAGATAGCAATACATTGTTAAAAGAGGAAGGGTGGATCCGGTTTTCCACCCTTTTTTTGGGGGGGTGGCTAATATAAAAGCCCGAAGCGATTGAGTTGGCAGAATCAGCTTCGGGCTTCCCTAAGGAGGGAAATACCGCAGGAAACATAGTTGAATTATACTATGTCTGAAGAGTCAGTCTATGGTTTTGTGAAAGGATCAAAAAAGCGTACCAGCAGAAACATCTAATTAAACCTCCCCAAAGTACTTTATTCTTCCTGGTGGCTAAGTCTTGTCTATCCACTGTCTCGCTGCCTCAATAGCAAGCGCCTGGCTTTGAAATTGCCTGTCCTTATGGCTAACCGTGTGGATCAGCTTGCCCTTCCGGTAAATCTCAGGGACATATCCTTCATCTACTTTGTGAATCTCTATGTTAAAGCCCCTGTGCTCGTGGATCTGCATGGTGTTCCTTAACCCTCTGATCAGACTTTGGACCATTTTGATCTTAAATTTCACATGGGTCAATAAAATGTTTTGGTCTTGGGTGATGACCTCAATCTCATTGACACACAAGATCGTTTTTCTTATACTCACCCCCAATAGAACAATTTTTAATTAAATGTCCACGCACAGAAATGAGACTCTCGAAAAAATGCGAGAGTCCTTGTGGATCGGGTGAGAATTGAGGAATTTATAATGAGCGAGAATGAAAAACATCGACTTGATACAAAACTGGAGGCGGAAGCGGCTGAATTTCTTGTGTTGGGGCATCTTCTGCTCCATAGAATTTCAGCATTTAAGGCATACGTGAATTTCCCAGGATACGACCTTATTGCTACGGATGCAGATAATAAATCATCTGCAAGGTTGCAGGTAAAGAGTCGCTACCGTACAGACTGGGATGGGTTCATAATTAAGAACTTTGACTGTGATTTTGTGATTTTCGTGGCCCTCAATCGTGGTTATGGAACGCCTAAAAAAAGTGGCGACGTGGGAATAAGCACGCCAGATTTCTATGTACTTCCGATCTCGTGGGTTAAGGAAGTTCGTGATCCTGAGAATAAGTGGGGGAAAATCAATAAAAAGCGCCTTACCGGAGTTGAACAATTTAAGGATAGGTGGGATTTGATTTCAGGTCATTTACAAAGTGCATCGAGGACCAAGCACAGAGCCTATCGGCAACGTTCTTGAACATTAGCGAAAATACATGTTTGCAAAATCTGACCCTCCCAGTTAATACGTCTTCCATTCTGATCTCTTACGTGTCCTATATTCACTGGCGGCTTCACGGCCTCCTCTCCGATAAGCTGCCTTCTCGTCCCTATTGCATTTCTTGCAGTACGACCTGTTATCTCTCCGTCCGTAAGAGAACTCGGATATAGGGAATCTTTTTCCGCATATAGAGCATTGCTTATCATCTGAACTCTGTTTCTTCTGTGTACCTGTCATGACAGTGTCCTTTTCACTTTTAGTTTTGATAAGTCTCTATTTGTAAGATCGTAACTCTTTGTGGCTTATATCTTATTTACACGTCTAACAAGGGTTAAGATTTGATCATATTTCCGATATGACTTCGTTTTATAAAATCGGGGCACAGTGGATCTTTCTTAAAAATGTTACCCGTGACAAAATAAGCCCGTGCCCTGCAAGGTGCACCGCAGAGATGTTTTATTTCACATGTACAGCATTCTTCAATATCATCGACACTATTTTTTCTGTATGGCGATTTTGACCAAATAGTATTGATGCCCTCATAATTTAAGTCACCAAGTTTAAGTTTTTCATTGTGCAGTAACTGACATGGATATACCTTTCCGTCCGATTCTATGCTTAAAACATTTCTTCCCATGCCACACCACAGTAATTTATGATTCCTTTTAATTTCGCCGTCTCCTTTCATTTTATCAATCTTTGTCGCCTCCAGTGCATTGTAATATTCATCAGCCGTAAGACCTAAACGATCATCATTTAATGCTCGACCCATCACATACATGGGTTGATAAGTTATTATCGCTTTATTTTCAAAAATAGTTTTAAAGAACGCTATCTGTTTCGCATTCGCTTTTGTTACCACAACCATAATCGTTGGCTTAACACTCTCCGTAATAAGTGCATCAATAAACTTCTTGGCTGTTCTTAGCGATCCAGCGCCCCTAGTAATGGAATTTGTATTTTCATCAAGGGAATCGAGACTAATTTTAATATTCTGAAATAGCGACTTAAACCTGAGTGCATCTTTAGGGTTTGAAACTGTGCCGTTTGTTATTAATGAAAGTCCCAGACCGTTATAGCGTATTGACTCCGCAAGTTCCCAAAAACCTTTAAATAGTAAAGCTTCACCTCCAGTAAAACATATGCTTGCCTTAGGGTTTAGTTGTTTCAATTGCAAAACTATATCATTCCAAAATTTTAAAGGCATTTCCTGCAATTTATTGGTCATGTCAGCCTTGGCATAACAATAAACACACCGAAGATTACATTTTTTTGTAAGATTAAAATATATTTGATCAAGCGTCTGGGATTGATTACTGACGTTATGATTATCATCATCAATGATGCCTAGTTTATATAATTTCTTAAACCCGGAAATCAATTTATGCGATACATCTTTTTTTACCTTATTGCTTGTATCCTTGACTATTTCCTCAATCGTCTTACTACCATCTAATTTGCAGATTAAATCAGCCATAGACTTTGAAACTGTTACCCAAGATGGTTTTTCAGAATCAATTAATATCGTTTTAGCATCAATTTCTTTTCTTATTATTTTATTCGTGATTTGTGGTTTCTTTTCTAAGATACTCATTGATATTTCCTGATAATAGTAAAGCTGAGGGGAGGATAAATCGCCCTCAGCTTTAACCATACGGAGCTTTATTTTCCGCCGCCACTACACGATGACCCAGATCCACACTGACAACCAGCACTCCCGCTACCACCACACGATGAACCAGATCCACATTGACAACCAGCAGAACAGACAGAATCGAATTCGACAACTTCGCTGAATACCTCAAATTCGTCACTCATTCTCACCACCTCCCTTCGTATGTTTTTAATTACGGACACTCCCTATTAGTTTGCGGGCAAGTCTTTGCTCTTGATATCCCTTTGCCCTTTATATAGATGGTTTAAGTTCTGAATTCGGTCACATGCTTTCATATTTCGAATGCCTTTGAGCAATACGCCGACTTGTAGCGCATGTAAGAAGCGAGATGGAACAGCCGCGGCACATCTTGAACGTGATCGGCATATAGCCGTTCCCAGCTATATAGGATAAATTGCTCATGATGATTTTCCGATAGCACAGAGTGGACGAATCCAGTTGGGTCATCATACGCAGCCCCTCGTTTCTGTGAAAACAGCCGTTCAGAAACAAGATTTGCGACAGCCCATTTAACCCCTAATTGCTCAGCCATGTAGATTGCGAACACCAGATTTCGATATAGTTGAGAATAGAAGGGGCTGGCAGCAGCCTCGGGAAGCAAAACTCCCTGTGGAAGCTTGGCCGACTTGTATCGTTTAAGGATGCCTTTTCTGGATTTTGGCTTTTCGGCTGTCTTATCGCCGTGCGGGTTCTCCGTGGCGATGGTATTGCCCGAAGTGAACTTGGCTTCGACAAGAAGGAGCAACTCTCCGGGGACATACATCATTATATCGGGCTCTGTCTTCCAACTCTTTATATCTGGTTCAAAGACCTTTCGAGCTTTTTCAAGCGTGGGGAATTGCCGTTGCACAGAGGAATAATCGAGGGAAACCGGGAGACCCCAAAGGTATAGCTCCGACTCTTTTGCTAGGCTGCGGCCAGTTATACCGGATACCAAACCACGTAGTAGATCCTCTCTAGCCAAACTGGAGAAAACATTCCAAGTCAGGGCGTCTTCGCTGGTCTCATGGCAAATGCGGTGGCTCTCGGCCTTTGCTGCATTGCCGAGGATATGGTTTGCAAAGTAATCACGCTCGAAGATGATATTTCGCAATGCCGCCGTTCTCCTCGAGTCTAGGGACGTTCCGTTGTAATAGACGAAAGTCTTACTGTTGTGAATCCTAATGCAATGGACGGGGCAATAGGGCATCTGTTTGCGCCGATACGGGGCCGTCCCAATGGACGCGGTGCAACCACGGACAGGGCAGCCACTTCGCCAGTCGAGGTCGCGCATATCAAAGTAAGCGGTGTTCATTTGGTTATCCTTAATTTCATGGTTAGCATTCAATAAATGCATATTGCAGCTTATCCTTTCCGATCATGATAAACTTTTTTCTCGACACAGAAAAGACCCCATTTCCGCCTTACCACCTACCTACCTTCTCAGGAACCATCGGATCGAGGATGGCCCATTATAGCGTCATAAAGAAGCTTTTGGTAATAATCTTCCATTGATTCCGCGAAAGCTTTAACAAATTCATAATTAAACTCACAAGAATCGCCAACTCTAGTTCTAAGACTACGAGATATAAATTGTATAGTATCTGACTTCATATCATACATACGACTCGTTTGCATCATCCTCTGTATTTCTTCGTCATAGAACTTATTCCAGCTATGATAGAGGTTTTCTATTAGCAAATAATTAGTAGAGTAAACTTTTTCGCCAATCGAAGTTGTGCTAGTATTCAGCAGCAGCAATATGAATCTCATTGTCCTTCTATACTGATAACCTGATTCATCATAGTGCCAAAGATTTTCGTGAAAGTAGAAATGGAAGCTGTGTTCCCAAGCCTCCACTATAGTAATATTAGGAGAAAATATATTTTTTAGACATTCTTTCTCATCAGTTGAAAATGAATCAAAAGACGTCAGGTCGTTGACACTGAATCCGTCATTAAATGTATCTTTTATAATTCTGACTGCTTTGTCGATCACACTATAGTGCGAATTTTTAGCGCCAATAAGAATGGAGACTCTATCTATAGGCATAAGCAGGTGTCAGATTAGTAATTTAATCAGAGTAAAGTTGACCTTCGATATTCCTACTTGATTGCGTGGTTTTACCCTTACCGAGACTACCATGATACCGTTCCATACGACGTAACGTTATTACATAATTTGAAGGAGGGAAATGTGGGAGGAAAATGGATGTATTCAGAATCTACAGCAAGCAATTGATAAACCCGTTTTTTTAATGATCAATAGTACTCGCTCAACAACCCAACACTATTTTTGCGTATCGTCTTCAATGCCCGTTGCAATAATTGTAACACGAATTTCATCTCTCACATTCTCCTCAATGATAGTCCCGATAGTTATGTGGGCATTTTCATTCACATAGTCGTGAACTACTGCCAAGGCCTCATGTGACTCAGAGAGACTGAAATCAGGTCCACCGGTAATATTCAGCAAAACACCTTGAGCACCATGGATGCTTTTATCATCCATTAGACGAGACGAAATAGCCTTTTGGGTTGCTTCTATGGCCCTGTGCTCACCACTGGCAGCACTGGTTCCAATCAGGGCCAGACCTTTGTGCGACATTATCGTCTTTATATCCGAAAAATCCACGCTGGTACACCCCGGTTCGAGTATCATATCGGAGATGCTCTTCACGGCGATAACAAGAGTATCATCTGCTCTCTCAAAAACCTCCTGAAGAGTAACAATTTTGCCAAAGTCGATAAGACGCTGATTGGGAATGACAATCAATGTATCAACGATCCTTCTTAACTCTGCAATGCCCTTCTTCGCCCTTTCATTCCTCACTCTTCCCTCGAACTGAAAAGGTTTTGTAACCACGGCTATGGTCAATGCACCAAGATCCTTGCAGATCTCAGCCACGACTGGTGTTCCCCCAGTCCCGGTACCACCGCCAAGTCCGGCAATTATAAAGATCATATCAGCACCCTTCAAATGTCGTCTTACGAGATGTTTGCATTCAATGGCAGCTCTTCTTCCCAGCTTAATGTTTCCGCTGGTCCCAAAACCTCTTGTCAATTCCACCCCGAACTGAATTTTGCTAGAGGCAGAAGAAACATTCAATCGCGTGGTATCTGTGTCGGCAACTATGAAGTCAACACCTTCCAGATCAGACGAAATCATCCTATTGACCGCGGTGACTCCTGCTCCGCCTATGCCGATCACTTTTATTCTAATTTTATGTGTGGTTGCATCAACCAATTTAAGCATATTTTGCCCATCACTGAAGGATTGAATTAACGGACAATTTATCTTCCCTCAGTATTTACTACTTGTCTCAGTTCATCAAGCGTTCCAAGTACAATACGAATTGAGGCCCTAGTCTGCGGCGTGTGTTTCAAAGAAATAATCGGATCTTTTCTCAGTTTATCAATGATATTGTAGTCAGGAGCCTTAAATCTAATCTCAACGAATGTGTCTTCCATTACTTCAAGATTCTCCGCGATTTGTGCCAGGCTTTTCACATCATTATCCATTTTCTTTTTCAGGTCGCTTTTGGATTTCGCCGCGAATGTGTGATCTATCTCTTCTTTTAGCTTATGAATGCCCTGAATCAACTCGCATGCTCTTTTCTTATGTATGGAGTCATGAACCATCTCTGGGAACTCCTCGGCAATCGCTTGCATGCTCGACGTTATTTCACATTGGCCATATGGCAAAGAGAAAATGAGATAGTCCTTTATCAAATCGTATTTCTTTTTTATCACTACGAAAATGTTATTCGCATTTTCAATAACCGTATTTAAATCGTCTTTGTTCATGTTCATGGTCTTTCCGACTCTTCATTATTATCTGGAACTTTCTACCATGATATCGTTCCATATGGCGTAACGTTAATTATATTATTTAGAAGAGGCAACTATGGGGAAAGATTACTATATACGGATTCTAACTGTTATTATGCTTCTGAATGAGGTTGTCATCCATGATAACGGCAACATGAAGCTTCGAATCAAATTTTTCTACAATATATACACTGAACACAATAATGGAACTATGAAGCCTATTATCGCAAAATAGCTCAAGGATGTTATCCAGAACGCTATTTGTTAAAGAGGGACCTGCAAATATAATTAAGCTCGCTGATCCTGCATGTTTCAAGTGAGTCATTTTATGCCTTATGAATCTTTGGATATCTTCCCCGTAACAATGATCATTTGTTTCAACATCCATGATTTTCGTCCAACTTCCTGCAAACATCTCCATGACATCGTGTTGAAACGCTATGCCCACAAGACCGGGTTCGTGCAAGTAATGGTTCAATGTTTGAACAAGAACAACAGACTGTTTGATGTAATCGACGCCAGACGGGATGACGGTAATGCTTTCATTCATTTGCGGTTGAATTGAAGAAGTGTGCTCTATGATACTTCTTTGGGATTCCAAAATTGTCCACACAGACTGAGGAGAGCTCGATAGCACAGTATTTCTTAATGAGAGCAAATCAGGATCGTTGATCGATCCTGATATAATTACTAAGGTCTGATCTTGAAGATGCGATAATGTATGTTTTATTAATTCCGAAGATTCATCTGACTGATTACTGACATTGAGAACTGTTGCACTATTGTGATTGCCAATAAAATAATATTCTTCTGATAATCTCTTGGCAATCTCACATCCAGAAATTCCAGTGCCTATAAAACAGCTTCTCCACGGGTATATATTCTTAATGTCAACAATAGAGAGATCAACCGTGTTTTTCGTAAAACCTTCTAACTTTGATTTTCCCACTGATTGCTGAAACAAGTCTACAGCGGCAAAGGCTGAACCGGCAGAACATAACACTCCTGCGCCTATGATGTTCTTAATGAAATATCTTCTTGTCAGCATGATAATTCATCGATCGTTTCCGTTATTCAGTTGTGAAATTCATTTATCATATGCTCATTCCATCAGGATTTTTAAATAAATCAGGCAACCTCCTATCCATTTCCTTTTTCATTTGTGTAATGGTTCTCACAATGGTGGGTATTGTTGCCTGATTATTGAGGTCAAACTGATATACATATTTCTTTTTTGGATATGGCAGATCTTTAATGTTATCCACTATAAAACATGGGATGTCGTCATCATTGCGGTCAGCAAATTCAACATATTCTCTCCATAAATCGTGTCCCACCGCATTTCTATCAATTATCATGACAAAGGCTGGGCAAGCATGGATATCCACATCGCCTGGGGTCCCATAAAAAATCGTACAGTCGGTATCGAAAGCGCACCTCTTTACTGCTGCTTTCAATTCCGCATGTTCAAATTGGCAAAAGATATTTCTGCGCCAGGTAATGCCAGACCGGGTTGGTCCGACAGGCTCTTTCTTTCTGCTAACTTCTCTCATCGCCGTTGCTGATAACGGAAAGATGGTGCTCAGGCTGATACCAGCTGCAGCAATTGTTGTTTTCAAAAATTCTCTCCTATTTTTCATGGGCCTACCTCCTTCAACATACGTTCAACACACATCTGGTCGTAATCGTAAAATGAGCGCATAAATGCCTCAACAAACCGGTAATTCAAATAACTAGTTTTCTCTACCCTCTTTTTCATGGCAGCGGATATGAACTCTATCATTTCTTGTGTGACCTCATATCCGGAGTCTTTCTCCCCGAGTTCCTTTTCTAATTCTTTTATGACAACATGATTCCACTTATTTATAAGATTCTTGATTAATTTGAGGTCATCGGCATTAACGATTGTCTTAATTTGGTATTCATGGTCGTTGTTAAAGAGAAATAGAATCTTGGTCGTGAGTCTATGAGTGGGGTCAGTGTTTTCATATTTCCACTTATTGCTCTCGTTCGTAAAGTTGTGTTCCCAGGCATAAATGTTTTGATAGACCCCGGAGAATATCTCTCTAAGGATCTTTTTTTCGTTCCATGAAAAGGAATCAACGGAAAGTAGCTCTCCCACACTGAACTTTTTATCTGGAAGACGATTAACGAAGTCGGCTACTCTCTTTAGCATTTCATAAGTGTTATCTTTTTTACCCATAAACACTTTCATATTGTATCCAGCCATTTGACACCTTCAAAAAATATCTTCTTTTATAATTGGTCCTCGAGATTAACTCGTCATGCATATTCTTTCAGTTTATCCACAATTCTTACCATTGCCATTGTGTCAAGACCGCAGTAGTCGAGAAGTGACTTACGAACTCTCTCAATTTCTCTTGGATCATCTGACTTACACATCCTGAAATATGCATCCATCGCCATCCCTCCATCGCTTATTTCCATGTTATCGTAATTCAAATCAGGCACCATGGCGGGAAGAACATCCTTCAAGGAATAAGAACCAGATTGCTGCCAATGGTAGATATCATAACGCTGGAAGGGTTCCATGAGGTCCCTGATGTTTTCGATTATCTTTTCAATCTTATCCGCATACTCCGGAAACCAGCCGGCCAGATCATGCAGCCTCCCGATCTCGAAACTTTTGCTGTAGACCAGTACACATGCATTATCTGGTATTTCATTCACCAGCTTTTCAATCAGCTCTTTTCTCGGGTCCGTACGCGGCATTGCTAAAAACTCGTGATGTTTCAAGTCGCTCCCTTTATGTTCAAGATGGTGCAATGAATACTGGAATGGGATCTGCTGATAAGGTCTTGTGCCGTCATAAAGTGGGATTGCCTGCATGAAGGTTTCAAAATCGAGGAAGTACATGGGATACCATAGCGACTTGATAAATTGTCTTACGGCATCATGATCATGGTAGGCCTCCTTCGTCTTTGCCGCGTCAAGTTGAATAAACTGTCTGGTTGAAAGATATTCTTGAGGTACGTCAAACATAGATACAAGGCCCTTTTCATAAAGAAAGAATCTACTGTCCATCCTGCCCCGTATGTCAAATATGGAATCGTTGGGAATATGCGACCAGCAATAGCCGATAAAGTCACACGGATAAAACTGATTACATTGAGGACCGATATCGATAGCCGGTTCGTCCCCTTTCAGCATTGCCCTTTGTCTTTTGATTTCCTCCACAATGAAGTCCTGTTCCTCTTTAGCGATTGCCGTTATATCTTCCTTATGGAAGAGTTTATCTATTTCGATTTCTCCCTGCCGGACATACTGATTATTGACGTGAACGACGAATACCCTTGATAGGGGTAGTCCCGTGCCTGCTATTACATAGTATTGAACGGAAGCATCATGGAGATGGTAATCCTTAACTTCCGTCGAAGCCTTGACCTCATAGACATCCCATCCATTATCTCCCTGGTGGATGATATCAGCCTTGATAAAGACACCATTGTAAAAGAAAGTGGCTTCGTAAATCGTCTTGCAACCCTTGGCAATCAGGGATGCGGTCATTTCTATCTGTTCTTCATGTGAAAGCCCATCATAAGGAACAATTTCACCGTTGGGGAAAAGCTCCCGCGCCAAGTCGCCGACTTCAAAGCCAACATTAAAGAGTTTTTCCGTCTCCTCTGACACCTCGTCTTTCAACTCCGGCCTGTACTTGTGAAGGTACAGTGATTTATGGCACCGGACGCCGCGAACAAAAAGGCTTTTGCTGAGATAGAAATCATCATCCTTACCGTTTTCATGAGTCGACATATTCTCATCTCCATAACAATTGATAAAAAGGGATTTGCACTTCAGGCACCGGTATTGTCCATTCTCTTCGATGGCGATGTCAACATCGTCTATTTGGAACTTTTCGATAATTTTGACAAGGTCATCGGTACAAATGCATTTATCAATATAAACAACAAATTTATTTTCGTTTGGTAAAAATACTATCCTGCCGCTCGGATAGGCGTCATAAGCGCTGTCTTTGAAAATGACTTCCGCACATGTTTGGGGGAAATGTTTTTCCCAGAAAGCATAATGCTCGCCATACCCGATAGCATCACCGTATTTTTCACCCTGTGAAATTGGCACGGCATCGTAAACAAAATCATCATCCTTCCCCATTTCGATAAACCAAAAAATACCCACCATCGGATGCATTACCACTGTTGAGGGTACCGGCACGATGTCGCCGTTTTCATCTTCCCGCCGCATCCCCGACATGATGTTTCATTTCATGATTAGAATCTCCCTTAAAGCATCGATCAGTCCATAGTAGAGTAAACAATCTGCAACTCTTGCCTCTGGATGTGCATAAGATATGACAAACTTCTTAGGTGCGTATTCATGATACCATATACCGCGTGTTGTGATCAGCCAATTTGGATTAGAACCAAAATCTATCAATTCATATAGTATTTCTGTAGTTACACTACCACAGCAAATGATAATGTCCGCGTTGTACATTACAAACTGCCTGTTAATAAACTCCCGGTCTTCATTTGAAATTCCCCATAGAGACTGATTATCCGTTGTGTGTCCACCGGGAGATTTTTTGAGATTTATAGCACAAATTGATTTAAGAGCATTACACCTTTGCTCCTGGCTTATTTCCGATAGCTCATTCCAGTTAATTTCTGACGGTAGTTTTCTAATTCCTTCGACCCATCTTGTGATGTTATCCCAAGTCTGTGGACGTCCACCTTCCCTAATAAACCGGCGGAGATCCCAGTCTCCACCATCAGGATCATTGACCTCTTTTAGGATAAACATTAGTTTTGATCCGCTATTAAGAAAACTATCCTCGTCTACTACACCGTCAGCGACAAGTCCTAGTCTCTTTTTGCGCCACTCTTCGAACAGGGAATTCTCTTTTTCCGTAATGGTCATATCTTCCTCCTCTTAGGATAGCACAGAGATAAGTCGCAATTTAAGAATATGATAATGTCAAGTCATTAGCCTTCAGTCAAAGATTGAATGCCGTTTTAAATGTAGCGTCCTTGTCAACGTTGATGAAATGTTCTTTACGGCTGCACAATATCATGCTATCGTTCCATCGCACGGCACGATTTAAATATTTTTTCGGGGGGTGGGAAAATGGGTAAAAAGCATGATATTTATAAGAGTTATGGCGAGAAGCTTATCAGCCTGCTTGTCAAACTACTCTTCTCGGGTGATAGTTATTCGCTGACCGAGCTTTCGCGCATCCTTTCGTGCTCCAAACAGACCATAATCCGCCTGATTGATGACATCGACAAGAGCTATGATGTGGAGATCGAACAATCCAAGATCGGCAATCGCCATTATTACCGCATCAAAAGGCCGACCAGGGTCCCCATGATGTCCGTTTCCGAAACCGAGTTCATGGTTCTTCAGATGTGTCGAGACTTTACCGCACATCTCCTTGGCAAGAAGCTCTTTATGGAAGCGACCAATACCCTTGTCAAGAGCCATGCATTGGCTTCCGGACGGAAGAGTGCTGAATCAACCTCGTTTTTTTCTTCATTTCGACCGGGTACTATCGACTATACGCCTCATCATGATACGATTCACACACTGATTGAGGCCATGAAGCGAAAAAGGGTCTGCAAGATCTCTTATCAGGCGATCATGGAAACGAAACCCAAGACACATGCCATTTTGCCGCTGAAGCTTTTTTCTCATAAGGATACGATCTATCTCCATGCCAGAATCCATATTGCGAATGGAAGAAAAGGCAAGGAGATGGAATTTGATCCCCTGTTGGCCGTTCATCGTATCAGGAAGGCGGAGATGACCGATGCCATTTACAAATATCCCGAGGATTATAATTTTGAGAAGATCTACAATAAGAACTTCGGGATCATAAAGGACGAGGCATTCAAGGTTGTAGTTGAGTTTACCGGCTGGGCGGCAAGATATGTTTCAGAACGGATATGGAGTCCTGATCAGAAAATAGAGAAGGCCGGAAAGAACAAGATTCTTCTTGAATTTACAGCTTCGTCTGAACCAGAGATAATTTCGTGGGTGTTGTCTTTTGGTGAAGAGGCGAGATTAATTAATCCAGATTGGCTGGCTGAGACGATGGGTCGAAAGGTTCGGTCTATGGCCCCTCTATATAATAACAGGAAATAAAAGTGTAAATCCTACTAGTCCAAAAAATATTAAACCTCTTCCGCCGCTGTTATCTTAAATATAACTCCTTTATCATTCCATTCCTTTGTTTTTTCAGACCATAATTCAAAGCACTTTTTTGATAGTTCCTTAATATTCTCAGT
>Ga0187873_1002317_pt1 | contig 14634 bp, 11 predicted proteins | sample June2016WEW_16_1_2_FD_133012 | JGI IMG/M metagenome (GOLD analysis project Ga0187873, IMG submission 133012) | Peatland microbial communities from SPRUCE experiment site at the Marcell Experimental Forest, Minnesota, USA - June2016WEW_16_100 | ecosystem: Environmental > Terrestrial > Soil >... | reverse complement strand
ATCTGGGAACGGTGGAATGGATGGACGGAGGAGGAAGGTTTCTTCAACCCGCAAATGAACTCGTTCAACCATTACTCGCTGGGCTCGGTGGGTGAATGGTTGTTCCGGCACGTCGCCGGCATCGAACTGGACCCCGAATTGCCCGGCTTCCAGCGGTTCGTGCTGCGTCCGTTTATCGGCAAAGGTATCGACTTTGCCCGCGCGAGTTACCGCACGATGCACGGCGAGATTGCGAGCGACTGGAAGCGCGCCGGCAAAAAACTCACGTGGACCATCCGCATTCCCGCCAACACCACCGCCCGGGTGCATGTGCCCAGTGAGCCGGGAACTGCGGTGACTGAAAACGGCGTGGCCGTCGAAAAAGCCGAAGGTTTGCGGGTAATTGGCCGTGAAGGAAAGTTTTTCGTCTGCGAAGCCGGGGCGGGCAGCTACACGCTTGCGAGTGAGTGGAAAGAATTTTAGCCACAGATAAACCTAGCGCGGCCTTTGGCCGCAACCACAATTTTTGGACTGCGGCGGGAAGCAAAGCGCCACGCCGCTTTTGGAAGCAACCGGCAGTGCGGAAAGCGGTGTCGCCGCTGCGCTCTGCCACCGCAGTCCAAATCTTTGTCGTCCGTGCGCGAAGTTGCAGGATTGTATTACGGATTGAAAATCTGATTTTTAACGCAGAGACGCGGAGAGCGCAGAGATTCGCAGAGATTTGCAAAGTCTGATTTCCTCCGCGTCCCTCTGCGCCCTTTGCGCCTCTGCGTTAAGGCTGGTTGCTTCCCGGCGGAAGTTTTCTGGCAGGATTGAGCGCAACCCAATAGAATCATCCCATGAAAAAGCCCTTTTCAATGTTCGGTGTCCACGCTTTAGCGTGCTCCGCCTTCCTCCATCTTTTGTTCTCCGTCTTCGCTTTCCCCGTCAGCGCCGCCCCGGCCGGCACGGTGCCGCAGTGGGGCGTTTATGAGATTGAACTGAATGGACCGACCAACGGAAATCCGTTTCTCGATGTGCGGTTTTCCGCGGTGTTCAGCAACGGCTCCAAAAGCATCGAAGTGACGGGTTTTTACGACGGCGACGGTGTTTATCGCATCCGGTTTATGCCGGACACGCAAGGCCATTGGCAATATGAAACCAAGGCGAACCGCGGGGAATTGACGGACAAGACCGGCACGTTTGCGGTCACACCGCCCGGCAAAGGCAATCACGGGCCGGTGTGCGTCCACAACACCTACCATTTTGCCTACACCGACGGCACGCCGTTCAAACAAATCGGCACGACGATTTACAACTGGCTCGACACGCCGGAGGAGTTGCAGGAAGAAACGCTCCAAACCCTTGCGGCCTCGCCGTTCAACAAAGCGCGGATGCTGCTCACGCCACAACGGACGGCGTATCGGACAAATTTCCCGCCGCCTTTGTGGCCGTTTGTCGGCAAGCCGCCGCATGACTGGGATTACGCGCGGTTCAACCCCGAATATTTCCGCCATTACGAAAAACGCATCGAGCAGCTTCGCGACCTGGGCATCGAAGCCGATTTGATTTTGTTCAATCCTTACGGCAAATGGGGTTTTGAAAAAATGGACGCCGCCGGCGACGAGCGTTACGTCCGCTATGTCGTTGCCCGTTTCAGCGCCTACCGGAATGTCTGGTGGTCGCTCGCCAACGAATGGGATTTTCTCCGCACCAAAACCGAAGCGGATTGGGACCGGATCGGCGCGCTCGTGCAGCAATGCGATCCTTACAACCACCTGCGCTCGATCCACAACGGCAACCTGCTGTACGACCACGGCAAGCCGTGGGTGACGCACGCGAGTATCCAGAACGGCGTCGCGGTGGAAGCGCCCGGCAGCGCGGAGTTGTACCGCGACGTCTATCGCAAGCCGGTCGTTTATGACGAGGTGAAATACGAAGGCGACGCCAAATATCGCTGGGCGGACCTTTCCGGTCCGGAAATGGTGCATCGTTTCTGGTGCGGCACGATCGGCGGCACGTACGTCGGCCACGGTGATTATTTTACGACGGTCGTGGAAGACACGTGGACCTCTTTCGGCGGCAAGATGCGCGGCGAAAGTGCGCCGCGTCTGGCGTTTCTCCGAAAAATCCTCGAGGCCGGCCCGGCTGATGGCCTGGAGCCGATTGACAAATGGAACGATCCCGACACCGTCGGCCAGGCCGGGGAATATTATCTGACCTATTTCGGCAAGGCAGCGCCGACGAACTGGACGTTCCAGCTTTACAAGCGCGGCGTGACGGACGGCATGAAGTTCAAAGTGGATGTGATTGACACCTGGAACATGACCATCACGCCGGTGGCCGGCGAATTCGTCACCCGAAAGAAGGACAATTATTATTTTGTGGACGCGCAAAATCGGTCCGTGCCGCTTCCGGGCAAACCCGGCATGGCGTTGCGCATCACTGGCGTCGGCGGCAGCGCCAAAACCGATGCCAACGCTTTTATCGATCCGAATCTTCCGGCGAATAAAAGTTCAACGCAGCACTGACGATGACGCCGGCGGAATCGTGACGGGAAGTCATTTTCACGCAAAGGCGCCAAGGCGCGAAGAAGGAAACTTTTTGGAGTGCGGTGGCAGAGCGCAGCGACGACACCGCTTTTTTATTGCCGAAATCATCCCACAGCGGCGTGGCGCTTCGCTTCCCGCCGCAGTCCAAAATAGCCTACACGATTTTGTGGCGGGTTTTACGGAATTACCCAACGGGGTGTGACGGCGTTGGTGGGAACGTCGAGAGTGACGTTGTCGATCGCGGATTTTAAACCTCTACTCGTGACCTGCTGCGCTGAGCCATCAGCCATGCCGATATTGCCTGCGCCACGGTGCCGCTCTTTCGTCCACGTAACGGTGCTGTTGGGCCAAAGATTCAAAATACCGGGCTTAACTCGCACACCATCCACCGCCAGATTGTCATCGCCGTCCAGAATCATCTGCGGATAAGTTTCTACCGCATCCAGGCTGAAGAAATAGCTGATGTTGGCGTCACTAAAACCCTGTGAAAATGACATGGCGTTGGTCCGTTGTTTATCATTGGGGCAATGTAGAATTTTCGGCGTGCTCAATTCATTCGACATGGTTTGCCACAAGAGGTAAGCGTTGCCATTGGTCACCAGCTTCATGGTTTCGCTGTTGGTCAGGACAACCTGCATCGGGTATTTGTCGCCGTTGTCTCCCTCCCAAAGGCGGAAAGCGATGCCGACCTGTTTCAGGCTGCTGACGCAGCCAAGCCTACTGGATTTTCTCTTCGCTGCAGCGAGCGCCGGCAACAGTAAAGCAGCCAGCAGCACCACCACGCCGATGACCACGAGCAATTCAATCTGGTTGAATCCCGAGGCTCGTCGTCTGGTGCGGTGAGTATTCATAATCCCGTATTTCGCGTCAGCATCAGTCGGGCTATGCGCCTTTACAAGGCGATTTAAGCCACAATTAAATCGTCCGCGAAAACGAAAAATGGTTTTCACGCAAAGGCGCCAAGGCGCAAAGAATGAAACATTTTGGGCTGCGGCGGGAAGCGAAGCGCCACGCTGCGATTCCATCTTTGTAGGAGACGACGTAAGGAGTCTCTGACTTTCTCCGGCAGAATGAGTCTCGTCACCTCGACTCCTACAAATCCAAAAAGCGGTGTCGCCGCTGCGCTCCAGTCTTCGCTGCGCTTCGCCTTGGCAGGCTGCCACCGCAGTCCAAAATTTTTGCGGCATCCGAGATTGGCGGCGCGCACGGAGTGACGCGCCCTACCTTTGCGATCTTTGTGTTCTTTGCGGTTGAGGGTTTTACAAAACCCGCTTCACCGCCGCCAGCCAGCCGGCATGGAGTTGTTTGACCTTGGCGGCGTCCATTTGTGGACGAAAACTTTTCACCTCGCGCGGCAACGCGGCGAGTTCGTCCAGCGATTTGCAAAGCCCAAGCCCAAGCAGGCCGTTCATCGCCGCGCCCCAGGCCGAGGATTCGGCGACTTCAGACACCTTCAATTCCACTCCGGCCATGTCGGCGGTGAATTGCATGAGAAACTTGTTTCGTGTCGGGCCGCCATCGGCGTGGAGGTCCTGTAATTCGAGCTTCGCATCAGCGCGCATCATTTCCAACACGTCGCGAACCTGGTAGGCGATGGATTCGAGCGCGGCGCGGACGATGTGTTCCTTGCGGGTGTGCGCGGTCATGCGGGTGATGGCGGCGCGGGCGTCCGGCGACCAGTAGGGTGCGCTCAAACCGGCAAAGGCCGGCACAAGATAAACGCCGCCGTTGTCCGCGATGCTGGTGGCGAGCGCCTCGACTTCGGATGCGTTTTGGATCAACCCCAGCTGGTTTTTCAACCATTCGATGGTGGCGGCGGAAAAATTGATGATGCCTTCGAAGGCGTAGGTTGGCTGTCCGCGCCAGACCCACGCGAGCGCCGTGACCGCGCCCGTTTCCGACAAACGGAACTGGTTGCCGATGTTCAGCAGCACCGAGGTGCCGGTGCCGAACGTGGCCTTGGCCATGCCGGGCTGATAGCAGCGTTGCGCGAACAGCGACGCCTGGGAATCGCCCATCACGCCGAAGATCGGCACGCGTTTCGGCAAAATGCCGCCCGCGCCGGTGTCGCCGAATTGCGCGGCGCTTTCGCGGACTTCCGGCAACGCGCGCAACGGCACGTCGAACAGACGGCAGAGTTCCTCGTCCCAGCGCAGTTTGCCGATGTCGAACAGGAGGGTGCGACTGGCGCTGGTGTGGTCGGTGGCGAAAACTTTTCCGCAGGTGAGGCGATAAATCAAATACGCGTCCATCGTTCCAATCACCGCATCGCCGCTTTTGAGTTTGGCGGCGATGTCCGGTTTTTCGGCGATGAGCCACTTGAGCTTCGACGCGGAAAAATAAGTGTCAATCTTGAGGCCGGTTTTGTTGCGGACCAAATCTTCGCGGCCTTGTTCGCGAAGCTTTTGGCAAATCGGATCGCCGCGTCGGCATTGCCAGACGATGGCATTATGCAGCGGTTTGCCGGTGGCGCGGTCGAACACGAGAATGGTTTCGCGCTGATTGGTGATGCTCAGGCAGGCGGGTTGATTGATTTCATCCGGATTTCGCCCGGCGATTTCGCGGATGACGGCCAGGACGTTTTGCCAGATTTCCTCGGCGTTGTGTTCGACCCAGCCGGGTTGCGGATAAATTTGTTTGTGATCGCGCGAGGCGCGGTCGAGCACCTTGCCCGCCGCGTCGAACAACACCGCCTTGGTGGCGGAGGTGCTTTGGTCTAGGGCGAGAATCATAGGGCTAATGGGACGAATATGACTAATGGTTTTGTCGATTACGGGCTTCGAGCCGGGCGCGGGTCATGCGTTCGCGGAGGCCGCCTTCTTTCAGGAAATCCTGTTCCAAACGGTGTTTGAGGCGGTCGAGGAGGTAGTTGGCCTGGTGGATCAGGCAGATGGCAATGTTGGCGACGATTTCGGGCGGGCGAGTTTCCACAAATTCGCGGAAGGACTCATAGGTCACATGGGTCCCATGGCCCAGGTGTCGAACGTATTTGGCCTCTTTAGAATCTTTATCCCAGAGTTTGAGGTCGCGCACGCGGAGATAGTCTTCGTAGTCCTTGAGCAATTCTTCCAGGCTGGCGCGGGCGGTGTTCGCAAGCTTGATTTCAACCTCTTTGGAGGTGCCTGAAAATTCCGAGCCCTCGGAAATATTCTGTTTTCCGGAGCGTGCCGCTTGGATCATCTGGTCAACGGTGCGATCGCCTTTAGCCAGGAACTTGTGGCAGAAGCGGAAAGTGATGTCATACACCACCTCGGCTTTCTGGTAACAAAGCAATTCACGGTAGTTGCCGTGAGGTGGGATGAAGCCTTGTGCACTCATAGGTCACATAGGTCGTATATGACTTATAAGTTTTTTTGCGACCGCAGCCAAACCTTCCATCGAGAGGCCGTAATGCCGGAAGATATCCGCTTGGGCGCCGGAGACGGTATCTTCGTCGGGAATGCCCATGATATGGAACGGCACACTGGCCCCGGCCTGCATCAGCAGGGCCGCGCACGCTTCGCCGAGACCGCCGTGGACACTGTGTTCCTCGGCGGTGACGACGGCGCGACATTCGCGACCGGCGCGGAGAACAGCTTCAGCGTCGAGCGGCTTCACGGTATGCATGCTTACGACACGGCAGTTCAGTCCGCGTTCGGCGAGCTGTCCGGCGGCGAGCAAGCAATGCACGACGGTCTCGCCGGTGGCGATGAACGCAACGTCTTTGCCGTCGCGTAAAGTAATGGCTTTGCCGGCTTCAAATTTCGTGTCCGGTTTGTGCAGGCCATACATTGCCGCCTTGCCGAAACGGATGAAGAACGGGTGGTCGGACTTTGCCGCGGCGCGAATGGCTTCGCGGCTCTCAAAATTATCCGCCGGGACAATGATGGTGAGATTGTGGATGGCGCGCAGCGCGGCGAGGTCGTGCAGCGAGTGGTGCGTGCTGCCCAGCGCGCCGTAACTCACTCCGGAACTGATGCCGATGAGCGTGGCGGGAACGTCGGAGTAACAAACGTCGTTCTTAATCTGCTCCAGCGAGCGCGCCGTGAGAAAACAGGCAGGCGAGATGCCAAAGGATTTTTTTCCGCAAGCCGCCAGCCCGGCGGTGATGCCGACCAGATTTTGCTCGGCGATGCCGACTTCGACGAGTTGTTTGGGCAGCGTCTGGCCGAACGGGCCGAGCTTGCCGGAACCGCGCGAATCGCTGGTGACCGCAATGATGTTACGGTCAGCCTTGGCGAGTTCCATCAGCGTCGCGGCAAATTCGTCGAGATTGGCGCGGCCCATTTTGAGGCCGAGTTTTTCCGCCATCGCCTTGGCGGCGGGCGTGAACATGGACGGTGCGGGTGCGCTCATGATGAAAAATGAGGAAACATCGAACATTCAACATTCAACATCCAACATCCAATGGCCGGATTGCGTTGCGGGTCGCCGAATATGGATGGTGCGGGAGCGGTCATGCGGTTTTTTTCAGCTTTGCCTCGGCGGCATCGAGTTCGCTCAACGCCTGTTTCAATTCCGCTTCGCTGGGCACACCGTGATGCCATTTGACGGTGTTTTCCATGAAACTGACGCCACGGCCTTTGATCGTGTTGGCGATGACGCACATGGGCTTGCCGGGTTCGGCGGGCTTGGTCAAAGCGTCCGTGAGTTCGGCAAAACTGTGGCCGTTCACGATGCGGACGGTCCAGCCGAACGCGCGCCATTTTTCGTCGAGCGGTTCGTTGCTGCACACGTCGCGGGTGTGGCCGGTGATTTGCAGCGTGTTGTGGTCAATGATGGCCGTGAGGTTGTCCAACTTATAATGCGCGGCGGCCATGGCGGCCTCCCAGTTCGAACCTTCGGCGAGTTCGCCGTCGCCGAGCAGGGTGAAGACGCGATATGGGGCGTTGTCCATCTTGCCGGCGATGGCCATGCCGACGCAGATGGGCAGGCCGTGGCCGAGCGCGCCGGTGTTCATTTCGATGCCTGGAATCTTGCGCGTCGGATGGCCGACGAACGGGGAATTGTAACGGCAGAGCGTTTCCAATTTTGATTGGGGAAAAAACCCGCGATCGGCCAGCACCGCGTAAAGCGCCTCGACGGAATGGCCCTTGCTCTGAACGTAACGGTCGCGATTCAGGTCGCTGAACGTCTCCGGCGACACGCGAAGGACGCGGTTGTAAAGCACGTTCAGGATGTCGAGGCACGACAGGCTGCCGCCGGTGTGGCCGGCGCCCGCATGGGAAATGATTTCCAGCGTCCGTTTTCGCAGACGGATGGATTTCAAGGCAAGGTCGTGGTCGGTCATGAAATTCAAAAGGGGTAACATCGAACATTCAACATTCAACATTCAACGTCGAACGGGGAGCATTCGGACGTTCGTTTCGATGTTGGGCGTTCAATGTTGAATGTTGAATGTTCATTAGACTACTCCTTCGGCTCGTGGCGATGCACTTCCCAGCCGAAATAATTGCCAAAGGCCTCGGCCAGGATGTCGGCGGACTTCGACTGCGTCATCACCACATGATGCTCGAACCCTTGTTTACAGACGTAGCGCATGAGCGATTGCAGGTTGGGAATGTGCGCGACGGCGCGGTTGCCGAACGTGTCGAGCGGGTCGTTGGTCAATTGGCCTTCGCCGACATAAGTGCGGATGCAGCCGTCGGGGTCGGCGGTGGTGATGCGGCCAAACGTGAGCGGTCCGGCGGGCGTGCGGCCGGCGAGGGCACCGTAGGTGTTTTCGACGCCGAGCGTGTTGCCGAGAATGGGCGCGTTGGCAATTTTGATGTCGGGCAAAAATGATTTCGCCCAGTTGCCGCAATGGAACAGGACGCACTTGTTGTCGTCGGCGGCATAATTGTTGTTCCAGTCCACGAGCGCGGCGGGGGTGTTGCCGGCGAGTTGCATGGCGTACATGGTGAGGGCGCCGGTGACGTCCACCTCGCAGGCGCTGGGGAGGAATTTCTGGCTCATCATGCTCATGAGCGTGCAGACGTTGCAGCCGAAGTTCTGCTGGACGGAAGTCCAGCATTGGATGGCCGTGGCGTCGATGGCATTTGCATCCATCCACCCGGTCAAAATGACGCCCAGCTTGGCCATCTGCAGCAGTTTTTCCTGCGGCACGCCGGGCGCGGGCGCGTAGCCCTTGATTTCGGCCAGCTTCTTTTTGACTGCGGCGGCCCGGGCGTCGAGTTTTCCCGCCTTCGCCAGAAATTCCGAGAGATCAACGGTGGTGACGCTGATGCCGTGGCGTTCGAGGAGTTTTTCCGAGTAGCGGACGGTGTTGAACGCACCGGGCCGGGCGCCGACGGCACCGAGGCGGACGCCGCGCACGCCGTTCACCACGCGGCAGACCCCGAGGAAATTTTGCAGGTCGGCGGCGAATTCCTTTGAGGAGGGATGACAGACATGTTTGGTGGTCAGGGTGAACTTGATGCCGGCCTGGACGAGGTTGTTGCTGACGGAGATTTTGCCGCAATAGGCATCACGGCGCCGCGCCGGGTTGAGTTGTTTGAGGTCGTCGGGGTAGCCTTGGATGAGCACCGGCACATTGAGCCGGGAGAGCTTGAGCGTGTCGGCGACGCCTTTTTCATCGCCAAAGTTGGGCAGCACGACGAGCACGCCATCAATTTCGCCGGTGTGTTTGCGAAACAGTTCGGCGCATTTGCGGGCGTCGGCATGGGTCTCGACGCCGCCGAGTTTGCTGTCCTTTTGGCCGAGTTGGATGGCGCGAATGCCGGCCTTTTCAAAAACCTTCGCGATATCCGCCCGCGCTTCGGACACGAGTTGATCGGGGAAGAAGTCACGGTTTCCGTAAATGACACCCAGGCACGGTTTTTTGTCAGTGGCACGTTTCATAAAAAGTTCGTGGTTTCGGAACATTGGCCGATTCCCGCGTTGCTCCACCGGGAACAACCGAAAACAGGAAAGGCGCACCCACAGAGGAATCGGTTTTAGCCTCGCGGACGCAAGCGTTTTTTTTGAAGGTTTGACATGTTATCAATTTTCACAAATCATTTGGCGGTTTTCAGATGACGGATTCGGACGGGGTGGTTATAGAATAAAGGTGGCAGCCAGAAAGATATGCGTGGCAAAACCTTATTGTTGGAAACGCGATTCGCAACCCGTCTTGCGAGGGGACGGCCTTTTGCCGTTGCCGGAACCCCGGTTGAACCCGAAACCAGCGCATGACTAATCTTCGCTGGCCGGATTTGGTTGTGATCGCGATATTCTTCGCGGGCATTGCGTTTATCGGCTTTTGGTTCGCGCGACGGCAGACTTCGACGGAGGCCTACTTCGTGGCGCGGCGGGCGGTGCCACATTGGGCGATGGGGCTTTCGATGTTCGCCACGATCATCAGCAGCATAACGTTCATCGCCTATCCCGGCGCGGCTTACAATGGCGACTGGAACCTGCTGGTCCCCGGCTTCATGGTGCTGGGCGTGCTGGCGCTGGCGGGTGCCGTCATCATCCCGTTTTTCCGCCATGCCGTCGGCATGAGCGCCTACGAATACTTCGAACACCGTTTTGGGTACGGTGCGCGGGCTTACAGTGCTCTGGCGTTCACCGCCGGACATTTTTCAAAAATGGGTTTTGTCCTTTTCACCATCACCGCCGCCATCACCGGCATGACGGGCTGGGACAAATATCAAGTGATCGTCGGTGTGGGATTGGTGACGATCGTTTACACGCTCATCGGCGGTTTGGAGGCTGTGATTTGGACGCAGGTGATTCAGGGGATTGTAAAATCCATCGGTGTCGTGATTATCATAGGCATTCTTTTTTACATCATGCCGGGCGGACCCTCGGCGGCGTTCCATCTCGCGGCGCAGAATCACAAATTCAACCTGGGCACAATGAATTGGGATCTCAGCCAGAGCGGCAGCTTCTGGGTCATGTCGCTTTACGGCTTTTTCTTTTACGTCCAAAAATATACCGCCGACCAGACGCTCGTGCAGCGTTATCTCGTGGCCAAGTCTGACCGCGACGCGCTCAAAGGTGTGGCGCTGGGGGCAATTCTTTGCGTGCCGACGTGGGCGGCCTTCATGCTCGTGGGAACGTTGCTGTGGTGCTACTACACCCTGTCGGCCGAGGCGTTCCCGGCGCATCTTTACGACGCCGCCGGGAAAGTCATTCCAGACCAGGTGTTCCCCTATTTTCTCACGACGAAAATGCCGGCCGGACTCGCCGGAGTTTTCATGGCGGCGTTATTCTCGGCGGCCATGTCCACCATGTCCTCGGACCTGAACTGCCTCTCCGCGGTGATCGTCGAGGATTATTACCGCAAACTGCGGCCTGACGCCTCCGATCGCAGGCAACTGGCCGTCGGCAAACTGGTCGTCGCCGTGTGCGGTGTGCTGGCTGTGGGCATTGGTGTGCTCATTGCCTGGCGAAGTGACAGCGCATTGTCATTCTACTACGCCGTCAGTTCAATCATCTCCGCCGGCCTGGCCGGGATTTTCCTGCTGGCGTTTCTCAGCCGCCGCGCCAATCGCCGGGGTCTGTGGACTGGAATTATCGCCGGACTGATCTTCACCGCTTGGGCGACGCTGACGTGCAGCAAATACAAGATCATCTCCCTTGGCACATGGAATTTCACCTGGCCCGAAGTGATGATCGGCGTTGTCGCCCATGTGGTCGTCCTTGTGGTTGGTTATCTGGCCAGCTGGTTTTTCCCGCCGGACACAGACGTGAAAAGGGAGTGGACGATCTGGGGCTGGCTGGAGAGAAAGAAGTCGCTTCAACAAGCGCCCGCAAACGCACTGGCAACACTGAAAGCATGAGCACTGAAGCCACACAAGTCCGCAAACTCGAGGAATTTGCCAACCGCATCCGGATCAAGGTGGTGAAGATGATCGCCTGTTCCGGCGTCGGCCACGCCGGTGGCGCGGTTTCCATCGCCGAAATCCTTGCCGTGTTGTATGGCCGCGAACTGAAGTTTGATCCGAAGAATTCCCAATGGCCGGACCGCGACCGGTTCGTACTTTCCAAGGGCCACGGATGTCCGGCCATGTATGCCGCGTTTGCGGAAGTGGGCATCATTCCCGAGGACCTGTTGCCCACGCTCCACCAGATTGACAGCCCGTTGCAGATGCATCCGGAGTTGGGTTTGTGCCCCGGCGTTGAGTTCAGCACCGGCCCGTTGGGACAGGGAGTGTCCGCCGCCGGCGGCATGGCCCTCGGCGCGCGGTTGAGAGGCAAGGATTTCCGGGTCTATGCGGTCATCGGCGACGGCGAGGCGGCAGAAGGCCAGGTCTGGGAGGCGGCGATGTTCGCGCCAAACTACAAACTCGACAATTTCGTGGTCATCATGGATTACAACAAGTTCAGCCTCACGGACCGGGTGGGGAAAATCATGTCGCTGGAACCTTTGCGCGACAAATGGGTCGCTTTCGGCTGGCATGTCATCGAGGTGGACGGCCACTCCGTCGCCCAGTTGATGCGGGCTTTTGACGAGGCCCGCACGGTGAAAGGAAAGCCGACTTTCATCATCGCCAACACCATCAAAGGCCGGGGCCTGCCGCACGTGGCGGACACGGTCGAGAGTCACTCCGTCTCTTTCACGAAGGCCCAGGTGGAGGCCACGCTCCGGGCATTGGGCTGTTCACCCGGGGAAATCGCGAACGCCGTCGCCCATACCAAGGAGGCCCACTGATGTCCCCGAACCTTGCACCCCGGGATGTGCTCGGCAAAACGCTCGTTGCCTTGGGCGAAAAGAACCCGAACATTGTGGTTCTGGACGCGGATTTTTGCACCGCCGGCAAGACCGCCGCTTTCAAGGATCGTTTTCCCGAACGCTTCGTCCAGGTTGGCATCGCCGAGCAGAACATGATGAGCATCGCCGCGGGGCTCGCGACGGTGGGATTCACGTGTTTCGCCTCGACGATCTGCGCCTTCTGCAGCCGGCGGGCGTGCGATCAGGTGATGGCCTCCATCGCGTTGCCGCGCCTGAACGTCAAGATCGTGGGACTGTATGCCGGCCTGTTCGTGGGCAAGAACGGCGCAACCCATCAATCCCTGGAAGACATTGGCATCATGCGGTCCATCGCCAATATGACGGTGGTCCAGCCCGTGGACGCGTTGGAAACGCAGCGCGTTCTGGAGTACGCCGTCCGTTACGACGGTCCGATGTACATTCGCGTTGGCCGCGATCCGGTGCCGCAGTTTGTCCCGGACGACTATGAATTTCAGCCGGGGCGGAGCCTCACGCTCAGACCAGGCGGCGACCTGACATTGATGGCCTACGGCGATCTGATGGGAAACACGATGATTGCGGCTGAGAGGCTTGCCCGGCGGGGCATCCAATCCCGCGTCATCAACATGAGTTCCCTGAAGCCCATTGATCGTGAGGCCATCGTGCAGGCGGCCAGGGAGACGGGGCGGATCGTCACGGTGGACAACCACAACATCTACGGCGGGCTGGGCTCGGCTGTGGCGGAGGTGGTGGCCGAAGAAGCGCCGGCGCGGCTCAAACGCATCGGGGTCAGGGACCTGTTCGGCAAGTCCGGCACCAACGAACAAATGATGAAGCGCTTTGGCCTCCGGGCCGAAGACATTGAAAGGGACGTGCTCGAATTTTTGAAGAGATGAAAGCGATTTTCTCCATCGTGGAACGAAAGGCAAACCCGGGGACGCTATCAAAGTGTTCCAGGAACAAATTCTGACAATGCAATTTATGGCAAGACAAATGAATCTTCACGGAGCGGTTGTGCCGATGATCACGCCGGTGACAGCAGCCGGTTTGCTGGACGAGCCGGCGGCTGGACGGCTGGTTGATTTTCTGATTGCCGGCGGGGTGAACGGAATTTTTGTCCTCGGCACAACCGGCGAAGGCGCTTCAGTCCCGCGCGCCGCCCGGCAGCGGCTGGTGGAACTCGCCGTGGCGAAGGCGCGCGGCCGGACGCTGATTTATGCGGGCATCGGCGACATGCATCCTGAGAGTGCCGCCTCCGGCAACCAGTTTCTCCGCGCCGGTGCGGACGTCATCGTTGCCCGTCCGCCGGTTTCGCATCCAGTGGATCAACTGCTGCCCTGGTATCGCACCCTGCTTGACCAGTTGGAAGGGCCGCTGATCATTTACAACATGCCGATGATGTCGAAGGTTTCCATTCCGCTCGACGTGGTTGAGTCTTTGCTGGGTCATCCCAAGCTGGTGGGCATCAAGGATTCGGAAAACAACCCGGAGCGGCTCGATGAATTGTTCCGGCGTTTCGGCAAACGTCCGGATTTTGCCATCTTTGTGGGCGTCGGGGCGCTCATGGAAAAGGGTTTGAAGCTGGGGGTGGCCGGCATCGTGCCCAGCGTCGGGAATTTGATTCCGGACGTGTGCCGGAACCTGTGCGCGTCCGCCGGCCGGGGAGATTGGGTGGCCGCAAACGGCCATTTTTCGCGGATGAACACCGTGGCGGCACTTTACCAGAAGGGGCGCACGTTGAACGAATCGCTCAGCGTGCTCAAGGCCGCGGTGAGCTGCCGCGGGCTGTGCGCGCCCCACGTGCTGCCGCCGTTGCGTCCCATTTCCGACACCGAACTCATCTCGCTGCGCGGCCAGATGTCCCAGTTGCAACTGCTCAACGGAAAGTCATGAATTCGCGACCCATTCTCGGCCTCACGATGGGCGACCCCGCCGGCATCGGGCCGGAGCTTTGCCTGCGGGCCTTGCGCGATCCCGGCGTGCTGCGCCGGTGCGTGCCGGTGCTGTTCGGCGACGCGGGGGTGGTCAAACGTTTCCGTGCCTCGGCCTTGAAAAAATCGAGGACGAGGACGAAAGACCAGCCGGCGCACAAGGCTGCGGCACGGCAAAGCGAGGACGAGAGTTGCCGTGTCGTTTCACTCGCCGAATGGGAAAAGCTCGGCCAGATCAAGGAACCACTGATTGTGGATTGCGCCGCCATTGACGCCAACAAGATCAAGCCCGGGAAGGTCTCGGCGGCCTGCGGGAAAGCGGGATTCATTTTCATCGAACAGGCGATCCGGTCGGCGCTGGCAAAAAAAATTGACGGGGTCGTCACCGCGCCGATTCACAAGGAGGCGTTGCGGCTGTCGGGGATCAAGCATCCGGGGCACACGGAGATTTTTACCGCGCTGACCGGCGCGAAGCGCAGTTGCATGATGCTGCGCTCGGATGTGATCACCGTGAGCATGGTCACGGCACACATCGGTT
>Ga0187873_1002311_pt1 | contig 14661 bp, 10 predicted proteins | sample June2016WEW_16_1_2_FD_133012 | JGI IMG/M metagenome (GOLD analysis project Ga0187873, IMG submission 133012) | Peatland microbial communities from SPRUCE experiment site at the Marcell Experimental Forest, Minnesota, USA - June2016WEW_16_100 | ecosystem: Environmental > Terrestrial > Soil >... | reverse complement strand
CGGTCTGCCAGTTCACGGAGCCTCCGGCTCCGTGAACCTGGTGCGGTCGGAACACCGGGCCAGAGGCCCGGCTAACCGGCAGACCAGAGGTCTGCCCCACCCTCCCACCTGAACAGTTACGCGGAACTAAACACACTTGCCGACTGCACAAGACCCTTTTGAGGCGGACGCGGCAACAGAGAATGTCTTTCGGCCAAAGGCGTGGGGCATGGTCACACAAAGGGGCTCCCCGAGCAACGACGAAATAGCTGGAAACCCAGGTCCCGTGTCCAGGTGAAGGCGCTTGAATTGTGCAGGATTGGGGGGATAATCCCATTATGAAACTCGTCACCGACGAACGATGCCGGCTCACCAGCCGGGATATGTTCAAGCCCAACACGCCCTACGATGCCGAGAAACAGCCGGATGGGCGGGTTGTCCTGACCGAACTGGTGGCCGCAGACGTTCCGATTGTCCGAGCGCGCAAGGTCAATGGACGGTGGGTCGGAGCCGATATCCGGCTAAACCGTGAAGTCGTGGCGGCGGCGGTTCGGGCTGACCGGGATGCGCGATGAAACGCTACTGGGACTCATCGGCGCTGGTGGATGCCCTGCACGATTCACGAATCGAGAAGCTCGCCAGTGAAGCAGACCAATTTACGCGCCCCCACACCCTGGCCGAGATGTTTTCAACCCTCACCGGGGGCCGGCTCGGCGTGAAGTATCTGCCTGACGACGCTGCTGCGCTCATCCGGGAGATCACCGCCAGTTTCAATTTCGTAAACCTGGACGCCAGCGAGATTCAGGCCGCCTTGGATTCTGCGCGGAAGCACGGCGTTCGGGGCGGAAACATCCACGATTGGATTCATGCCAGGGCCGCCGAGAAAGCCGGCGTACAGGTGCTCTTGACCGACAACTACGGCGACTTCGAAAACCTCGCCGAAGGCTTCACAATCGAAGCGCCCTAAAACACCCGTCCTCTCCAGCACCGCTCCCCACCGACGCGGCGGTTGAGCAAACGGCCTGGAATCTGTCCCTCACGGCAATAGCCCAATTTGCTCGCAGGCCGCGAACAATTTCTTCTCTGCGCTGCAATAGAGGAGATTGTTCGCAAGCTGCGATGGAGTTTTCACGCCGCGAGGATGACGAGTATTCTGGCGCCCGCCCTGCGACGCTCTGGCGCCTCACGCTACCACGCTCCGCTCGAGTAATTGAGCCGCCGATTGCACCGATTGCACAGAAACGAACTCCCATCTGTGCAATCTGCAATCTGTAGCTCAAAAATCATGGTCGAGGCGCTCGGTTGCGGCTTCGCCGCGCTGCGTTTTCATTGCCTCCCCGAACCCGCCGGCCGGTCCCTATCCAGTCGCCGGTGTCCCTTCCCCCAGGCTCTGCGGACGGTGGGCCGTGGACTGAGGAATTATCCTTGACAGCCCCCGACCGGAAGGCAACACTGGACTGTATGAAAGGCACAGGGCGGAAATTGCCCGAGGCGGTCGCAGCCCTGGCTGTCAGAGGGGACGCCATCCTGTGCTCGCTCTGCGAATACGGCCCCTCTGGTGAACTGCTGCCGGCCACCGGCCCCATGGCCAAGGCCAATCCGCTCCGGTTCGGCAACCTGCCGAGCCAATCGATGTCATAATGCAGGGAGATAAACTTTACTGGCTACACCGATGAAGAATATAATTAAATCAGCACTCTTGGCGGCATTGATGCCGCTCCTGTCCGGCTCAACTTATGCCGCGTCCTTCGGCGCGATCGGCGTGAGCTTTCTCGGCGATACCGACATTAATAACAATGGCGGTGGCGGAGATACAAGCGGGTGGGTCCTGGCTCCCGCCGACATAGCAGGAGTTGCTCCGCAGGCCAATTGGAATAACATCAGCACTCCCGGCTGGGGCAGCGGCGCACCGACGGGTGCCACCAATTCTGGTCCGTTGGCCGATTATGCGGGCAACCTCACGGCTGTGGTGCTTCAACTTGTCGCGGGCGATGCCTGGAACAGCAGCTACACCCCCGGTCTCTCCGTCGTCGCCAACTCTGGCCCCACCAACAACCCGAACGAAAAGCTGATGAAAGGTGTCATCAAGCAAGGTAATCAGCCGGCCATGACCTTCACCTTCACGAACCTGCCCAATGACACTTATGAAATTTACGTGTACGGCGCCGTGGACTCCGGCGCGGGGAATTTGGACACGAGCATTGACGCCACGACGAACTACTGGACGGAGCCCGAATTTTTCACCGACCCGCCGGGGTTTATCAACGCCACGAGCACCGATCCCAGCGTTCGAGCTGCTGGGAATTACGTCCATTTCACCGGAGTGACACCGGCGGTCGACGGGACTAACTATTATATTACTATTACCGTAAACGATGCCGGAGGCAGCGCGGCTGGCGTGGGCATAGCGGGGTTGCAGATTTTCTCCTCGAGTGGTTATACCAATCGAGTGCCGGTAGCCATCACCCGCCAGCCCCAGCCCGCGACTGTCGTTGTGGGTTGGCCGGCTACCTTCGCTGCGGGGGTGTCCGGTCCGTTCCCGACTTTCCAGTGGTTCTCGAACAGCGTTGCCATCCCCGGGGCGACTGGCGCCAGCTACAGCACGCCACCGGCAACCGCAGGTGACAACGGCACGAAATATAAAGTCACCGTCGCTAACAACATCAATTCTATCACCAGCGACGAGGTGGCTCTTACCGTAGTGATCGATCCCGGCACACGAGTTGCCTCCATCGGCGCGAGATTCCTGGGCGACGGATGGGTGCCGGCGCTGTTGAACCCAGGGGACAGAGCGGGAGTTGTTGCGCAAACCAACTGGAATAACATCCCCACCACCGGCTGGGGGTCAGGGGCAGCGCCTCCAGGCGGCGCCATTACCGCTCCTTTCATCGATGGCGCAGGCAACTTCACGGCGGTGCAGCTTCAATTTGTCGCGGATGATGCCTGGAACAGCGATGGCCCCACCATCACCCCTAACGATAGCCTGATGAAAGGCATCCTCAAGGAGGACGCCCCTGCCGGCTCGAGCTTGACCTTGACCGTCACGAACCTGCCTCCTGCCATTTATGACGTTTACGTGTACGGCGACGTGAACAACGGGCCGGTGGATTTGGACGTGAGCATAGGCGCCCTGACGAAATACTGGACGGAGCCCGCGGCTTTCGCCGATGGCCCCGGATTTGTTGAGGCCACGAGTTCCGATCCGAGCGCTCGAGCCGCCGGGAATTACGTCAGGTTCACCGGAGCGACGCCCGCGAGCGGCGAGATTACTGTTACCGCAACCTATCGCGGCGGCAGTGACGGGTTGGGCATCGCGGGATTGCAGATTGTCTCCTCGGCGGCTTTTCCAACCAATACCGTGCCCCTAGCCATCACCCGCCAGCCCGAGACCACGCTCGCAGCTACGGGTAAGAACGCTGCTTTCGCAGTGCAGGTGTCCGGTCCGTTCCCGAATTTCCAGTGGTTCTCGAATAGCGTCGCAATCCCCGGCGCGACCGGCGGCACCTACACCACCCCGCCGGTAACCGCGGGTGACAATGGCGCGAAATATAAAGTTACCGTCACCAACAACGTCAATTCACTCACCAGCTATGAGGTGGCTCTTATCGTAGGGGAGGATCCCGGCACGCGAGTTGCCTCGATCGGCGCGAGATTCCTGGGCGATGGATGGGTGCCGGCGCTGTTGAACCCCGGCGACCGGGCAGGCGTGGTTGCGCAAACCAACTGGAATAACATCCCCACTACCGGCTGGGGGTCAGGCGCAGCGCCTCCAGGCGGCGCCATTTCCGCTCCTTTTCTCGATAGCGCCGGCAACCTCACGGCGGTGCAGCTTCAATTTGTCGCGGATGATGCCTGGAACAGCGATGGCCCCACCAACACCCCGAACGATATCCTGATGAAAGGCATCCTCAAGGAAGACGCCCCTGTCGGTTCGGCCATGGCCTTGACCTTCTGGAACCTGGGCCCTGCCTTTTATGACGTTTACGTGTACGGCGACGTGAACAACGGGCCGGTCGGTTTGAACGTGAATATAGGAGCCACGACGAACTACTGGACGGAGCCCGCGGCTTTCGATGATGGCGCCGGATTTATTGATGGAACAAGTTCCGATCCCAGCGTTGGAGGCTTTGGGAATTACGTCAGGTTCACCGGCGTGACACCCGTGAGCGGCGAGATTACTGTTATCGCAACCTATCAAGGCGGCAGTGACGGCTTGGGCATAGCGGGGTTGCAGATTGTCTCCTCGGCCGCTTTTCCGGCCAATCCGAGGCTCACTGCCGCCCTGCAGGGCGGCCAGACCGTGGTCTCCTGGAATTCCCCCCTCAGCTTCCAGCTCCAGTATCGAACCGATCTAGGCCAGGCAAGCTGGACTGATGAACTTACGCCACCCGTCATCGCCGGCAACCAGGTGACCGTCCGATTGCCGGCCACCGGCCCCGCCCGGTTCTTCCGGCTCATGAGCCGCTAAGCAATTTCACCTGTTTGAAAGATCTGAAATCAACCGCAACCAATCTCGCTCGGCCTGTCCCTTGGCGGCAGCGCGGGTTCACCTTAATCGAATTGCTCGTGGTTATCGCCATCATCGCCATCCTGGCCGCACTCCTCCTGCCGGCGCTCGCCTCGGCGAAGGAGAAAGCGAATCGCCTGTCGTGCGTGAACAATAACAAGCAGCTTGGGTTGGCGTCGCACATGTACTGCCATGACAACCGGGACTGGATGGCCTACTGCAATTGGGCAGGACCCATGGTCCCTGGCTGGCTCTATCAGCCCCAACAGGATGGCGACCCGCCGAGCCTCATGTCCCCGCCCTGCAATGCCAACCCCCTCTTGGCGTACCAAGGCGGACTCTACTGGCCTTACGTGAAGAGCATGAGCACTTATCGGTGCCCTCTGGACACCACAAACACTTCATTGACGTTTTCATTGTTTAAGGCGCGTACCAATCAGCTCTGCACCTATGTCCAGAATGGCGCCGTCTGTGGCTATGGGAAGAGCGGCCCGAACACCTACCGCCACAGCGATTTCCGCCAGGATGCCTTCATGCTGTGGGAACCCGACCAGCAAGACACCTCCATCGGCGCCCAGTGGACCTACAACGACGGAGCGAGTTTCCCGGACCCAACCATCGACGGAGGCTTGGGCAAGCGCCATGGCAAGATTGGCGGCATCGTCCTGGCGATTGAGGGACATGTGGAATTCGTCAAATATGCCGCCTGGCGTCGGGAATCCGAGTTGCCCTTCAAGAATCGCATGTACTGCAATCCCGGCACCGCCAACGGCCGATAACTGGCGGCCGGCGCGAGGTCTTTGGCTATTTAACCATGCCCTTATGAAAGATATGAAATCAACCGCAACCAATCTCCGTCGGCCGGCCCCTTGGCGGCAGCGCGGGTTCACCTTAATCGAATTGCTGGTGGTCATCGCCATTATCGCCATCCTGGCAGCCATGCTGTTGCCGGCTTTGGCGCGCGCCAAGCTCAAAGCGCAAACGGTTCAATGCATGAACAACAGCAAGCAAATGATGCTGGCCTGGAGACAGTACACCGATGACAACGCCGACTGGGTGCCCCCGGCATACGGCAGCCGCAATGCCTGGATTCCGGATGCGGCCGACATGAGCTGGACAGGGAACGCAAGAACGGATGGCCTCAACCCTGACAACTGGGATGTCAATCGGATGGTGAAGCTAAGTTGCTTGTGGTTTTACTGCGGAAATAACGTGGACATTTGGAGGTGCCCGGGTGACAACAAGTATTATTGCCTGGCCACCTCCGGACCCCTCCAGGGCCAAATGGTCCCGCGGCAACGGAGTTACTCGATGCTCAGTTGGTTCAACGGCATCGACGCCGACAGCTTCGGCCCCGGATATACCAAGTATAAAAAATTGAGTCAGGTTGTGAATCCCGGCCCGGCGATGACCATTGTGTTTGTGGATGAACGATGTGACAGCATCAATGATGGCGAGTGGTGTTCCGGCATGAGCGGGTGGCCCGACCAGCCGCAGGCATGGGTGCTGGTCGATTTTCCGGGCAGTTACCACGCCGGCGCCTGCGGGTTTGCCTTTGCCGACGGCCATTCCGAAATCCACAAATGGAGGGACTCGCGGACGACACCGCCCATCGGTCAGCTCAAGGGGTTGAATGTTCCCATGGCGAAAAACGTGGACGCGTATTGGATCATGGAACATTCCACGCGGCGGCCGTGATCGACAGGGGCATTCAGGAGCGGTGGTTTGACCTCGGGTCGGCGCAGCCCCTCCGATTATGTTCATGACCACCCGGTCGGGTTTGCGCCTCGGCGCGCTGCTGCTCTTGTTGTTTTCCTGGCCCGCCGCTTGGGCCGCCGAGCCTAAGAAGCAGTTCGGGCCTCCGCCCCGGGTGTCGGCGGCCGAAGGCTCCAATGCGCTCGCCTCGTTCCAGATCAAGCGGGGTTTTCGGATCGAGTTGGCCGCGGCGGAGCCGATGGTTGCGGCGCCGGCGGCCCTGGCATTCGACGAGCGGGGGCGGCTCTTCGTGGCCGAAATGCGGGACTACCCGGACCGGCGCGAGCAGAGCCCGCACCTGGGCCAAATTCGGATGCTCGAGGATATGGATGAGAATGGGGTATTCCAGACGAGCACGGTTTATGCCGACAATTTGCCGTGGCCCTCGGCGGTGGCCTGCTACGGAGGGGGGATCTTTGTCGCCGCAACTCCGCAGATCTTTTATTTGAAGGACAGCGCAGGCGACGGCATCGCCGACGTGGTGAAAGTGGTGTTCACCGGTTTCGGCGGCCGGCCTTACGTGCCCAACCCAAGGGCGTTGCTGAACAGTTTCAACTGGGGTTTGGATAACTGCCTGCACTGCGGGATGGCGGGCCTGGATGGCGCCGTGAGCGTGCTCAGCACCGCCCAGGTCCCTTCGCTCGCCCTGGCGGACAGCGACTTTGCGTTCGACCCGCGCACGCTGGCGATTTCTCCCGAAGCCGGTCCTGGCCAAAGCGGGATGAGCTTCGACAACTGCGGCCGGAAATTCCTCTGCGACATGAACCGCCCGTTGCGGCTGGCGATGTGCGAGCCGCGTTACCTGGCGCGCAACCTTTTCTTTCCTGCGCCTCCGCAGGTGCTGGACGCCGCCAGCCCGGCCACGCCGATTTATCGCTTCCCTGCCGAGAGCCGGGCACCCAACCCTCCCAAAGGGGGCCGGCCGCCCTCCACCAACGCCCTGGCGGCTGCCTGGCTGACGGACGCCCGAGGCTGCGTGGTTTATCGCGGAAGCACCTTTGGGTCGAACTACGTCGAGAACGTTTTTGTGGCCGACCCGCAGGCCCATCTGATTCACCGTTTTGTGCTTCGGCAGCATGGACTGGAGATGGTGGCCGAGCGCCCGAGCGACGAGCAGCGGACTGAGTTCCTGGTTTCCAAGGACCAGTCATTTCGTCCGGTGCAGATAGTCAACGGACCGGACGGGGCGCTTTACATCGCGGATTTCCGCGCGGGCCATGAGAGCGGGCGGATTTATCGCATCGTTCCGGAGTCCTTCCAGCGGCCGCCCTCCCCGCGCCTGGACCGGCTCAAGACCTACGATTTGGCCGCGCTCCTGGCGCAGGCCAATGGCTGGCAGGCCGACACGGCGGCGCGGCTCTTGTATGAGGAGCGTGACCCCGCGGCAGCGGGGCTGCTGCGGAACATGCTGGACCACTCGAAGCTTCCGCTGGCGCGTCTGCGCGCCTTGCACGCGCTGGACGGGTTGGGGGCGCTCCAGGGGGCGCAGGTGCTCAGGGCCTTGAGGGACAGCGATGAGCGGGTCCGCCAGCACGCCGTGCTGCTCGTGGAACGGCTCGCGGCCCCGGCGTGGGTGTCCGGAGAGCTTTGGGCGCAACTGTGCGTCATGGTTGCCGACCCATCGATCCGCGTGCGCTATCAACTGGCCCTTACCCTGGGCGAATTGCCCGTGCCTGGCCGTGGCCTGGCGCTGGCAAACCTGCTCGCTCGCGACTTGGACAACCGATGGATTAGCGGGGCGGTGCTCAGCTCCCTGAGCGAAGGCCCGGGGCCGTTTCTCACCGGATTGGCGGGTGATGCGCTCTTCCGCAATTCTGCCGCCGGCCAACAGTTCCTGGCCCAGTTGGCGACGATGATCGGAGTCAGGGGCAGATTGGAGGACGTGACGCAGGTCCTGGACCTGCTGGACAAGGCCCCGGTATCGGCGCCGTCCCCTTATGAGATGCTCATCGCCCTGGGCGAGGGATTGCACCGCAGCGGCAGCTCGCTCCGGTTGGTGGATAGGCAAAACCGCCTGCGGCGCTTCTTTGATACCGCCCTCGCAGTCGCCATCAATGAGCGCGCGCCCTTGGCGTCGCGTGTCGATGCAGTCCGCCTGCTGGGCGTAAGTCCGTCGGATTACCCCCGCTCGGGCGATTGGCTGCGGGGATTGCTGGCCCCGGCCGGACCTTACGTCCTGGAATCGGCGGTCGTGGCCGCGCGGGGGCGGTGCGGCGATGCGTTGGCGGCTTTGGACCTGATGAGGTTTTGGGCCGCATCGGGGCCCCCGCTGAGGAACGAGGCCATGCTGGCGCTGCTGGCCAGGGGGGAGCGCGCCGGGGCGTTGCTCGCGGCCATCCAGCGAGGGACCATCAACGGCGCACAGCTCCCTTCGTTCTGTCTCAATCTCCTGCGGACGCATCCGGACCCGGACGTCAGCCGGCGCGCCGTCCGGCTTTTCGGCCCCGTCACGGGGGCACGGCCGAGCCTGGTTCAGCAATTTGAGCCGGCGCTCGGTCTCAAAGGTGTCGGCAACCACGGCCATAGCCTATTCCTGGGGCTTTGTGCCGGCTGCCACCGCTTGGGCGGGGAGGGGCAGGTCTTCGGTCCCGGCCTGGCCGGCGCGAAGGTCCGTGGAAAGGAAGCCATCCTGAGGGCCATCCTGGAGCCGAATCGGGACGTGCAGCCCGATTATGCAACTTGCGTGGCCGAAACCAAAGAAGGCGAGAGCCTGGTCGGCATCAAGACTTCACAAAATGCCTCGACCCTCACGCTGCGGCGCCTCGGTGGCGGCCCAACGGTCTGGCTGCTGGCGGACCTCCAGTCCATCCAGACCCAATCCTGGTCCCTCATGCCCGAGGGCCTCGAGCAGGGCTTCTCCTTGCAGGATATGGCCGACTTGCTCGATTATATCCTCACAGCCACTCCCTGATCTTCTCCTGGTACTTGCTATAGACAAACCCGAGGACGAGCAGGACGACGCCCAGGGCCATGAAGCTCAGGATGCGGGAGAGCGTTTCCAGCTTCCACACGTCCAGGACGACGATGCGGCCCAGGGCGCCCGCCAGGATGCCCAGGCTTAGCCAGCGATAAACCCGCTCGCGCAGCACGAGGCCGCACGTGAACAGGGCCAGCGCCAGGACCGACCAGCTTGCCGTCAGATAGAATCCGCTGGCCGTCTCCTCCACCCAGAGCGAGAGCAGCCGCCACAGGCCCAGGCCGCCAAGGACAATTATGGCGGCCTGCCAACGACCCTCGAGGCGATAGCGGTCCGGCAGGCCCTTGGCGATTTGCTGCTGGCCAAGCAAGGCGAGCAGCGACAGCAGGTTTGGCCAATAAACCTTTGGGGCTTCGGCCAGCGGCAGCCAGAAGCAAGCCATGCCGGCCAGCGTGTACGCCGCGCTGAACAGGAGGGTTTCCTGGTTTTGGCGCCAACCGGCCCACAGGAACACCAGCAGCCCCAGGAGCGCCAGCACCCACATTCGTTCCTGTGCGGGGAGGTAGGCGCAGACCCACCAGAACGACATTGCCAACGCCATCCAGCGGTAGAACTGCGCGATAGCCAGCAACGGCACACGCGCCCCTTCCCCGGTGTGGGGCTTGAGTTGGAACCATCGGACCGTGCCAAAGGACAGGGCGCCCAGCGCGGCGATGGGCAGGAGCGCCAGGTGCCAGCCCGGTTTGGTTTGAGAGAGTTGCCAGGCAAATTGAACGGCGCTCACGGCCAGCAGGAACTGGGCGCAGGCCGCCAGAAACCAGGCGCGAGTGAACACACCATAAGCGGTCAGAGCGACGGCCAGCAGGCTCGTTGCCACCAGCCAGGCCGGCGCCTCCAGTCTCGGGCCGAGCCAGCAACAGAGCACGCCGATGATCGCGGCCGCGTAAGCGGCCTGCCAGGCCAAGGCGATTTCCCGGCGCAAAACCATGACCTTTTGCCTTTGCCACCAATGGCTCAGGCCCAGTGTCAGCCCCATCAACAATGCCGGGTCCCACCACGGAGGAGTTTGGGCGTCCTCGCAGACATTATAGAGCCAGACGCCCTGCGCGATGACCAGGTAGCCTTGGGCCAGCAAGCTGACCTCGCGCACGCGCAACAGGTAAATGGACAACGTCAGCAGCAATCCCTCGGCGGCCAGGACCAGCGGAAAATGCTCCGAGCAATTGTCCCACGTGGCCGCCAGCCAGATCGCCAGGGCCAGTACCGTAAAGTACCCGGCCCGCGGGCGCAGGACTTCCTTGGAGGCCGCCGTAGAGTGGTGGGCCAAAAGCGTGTTTGCCATCATTAGCCCGCCCAGCCCGACGCCGAGCCAAAGGCCGCGGAGGTCCGGCCGCAGCAGGCCGTCCATGCCCCAACCGACCGAGAGCCCTGCGGCGAGGCAGGCGCCGGTGAGCAGGACAACGCTCTTGCGCGCCTGGCCCGCCATCTGAAGCATCACGCTCTCAGCCGCCAGAATGAGCGCGAGCTGCAGGCCGCTGAACTGGGTAATGAATCCTACGGTCACCAGCAGCAGGCCCTGGGCCAGGTAGAAATCCCGGGCCAAAGGTTCCGCCGCCAGCAGGTGGCCGGCCAGTTCGGCCAGGACCAGCAGCACCGCGCCATAGACCAGCGCGAACTCCCAGAAGCCGCCCTGCCGCACCAAGAGCATGGTCAGCAGGAACAGCGTGAAAAAGGCCCCGTTATTCAGGGTAAGAAACCCGGCGCGGTTCCGGCCTGCGAACTTCGCGTCGCGGGACAGGAACACCGCCGCCGTGAAGACCAGCCAATAGCCCATCAGGAAAGAAGCCCCCTGCCACAACCCCTCCTGCGGCTCGGCCCAATGCCAGGCGCTGCCGTTGAAAAAGCGCCAAAACCCGTAAGCCGCGTAGGTCCCGGCCAGGCACAGGTATGTCAGCGTCGCCCAGCGATTGCGCGCCAGGAAGAACACCGCCGCCACGGACAGAACCAGGTTCGAGTAAAGGGTAAAGGAGCCGGCCCGGGTAATGACCGAGGTGTAATAAGCCAGCATGACGCCCAGCAGGGCCAGCACCTCCGACTTCCAGCGGTCGGCGATCCACACCATGAAACCCGCCCAGGCCAGCAGCAGCGCCCCGTCGAGCATCGGGCTGGAAATGATCTTGAGCGGCTCCAGATGATGGGCGGCGTAAGTCGTAAAATAGACCGCCGCCAACCCCCCGGCAAACAACACCTGGGCGTAGTTCCTCAGCGATTCCTTGACCGCCTTGCGCTGCCACCACGCGCCCGCCCCGAGCAGAATCGCGCTGGCCAAATACAACAGCCCGACCTTTCCGCCGGGACCCAGATTGACGATGACCTTCTGGTAAGCGTAATTCCCGAAAAAGGCCAGGCCCGTCAGCACCAGCGCGACTCCCAGCCGCGCCAGCCAGTAGGTGCCCAGCCGCAACTCCAGAGAGCCCTGGTTGTCCGGCGCCGCCGGTTGCCGAGGCGGCGGACCGGCCTGGGCAGGCCCCAACGCTGCAATTGACGGAGGGACGGGAATGCTCCGCGGAACGCCGGCTTCCCCGGCCGCCGTAGCTTCAGCGCAGGCGGCAGCCGGCAATGGCCAAGGCCTCGAGGGTTCAGTTGACCGAGGGACGGGAATGGGCCGCGACACACTGGGCACCGGCCCTGCTGGGGCCTGGCTCTCGGCGGCCACCGGCCGGCGCGGGATGATGGGTGACAGCGGTGGCGGGGCAACGGCCGGCGCCGGTGGCGGGGCTGCGGTGAGGCCCTGCCGGGCAGACGTCGCGGCCGGTTCCTGCGCCGCGGCAGGCGCAGCCTGGGTTGGCGTCTTGAGCCGCTCTTCCAGCCGCACAAGTTGCCTGCCCAGCGCCGCCAGCTCCAGCCCCAGCCGCGCCTGGCGCCCTTTGAGTTGCTCCAATTCCAACTGGTCGGTGTCGTTCATACGATCACTTCAGCGCGAAACAACTGGCCAAGTCCACAGTTTCGTTCACCGGCCCGTGCGGCGCCGGCCGCTGGCCCCAGTTGCATCCGAAACCGCACGCCATCCCCAACACGGCCGAGGCTAGCAGCAAGAGCGCCACGCGTCCAGTCCAGCGTCGCATCCGGCAGACTCCCAAAGCTCGATGATTTGTTTTCATGCCCCCACTCTAGCGCGCCTGCGCTCAGGGGTGTTAATTGATAAACTTAACGCGAACATCGCTTAAAACGATTCATCCCGACTGAGAGGGCGCGATCAGAACTGTCGGTCAACTCACGGCGCTCCTTTGCCCCGAAGGGGCCTCCGAAAATAGCCCGGCGTTTCAACGCCGGGTGAGCGAACCCAAAGAGCAGGTCCGTCCCGAAGGGATGGCTGAAAACATCGAGTATTCTCAGTCGTCCCTTCGGGACGAGAGTCCCTTTTCTCGCCTCCCCGGCGTTGAAACGCCGGGCTATTATCAGATGTCCCTACGGGACAAAAGTCCCTTCCCCCACGCTCTGTGGACCGTGGACCGTTGACCGTGGACTGCGGCCCCCCGCTCCCAACGCTCCACGCTCCCCACGCTCCCTACGACCAACTACGGCCGTGTGCTCAGGGAGCGGAACTCCTCCGCATGCCGCAGCCACTCCTGTTCGAGTTGTTTGACCTTGTCCGGGTGGTCTGCGGCGAGATTGCTCGATTCGGCGCGATCGCGGCGCAGGTCGTACAGCTCCCAGGCCGACTCATGGTCGGCCACGAGCTTCCAGTCGCCGACGCGGATGGCCCGGTTGCCGTCGTGATACCACCAGAAAAAGTCGTGCGTTACGGAGCCGTCCTTGGCGAACGCCGGCGCGAGGCTCTTGCCAGGCGGGGCCGGCACCGGCCTGTCCGCAAAAGTCTCGGGCCATTTGCCTCCCGCCAGTTCGAGAATGGTCGGCGCCAGGTCGATCAGGTGGCCGGGATCGTGGCGCAGTTCGCCCCGCGCGGAGATGCCTTGCGGCCAGTGGACGATCAGCGGCGTGGTAATGCCGCCCTCATGCACCCAGGACTTGTGCAGGCGGAACGGCGTGTTGGCCGCGCTGGACCAGCCCGGACCGAGGCAAAGGAACGTCTTGGCCGAGCCGGGCGGCGCGCCGCGGTCGTGCCCGTCCCCGCGGATGATTTGCTCGGCGCTGGCGCCGTTGTCCGATAGGAAGAGGATCAGGGCATTCTCCAGCGCGCCCATTGCCTTGAGTTGGTCGAGCACGCGCCCTATCTCGATATCCACGCGATGGATCATCGCCGCGTGGATCGCCATTTTCAAGGGCTGGAACCGCCTCTGTTCCGGTGTCAGGAGGTTCCAGGACAGCGCGCGGGCCACCTCGCCCGGGCCGATTCGATCGCGCAGTTCCTGGGCCGGCAGGTTCCAGCTCGGCCAGATGCCCGGGTCCAGTCTGGAGAGGGCGCAGTTGATGAGCCCCATTGGGGTCATCCGCGTCCACCGCTCTTGCCGGAGCGCGTCCCAGCCTTCCAGGTAGCGATCACGGTAGCCGGCAATGTCCTCCGCTGGCGCTTGCAATGGGAAGTGCGGTTCCGTAAAAGCCAGGTACTCGAAGAATGGAAGAGCCGCGTACTTTTCCGCGTGCTCCTTGAGTTGGCGAATGGCGTGATCGGCGATGGCGGTGCTGGCATAATAGCCCTCAACGGAGCCAACCGGCTGCAGTGGCTGGTCTCCTGCGGCAAGCTGGTTCGTGGACAGGAAATGATGATCCGTGTCGCTGTATTCAAATGCGCGATCGAATCCGTTCTCCAAGGGGCTGCCGTCCACGTGCCACTTGCCCGAAAGATACGAGCGGTAGCCGAGCGGCTTCAGGTATTCGGGAAGCAGCCGCGCCCAGGCTGGCCGCTTGCCGTTTGCCCCGCCGCCCCCGCCCGGCAGCGCGTCGCGCCGCACCTGCTGCGCGTAATAGCCGGTGAGAATGCTCGCCCGCGACGGCCAGCACCGGGCGGTGTTGTAGAATTGGGTGAAGCGAAGGCCGTTCCTGGCCAGCCGGTCCAGGTTCGGCGTCCGGATCTCGCCCCCGTAGCAGCCCAGATCCGAAAACCCCAAGTCGTCGGCCACAATCACCACGATATTGGGCTTGGGCCGAGTCTCGGCGGCCATGCCGGTCACCGCGAGGCCGAGCAACAGCCCCGCAACCGGCCGGAGCCCTTGGCGCGCCAAAGCAAGAACCTGCATAAGCTTGCCTGACGTCAACACAAACTAAACGCGGCGTCGAGGGGAAAACTCTCGCCGTTTGCCTCGCGGGCGCAGGACGAAATTCTTCGTTTTCTTCGTTTCCTTGGTGTACACCGCTCGCGTGCACGCACTTTAAATGAAGGTAACTGTTCAGGTGTGGGGCAGACCTCCGGTCTGCCACTGGAGTTTGGACATTTTTTTGCTGGACTCGGGCGGCGGGGCGAGGTAAATCCTGTGGGCAGTGGAACCGATCTGCCTCCAGGGCCGTACGCTCTCGGGCGATGATCTGGCGGCGGTGCGTGCGT